>Ga0208018_100020_pt1 | contig 115584 bp, 113 predicted proteins | sample 31_taG_FD_184105 | JGI IMG/M metagenome (GOLD analysis project Ga0208018, IMG submission 184105) | Marine viral communities from the Gulf of Mexico - 31_GoM_OMZ_CsCl metaG (SPAdes) (version 2) | ecosystem: Environmental > Aquatic > Marine > Oceanic | place: Gulf of Mexico | collected 2015-07-12 | reverse complement strand
TGTTGTTTGCTGTATATCTTATACAACTTACATACCTCAAAGTTATAGGTGGATTATATCTCGTATATCTTTGTATAAGTTCATTTAGAAACTCTGATAATCCGGAAGCAAAAACATTTAAGATACCATTCTTAAATAAATTCTGGTCAACAGTAGTTCTTATTGAGTTTGTAGATATTGTATTTAGTATAGATAATATCTTTTCAGCTGTAGCATTTACTGATAACTACATCCTAATTTGTATAGGTGTGTTTATTGGTATACTTGCAATCAGATTTGCCACAGTAAAACTTATCTCATTACTTAACCAAATACCTAACCTTGAAAAAATAGCATTCGGTATCATAGGTGTATTAGGATTGAAGTTAGTTTTATCTGTATTTATACCTCAGCTTAATAGTGAATTTGTAGATCTATTAGTATCAGGAGTTATACTTATTGTATTTATTTTAACATTCATCTTGGGTAGGAGAAAACTTCTACCCAAGTAAACTACATCATCATGAGAAACTTATTTGAAGATGCTATCTATCTATTTGACATGGAGATAGAAAAGCCTACTATTATTACCAGCAAAGCTGATAGTAATTTTGAATTACATGTCATACCAGACTATGAATACACATGCAATGATGGATTTCATATTAAACCTATTGGAATAGCCTTATTTATTTACTTGATCAAAGACGGTGAACTTGAAGAAAGAGACGTTATGGATGGATCTCATTATAATAGTAAATACTTTTTTGATTATTTAAAATGGTTTCATGAAGCACCACAACAAATGTTAAATGAATTTTATAGATCTGAATTAAAAATTATTAACCACAAAAAATAAAAATTATGGACACGTCAGAATTAAACGTATTAAGAAAGATGATAAACCATCTACCAAAAGAAGAAAGAGATAGTATAAAGAATATGCTATTAGAAGAAAAAACTAAACTTGCTATTGAAATTGCAGATAACAAAGAAGGTTTTGGGGCAGATAGTCTTGAAGAAAGATATGATACTGTCAAATATATGATTAAACAAATTGATTTTGTTAATCATAGATCTGTTGATGAGCAATTATTTCCTAACACTGTAAAAGAAACATTATGAAAAATTTAGCAATGTATTTGTGGGCGGTCCTGTTATTAGGAACGTTCACAGCCATACTGGGAAGTATGGGTGACTTAAACATCCTAGCATTTTTATTATGCTATTGTTTCTGGGGATGTATGTTTATGCCAATGCTAACAGTTTCTGATCATACCTATAGAGGTAATGATAGAAGACATAAAGAGTCTTCAGGATCAAACTGATGGAAAAGATTCAAGTAACTCAACAAGAGATACAAGAAGCTATGAAGCATAGAATACACAGAAACAAAAAGAAATATCGTAGAAAAGTTAAACACAAAAATCAACCAAATGAAAAAGAAAAATAAAGGACAACTATGTATCATACTAGGTATGATATGTAGTTTATTGTTTATGGCACCACTTTACATTACAATTTTTGGTGGCCCAATAGATCAAGAATGGTTAACACTATCAATTGCACCTGGATCTCTAGCTTGTGCATTAATTATATGTGGTAACTATATAGAAAGCTTAGAAGATCAATTATCAACCATGTCACAAACAAAGTAAACATATTCCCCGGAAAGTCCGGGGATTTTTTTCTCTCTTAAATTTAAAAAACATGATTAAAATTATTGCTACCAGCATTATTATGATTTTATCAGTCTCATTGACTGAGACAGTACAAGCACAAACACCTATATCTATTGCTAAAACTGCAGATGGAGGAGTTAAACCCAAAGGATTTAATTATAAGAAACATTACAGAAAATCAAAAAGAATGGATCGTAAAAGATTACGTAAAGGAATAAGATGTTCTTGGATGGATCCTAAATTATATAACTATCAAAATAAAAAATCCTTATGAAAACTATAATTATGAGTTACACTATCAAAAGAAAAGCTAAGTCAATAACATTTGATGTTGACGCTGGGTTTATTATAGCATTTGGATTTGCAATAGATCCTAAAAGTACATATAGCAATTATACAACCAGAAGGTATAATATTGTTATACCATTTTTAGTATTTGAAATAAATGTAAAGAAATATCATGGAAGATAAAGAATTGTATTTATACATAAGAAATGGGGTTAAGTTTATAACCCCATCTTTAGCCATTGCTTATAAAAGAAGTGATGAAGACAAAGAAATCAAAGTATTAACCCCCTAAATTTTAAACAATGAAAAAGAAAATTAGATTCAACACAACAGTAGCAACTGTATCTTGGTTCACATTTATGACAGTTCTTGCTTTAATAGTAACATAATATGTGGAGATCCATTTTTAAACTAGACCGTGGCAAGACTTTTAAAGGTCATGCCATGGAACTAGTTCATACAGACAATGAAATAATATTAGTTCATAGTTATTTCAACAATGTATTAACAGTAACCTATAACACCAACAAAAATATAACAACAAGTGATTATAATTATTATCCTATTGGTGCCAAAATACCTAAATGGTATCGAGAACTTGGAAGAAGATTGGAAGCATTAGCATTACCAAGCAAGATGGTATTAAAAAGAGATGGTTACACTTGTAATTTCTATGGAGGAACTCAAATTATATTTACTTATTCTGAAGAATACAAGGGTATTAATTTTAATAACCATTATGTAAACATAGGTACTTTTCGTAAGATAAGACATATGTACTCTACAATAAGAGAAAATGTAAAACAATTGACAGATGAAGATTTATGTTCATTTGAACGTGATGATGATCATCCATATGAAAGATTCTTAGTACTACCTGAAGATATTTTTTATTAATAATTCCGGTATACCGTATACTAACAATACCAGTATTAAAAATCAACATTGGTTAGGTTGATGAGTGGTAGGTAAGTGATGCAGGTAGGTGTGGTGCCTGCCTGCGTTCTTACCTTTAAAAAAACAATTAAATGACAAGTAAGACTAAATTGAATGCATTACTATTGAAAAATGTATTAAAACAAGATGCTTCACCAAAAGTTGTAGAATTATTAGCAGGTATATTATCTCAAAATCAATTAGAATATATAGCAACTGTTATGTATGATGATAATTATCAGTTCTTAAAGAAAGGTGACTATTTTAAAACTGAATGGGATGAGAATGAATTTGGTGGAGCTACAGACATAGATCAATTATATGATTTAGGTTTATATAAAGATGGTTATGTTTATGGTCATGTACATAATTCAGATGACTGGGGTGACAAATTTGATCCTTATTATTATAAAATGCAGTGTGGATTATATTTATATGATGATAACCTAAAACTTGCTATATTAGACGTTAAGATTTTTACAGCTAGTCTTATAAAAATAAATAAATCAGAAATTAAATACTTTAACAATGCCTCAAATATCACCTCAACTACTTGATACTGAATATGAAACATACTTAGGTTTTAAATATTTTCTAAAGAATAAACAAAATTCTTTTGGAGAAGATATGAACAGTAAGTATACATGGCAAGATGATGCACTATTAAAATTAGATGATAAAGATGCTTATGATCATATCCTAAAAACTTATGTAATAGAGAATCCTGAAGATTATAAATGAAAAGATTTGGTATAGTAAATTATGATGTGATAACAGATCCAGAGCTATCTTTACAAGCAAAAGGTTTGTATGCATTGTTAACATGCTATGCTGATAAATCTAGAACATGTTATCCTTCCATATCAACACTTGCAGATATATCAAATAAGAGTCAAACACAAATATCTGTCTATATTTCAGAATTAAAAGAACTTAATTACATAAAAAGAGTGGGACGTAAAATCAAACTTATTTGAGTTAGCTATATTATTATAACTTTTTTTTGTTTTTAAGTTCAATAACGCAATACTTTCTTATAAATTGAACGTTTAATTGTTAAATTTGGTTACTCTTATGCCATGATTATACAATTACCATCCGGAAAGATTATTGAATGCTCAGTTGAGATCTATTTAGATTTATCTGATCAGGAATTCAAAGAGCTAAACGGACTGGGAGTTCAGTATACTTCAGAAGAATCTAACAATCCATTTTATAAATCATTTACAGATACAACGGCTAAACAAGTATTTGAAGAAGATTATCTTGAAGAATATGAGCCTGAGTTACATGAAATAGATGATGAAGATAAAATGATTGATTCAGATTTTTATCCAGATGATATAGAATAATAGTATTCTAAAACCTTTTAAATTTTTTTATTATGTCAAACAGCAAAGTAACAGTTGTTGCTGATGATAACAATAATGTTATACGTCAGTCAAAGAATCCAGACATTGGATATGTAAGAGTAACCCAAGATGCAGTAAGCTATAGTGCTAATGGATGGGTTCAAAGAAAAACAAGAAGCGCCCTTATTTTGGGTAATATAGATGACCTTAAAGAATTAAAATTCAAGAATGGTCAGACGTTAGATGGTAAAATTGTAGTTAAAGAATCTACAGAACCATTTAATTCAGAGGATCCAGATCGTGATCTTAAAATTGCAGGTAGTACGGGAATTATTTGTTGTACTGCTGATGGTGAGCCAATTTATAGAACTACGTTCTATGATGCAACTGGTTTACAAGAGGATGTCATGATTCCTCATGCAAATGGTGATGCTATTAGAGCTGCAAATGCAGAAGGTGCAGGTGCAGAAGCAATAGCTGAAGATGAATTTCCTGAAGAAACGGCAGAACCTGAATTAGAAGAAGAAGAAGAAGTTGTAGCTGAAGCAGAAGGGGATGAATTAGAAGAAGAAGATTCATTTGAATTATAAAAGCCAATACAGGTGATTATGTAAGTCCTTAATGGCATTGTATCCAAAGATTGGGCACTGTAAAGTCAGTGATATTAAGCAGACGGGGGTATCTTCCAGTAAAATCATAGCTGGAAGACCCCTTTTTTTATTAATTAAAACCAATATATTATGTTATCTCAAGATCAACAAGCATTACTAGAAAAAGAAAAAGCTATAATGCAACTAAAACAAAGAGAAGAAAGATTTATGTATTATGGAATATATGAGTCTTACTGTGCAAACAAGGCTAATATTGAAAAATTAGACTACACAAAACTCAACCCACAACAACATTTCTTATTTAAGCGTGTATTACACGGCTTAAACGTTTATTCAAAAGAAGAAATTGCCAGAATGCATCCGCAAAAGAAAAAAAGAATTAGTAAAGTATGGCGTAAAGGTCAAAATGTTATTAATGAGTGGAAGCAAATAATATGTAACAAAAGGCTTAATCAGTTTTTATATGTTACTTTTGGTGAGAGAAGTCCTTTTGTAAGAGATTTAATAAATGTTCCTGTAACAGATATTGATCCTAGCTATATAAATAAGACTTCATTAAAGAGTTTAGGTATTACATATGAAGATGTAATACTAAGATTTATGTATTTAGGTTTATTACCTAAAAACTTCTTATTGGTAAAATGAAGAAAGTTAGCACAAAGTTAGCACAAGAACAGAGGGAATACAGTAAGCTGCGTAAAACGTGGCTTGCTGAACATCCCATGTGTCAAGCAAAGATTAATAGATGTACATTAAGATCTACAGATGTACATCACAAAAAAGGTAGGGGAAAATATCTATTAGATGTAAGTACCTGGTTATCAGTATGTAGAAATTGCCATAATTGGATAGAAGTAAATCCTGAAGATGCAAAAGAGTTAGGATTTAGTATATCAAGAAGTAAAAAAGAATGAAAAATTTAATAAAAGGAATAGCCGCATTTATTTTTATTATCACATGCTCTATAATAATATTTGCTGGCTATAGTATGAGTAAAATAGATCTAACAAAACAAAACATTATATCAGAAAATAAGGAATTAACAGAGAAAGCTGCAGAAGCAAAAAAATATTGTTTAGAAAATAATATGAATACAGACTTTTGTATTCTTATTGATATGAGTATTCATTCTGGTAAAGATAGATTCTTTGTATATGATTTAAACAAAGGTCTAATTATTAGAGAGTGTTTAGTTAGTCATGGATGTGGTGAAAATGGATGGTCATTAGATGATAGCAAAGATAGTCCAAGCTTTAGTAATGTTCAAGACAGTCATTTATCTTCTTTAGGTAAATATAAGATTGGAGAAAGAGGTTACAGCATGTTTGGTGTTCACACTAAATATCTTTTACACGGTTTAGAAAAAACTAATTCTAACGCATGTAAAAGAGATGTTGTATTTCATTCTTGGAGTGCAATTGATGATCAAGAAACTTATCCTGCTGGTACTCCAGAAGGATGGGGTTGTCCTGCTATATCAGATAATAACTTTCGTTATGTAGATGAATTATTAAAAAGTCAAACAAAATCTACTCTTATGTGGATTTATAAATAATAGAATTATGAAAAAGATAATGTTTATGCTAAGTATAATCATAGCAGCTATTTTTGGTTTTGGTGCAGGTGTTGGTATAAAAAAAACAGAAACAATTTTTGTACATAAACAATGCATCAATGGAGAATGCTTGAGTGATGAGGATGCTTATTATATAGAAGAAGGTTTAGATGACATAAGATATTATGTTGAAAACATTAAACAAGGAGATAAATCCCAAGACTGGTTAGAATATATAAAACTTAAGTCTGAGGAAATTCAAGAACTAGTAAAATAAAAAATTATGAAAAAGTTAATTTTATTGTCATTAATAGTAATAGGATTTAATGCAGTAGCATGTTCACATGTAGATGAAAATGATAGACCCACTAGATATACTTTAAATCAGTTAATAAGAACAGATAGTATACCAAGTTTAGAAAAAGCTGCTTATCATGCTGAGTTACAAACTAAACATAATACTGTTTATGATGGAAGTTGGGTTAAGATTGGATATCCAGGAGGTGATCCTGGATACCAACAAGGTGTTTGTACTGATGTTGTAATCAGAGCTTTAAGATGTATTGATATTGATTTACAAGAATTAATTCATGAAGATATGAAATTAAGGTTATCTGATTATAATAAAAGATATCGTACAAAAACTATAGATAGAAATATTGATCATAGAAGAACTCAAAATATCCAGACCTATCTTACAGGTCTAGGTGCAAAGATACCAGCAAATGGTAAATATAAACCTGGTGATATTTTATTCTGGGATCAAATTGGTGCCGGACACACGGGAATAGTAAGCAATATACGTATAGAAGGTACTAATGAGTATTTGGTTATACATAATATTGGAGCTGGCCCACAAGCGGAAAATTTTGCAAGCTATTATGCTCCAACTGAAGCATATAGGCTTACAGATGATATGATCAAAAAGATGCAAAAAGATTGTACTTTTGAGTACAATGCATATTATGATTTTAAATATTATGTCAAATAGAGAAAAAGTACAACAGGAAGCTTTAGAGAAAACCCTAAGTCACAAACGCTGTGGCTTAGGGATTTCAATGGGAGTTGGTAAAACTAGAATTGCTATACAGCATTTCCAGAAAAATTATAACTCCTTTATACGGGCTTTGGTTGTTATACCAAAATTATCAGTTAAAGATGCATGGTTAGATGAGCTTGAGAAGATGGAATTAACTGCATTAGAAAGTCATTTTACATTTACAACTTATTTATCTCTTAATAAACAAGATCCTAAAGAATATGATATAGTCTATCTAGATGAATGTCATAGTTTATTAGAGTCTCATGAAGAGTTTTTAGATCAGTTTAATGGTAAAATACTAGGTTTAACTGGTACTCCACCAGCAAGAAAATCTTCAGTTAAATATAAAATGGTAAATAAATACTGCCCTATTATATTTGAGTTTTCCGTAGATGAAGCTACAGATAGCAATATCTTAAATGATTATAAAATAATTATTCATCAACTGGAATTATCTAAAATTAAAGATTTAGCAAAGAAATCCAAAAATGGGGGTGTATGGTATACATCAGAAGCACTAGACTATGGTTATTTAACTAACCGTTGTAGAGATGCCCTAAGTGCAAAGCAGCAACAAATGGCTGCAATTATGAGAATGCGTGGTTTAATGGAATATAAGACTAAAGAAGAATACTTAAAAGGAATGTTAAACAACATAAGTAGTAAGTGTATTATATTTGCAAATACGCAGGCTCAAGCAGATAGAATGTGTAAACATAGTTACCATTCTGGGAACTCAAAGTCAGAAGAAAACTTAGAATTATTTAGTGATGGAAGAATTGATAAACTATCTTGTGTATTACAGCTCAGTGAGGGTATATCTATTCCTAATCTGCGTCAAGGTATTATTATGCATGCTTATGGTAATAATAGGAAAAGTGCACAAAGAATAGGTAGACTACTACGTTTATCACCAGATCAACAAGCTGTGTGTCATATATTATGTTATAAAGGCACTCAGGATGAGAAATGGGTTGAAGACGCACTAAAAACATTTGATCAGAGTAAAATACAATATTTTAATCCTTTAAATACTTAAGTTGAATTAGCGGGTTTCAGTAGGCCAGATCACTGAATAAATAGGGGAGACTGTAAGGCAAGTTTTCCCCCGCAAATTCTTAATTATTATGAATGTAAAAGAATTAGAAGAAAATCTTAAGAGTGCATTGAGTGATAAGAAATCTATCATTTTATATAATGATGATGTCAACACATTTGAACATGTTATAACATGTCTTGTGTTGTATTGTGATCATACACCTATACAAGCAGAGCAGTGTGCTAATATTGTACACAATAATGGTAAATGCTCAGTTAAAACAGGTGACCTTTTAGATTTAATACCTATTAAAGCACAATTGTTAGTGCATAAATTAAATGCAGAAATAGAATAATGGGAAGAATGAAAGAACTTTTCATGCAACAACTGGAACAAAATCCAGAAAAGTATACAGAATACATGCGTGAAATAAATGATGTTACATCACCCACAAATATATTATGTCCAAATTGTATGAAAGATAAACTGGTTCAATATAGTTCAGTAGATCTATCATGTACAAAATGTGGATATGAATTTATTAAAATAGATGATAACACTGTAAGATTTAAATAGCCACCAAACCAAACGTAATGAAAATATTGAAAAAATTACTGAAATTCATATTAATAGCACTTTTATCAACGGGAATAGCAAGCTTAGTAGTATTTACATTGCATTATATACCGGTAGGTGAATATAGCAACGGAGATCGTGAAGTTTATCTTTATGATAATGGTATGCATATAGATATAATTATTCCAGAAGATGATAGATACGTAGCTTATGGCTGGGGATCTAAAATATTCTTCATGGATGTACCCACATGGGATGATTTAACATATAATGTTGGATTTAAAGCTTTATTTACACAACCTGCATCCTGTATGCGGATTACTGAGTACTTTTATAAAGATTCAAATTGGAAAACTGTAAAAGTTACTGATGAGCAGCTAATTCAACTAAAATATGAAATAGAAAATAAAATGAAACATGATGCTTTTGGCAATAGAATTAGAATACGTGATAATTTTTATGAAGCAAATGGATCATACTATTTTCTAAACACTTGTAATACATGGGTAAATCAAACATTTAAGAAATGTGGCCTAAAAGCCAAGTTATTCATTTTAACAAGTGAGTCTTTAACTAAATTATACTAATATGATAATGTCAATAAGAATGGGGGATTATAGTTTATTATTAAGCTATGACCCCTGTGATTTATTTGATTATTTTGATGTGACTGAAATGCACGGTCTTTCACTTAAAAAGTGTAAAGAATATACAGGAGATGGATCATATATAGCAGGACTTACTAATGAAGATCCTAATGATCCTAACAAAAGGTTTATTTATATAAATTTGTCACGTTGTAAAACTGATGTGCAAACTACACTTTTAATATTTCATGAATGCATGCATCATGGGTTATGGAAATATGACTATGATATAAAAAATAAAGAAGAAGATATAATATCTTGGGCAGAACTAGAAGCTCGTATTATATATGATTTTGTTAAACCGTTAAGAGGTAAAGTTGTAAAGACTGCACTTGGTGCAGAAAAAGAAAACTTATAGTTATGTGCAAAAGCATATAAAAGTGTACTTAACTGCACTATTCAATGCAAAAGCATATAATGTAAAATACTTAATTGTTGTGAAAAACGTTTAATTAAACTAAAAAAAGATGAATGAAGATATAATAGAAATTCATATCTGCTGGTATGTAGATGAAGATGGTAAAAAGGTGTATGATATAGAACATATGCAGGAAGAGTTTGAGTATAAAATAAATCAACTTTTAGAGTTTGAAGATTTAAATCAAAACAAAGATGAATAAGATATTATTAGGAATGGGTTATTTAACCTGGATGATCTGCAACATTGCAGTGGTTTATGGAATAGGATGGGGAGCCATGAAACTCTTAGAGTCTGAATCAGTAGGACAATTCATTTTACATCTTGCATTTGGTATGGTTATGTTATTTTTAGTGGTGATACTGAGTATTCTATGCTTAGTATTAGTGGCTATGGTGTTTGGAGATGATAAACTAGAGAAAAAACTAGAGGACTTATTTCCTGGCAAGTAATGTAAAATAGTATTTACCAAAGTGGTGAATCTGTAAAAAGTATTTAAACCAAAACAAAGATGAATAAAGGCTTAACTAGATTATGTATGCAATTAGCTCCGTAATCTCTTGCACCTGCAGACAGTGAGGTGGTTAAGTCTTTTTAAAAAGTAAGGCTAAAGACTGATAAAAAGTGTAATAAAGTAAGATTATAAACTGAAAAATGATGAAAATAACACTAGAATTTGACGGAGTAGAAGAGGCAGAAGATGCTAGAACAGCATTGGATGGCTATAAATGGAAACTAGCAATGTGGGACCTTGACCAAGAACTAAGAAGCATAGCTAAGTACCAAAACTCAATTATTAACCATAATCAAACAGCATCCTCAGAAGAAATGGAAACAGCTGATAAGATTAGAGAAGAGATTAGAAGACTACTAGAAAATTATAATTTAAGTTTAGATTAAAAGAAAGAAAAATGATTAACAAATGGCTTAAGAAGTTAGAGTTAACTGATTGGACAGTTAGATTAGAACCCTTAAGTAATGAACAGGTTTTATGTGATTGTCCACCAGAAGATTGTTACTTTATAGGAGTTAAATATGATTCTTTTACCAAAGATGCAGTAATATACCATGATAGAGATCTAACTGAAGAGGATATAGTGCATGAGTTATTACATGTTAAGTATCCTGACTGGACAGAAGATCAAGTAAATTTAGAAACTGATAAATTATTAAAATGACTGAAAGACAATTAGAATTATTAGAGTTTGAAAAGCAAACAATATTAAGTGAAGAATCTGACAATGGTTATGACTACCATTATTATACAAAAGATGTAAGCGGTGTATTATTTTTATCTTGTTCAAATGATGAAACTACAGATGGTGATTGGTTTATACATATTATAGACACACCAACTAAATTCAGACACTTTGGTGTAGTCCAAGCTTTATTTAATATATTAGAAAAAGCAGCTAATGAAGAATAATATATTTTTAAAGCTCTCTGTTAAAGATGGAGAGCTTGATTTTCCTGCTAAAATTCAACAAACAAGATTCAATACATTTTTAAAAGATTTACCTGATGGTGCAAATTTAGAAATGTTTATAAGTGTAACTACCGGAAAAGGTAGTAATGCACAACTTGCAAGATTGCATGTTATGATAAGAGAGATTGCAAATGATCTTGGTTATACCTTTGAAGAAGTAAAACTTATGGTTAAACGTAATGTTGGACTATGTTTTATGAAGGATAAACAAGAGTATTGTAAATCTTTTGCAGACTGTGATAAAGATGATTTAAATCTATGTATCCAGGAGTGTGTGAGATTAGGAGATGATCTTGGTATTCAATTAAGATAACTGTTCATTAAGCTGATCCTGCATTTTTTTATTAATCTCATTAAATTTATCATAATCATTTGCCTCAGTAGCCTTAAGAAGCTCAGTTATTAAAGATTGATCTATAGTAGCATTAACTTTTATATTAAGACCCTGTTCATAAGCCTTAGCTTTTAACAGCTGTTGTAAAGAAAAGATTGTATATAAATGAGCTTCTTCTTCTGTGAATGGATCTTTTTCAGTGTCTAGTTTGCCATCAACATATTTATTAAATTTGTCAAACATTACTGAAATTCCAGAAGGATCATCCTTCTTCATTAAAAAGTATACCATCAACTGTTCAAGACCAAATATATACGTTGTACTCAAAGATATATCTTCAATGTTCTTTGTAAAATCATATGTATCTTGCACTGGTATTTTTTCCTCAGACATAATTATAAACTTTAATAGTATAAATTTATGAATAAAATTGATATTAACATAAACAATATAAGAAAAAAGTTCAAAACACAATTAAATAGCAGTGGTTGGAACAAGATAATGGATCCTATAATTGATTCAGAAGCATTTGAGATTAGCATATATAAACTAAAATCTTATGTAGAAAATGATCAGAGATTTACACCCAAATTATCTGAGATATTTAGAGCATTTGAAGAATGTCCATTTGATCAGCTGAAAGTTATAATAATTGGCCAAGATCCATACCCACAGTTAGGTGTTGCAGATGGCATATCTTTTAGTTGTAGTAAAACAATGAAATTACAACCATCATTGCGTTATATATTTAAAGCACTAAATGGAAGTCAGTATGATAGCATGAATCCAGATCTTAGTAGATGGTCAAAACAAGGTGTTTTAATGCTTAACACAGCATTTACTGTAGAAATAGGTAAAATTGGTAGTCATTATGACGTATGGAAGCCTATAACTCAAATGATACTATCAGCAATAAATAATAATAATAAAGATTTAGCTGTTGCATTATTAGGCAAAAAAGCTGAAGAATGGCAACTACGTCTTAATAATCAAAAAATATACAAAACACCTCATCCAGCATCTGCTGCATATAAAGGTGGAGAGTGGGATTGTAAGGATGTATTTAACAATATAAACAGCCATTTATTGACCCAAAATCATCAACCAATAACTTGGTAAAATCATATAAATTTATTAAATTTATAGTTCACTATGATTATAGAATTACAAGAAGAAATTGACAATAAAATTGTTGATTTTAAATCTGAAATGTTTAACAAATACGGTATAACGCTGTATGTATATTGCAATAGTGTGAAAGAAGCTGGATATGTATCATTATCTGGTTTGTGGAATCTATTTTCTGAATATGTAACAACTAATTATCCTAAGTATATAAAGTATCTTGACTTACAGAAAAAAACTAGAAAGAGAGAATGGGTTACAATTAAACAATGTTATATATACATAGCATGTGAAGATCTAGGCTTTGGTGTAAGTGAAGTATCAAGATTTTTAAATTCTCATCATGCTACTATACTTTATTCTCGTAGAAAAGTGAAAACTTTTCTAGAGTATGGGGATAAATTTTATTTAGAAATACATGATGAAATAATAAAAAAATACAAAGATTATGTTAGAACTATTTCAAAAAATACAGAAGTACGGAATAACTCCTAATCAATGCATGATATTATTTGCATTTAATGAAGGAATAACTCCATATACATGGGGAGAATTTGATATAAAAAGTCTTGTAGAAGAAGGATATATCAATAAAGATAACTCCATAACTGTTGAAGGTGAAAAAGTAATAGCTACTTTGAATAATTACTTCACTGTAAATAAAAATAAAACAAATAAGCAACTGTTAGGAAATTCCGGACAGTTGAATGTTAGTCAATACAGAGATATATTTCCCAAAGGTAAATTACCATCAGGTGTACCTGCAAGAAATAATGTTAAAATACTAACTGAAAATTTTAGATGGTTCTTTGCAGAGTATGATTATAGCTGGGAAGAGATTATAAAGGCTACTAAAATGTATGTAAATGAGTATCAAAGAAACAATTATCTTTACATGCAGAATAGTCAGTATTTTATATCTAAACAAGACAAACACAAGGTCAAAACTTCAAAACTTGCAGACTACTGTGATATGATTAGAGATGGTATAACTACTGAAAGTGATCATTTTAAAGAAAAAGTAGTATGAAAGATCAAACGGTTGAAGAAATTGATAAAGACTTGGTAATTGAATTTGTTAATGGATTAATAAAAGAACATAAGAACTTCAGTAAAGAAGATTTTAGTAGCAGTATGAATAAAAATCAAGCAATATGGGCAACCCATGTTACTTGCAAAAGACTTGCTCAAGAATCAGGAAAGAAGTTTTATTATGAATGTTTAAGATATATAATGGAAATACCGCATGAGTAGACAAAAACCAGCATGGGGTGGTCAATATGAATCATTCAATGAAGCATTGAAATATATGCTAAATAGACAAAAAGGACTTGAAAAGTCTGTATATACCCCGTGGCCTAAGTTTAATGACGCAACCACAGATGGTTTAGAGTGGAATACTTTAACTGTTATAGGGGGACGTCCTGGCTCAGGTAAAACTCTTATTAAAGATCAGATCATAAGAGAATCATTTGATTTAAATCCAGATGATAATTTTAGAGTTCTAGAATTTCAATTTGAGATGGTTGGTAGAACCTCAGCTATGCGTGAATTTAGTTCACTAACTGGAAAAACTTATAAAGAATTATGTAGTGCAGGTAGTAAATTATCTACGGATGTAATAAATACATGTCATCAATATGCAAAAGATAGGGTTAAGAATCCTGTTGATATTATCAGCAGACCTATGACCGTAAATCAGATGCGTGAACAGATTGATATGTATATGGATGAACACAAGGGTGCCAAAACTATTATTACACTGGATCACACTATACTTGTAAAAAGAGCTCCTTATCAAAACAATAGATTAGATATGCTATTTGAGTTAGGTGAGTTTTTTACACAATGTAAAAGAGATTATCCGTGTTTATTTATTGCACTGTCTCAGCTTAATAGGAATATAGATAATCCTGACCGGGCTGTAGATGGTAAATATGGCAACTATGTATTAGAATCAGATATATTTGGTTCAGATGCAATGTTACAACACGCAGATAACTTAATTGGTATTAACCGTCCTGCAAAACAAAAGATCAGATATTATGGCCCAGACAGATATATAATAAAAGATGATAGAACTCTTGTATTACACTTTCTTAAAGCAAGAAATGGTGATACACGGATGAGTTTCTTTAGAGGAGAATTTGAAAAAATGCAGATATCTGAAATGGCCACACCAGAACAACAAGATAGAAGATGATAAGTACTAAAAGTAAAGTAATGACTCCAGCCGAAAGAAAAAAGAAAGTCTCTGAACTTAGAGAAGAGCATGAAGATTATTTTCAAACAATTGGAAATCTTAATGCATTATACATACCAAAAATGGCTTATAGGCCAAATGGCAAAGATGATTTATATGTATCATTCTTTCCAAGTGAACTTGAGAAAGGTGAAGACATATATACAGAATTTGTAAGTATTGATTATGAATCAGAAGATCCTAAAAGAACATTATATCTTCATAAATATAATGCTCACTGGAAGGAAGAGTATGAACTCATAACCAGTAATTCAGGTTTTGAAAGACATCTTATACCTGTAAATGAGCTAATTGTTATAAATGATGTAACAAGCAGGAAAGAAGAATCTAAAACTATATTTGAATTAGAAGATCTTCCTAATCCTGATGATAATATGAAACAATATCTTAAAAGAATAGCAATAGCTTTAGAATCAATAGCAAAACAATTAAATAAATAAATAATGGCAGAAAGCGTTTTAGTAATTGCTGACTCAGGGTCAGGTAAATCTACATCTGGTAGAAATTTAGATCCAAAAGAAACATTTTGGATTAATATTGCAAATAAACCCTTACCTTTTAAAGGTTGGAAATCTAAATACACATTGATTAGCAAAGATAATCCCACGGGTAATATGACAAATGCGTCATCAGCTACAGGGATTATGAAAGCTATACAACATGTAAATGATAAAATGCCACATATAACTAATTTAGTTATTGATGACTGGCAATATATGTCTGCTTTTGAATACTTTGATAGAGCAAATGAAAAAGGATATGATAAATTTACCTCAATAGCTTCAAACCTAGCTCAGGTTGCAAAAATGCCAAAAGATTTGAGAGATGATTTGTTTTGTTTTTTTCTAACTCATTCAGAGGAGTCAACTGATATAAATGGCCATAGAAAAGTTAAAGCAAAAACTGTAGGTAAGATGATAGATAATGCATTAACTTTGGAAGGCTTATTTTCTATTGTACTTTTTGGTAAGGTTATCAAAGAAGAAGATGGAACATTAAGATATGGATTTGAAACACAAACTAATGGTGAGAACACATGTAAATCACCAATGGGTATGTTTGAAGAATCCTTCATTGAAAATGATTTGCAATATGTTAAAGATTGCATCATTGAGTATAGTAAATAAATAATTAATTAATTAAAAAGTATGTTAAGTACAAAAGACATGAGTGCCGGTTCAGGCAAAGCAAGACCTGTTATCGGAGTAGGTAATCAGAAAGTAAAAATTAATAGCATCACATTTGATCAAACACCTTATGATAAGGATGCATATAATGTAGTATTGCATGTAGAATCAGAGCCAGTAGGCGGAGAGTTTGAGGGTTTTCTTATAGACCCTAATGATGCAAATGGGCCTAGATATGAAGGTCAAGTTGGTAGGATTAGATTAAGTCCATATCCGTTTAAAGATGCTACTTTACCAAGTGGTAGAGAAGTAAAAAGAGATACAGAAGTTCTTAAATCTATGATTTATTTATCTGAAGTATTAAATAAGCGTGATGACTTAGATATGATTGAAGCTGACACTATTGAACAATTTATGAAATCTGCAGATTCCGTTTTATCTGGAGATACATTCATAAATGCATGTGTTGGCGGTAGAGAGTGGGAAAATAAGGAAGGTTATATTAACTATGACTTATTCTTACCAAGAAATTCTAAAGACGGAGTTTCATTAGAAGCTTTGGATGTAGAAAATTCAAAATTATATAAGTTTTCTAAAGAAGATCATGTAAAAGAGTTAAAGAAAACTCAAACTACATCAAGTTTTGAACCTGCTAGTTCTAATACAGGGGATGACTTTGATCTATAAATTTTTTTTCCTGCGTGCGCGGGTGTTTTAATGTAAAACATAACAAGCAAGTAGTTTTAGTAGGCCTAAATCACTAATTCAGGGGGACTGTTTGGCGTGTCCCCTCTACTTTTTTATTAATCCCTTAATTTTTTTATTATGAAAAAGTTATTTTTAAGTTTTATTGCGGTAAGTGCGTTAACTCTTGTGTCTTGTAGCAAAGGAGAATGCACAGATTCAGCTGAAAAAGTAGAAGTTTCAGAAAGTTCTAGTGTAGAAGAAGCACCAGCTGAAGAACCAGCTGTAGAAGCTGATTCATTATCTATAGAAACTGTAGAATAGTTTAGGGTTTGAAATTGCCGGTCTTGTGCCGGCAATTTTTTTTTAAATTTGAAATATGATTAGTACAAAAAACTTAGTTGCAAACGAATCATCTGTTCCTAGCTATTGGGTTTTTCAGTATTATTTAAAACTCAATGAACATCTTAGTGGACAGGATATAAAAATAAAATCTATTTGGAATCCTTCAGAACGTACAGCTAGTTTATGCATATATGTAGATAAAATGAAACGTTGCTATATGTATAAAGACTTTTCAACCGGTAAAGGTGGTAACAAGATTAATCTTATACAAGATATATTTGATTTAAATTATGCTTCTGCAGTTGAAAAGATGATCAATGACTATAATAAATTTGTAGCGCAAAATGGAGCAGTTAAGATAGAATTTAAACCTCAACCTAAATGGGAAGTTGAACTAGTAAAGACACGGTCCTGGAACCAGGATGATGCGGTTTACTGGTTACAATACAGGATTGGTAGCTCTATGCTATCTAAATATAATGTTAGACCTATTGATTACTATAATTTAATAAAGTCTGATAATGGGACCGTGGAAAAAAAGACTATACGTGGTAAGAACATGTATGGTTATTACAATAAACATGGTCAGATATTTAAAATCTATCAGCCTCTTCGTGATGGGTTTAAGTTTTACAAAATTGAATCTTATATTCAAGGTTTAGATCAGTTGGAGTATAAGCAGCCTTATTTGGTTATTGCTTCTTCATTAAAAGATGTGATGTCTCTAGCCGGATTTGGTTATAATCTTGAGGTCATTGCTCCAGACAGTGAGAATACTTTGATTAAGCCTTATATAATTGAGAATCTAAAGAGTAAATATAAAAAAGTAATAACTTTATTTGATAATGATGATGCCGGTAAAAAAGCAATTGCTGTTTATAAAAAGAACTATGATATAAATGGTTGTGCTTTAGATCTAGCAAAAGATATATCAGATGCAGTAAAAGAGTATGGCTTTGATGAAGTTCATGCTAATTTAAAACCTCTCCTTAAGGAGACTATACATAAATAATATGGCTAAATATTTTATACCAGGTAATGTACCTAGTAGTAAAAATGGAAGAAGATGGACAGGCAAGTACTTCATATCTAGTAAAACAGTTATGAAATATAGAAAGGACACAAAACCTTTCTATCAAAAATATGCATCTCAGTTTCAGAAGGAACTAAAGAAGCATAAACTACCGGTCACAATTGCTTTCACTTTTATTCGTGGTACTAAACATAAGTTTGATTACATAAATCCTGCACAAACAGTGCAAGATGATATGGTAACACATGGTTGGATAGAAGATGATAATATGGAATTTATCATTCCCATATTCAAACCATATCAATATGATAAAGAAAAGCCAGGAGTAATAATTGAAATTATAAATTATGGCAAAACAAAAAGAACCAATGGAACTGCTACCACTACTGAGCAGATTAATGGATCACGGAATAGAAAAAGTAATAGCTGACTTTGATGGTCAAGGTGATTCTGGAGAAGTTCATGATTATACTTTCTATGATATTGATGATAATCTAATAGACTATAGAGCAGATCAAAACTTAGAAGATTATATATATTCTTTAATTGAAGATTGTGTTAATAGCTATGGTGGAGATTGGGTAAATAATGACGGTGGATATGGCAGTGTAACAATTAATGTAAAAGATAAATCCATTGAGGCTGATTATAATCAAAGAACTGTAGATCCATACTCATGGGATGCTTTAATATTTGATGATTAATGGCTCATCCTTCTTTACATGCTAAATCCTCAGTGAGAAAATGGGGTGGCATTCCTGAAGATTACATTAAAATACATGAGTGGTTTGATGAAACTAAAAAGTGGATAGGTCATTCTATGCACAGATTATATCGTCATCACAGTGAAGGTATTTTTGAATGTGAAATAATCTTTGGTAAATCATTTATTAATTCAGACGGTAAGACCGTGTATACAAGATATGTTGGTGAACAACATGTCAAAGAAGATTGCAATAATTACATCCCATCTGCAAAGGAATGGATTGTTCATATGAACAGAAAGGAAAAACCAGATTGGATGAGAAAAACCTTAAAAATAGAGGACTAATGGATACAAAAGAAATATTAAAAATAGATTTAGAGGTATTTAATAATTTATCTAAGATGTTAAACTCTTCAAATACTGAAGATGTTGAGATGGCCTTGGAGACAATTAAAAACTTAAACCCTGAGGAAGAGATTATAAGGCTTATTCTTAAAAAAACTTCATATGGTGGCAGACGTCATCTTATAGAGATGCTTGGTCAGAGCATGTGGAATTATCAAGATCTCACAATGCAAGAGCTGTATAACAGCATATCAAAATTAAAAAGTGATAATATAGAAAATATAAAACTCATTTATGAATCATTGGTTGTTGAGCATTTTCATGCTTTAACAGAAGAATATAAATTCATAGATGGTAAATTCAAAGTAAAATGGTAGCAAATTTAGTTTCAAAAGCAAGTAAAACCCTAATTTTTACAGAGCCCTTTTATGGGCTCTTTTTAGTTGGCCTTAATAAGGTTTATACAGATAAGCTTCCTACTGCTGGTGTTAGTAAACACGGCATTGGTGTACAGCTTGCAATTAACCCTGAATTTTTTACAGGATTGAATGATAAACACAGGATTGGTTTATTAAAACATGAACTTCTTCATATATCATTTGGGCATTTGTTGGTCAGAGATCAGTATGCAGATAAGAAGTTATTTAATATAGCTGCGGATTTGGAGATCAATCAATACATTGATCAAGATTATCTTCCTGATGGAGGTATAACAATGGATTCATTTCCAGAGTTAGATCTTCCTGCAAGAGCTGGTACTAAAACATATTATGAGTTATTACAACAAGCTCGTGAAGATGGCTCATCTCCATCTCTTGATGAATTAATGGATCAAATGGATGGAAGTACTCCATATGATCATGCCACATGGGAAGAGATTGAAGATTTATCTGAAGCAGAAAAGAAGTTAATCCAAAAGCAGGTTGAGCATCAGCTCAAAGAAAATGCTGAGATGACTGAGAAGAGATGCGGTAATATTCCAGGTGAGTTGGCGGACTTAATTAAAAGACTCCGTCATGTAGAACCACCCAAGTTTGATTGGCGTGGTTACCTTAGAAGGTTTGTTGGTAATTCATCTATAGTTTATACAAAGAAGCTAAGAAGAAAGTATAATAAAAGGTATTCTGAAAATCCAGGACTAAAGATTAAATTCAAAAATCACATCTGCGTAGGTGTTGATACTTCAGGATCTGTAAGTCAAAAGGAACTTGAGGAATTTTGGTCTGAGTTAACACATATGCACAAGACTGGTCATCAGATTACAGTAGTGCAGTGTGATACAAGTATCAATTCAATTGAACCTTTTAATCCTAAGCGTGATTGGCAAATACATGGTAGAGGTGGTACATCATTTCAACCTGTCATAGATCACTACAATGAACACGGGCGTTATACAGCTCTTATATATTTTACGGATGGTGAGGCATGGGCCCCAGAGAACTGTCCAAAGAATGCTTTGTGGGTACATAGCAGTCATTGCAGAATAAACGAAGAATTACCCGGAAAAAAAATACAATTAAATTAAACAATTATGGCACAAGTAAATTTAAACATTGATGACTTAAGAGGCTTTATGGGCCACATTATAAACAATAATAGATTTCTACAGGGACAGGGAAAACTTCCTGTTGCTATAGAAGTTCTAGGTGAATCAGGTATTGGTAAAACATCCACAGTAAAACAAATTGCTGAGGAACATAACCTTGATTTTGTAAAACTAAACTTAGCTCAGATTGAGGAGCTAGGTGATCTCGTGGGTTTCCCAGTTAGAGAGTTCCAAATGTATAAAGAGAAAGTTGTATCTATTAATAACAACAAAGACGCTGTAGCTTACGGTGCAAAGACTGCCGCATCTAAAGATGTTGCCCAGCTAGCCAATAATGCTTCTGTTACAAAGAAGATTGGGCAGTGGGTAAGTGAGCTCGCAGTAAGTGACTATTTAAGCAATGGTTACAAGATGACAGGTAAGAACCGTATGTCATATGCTGCACCTGAGTGGATCTCAGACAAGAAGAAAGGTGGTATCCTACTTCTTGATGACTGGAACCGTGCAGACGTTAGATTTATTCAGGCCGTAATGGAACTGATTGATCGTCAGACGTACATCTCGTGGTCACTACCGCAAGACTGGCATATTGTGTTAACCGCAAATCCAGATAACGGAGACTATATGGTTAACTCTATTGATGCTGCACAGAAAACACGTTATATTACTGCTAACTTGCAGTTTGATGTAAACGTATGGGCTCGTTGGGCGGAAGAAGAAGGAATTGATACACGTTGTATTAACTTCATGCTACTACACCCTGAGCTTGTGACTCAAGAGACAAATGCTCGTGCAATCACCACTTTCTTTAATTCTATCTCTAGCTTTGAAAGCTTTGAGGCTAACCTTTCATATATTCAAATGATTGGTGAAGGATCAGTAGGTGAAGAGTTTGCTTCTATGTTTACTGTATTTATTAATAATAAGTTAGATAAACTAGTTACACCAAAAGATCTATTGACTCATGACAATGAGCAATATATTCTTGGTGAGTTAACCGGTTGTATTGGTAAAGATGATAACTATCGTGCAGATATTGCATCTACCCTAGCAACCAGACTTGCAAACTTTGCAGTAGTATATTCTAAGGATAATACAATTAGTCAAAAGATTACTGATAGATTGGAAACTCTTTGCACAAAAGAGTATTTCACTAATGATCTTAAGTACTTAGTTGTAAGAACTATTTTTAACGGGAACAAGCAGAAGTTTAATAAGCTTATGATGAAGCCTGAAATAATTAAAATGACTGTAAAATAATATGGCAAATAAGAGTGTATATCAAGAATACAATCAAGATGCACTAGATCATTTTAAATTGGATAAAGAGCCCCTTTATGGGGTTCTTTCATCTGATTTTGAAGTGTCTGATGTGCTTATAACACAAGATGAAACTAGATATGAGAACATTAAAAATATGCTTTCTATACAGAATATAAAACCAACAGCTCTTAATAACTATAAGAGGGCTTTTATACTACCAAGATCTCCAATAACACAGGATAGATTAAAAGCTGTAGCTAAAGAAAAAGGTTTAACAATTACTAATGATTATGAAAAAGCAGATGTAATTATTACACATGATGAATTTTTTCAAAGATTTGAACATGGAGAAAAAATTCAATCTACTGTAATGATGTACAGGCTTTGGAATTATGAAGCATTTACCGGAGGTCATCATATGATAGATAATCATGATAAAGCTGTAATTTATGATGAGAAACTTGAAGGAAGAATAAGTTCATATAACTGTTCTGGACAAACAACTCTCATTGATGAGTGGGGTATTTCAGCCTTAGCTTTAAACATAGCATATCTTATAGATATAGGTGAATTAAAAGTAATCGGTGGTGAAACATTGTTACATGCTTCTGCAAATCTAATAGATCTAACTGAAGACCTTCTTAATGAAATAACGCAGTGGGTAAATTCATATGATGAAGAGAACATAGCTGTAGCAGCTAAGATTCTTCCTACAATAAACTATACAAAGAAACCACATTTAATGTGGCAATTGGCTCAAAATATATATTCTTATATACATAAGTTTAGTAGAGATAAAGATGTACAGTTTTGGGAGGAACAATCAGATCTAAGTAAATTATATCATAATTCAGCTGAAGATATGATTCTACAGTTGGAAGTAGAAAATAGATTAGACACTGAATCATTTAAATATTTAGAGAAAATAGTTAGAAAAGATATTTCAATTCATAACCGCAATCTTTATACGTTTAAAGTGAGTGTAAAACCAGAATATAAAAAGTACTTAAAATGAAAATAGAAAAATTATATACATTAAGCATTTACCCAACTGATTCATCGTGGGTAAAATCTGTTTTAGTTGATGAAGATGCCATTACCTTTGTAAATAAACATAAAAATTATCATGTAGGATCTAATGAAGACTACTCATATATTGGGGGTCTAAGTTCTATTTCTAACGGTAGAAGATCTAATCCAGCATTTAGTATACCTAAGTTTGATAAAAACAATTTACAAGATACAAGTTTCTATAGAACTCCAAAATTAGCATTGCCGCAAGTTAAATTGCAACTTTTAAAAGATAAGTATAATATAAAAGTTGTAAGAGATATGGATAAAGCAGATTATATTATTACATCAGATAAATATTTTGAAAGTTTAACTGAATATAACTGGCATAGCTTTTACTCAGGATCAGATATAAAAGAAGTATATCTACCTAAAATAAAAGCTTATGTTTCTGAAACTATATATGATAAAATCTGTCACTTTGTTGATCATGTTATAAATAAAGATGGTTTTATTTTTATTGATAATAGAATACCTTATGGCTTTAATCATACTGTTAGAGATGCTTTTAGTGATAGACATGATAAACTTAGAGATAAAGGTCATGAATTTTGGTTAGTTACACACTCTGAAAATTTAACTTATTTAATAAATAACCCTGATAAGTTAGTTAAAGATACTGATCTTATAAACTATTGTAATGAAGATTCGGTTGTTCTTACGCCAGAAGAATGCAAATCTATATCTCAGATGATTAAATCTGGTGATAGAGATAGTATAGCTTTAGCTTTAGAAATGATGGCTAATTGCAATATTGAAAAATCATTTGATAAATTGGCTTTAATATTTGCATTCTATAAAGAGTTACTTGGTAATGCAAGAAACTGGAATAGTGTAAATGTAAAATCATTAAGGAAACAATTAGTAGATATTCCTTATGTTGAGGGTAATAATGGATATGGTTTTAATATGTTAGTTAGAGCTTTGCATGTAAAAGGTTGTTTAACTCCTTTTGCTGTAGGTGCAATATCTAATAAAATGTGCAAGACTATATTGAGTCATGTAGGCCTTACAAACTCTGAGTCTGTATTTGATATAAGACCTAAAGATTTAAAACTGAAGTCTGAATATACTGAAGACTTACCGTTTTAGGGGTAGCCATAATTGATTAGAAATGGTGTGCAGAACGTCTGCACACCACCCCTTTTTTTACTAAACTAAAGTTAGATGTATGGATAAAGAATATATTTGTAGTATATGTGGCAAAAACTTTGAGCCCATTGGGCATAATGCTGAGCCTGTAAATGATGGCAGATGCTGTGATAAGTGTAACTATGGAGTTGTACTACCAGAAAGATTAAAAAGAATCTATGATCAAAGAACAGAAGACAAAGACTCTAACAACAAAGAACAATAACAATAGTGCTAATTGCATAGCTCCCAATTTAATCTACGGATGCTTTGGTGGCTGTGTAAATACTTATTGTTACATGTCCCGGTATAACGGTACAAGAGTCTTTGTAAATACAAATGTAGATGACATATTTAATTCGGTTGTTAAATGGGAAGAGGGCTTTACTAAGGTACCTGATCAACAAGACCCTATATATACTATGGTGGATATTGCATGTAATACTGATTTAGTATTGATGCAAAAACATACACCAGAACCATTGATAGACTATCTTAAAAGATATGATGATCATCCAAGACTTAATACAACCATGGCTACTAAGTATCCAGGTTTGTTAAATTTAGATGTTAATCATTTTAATAAGAAGCCTAGAGTTAGAGTTAGTCTAATGCCTCAGATTTTTGCTGATGTTCTTGAACCTAAAATGCAAAAGATAGAAGATAGGATACATGATATTAACCGTCTTAAGAAATTAGGATGGGAAGTTCATATAAACTACAGTCCTGTGGTATTTGATTATAAATGGTCAGAACGTTATTCTGATCTATTTAAAATGGTTAGAGCTATAGCCGGTGAGAATAAGTGTGAAGTTATTGCATTAACTAATCACGCTAATCAGATGGCTAAAGCATCAGAACAAGCACAGAAGTTAATGGCTGCTTCATGTGAAGTAAAGAATGAATCTGGTGTAATGAGATATCCGCTTAAAGATAAAGAAGCATATCTTGATCATTGGAAGTTTTTATATTCAGCCTATTTTAATATTGATACAATTAGATATATATTTTAAAGTATGATTGACAAACAAAAAGAAGAGGAGTTCTATGCTAAAGACTTTAACTTTAGCTACTCCTCTATAAATAAATTATTATTCTCTCCTTCTATATTTTATAAGGAGTATATATTACAGGACCGTGAGATCCGTACTGACAAACATCTAGTTGAAGGTAAGCTTGTTCATTGCTTATTGCTAGAACCTGAAAATCTTGAAAAGAAATTTAAGATTGTACCAGGTAAAACTCCTACAGATAGTGTAAGAAAAGTATTACACATACTATCTGAGAAAACAGATGCTGCAAAGTTAGAAGATATTAATGATGAACTAATAATAGATGTTCTGAAAGAAGTGAATTTGCATCAGTCACTTAAGACTGATGAACAAAGAATTGCTAAAATTAAAATTGATGATTATGAAACATATTGGAAATTTATTCTCAATAAAACTGTGGATGTTATTGACCAAGATACCCTTGCTCGTTGCAATGACTACGTGGATATTTTAAACTCACACGCTGATGTGAAGGAACTATTTACAAATAATGAGACTGACTTTGAGTTAGATTCAGAAGAAAGATATGTGGAAAAATATTTAAAGTGTACACTTAAACAAAAAAAGTTTGGCTTACACGGCTACGTAGATTTCTATAAAATAGACCATGAAAATAAAACTGTCACAATTTGTGATCTCAAGACTACATCTAAGACTATAGTTGAGTTTGAGGAGACTGTTGAGTATTATAAATATTACTTGCAGGCTGCAATATATTTTAAACTTGTATATGAAAATTTAGATGAAAAAATACGTGATGATTACAAAATTTTGTTTAAGTTTGTTGTAATAGACAAGTATAATCAAGTTTACATTTTTGAAGTTCTTGATGATACTATGAGAGGATGGGCTTTTATGTTAACCGATGCATTGAACGTAGCTGAGTACCATTATAATGAGAAAGATTATAGCCTTCCTTATAATTTTGCAACAAATAAAATAAAATTATAATATGACTCAGGCTTATATGCAGTATTTTCAAAAATCAAAGATTTTTTTGTATCCTTTATTAGACATAAGGAAAGGTGAAGATTACGTCCCAGTAGAAACATATATCTGCTGGGATGGTCTTTATCAGCCACATGACTATAGGTATATCTGTATTTATCATACAAATGCAAACTTAAAGTTCAGAAATTTTGAGAGAAGACATTTGGATTCACATCCATTGTTAGATCATAAAGAAAGAATGAAGGACAAGCAAATTTACATTTTTGACTATTCTAAATATGAGCATGACTTTGATATGTTCGTAAAAGGACATTACTCTAAATTTTCAGTTAAAACAAAACATAAGATATTAAAATACTTTGGTAAGGTTGGTAGAATAAGTAAGTATATACAATCTTACCTGGATCCAAGTGAACATCATGAAACATATGCAGAAGCATTAGATGTAAGCTTAGATATTATAAAGGAAACACATGAACTATGCACACCTCCTGATCTAGAAAAAGAAACACTATTTGAAAAAATTCCAGATGAGTTTGCTTTATTACACAATAATTCTATATCTTTAGAAAAAAATAATTAATGAGTGTAAAAAAACTAATTGGTCAGAACATGATGTTAATATCCTCTTCATTTAGAGGAGTTAAATCATTTAACATGATTGCAGTCAGTGAAGACTGCCCATATGTGGAAGCAATGTTTGATCCTGCTAGCGGGATTATAGTAGTTATTTCCAAGAATAAAAAACAAACGTTTACCATGATGCCTAGATTAAATGATGATGGTGAACCTCAAAAATTAAAGTTTCCTAATAACGAAACTGGCAAGGTAATGAAAGAACAAAGAGTTATGGTTGAAACTTTTTCTGAATTTTATATTACAGAAAAAGAAGAGATTGAAAACTTTATTGAATTATTTGCAATTAATGCAGGCTCATTTAATTATAAAGACTTTATGAATGTTGATGCTAAGGAAACTAAAATATCTAACATTATCATGCCAGCTTAAACTATATCAAATAAAAAAGAAAAGAGGTATTATAACCTCTTTTTTTTTGCTTAAAACTTTAGTATGGATCACTACATAATGGATTATGAAACATTATCAAATTGTTTTGTAGCAGTATTTCAGCATTATAAAACCTCTGAGGAAAGAGTATTTATAGTACATGAGTTACAAAATGATTTTGATGATTTCATAGAATTTTTACATACAAATAGAGATGAGAAGCAATGGCATATATCATATAATGGTTTAGCTTTTGATGCTCAAGTGACTCAGTATATACTAAATAATTACCATATGTGGCATAGCATGTGCGCTGAAGACATAGCTGGTATTATTTATGACTTTGCTCAAGACACAATAGCTAGGCAAAATAAAAAAGAATGGGGAGTATTTGCACCGTGGCATATACAAATAGGTCAGATTGATTTATTTAAGTTACACCACTGGGACAACCCAGCTAAACGTTCTAGCCTTAAATGGATTCAGTATAGTATGGATTGGGAAAATCTTTTAGATATGCCTATACATCATACTACAGAAATCAAAACCCAAGAGGAGCTAGATACAATAGTTAAGTATTGTGTTAATGATGTTGCATCTACTAAAGAAATATTTAATAGATCTAAATCAGAGATTAAGTTACGCAAAGAACTTACATCTCAATATGGTATAAATCTATTTAGTGCTTCTGAACCAAAGATTGCTAAAGAACTATTTGCTTATTATTTAGGTAAGAAGTTGGATATGAACCCGGGGGAAATCAAGAACATGAAGACTTATAGAAATGTAATTAAGGTTAAAGATCTTATATTACCTTACATTAAGTTTAATGCTCCTGAATTTAAAGCTGCTCTTGAAAGATTTAAATCTCTTGAGCTAGATGCAATGAGGCTTAAGGGTCAGTTTAGATATGAGATGGAACACAAAGGTGTACACACAACGTTTGCATTAGGTGGCATTCACGGTGCAAGAAAAAGTGGTGTATATAAATCAGATGATGATCATATTATTATGTCTTCGGATGTTACATCTTTCTATCCAAATCTATGTATTCGGAATAAGTGGTCACCCGCACACTTTCCAAAAGAAGAGTTCTGTGATCAGTATGAATGGTTCTTTAATGAGAGAGTTAAAATCCCAAAGTCTAATCCAATGAACTATGTATATAAAATTATACTTAATAGTACATTTGGTTTGAGCAATGAAGAGAATAGCTTCTTTTATGATCCTGAACTATGCATGCGTATAACACTCAATGGTCAGCTTAGTCTGATGATGTTATATGATATGATACTGGACGCAATACCAGAAGCATTTGGCTTATTGCAAAATACAGATGGTGTAGAGATTAGAATTCCAAGAAACAAAAAAGATCTATATTTAGAGATCTGCAAACAGTGGGAAGATCTAACTCAACTAAATCTTGAGCATGACACATATCAAAGACTTGTTCTTGGTGATGTTAATAATTACATTGCAGTAAATGATTTTAAATCTGTTGATATAACTAACTGGAGAAAAGCAAAAGAAGAGAATCCACATTACTTATTTAAAGTAAAAGGTTCTGATTTTATGTATGCTCCTGTAAAGTTAAAAGGTAGATTTAATTTTCATGAACTTCAACTCCATAAGAATAAATCTAAACTAGTAGTTAAAAAGGCTATTTATAATTACTTTGTTAAGGATGTCTTACCAGAAGACTATCTTGCAAAGAATAAAAATATACTTGACTACTGTATAGGTAAAAAATCAAAAGGTGATTGGAAGCAAGTAGCTATATCATCAAATAACGGTATATATAAAGAAGAAGATCTTCAAAAGATCAATAGATACTTCATATCCAAACATGGTGAAAAAAGCGTTAAAATACTAAGGATTAATAATAAAGATGGAAGAGAAATACAAAATGAAGCCGGAAGATGGATGCAAACCTTATTCAATGAAATAAAGTTAGAACCCAAGTGGGAAGATTATAATATTGATCTTGCTTATTATATTAAAGCTATTGAATCTGAAATAAATTCAATATTACATACTAGTATTAATCAATTAGAATTATTTTAATGAATCATAAACTTCATACAATATTATCTGCTATAATATTCGGCATAATATGCTTGATTGTTATGTTTTTAATAATTGTATAATTTGGAATAGTCCAACATTATTAATATATTTACACTTATAAAGTTTAATTTATGAAAAGTCAAATAGAAGTAACAAGAGACTTTGTAGTAAACGCACCGTTGCCATCACATGCTGATACGTATACGGTTATATCACACAAATTTGTAATTGATACCACTAAGCAAATGCTTGCTAATAGTGGATTTATTGTTACAAATGAATTATATAGAGCTAATAATCGTGGAGAAGTAGCCCAAGGTATTTATCATATAAAACCTTTATCAGGTCATGATGACAATGAAATAGGTATGATGTTTGCCTGGACAAACTCTTATGATAAATCTATCAGATTCCAATGTGCTATTGGAGCACATGTATTTGCATGTAGTAATGGAATGGTTTGTGGAGAACTGAATTATGCTAGAAAGCATACAGGTACCGCAGATCAGGAAATTAAAATGCAGATATCAAGTCAAATTAAAAATGCTCAGAAAGCATTTGACCGGATTAAAGATGATAGAGATAATCTAAGAAATACTCCTCTAACATTTAAAGAGCAAGCTCAATTACTTGGACGCATGTATTTTAATGAAGATCTTATTAGTCCAAGACAAATGAGTTGTGTTAAAGATGAGATGGAAAAACCATCATATGATTACCAATGTGATCAAGAGAATGCATGGGCTTTCTATAATCATGTAACACACTCGTATAAATCAGTTCATCCTAGAGCATGGTTAAGTGATACAAAAAACTTCCATGACTTTATGGTAGCTAATGTATTAAATGGAATGGGAGTTACTCCTAGAGATTCAGTTAATACAGAAGATCAGATTGAAGATGAAATTACTGAAGATGAATTATCATCCCAATTATATGGAGTTGATAATAACCCTGAAGTCATTCATGTTCATGAAGATGAGATTAATGATGAATTTGATTTTGAGATTTGATAGACTTAGGGCTCATATTAAAGGCATTAATTGCCATCCTTTTAATTTACTTAGTAGCTAGTAGAAAGGATCCACAGCCCTAGTGGAATTTAAAAACACCATACCCAATTCTGTGTACATAATAAAGGTAAACCAACCCCATCAGTTAAGGTGTTCTGATGGGTACCTTTAAAAACTTGTTTCGTTGGAGAATGTATTCTGAACTAATATACCAGCAGAACCTTCAATTTCCCAATCTGTACCTGATTGATTTTCTAATGCAAAGTAAAAACCTCCTAATACAAAACTATCTACAGGACTTGCAGTGTAAGTTACAAAATTGTGCTGCTGTCCTGTAATTCCAGAAGTATTATCATATCTTTGAACAGGTATACCACTACCAATCACAGAGTCATTTGCATATCTACGTAATTGTAAAGTTGCATATTTTACAGGCCCTGTATTTACATTAAAGTTTACTCGGATAATATGCTGTATTCTTTTACCAAAGTATGGTTTGCCTACATAAGGTATTAACAAATGATCAGGTTGCGGAAGTGTCCCTCCAGTAAATTCATTTAATATAGTTCCACTTAAGTCTCCTGATACATTAGCTATTGATAAAGTTAATAATGTAGCTCTTGGCGCACAGAATCTTATTCTAGCATCTGTACCACTTCCTAAAACAAAAGATCTAATATTTAAAGCTCTTAAAGTATCTCCATATAAATCTTCCCAATCTTGTGCTGTTGTAAATAAATCAGTATTGAACGTAGCTAAATAATCTGACCCTCCAATACGGATATTTGCCGTTCCGCTTGTACCACTTAAACTAACACTAAGACCATAAGCTATATTGTACTGATCATATACTGTTGTACCTGCCTCATAACAAGTTAAAGTTAAAGTTGCATCACGGTTTCCAGACTCTACTGTAACTGAATCACCATTTGTATATCTGTCACCTTTATCATTAATTGATACTCCGGTAATCTCACCACTTCCACCAACAGAATCTATGTTTACTAATAAACCAACTCCAGTACCTCCAGATACTTGTATTGCTGTACCAGTACTATAACCAGTTCCAGGATTATCAATAGTTAGTATAGCTACAGATGGTAAAGACTTATCACTTGCTACATCTGTTATAGTAGCTGTTTGATCATTTGTTGATCCAGCTTGAGTTATTGTAATTGTATCACGTAACGTATAACCAAATCCAGGATTAGCTACTTCTAATTGGGTAATTCGCCCTCCTGCAACAGCTAAAATATTTACTGTTAAATTATTATCTCCTGATCCAGTAGTAGTAGTAGGAACATCATTGGCAATTGTATAACCAGAACCAGTTGGGGTGCCCAATGTCAACTCACTAGCGTATAAATCATCTCTAAAAAAAGTAAAACCGTTGGCAGTTTGACCATCAAGTAAGTTTGTTAATGGAGCTGTTCTACTCCACTGACTAGATGATATATTAAATGTATTTAATACTCCTTCTTCACCACCTGCATAAGCACCATATACACCACCATTGACATCTTTGTAATAAACTTGTCTCTCTGTTTTATCAAAGAAATAAGTTTCATTAGGTACACTCGCCCAATCAGCACTACTATCTGTAGTACCTGTGTACTCATAACCTGCTGTTGGTATATATCCTAAGTTTAATGCTGTATATGCCATAATTACCCTATTAAAACGTTACCAAATTTATCATGTTGATTTGCGGTACTTTGAATATTTGTTGTATTACCATCTATTGCTGTAGCCATACCATTAAAAGTATTACCAATTAAATAAACATCTGAAGCTACAGTTGATGCAATTCCAAAATCAGTTGAAGATTGTACTTCAAAGTTACACATTGAAAATATATTTGCTCCTGCAGTACCAGTTGCAGTTATTGTACAAGCATCTGTAGTTGCAAATAAAGAAGTTATATTACAACCATAAAAGTAATTAGCTCCTTCTGCACCTGTTTGCACTCCTCCATTTGTTAATGAATACATATTACAATTATGGAATTTAGATCGTTGAGCATCAACAGCTACTCTAGATACAGAATAAAAAGTACAACCATAAAAATAACCAAGTGTAGTTTCTACTGCATTCTCTGCAGTACTTTCAAAATAACAATTATGGAAAAATGATATTGATGTATTTTGAACTAAGGCAGGAGTACCTCCTATAGATCTTACTACACAGTTAGTCATTTTACCATTATTTGATACAGTATTTTGACAGTTTACTGCTGCAAGTGATCCAGATTCTCCTATAATTGTACATCTTTCTAATATTCCAGAGAGACTAAGATCTACATATGAATTAGTAGAAACATAACAATTTTCTAATTTACCACCCTTAACTTCAACTCTACCGCCAAGTATTATTGCATTATATATTTCACTAGTGGAACTATTTGCTAAAACTGCTCCTACTGGGGAACCACTTTCGTATATACCACCATAAACTTTACCTGCAGTACTTAAAGCAATACCTGCTGCTGCTTCTATAACTTTTACATTATCAAGAATAATTTCACTGGATGCGTTTGTAAATGCGGCAGCTATCGCTAATCCTGCACCATTTAATCTTTGTATAATTCCATTTGATATTTTACATTCAACCGCAACTGCATTATCTGTAATTGCTGCAATAGCTGCGGCATTATCTAAAGTGTAAGTATGACCATTTAAATTTATATTTACACCATTAACAAGATTCCAAGTAACTGCACCTGTTTCAGTAACATTTGTAAATAGTACAATTGTATCTCCTGCACTAGCTGCAGCATTAGCTAAAGCTATTGTAGAATAAAAAGTATAAACACCAGCCGCATTAGCAATTCCCCATATACCTGATCCACCAGAACCACCTGCTGCATCAATGGTAATTGTATCTGTTCCTGAAGTTAAAGTTATATTTGTACCTGCAACTAATGATTTAAACTCTAAATCTACTCCAGTTTTTTGCTTGAAAACTCCATCTCCAACTCCAACATTAGATGCTGTATTAACTTCACCACTGCCACCTGTTGCATCAATTGTTATATCATCTACATTATTTGTAACAGTAATGTTAGTACCAGCTTTTATAGTCTTGAGTTCTAGATCAACACCCGTCTTTTGTTTAAAGACTTGACCTGCTCCTGTACCTACATTAGAAGCAGTGTTTGCCTCACCTCCACCGGCAGCATCTATTGTAACTTGATTGGTGCCGCTATCAGTTAGTGTAATATTAGTACCAGCAACAAGCTTTACTGTATCTGTAGTAGCATCAGATCCTGTAAGTGTTATATCAACATCAGAAACATTCTGAGCTGATGTAAGATCATATGTTGTATCTGTATCAGTTGCACTGATTTCAACTGATTCATTAGCTCCAGGGTTTAAAGTATTAAATGTAACGTTGGTACCTGCTGTTAGCTTTGTATCTAAAAAACCAGGCATAGTATCCGCAGCTGAAGCTTTAACTAATTCATCAGAACCTGTATAGTCTATTTGAACATCTATTTTATTATTAATAAGATCATCTGTTACATTAACTGTAGTATTGTTACCATCTTGAAAATCAAGTGTTCTAGTAGAACCTACAGCAATAGTATTTTCTAAAATATCAACAGTAGGTGCTCCAGGTGATGGGGTAGTTCCTGTTTGTAATTTAACATCATCTATAGCATACTGAAGAGTTATTAAATTACCAGTATTATCTTTGAGCGCAGTACCACCGCATTTAACTAAAGCAGGTGGACAGTTGTATACAGTAAAGTTTAAGAAACCAATTTCACTTACACTTAAGTTTTGATTCATTAGTCCTGTAGGGACAACAACTAACTGCCATTGACCTACAGCTGTTAAATCCATGTAAGGTATTACATCTAGTAAACCAAGATATGTACCAGTACCTCCTTCCTCTGGAGGAAGAGCACTATACCCAAATACTCTAATGTAATTGACATAATTAGCTATAAAATCATCTACTAAATATATTCTAAAACTTAGTTGTGTGTATTGACTTCTATTTACTGCAGCAGGTGCTGTAAATCTAGTACCTCTTCTAATACCATATCTACCTACTGTATTAAGGCAACAAAAAGATCCCTCTGTTGGAGAAGGTGTTGTAGATGAAAAAACAGCTGCGTTCCCAAATCCTCCAGATACACTACCTAACCAATCAGATGTTTGATCTTCTCTATATACTTGCTGTATTGTAATATTTGGAGTAGTTGATGCTGCTTGAATATCTACATATTGAACTAATACTTGATCTGCGTTAAGTGCTGGAGTAACTGGAGTAGCTGAAGGAGTTCCTTGTACAACATCTACTATAGGATTATCATTAGTATCTAATGTGGCTATAATAGCATCAAATCTTGCAAAGGTAGGATCACCTGCGGCTAGTGTAAGTGTTGTCTCAGCTGATGTTGTATATTGAATTCCCGCTATCTTAAATACAAGAATAGATATATCAAAGTCTAATCCTGTACCAGAGTATGATGCACCACCTGATATTAATAGATTTCCTCCAGATACTCCAACTGAACCTAAAGGATTAGTTGGTGTACCATCACCTGTTATAGTGAAACCATCAGTTGCAACCGTAGTTAGACCACCTTCTTCATATGCATCTATAACAGTTCCGGCAGCATCTTTATAGTATACTATTTCTGTATCTATATCATAGAAATAGGTACTAACTGGTACTGACGGCCAGTCTGCCGAAGTATCAGTGGTGTGTGTGTAATTTACACCACCTGCCATTTTAGTTGTTACTACTGTTACTGCCATGTCTTATTTACTTTTTTCTTCTAAGAGTTCTCTTAGTAGTTGTTGTTCTTACTGGAGATTTTCTAGTAATAGTTCTTTTACTAGTTACAGCTCCGCCAAGTTTCATTAAACTATCTGCTTGACTTTTAGCTGCCTTTTTTACATCACGCATTAAAGATGCATCTTTTTTTATCTCCTCAGCTCTTTGTAAAGTTGACAATGCTGATTCAATCTCCCATTTTCTCATTTCTGTTTTACTTGGTTTTTTCATAATGTATATTTTATATGTAAGTATTACCTTGGTTATCTGTAGTATTTGTTATTGCTTGATTTATATTAACAAGCGGTGTACCCGCAGAATTTTGTTCTGTCTTAAATGTACAATTTGCATAACTAACATCAACAGGTATAGTAGTTGAACCTGAGCTTATACCTTTTATGCAACTGTAAAAATCATTAATTGTGTAAAAACTACAATTCATAAAGGTTGTTTTAGCAACATCATTTCTATCAATTAATGCAACATCTCTAGACCCATCAAAAGAACAATTCATGAATACCATATCTGTTGTCTGAGTACCAACTCCAAGATATTGATATACTCTAAGTGCATTTCTAGTACTGCTGGCTGATGAATTTGAAATTATAGATCTAGTAATTATCCCGGTAGTTATAACACCCATACCGTTAGCCTGTGAGCCATAACCTGCACAATTATTTATATTGACACAATCTTCTATTCTAATTCCAGAACTACCAATTGGTAATTCCTCAGTTGCAGCAAGAGATACACCTTTGCAGAAATGAGCCTCGCAGTTTAATAAAGAGATCCCGTTAGCCCTTGTACTAAATCCAAATGAGTCATATATTCTAAGTCCGTTTACTCTAATTCCGTCATCTCCTCCTGAATAACCTTTACAACTTATTATATCAAAATTTGAATTTATACCAACTCCAAGATCAGAATATCCTATACAATTATATAGTTCACCCACTTTTCCTTCAGCAGTTGAATTTATACCTATACCAGTATTTGCACCAAATCCTATTGAATTATACAAATATGAAGAAAATCCACATGATATACCAACTACTGTACCTTTACCTTTTATACCTCTTGTCTCACCATCAACTCTACAAGCTACACCATTATTATTTGTAAAGATCATATTTTCATATGTAATTATTGATGACCCACTTTGTATATAAAGAGCTAAGGTATCCGTTTCAGTTCCTGTAACCAGAGCACCTTTTCTTTGAACTATTCCATTTGATAATACAACACCAGTTACACCCAGTCCACCATCACCAATTGCACTTATATTAGATGGTTCATCTAATATATATGTAAATCCATTAAAGTCAACATTAACTCCAGTTTTTAATACTACAGTAACTGCTCCAGTTTCTATAACATTAGTATGTAGATATACGGTATCTCCAGAAGAAGCTGCATCTAAAGCATCTTGAAATGTATCATAATATATATCTTTACCTGCAGCATTAGGTATAGACCAAACACCTTCATCTATAACATCAATATCAAACTCAACGTAGTCTCCGTTTTCTTGTATAGTAAGATCTAGAGACAGTGATTTTAATCTTCTAAAGTTAAGTGTAGCTTCCCCAGTAACTGGATCCGTAACCTTATTTTTAAAACATCCTGCTTCAGATGCACCTATTGGTACATTCTCTGCATCTACAGATCCTGCAGAAATAAAGTCTGATACTTTGATTAACTTAACGTCTTTATAGGGAACCGGTGATGCTATACCTTCTATCTCAGGTTCTTCATTAATCCCAAGAACTAATACATCATTGGCTTTAGCTTGATCAACAAACTTTTTCCTTTTAATCAGACTAAGTATATCCGTTAAAATATTCATTTCTTACCAAAATAAGTATTATGAGTTCCGCCTCCTAATTGCATCTTTTTACTACAACCACAATCTTTACCTTTCATGTATTTATTATTAATTGCACCAGGCATAGTCATATCTAAACGTCCTTGTAATGAAGTAAGCAATGATGGCTGACCACCTGCTCTGTAATATTTTTTATTTGCCATAATTTATTGTTATTGTAGTTATTAATAAATATAATCTAACTGTTGTATAATCATATTGTTCATCCGGTCTAATCCAGTCCCAACCTAAAGCAAGCCGATCATGCGGCCAATGAAAAACAATTTCAATTAAAGGTACGTCCTCCATCTGCTCCTCATCTTTATTATATGAAGAAGTAGCATTACAATAATAAACGCTACTAATCCTAATATCTTCATTTTCCCTGTCCCCTATATTTCTTCTTGTAGTTTTTACTACTTTTAGATCTAGAGGTTTTACTTTTAGCGTGGACACCTGGTCTACTCTTCTTCTTTCTTTCTGAATAGACCTTTACGTTTAGTCTCATTTTTTACAACATTTGTATTCTTAACTTTCTCAATAGATCTACCACCAAAGTATGCTCCAATAACAGTAAGCAATGTGATCTCTAGTAAGTTAATCCATTTATCTTCTACTTTAAAGTCAATAAAACCCGCATCAATAAATACTAAAATCATAGTGCATACAACCAAAAAAATCAGAACCATAGGTCTGACATTTTTGGATAACCATGAATCAGAGCTCATATCTGCTTTCCAACGTTCTGTTACATTCTCTTGAACAACAGCCTCACTGTCAAGCAGCATTTTTTGCATAGCATTTTTAAGGGTAATCTTTTCCTCTTTAGAAGTGACTACCTCATCTATGATTGTATCTGCTTTACTAAGAAGACCTCCAAATAATTTTGTAACCCAAGGTGCTGCCATAATTATCTTCTTTTAAACATTCTATTAGATTGATTAGCTGCTCTTTTATCAGATCTATTTCTAGCTATATCTGCATTAACACTAGAGATTTTTTCTTTTGTTTGCTTTCTTTTTAATTTAGAATCCAATCTGTTTTGTTTTCTAGCTCGCATAGCATCACGCTCTTGTTCTATTACATTAAGAGCTTCAATGTTACTGTCATAAGCACCACCACCTTGCATCATCTTTTGACGGGCCATCTCTCTTCCGTAAGCTGCTTTATCAGCATAGTAACCCATTGGATTACCCACATATTTAGAAGCATCTGGTGATTTCATTGCTCCACCTTTCTGCATTAAGCCAAGATATTTTAAGGTACTTTTAGCTGCAGACTTCGCCCCTTTGTATGCAGGGTTTTTTGCAACTGAAGGATATTTTTTTTCAATTGCATCATCTACTGACTTTGCTTTATTTACAGCTTTTTTTGCTGTTTTTTTTATAGACCCTCCATCTTGGTATTTCATACCAGCTTTTTTCATATTATAAGGCATAATTTCTAAGTTTTAATTTATTTTTTGTTTAACTTTCTTAAGGTTAAAGCAAATCTAGCACGTTGTGCGGTTTTGCTATTTCCTCCTTTAGCTTTTTCACGTAGCCAAGACACTTTAATAGTACCATCCTTCTTTACAGCTCCTGCTCTTTTTGCAGTGGCAGTTAAAGAACCTGGTTTCTTAATTGCTTTTTTTATGTTTAGTTTTTTTTGCGCTGCCATTTGGATTTATTTCTTTACCTTTTAAAGCATCAACAACATCACCCATTTCGTCTGCTGCATTTTCAGCTCTACGTTTTACTTCTTTAGCTACAGCAATAGCTTTTTCATCAACTTCAGTTTTAGACCAAGCCCATTTCCAAGCCATACCTAACCATAGAAAAATATTTTGAAGTGATATAGTCCATATCACCTTAAAAATTAATTTAATAACTTTCATAATTGTAATTTTATTCTGGGACATAATTATTCCCATACTACTATATAAGATAAGAAAAAATACTAATATAACAAAGACTATCATATCATTTATACATTCCGGAGTCTTTCATTTTCTTTTTCAAGAAATGCAACTTTAGTTCTAAGTACACCCACTTCTTCTGTTAATGACAAGATCTGTTGACGCATCTCATCTTTTTCATCAGCACTAATGTTTAATAACCTTTCAAGATTTCTAACACGTTCTCTAAGATCATCTCTATACATGTTTTGATCATTTTTTTCTCCTTTCATTAGTTCTGATTTTAATTTCATTCTTGTTTCATAAAATTTCCAAGCTCCTGCTGAAAAGAGTACGGTAATTAATGTAACTACTGCTGTTGTTAGATTATCCATTTTGCAAAGATCTATAGTAATGATTAGTAATTCTTTTTAGATTGAAGAAAGCACTAAAGCAAATTACAGCCCAACCCCAATGAGTAGGGCAAACAAAGTCTCCTTTGATTAGATACATTAAAACAACAATTGTTGAAAATAAAAAAGTGCTAAAGGCTAAAGTTTTTCTTGTCTTTAGAGAATGATAACAAACTGAATATAGCCCACAGAATCCTATAACCATTGAGGTTACAACCAAAAATAAATTTAGACCGTGTTCTACTGTATATATTATAGGGAATAATATAAACCATATGATGCCCTGCATAATTTCTGTAGGTTCAGAATCATAGTACGTCAAAATATTTTTTATTTTTGAAAACATTTTTCAATAAAGTAGAAACAAAATTCAGTACTATCACTTAGTACTCTATACTATAATATACAAAAATCATTGGAATTTTTGTAGTTTAAATTATATAACTTTAAATTTTAATATATGTCAAAAAACTCTTTCCACATGGTATTATTACCTAAAGCCCCTTTGCTGGGTATTCAAATTTTAAATAATAAATTCTTAGATGAAGATCAAAATGTTCTTGATACTTTTGGTATTGAAATAGGGTTATTATTCTTCAGGTTCTCATTTATGAGAATATTAAATTAATCATCTTGATTTTAAGACATATTTTTCTTAAATTAAGTATATGAGAGTTACAAAAACTAACAAGGCATTTTTTCAAAAAGTAACTCAAATAAAAATCAATTATTAACAACAAAAATTATTTAAATGGAATTAAGTAACAAAATTCTTAGTGACATTACTGTCCACATGAAATATGCCCGGTACATCCCTGAACTCAATAGAAGAGAAACCTGGCAAGAACTTGTAACTAGAAACAAGGATATGCATATCAAAAAATATCCTGAGTTAAAAGATCAGATTGAAGAAACCTACAAGTTCGTATATGATAAAAAAGTATTACCATCTATGAGATCAATGCAATTTGGCGGCAAGCCAATTGAAATATCTCCTAATAGAATATATAACTGTGCTTATTTGCCCATTGATGATCGTGAGTCCTTTAGTGAAATTATGTTCTTACTACTAGGTGGGACTGGTGTAGGATATTCAGTACAGAAGCATCATGTAGAAAAACTACCCCCTATTAATAAACCTTATGTAAAACGCAAAAGAAGATTCTTAATTGGTGATTCAATTGAGGGTTGGGCAGATGCAATTAAAGTTCTTATGAAGTCTTATCTTAATGGTAAAAGTTCTCGTATAGAGTTTGATTACTCTGATATTAGACCAAAGGGTGCTAGACTTATAACATCTGGTGGTAAAGCTCCAGGACCTCAGCCATTGAAAGAGTGCATTGTTAAGGTAACAGGTATCTTAGATTCAAAGGATGATGGTGATCAGCTTACTACATTAGAAGTTCATGATATTGTTTGTCATATTGCAGATGCAGTATTGGCAGGAGGTATCCGTAGAGCTGCACTTATATCTTTGTTTTCAGCAGATGATGATGATATGATTGCATGTAAGTCTGGATCTTGGTGGGAACTTAATCCACAAAGAGGTAGGGCTAATAACTCTGCTGTCTTAATGAGACATAAGATTACAAAGAAGTTCTTCATGAAGTTGTGGGACCGTGTAGAAAAGAGTGGAGCTGGTGAACCAGGTATCTACTTTAATAATGACAAAGATTGGGGAACTAATCCTTGTTGTGAGATTGCACTACGTCCATATCAATTCTGTAACTTATGTGAAGTCAATGTATCTAACATTGAATCTCAAGAAGATTTAAATGCTAGAGTGAAAGCCGCGGCTTTCATTGGAACTTTACAAGCAGGATATACAGACTTTCATTATCTAAGAGATATCTGGAGAGAAACAACTGAGAAAGATGCACTGATTGGTGTATCAATGACAGGAATTGGATCCGGATCTGTTTTAGGTTATAATATGACTGAAGCCGCTGAAGTTGTAAAGAATGAAAACGCAAGAGTTGCAAAGTTGATTGGTATTAACAAATCAGCTAGAACAACTACTGTAAAACCTGCGGGTACAACTTCTCTTACATTAGGTACAAGTTCAGGAATACATGCATGGCATAATGATTACTATATACGTACTCTCCGTGTAGGTAAGAATGAAGCTATATATAATTATCTTTCTAAGAACATCCCGGAGTTGGTTGAAGATGAATACTTTAGCCCTCATACTACTGCTGTAATTAGCGTTCCTCAAAAGGCACCAAAAGGAGCCATCATGAGAACAGAATCACCATTTGCTCTTTTAGAAAGAGTTAAGCGTGTAGCTACAGAGTGGATTAAACCAGGTCACAGAAATGGTTCTAATTCACATAATGTATCTGCAACTATCTCTTTGAAAGAAGATGAATGGGATCTAGCAGGTGAGTGGATGTGGAATAATAGAGAGTTCTATAACGGACTATCTGTATTGCCATATAATGGTGGTACATATAAACAAGCACCGTTTCAAGATATTACAGAAGATAAATACAATGAGATGTTAAAATATCTCAAAGAAGTTGATTTATCTAAAGTGACTGAAGAGACGGATGAAACAAATCTTACAGGTGAACTAGCGTGTGCTGGAGGAGCCTGTGAAATCCAGTAAACATGTGTTGGATTGAGAAACTTTATTATGGGTTTCCAATATAGTCAGGTGTTACACTGGCCAAGGTAGAGGACGTAAAGCCGCGCAGGTTGAAGCCCTGGACTCTACCTTTTTACTAGCTACAATATAAGGTGCAGAGTGGTGTCTGTACCATCTGGAGAGAGAAAGAAAGGGGGATGTAATGTCCCCCTATTCTTTTATTTAATAAAGAAGTTATTCATCTCAAGATAATTTTGCCATTTCTTAATGCTATACCAAATAGGAACAACATCTTGCCATTGTTTCTTTAATTTTAATGAGCCCTTACGTGAACCTCTTTGATAGTATACATTTGAATTACCTTTAATTTCATTTTCATCTTGGGTTAAGAAATAAAACGGAGTTTCAATTGATCCCCATAAAGCCTCACCAAGTTCACCCATGGTTCTTGTTGATGCAATTGGAGACTTAACCATTTGCATTTGTTGTGTAGATCCGAATACAGGCCAGAATAATATAAGTTCTTTAAATGTTCTATCTGCTTGATACATTGCTATATTTTGAAATCTTTTAAGTATTTCATTATCCTCATCATCACCATCTCTCCACAGTGTCTTCATTAATTCTAATATAACAAGGGTTAACATTGTTATACCAATTTCACCAGTAGTTCTATAAAAACCTTGAAGTTTATTTAAAGCTCTTTGATTATCTTGCTCGTCCCCATCTTTTAAATAACCATAGTCATCTAAGAAACCTGAAGCATATTTATTAAAGGCCATATTTCCTTTAGCTAATTGTTTTGAAGCATACCATACAAACTTACCCCAAGACTTATATCTTCCTTCCATCCAGCCAAGATTTTCATCAAAATATTCTCTTTCAAATCTTGCTCTATATGCAGGTGCAATCCACTTATGGAACTGTGCTGCTAGCTTTCCTAAAGTATGAGATTGAATAACCATTCTATCTTCATAGGCGTAGTTACCATGAATTTGTTTATTTACTTCACGGATCTCATTTCTTAGTTGATATCTAAAATCATCATTATATTCTCCTATTTCTTTTAGTACTTTAGAATTTCCATTTTCATCTACATTTTTTGGATCTATCTTAACTATAGTTTTAAAACCTTCTTTTAACTTTAGTTCTTTTGTATTTCCATCAAAATCAAATGCATCATATAAACTTAGTATTTCACCAGTCTCATTGTTTCTGATTCTAGTATCTATGATCATAGCCATACCAACCTTAGTTTGAACATTCCATTCTGCAGCATCTTGCATTACATAACCAAAATCTAAAAATCTTCTCCATAAAGATTTTCCAGCTCTATCTATAGCTGATCCTGATTCACGTATATCTGATGCATCATCCATCATTCTATACAGTTCTACAAAAGCTTCATATTTACTAGTAGCTTTTTCTGGATCATAATCACCTTGTTTTAATTTACCTAACTTGTTAACAGATGCTGACAATCTATGGATTAGATCTGGCATAGCTCTTTTATTGTATTCTAAACTAGCACGGGCATATGAACTAGCTGAAAAGAATCTACCACCTATTGCTTCAATGTTATCATTGACCCGACCCAGGACGTAGTTATTAAAGTTACCAAATGGGTTAAATGCAACATAAGATAATGATGATAACTGAATAAGTCCATCAGAGACCTTTTCCCAGAAACCTTTTGTTATCTGATCATTATCATAATACACCATGTTCATCCACTTCTTAGCTCTAGTTAAAACTCTAGAATCTGAACCTTTAATTGAAGCCTTTTCTTGAAATCCTAATACAGTCCTCACACCTTTTTTTACAGAACCTTCGGGTGTAGTATACTGACGCTTTTCAAGTTGGTATAAGAAAGCTTTCATTGTATCTTCAATTGTACCCATTGTTTCATAGTGCTCAGCCATACCTGCAAATTTTAACAAAGCATTACCCATATCTCTGTTTAATTCTTCTTTGGTAGGTTTATTTTCTAACTGAGCTCTTGTGCCTTCAAGTTCTTTAAGTTTCTTTTTATATGGTTCTATTTTTATTTTACCATCTGCTCTATCTTGTTTTAAAGCTTCTATTTCTAGATCAAGAGCTTCAAGCTGAGCATCTGTTCTAGTGCTACCTGTATAAAATATAGGTAATGAGTCAACTAATTCACCATCCTCATTAGCAAACATTGTTCTATTTTGACCAGTCTCTCTAAAAAGATTTTTGATGCCACGGGTTGTTTTAGCAAACATCTTTGTTACTATACTAGGTTTTGCCTTTAGGTCTTGAGTTATTCTACCTCTAATAACAGGAACTCGCCCTATCATTTTATCTCTTGTAGATTTAGGTAGTTTCTTTAATAGATCTTCTTCAAACAATTCTTTAAACATTAAATAGAACTCTTTCCTAGCCATACCAAGAGCTGAAGTATCATTCATTATCGCATTATACTTATCACTTTTAATATCTTTACCATCAATCTTTACATCATCTCTAATCTTTCTATATTCATTTCGTACAAATGGTTTACCAAAGTCATGAATTACCTCACCGGTAAACTCTCCATCAACTCTCTTAGCAATCGTTCTTGTTTCTACTTCTATACCTGAAGTAAAATATTTAGCTTGATATCTATCCCATTCTCTGTCTGATATATTATCTTTTCTTCTCCAGTAACCGTGATCTCCCGCAGCTACAAAATATTCGTACTTAGCTCTAGCATCTTTAAACTCCTTAGTATAGTAATGATACTTACCATCAATTGGTTGTTCATTCAATCCTATTGTTTCAGCTCTAAAGAAGTCAGAAAAATCTTTCTTCATTTTAGCTAGTTTAATATTCCATTCAAGATCCTCTACACTTGCAGTTGATGCATCAGTAATATCTTTAAACTGTAAAGGATTACCCGCTGCATCATAAAGTTTATCTCGCAGTTCATTAAGCTTATCGTAATAAACGCGGCCTATCTTTTGAACATAACGTCCTGTAAATTCACCATTCTCATCAAATACAAGCATAAAGTCAAACATCTTTTGAGCATCTTTTTCAGGAGCTAATTTTTGCAACTTTAATGCTGTTCTTCTAATTGAATCCTCTCGTGTTTGTATTTTATCTAGAAGTTCTTGTTTCTTGGCCTTATATATTTTATCCATTATAGCAAGAAGTGTATCCCGCTGTGTAGCCATATCTCTAGTACCTAGATCCATGATTCCAATTTCTTCTCCAATCTTCATTATTCTATCTAGCTCATCATCAGTCATATCTTTTTTACTCTTGTCTTTAACAACAGTTCTTACATAATCCTGAATAGCTCTATCAATAATACCTTCTTTATAATTATCAAAATTTCCAACACCCACTAAACCATTAGCTTCAGTTTGTAGGTTTAGTACTAAACTTTTTTGAGTGCCGTTTAACTCTGAAGAATCTTGCAGTGTATATAGACCCTGGAAAGTACCTAAGAAATTATTAAAATTTAAAACATAAGTTATATACTCAGGTTTACCAAAGTTTTTTGGATCTTGGACATATGATTTAAACTCTCTCATTTGAGCCAAAGCATCTCTAAGCAATGAAGAATATATTCTAGATCTAGCTTGTGGGGCAGAACTTAGCGCAACATTAATAGCACTAATTGAATTTAATATTTGCTCTTGAAGATCTGCTGTTGTTTTATGTCTACCTAAATATACTTGTTTATTCAACTGATCAATGGCATCATTCTTTTTTATTAATCCTAATTGATAAGTTTTTAAAGCTTGAGTTACAATAGCAAATTCAGGATCTTGTATAACACTATCATCTGGAACTTGCTCTTCTTTTGTTAAATTGTTTAGCTTAAATGAATGATCATAAGATTCTGGTGAACCATCCATGGCTTCATCTATCTTAGACTTTCTATTTTCATTTACATTAGAAGGAACAATTGCATCTACATATTCTTTATTTTGATCTATCGGGTGCTCCCTAGACTCTTCAACTTTAAATGTGCCTTTAAATTCTTGCTTCTTTCCTTCACCTTTTACATCTACTTTAACATGAATTGTAGACGTAGCATTATCATTTGTTGATATGGTATAACCCATATTTTCCAACATTCTTCTATACACATTTACTTGTGTATTATGCTGTTGTCTGGTTGATAATCTAGTTACGCCAAGTTTTTGTCTAATTTGACTTTCTTCAGATAAATCCCATTGTGTATCATACTTCAATGTTCTTTGCGTATATCCTGAATAATCCTTAAGTCCATTTTTTGAAGTCTTAAGATCTACTATTCTCAATGTTCCATTTGGCTCTATTAATAATAAGTCAATAGTACCAGCCATACCAGTTGCATCATCATATACTACAACCTGTGGAAGAGCAATTGCCTTTCCTTGCGGTGTTGTCTTTAATATCTCTAACTGATCTGATAAATCATTGTATGCATCTCTAGCTTGCTGATCATCAAGAATTTTCATTTCATTAACTACATCTTCTACACTTAAACCTGCAGATAGTGCATTTAATAAATTATCAAAGTCATTTCCAAGTTCTCTATTTAACTTGTATTTTTCTTCTTGCTCTTTTGACATTTTACCTTTAATTGCAGTTGTAGTGCTCATCCAAGGTCTTGTCAAATTATTTAAGTCTTGATATGTATGAGTTGCTTCATCTAAAACTAAAATTGGCGCTCCATCTTCTAAAGTAGTTGCTGCAAGATTTCCTATGTTTTCTGGAGAATGTACAGCAGCATGAAATAAAGTTTCTATTATTTGTTTTTGTACAGCATTTGAAGAACCAATTGCATTATCATATGCTATTTTTGCGGTACCAGTTAGGTTATATCTAACTTTTCTATCCGCAACTTTTTCAAGTTTAAATTGAATATCTGATGTATTTAATAACTTAGCTATATCTGTTAAGTTAGCCTTAGCTGATATAGATCTAGCACCAAGAGGTTTACCCGTTAAGTATTCAGATAAGTTTTGAATAATTTCCATGAACCAATTCAAGAACTGCTTAACTGCATCTTTAAATGATTTAGTTTCATTTTGTTTATACTCTTTGTTAAAATGCCTACTTAAAGCTTGAGTAACTAATTCAAGATCTCTATGCTTTTGAGTAAATCCTCTTTTGTCTGAATAAGCATCATTAATCTCTTGCCTTAGCTGAGGAAAGTTTTTTCTTGACTCTTCTAAAAGATTATTAAATAGTTCTTGATTTTCTACATATACACTATCTATAAAAGGATGTAACATTTCTTCTATAGCCACATCATCAGTAACCCTACCTTTTATTAAGACGGCTTGACCATCTACATAAAAAGAATTAACCTGGTCAAATGGTACATTAGCTTTTTGACTATCAGGTAAAGAATCATATAATATTTTAGCTTTAGATACGGATAGCATTGTTATGCTTACCTGTGGGAACATCCGCATAAGATGTCTTACTACTTCTCTTGAATGAGGTGTATTAAATCCTCTAGTTGCTGGTAATATATCCCTAGGAGTAAAAACATTATCCTTTATTTCTATTGCTAGACCTTTGCCTTTTTGCATTGTAACAATAGATTCTTTTGGTATGTTATTAACTCTTAAATAGCTGTACAATCTTCTTAAGTTGAAGTCACGTATAGAAGGATCAAATACCCTGTTTCTAGATGAAACAATATAATAACTACCATGATATTTAGAAATTATACCAAGTCTAGTTAAGTTTCCATATAGTGATCCCGCAAACTCTTTTGTTTTTAAATTATGATTAGCCATTGTGGATTTATTAAAATCCAGGGCCTCCTTTACAGTAGGAAGTGCATCTGTTTTATTTGAATCCTGCCATCTTACAATTAAACTGTTTGCTTGTATTGCTGATCCTAAAGCATCTGCAATATCAGTAAACTCACTTAGATTTTTATTTATACATCTTACTGCCATAACTATTTAAAACATGAATTTATTTCTTCAATGAATTGATCTATATTTTGATAATATGATTTCTTACTTTCTTTAATAAGATCTTCTAAGTTATTAATTTTATATAACTCTTTTAATTTTGTTTTTTGAGGGATTGCTAAACTATCCCAAAACTCTTCTACTTTTTCCTCAGTAATATCTTCTGGTATACCTTGTGTATCACTAGTTTCTCCAAGATTAAAACTAGTCTTTTTCATATTACTTGTATCTATTTTAGATAAATCTATATTTTCTTCAGTCATTGACTCACCTGTATCAAATTTAAAACTTCCTGATTTTGTCATATTCTCAGTATCTATTTTTACAGTTTTTGTTTCAGAGTCATATGATACATCTGCACTATCGCCATTATTAAATTCATTTATAACAGCTACAACTTCTTTACTAGGTATTCCACTTAAACTCATATTTATCCAAGCTTGTATTCCAGCCTTTTCAGTTTGTTCAACCACAGCTTTAGTTATTAAACCTCCGCCTTCTTCAGCTTGTCTTCTCATTGTTTCAAGAGTCTTATTATAAAGATCCTCCATTTTTCTATCAATTACCTCTATGGTTCCATACTCATAAGATTCATTATCTATTTCACCACCCTGTTCTATCTGTGGTTCATTAGCTATAGATACTATTTCCTTAATCTTATCATTTGTTTGTCTTTCTCCAAATATAAACCCAATTGGTGTCTGAGCAGATGATCCCATAATATCTACTTCAACATATTGAGCATATGTACCAAGAGCTGTACCTCTAGACAATCCAGGTCCTATTTCTCCATATGCAGGTCCAGCATATCTAACCAACTGAAAATATTTGTTTCCTTCACCCTCTACATTTACTCTTATTGTCTGTGGGAATGTTGCAACATACTGAACATACTTTCCTTCTGGAATACTATCAATTTGAAATATAGTCTTAGCTGTTGCTATTTGCTGACTTCTTGTTGTAAATTCAAAACCTTTCTTTTTAGGGTCTGCAAGTTTTCTTTCAGCAAACAAATCATCTGTATTTTTAAAAGAAGGATTTACTGATCCGCTCAAACCTTTTTCTATATCTACAGTTAATACAGCTCTACCAGATACGGTATTATTTATAAACACAGATTTCTTTTTTGCCGCTATATTTACAGCCTTTCTTTCAGACTTCTTGTCTTTATCTGTCAAGCCTTTTGGTTTATAACCAACTAACTTATCTAATTTACTTAATAAGTTTTCATGAAAATTCGGAGTGTATTTTAATATACCTTTTAACTCTTCTTCAGCTATTCTATCTTGTATTACTACAGAATCATAACCTTCTGCTGCTTGTTCTAAGTAAGCCATCATAGCTTCCATATGTTGTATTGCTGCAGATTCTTCTTCTTTATTATAGAAATCTGTTTCAGCACTACCGGCATTCTTTTTAATATTAATGCTTATTACATTAGGATAGTCTCTAACCTCTTTGTTATTTGAAGATCCAACACCTGCTTGATTATCAAATATTACAAAAAGCTTATCTGGATTATTTTCTACAGTGGACTTTTTAAACTCTCCAAAACTCTGTGTAAAGAATGCTTTAGAATTTAGTACAAGTTCTTTAGGAGCCCATCCTGATTTTAATAATCTTGCAGTTTTTGGATGAAGACCATATTCTTTTAAGAAGTTAAGCTTTAACTCTTTAAATGACATTCCAAAATTACTTTGCATTTGAGCTTCACTCATAGTTGCAAAGACATTTGATGTATTTGGTAATGTCCCTAAATATTCTGCAAACATTTCTGGATCAACTGCATTCATTATACTTCTATATAAAGGTTGTAGACCATCTTTAACTATCATATAATTAAGCACCTGCATTGCACCATATCTAGTTGCAGGATCTACAAACAACTCTTTAAATCCATTTTGTACATCTATCCTTTGTGAATCATTTAAAGTTGTTAATGTATTTGAAGTTAGCATGCTAATACCTGTTTTATTACCAGGATCAGTTGCTCTCTCAGGTCTCACAAAACCATCTAAGAAATAATTATACTTTTCTCCATTTACAGTTTTAAGTTTTTCATATACGTCTACAATATCAGTTTGACCTTCTTCAGGATAAATTAATTTATTTGTAGGCATGCCTAAAACAGAAGATTTATTCTGACCTAACCAATGCATGTAACCAGAAATAGTTATATATGATAGAAGATCTTTTTCTACCATAGCTCTATCTTCTTTGTTTAGATATTTAAAGTTATCTTGAAAAGATGTAAATATATTATTAAAAGGTTTGCTTTCATTAAGAAATACTTTCGGTAGTAAGCTATCAACAAACTCATCATATATATCTAGCATTGTTGTTTGCCATCTATCACTGCTAAATACTTTTCTAAGATCAAACATTGGAACCTCGTTTGGAGGTAACTTTGCCATCTCTTGATCAGTTAAATCAAGCTTTAATTTTTGTCTTGCTTTTTTAACTTTAGCAATAGAAGCTGTATCTACACCAAAACCTTTTGATAAATTTAATAAATCTCCAACTGGTCTTAAGAATGATGCAATATCATATGCCTTTAGGAACTCTTCTAATATTGCTATATCTAATAGCATTTTATTTCCTATATCTTCTAATTCAAACTCTTCTAAGTTATCTAACTTTTGCTCCAACTCTCCATCATTTCTAAATGAAAGCATTGGTTCATTAACAGCTTTTATTAGATTATCTTGATTTACACCAACAGAAACATCATCTTCAAATAATTCATATTGATTACCGGCAAGTTTTAAGCTTGTTATTTTTTCTTCAATATGTTCTTTAACATCAAATTCAAATTCAGGAGCTCTTTTTTCTAATTCATATGCTCTTCTTATTATAGGATGATTCATCATTCCTATTGATGTTTTAATTGGAACACCCATTGCTGTCATAGCAGTTACAATACCTAAACCATTTTGACTAAGACCTAATTTTTTTGCAAGTCTTTCTTTGGCGTTATCGGTCATAGCTGTAATCAAAGCAGATATAATATATTGTTTTCTAAAACCTTCTGATCCATCTTCTAGTAATTCTCTAGTTCTAGCCTGTTTTTTTATTGGATCATAATTATAAAAACCATCATATACTTGACCACCCAAGTTTAATTCATAGCCTCTACCTTTAGCTAATCTTATATCTACCTCTTGCATTAAACTTAGATACAAATTTGGTAGTACAGCAGCACCAATAGATTTGGCTCCCTCTTTATTATTTCCAAATGATATACCCTTACCACGTAAATTATTTATATCTAAATTGTCTTCAGCTAATGTTTCAGCTAACTCAGGCATTTCAGTCTGTATCATTTCCCAAACGCCAGTTCTATCTTTAGGGTTAGTTAATGGTAAAAGATTCGCTGCTTCATATGAAATAGGCGTACTTCCATCTGCAGAAGTTGTTACACCATCATGACCCATAAGCCTAAACTTAACATCTAATATTTCATTATTATACCCTGCCGCAAAAGGAGCTCTTCCTGTTGTTTCTACATATTTATTGTATTCTGGTTTAGTTAAAGGAAGGTTTAATATTCTTAAAGCATGAATTGCCTGAACATCAAAACCTCTTTTTTTAGCTGCTTCAAACTTTGCGTCAGATAAAAGTTTACCTTTTCTTTTCTTAGCTTTCATTGCAGCTTCAGCATAAGTACTTCCTTTCTTCTTAACTTTTTTATTAATATATCTTACATAGTCTTCAAAGTTGTTTTTATACTCAAAGAACTCACCATCCTTAAGATAGTATTCTTTCATTTGAAGATATAACTTATCAATATCAAAGTCAGCTCCTGATACCTCAACAAGTTCTCTTGATGCAACTATCGTTGATCCATTAAACACAGGTAAAAAATCTACAACCTTAACATTTATAGTAGAGTGATTATCTTGGGATGGAATACGTATACCAAACATCTTACCAACTGAATCTGGAATTGCTGCATCAGGTTTTAAAAGATCTAAATTTTCATAAACTTCTTTTGAATGTGCAGGCATTAAAGCCTCGGAATATTTAACTCCAGTATATTCACCTTTAATGTTATATTCTTTCATATTAGGTCTAAGTCTATCTTTTACTATAATAAACTCACCCTTCTTAAGTTTATTAACTCTTTGAGCTAATACATCAAACTTATCATCATTGGATAAATCAAGAACATCATTACCTTCCATTTGCACATCACTCATAGAATAGTTCTGAGCAAAATCATTTGTTCTTATTATTTCTTGTCTATCTATATAGTTATTTTCATCTACACTATAAACCTTTCTATATTGAGAAAAACCATAATCAGAAAGCAATGCCGCACCGGTACCTGGTATTTTTTCAGCCATTACTCCTTTACTAAAATAGCTTAAGAATAACTGCTTAAACTTAGCTTCAACCATTGGTGAATCTTGGACAAAATCAAAAGTAGGATTGCCGTCCTCATCAAATGAAAAGAACTCTAATAATTGTGATGATGACTGACTTGCTAGCAATGATGTCTGAGCATAATTCAAGAAAGAATATAAATCAGGTGTTATCTTTTTTGCTTCAATACTTTTATGTAACTGATCCATTGCATATTCAGGATCAATATCAAATATAAGATTTCTTTTATCTATATACTTTTGAGTTAGCCTTGCACTAACTAATTCATTGTATCTTTTTCTTAAAGCTCCTATTGAAACTACCTCGCCATCAATTCTTACTGTGGCCTTGTCATCTTGCTCACCAGTTAATAATGTTTTAATCTGAGTAGGATCTATAATCTCTTCTTTATTAGAAGGGTTTAATACTTGCAGACCCATATAATTAGCATCAAGATCCATTACATTATCCGTAGTAAGTCTATTGGGTTTACCTGACTTAACTGCCTCATATGAAAGGCTTCTACCCATATACTGAGCATCAGTACCTTTACCTTGAGATTGAATAATAGTTTCATTAGGATTTACTAAATCATCAATTAATGAAACATTCTCCTTCATCATTTTTAAAGCAGATAAAGGGGCCACCATTGCAACAGTATCAATACCTTGATCAAGCTGATCTTGTTCATACTGCTCCATCTTTACCCTCATATTATGAAGTATCTCACGTCCTGGTTTTGCAATCCAGTTTCCGTTTTTGTCCTTCATAGATGTCATTGCCTTACTAAGAGGTATTACCGAGAATTTGTCAAACACTTTACCATCACCATAAACAAGTTTTTTAGAGTTTAACATCTCTTGCTTTTTAACGGCACCGGCTGCTCCAAATATTTCCTCTACTGAAATCTCAGCTCCAGCTTCTATTTTATCTAGCAATTTAGATTGAGTTTCTGTAAGTTTTCCAAAGCCAAACCACATATATCTAAATGCTTTTACAGTCATCCAGTTTTGTGCATCTGCTTGCTCTATATTTTCTTTAGTATGTATTGAAGACGCAATTGGATCTGTCACAGCAAACATTGATATCTTTTGCAGAGGATTCAATACATTATGTTTTTTAGAAGATATTCTGCTTGCTGCACTATAGTATGCAGCATTTTGCATTTTGGCTCTTTTAACTGCATCAACCCCATCTTTAAGGGACACTGCTTGATCACCAAGCAAAAGATCATTTATTGCTGTAGTATTAATCCAGTCATTAATAAAGATTTGCTTTAAATTATGAGTTCTATTATTTGTAAGGTTTAACTTTTGATTTGCATTTTCAAATGCAGCTTCACTACCTGTTGAGTTCTCATTTCTCTTAAGACCCGTTGATATGAATCTAGGTAAATCTAAGTATACACTACCATCTTCCTCTACTCTATAGAATTCATTATTTATGTCTTTATTAAATTGCTTAAACTCTTGATCTATTCTTTCAGTAATAAAAGCTTTTAAAGAATCTAGATTAATGTCTTTATCGCTAGGAATTTTAGAAAGAGCTTCTTCTAAAGTTAGTGTTTCATAATCTTCTTCAGATTTTCCTTCTTGTTCTTTAGCATGTTCTTTTAAAATTCTTTCTAATTCAGATGCATAATTTATTTCACCATATGATCTTAGATCTGCTATTTCTTTAGCTTTAGCATAATCTTCTTGATCTACAGCTTCTTTCTCTAGTATGTCAAGCTCTTCGTCTGTTAGATTAGTTAAGTCATTTTCAATTACTTCATAAACAAAGAACTCCTTTTCACCCAATAAAAATGCCTTCATTGCATCAGACTCAACCCATCTTGTTTGATTTCCAATCTCTACTTCTTTAGTATGGGTGTTTGTCTTTTTATCTGATATAGCCTCTCCTAACATATCCTCAACATTGAATAATGTTAAGTTATTTACAGATTTCTTACCAATTAACTTAACTCTATGGAATGTAGATTTGTCTTTAGCAGCTTGTTTAAATACTCTTCTTTTACCTTTTCCAACTTTAGTTTCCTCACCTATTCCTATTTCTAAATTAGTACTTTCTCCTTCCGCAAAGAATCCCATTGCTACTGCTGCAGCATCTGTCTTTATAAATAGTTTTTGACTTCCTTCTCTAATTCTAGTTATTGTAGAGCTACTATCTAAAAGTTTTCCAGATTCTACATCAGGAGTTATTGAATTGGATGGAGTTAATATAAGTTTATTATTAGCAAATCTGTAAGCTCTTCCATTTAGATCTGGTTTTTGACCTTTCTTATCTGCATTATATCCAGGTTTTAAATTTTTAGTTTTTGTATATGGATTTAACTCTCTTTGTATTCTATCAAACTCTGCAGTTATATTTTTTACATATGCGTCTAAAGCTTGATCTGTAATTTGAGCTTCACCCTTTGCATTTTCTTCAACTGCTTTTATTATAGGTAAGGCAGACAAGTCACCAGTGTTAGATGCTTCAATAACTCTCAGTAATACCGGAGCTAATGCAACCATATCATCTTGACCCTCTGGAATTACACCAGCTTGCAATCTACCAGACTTTGGATTAACACCTGATATATAAGCGCTTAGCAAAGAAGCCAAGAATTGTTTAGGATCATAATCTCCATAAACAGTTCCTTTTTCATTTCTATCATATCCTTCAATTACACCTCCATCACTATCTACTTCAATACCTTTACTTGATTTACTACCAGATATTCTAGTTATTTTAAGCAAGCCTTCCTTAGCCATTTGACGGAATGCCGGATCATTTAATAAATAATTAGTTGCAACGTAAGGTTCATTTTCAATAAGCTCTGCAACTTTAGTAGGATCGCTAACAATATCATTTAGCTCTGCCATTTTTTTCAAGTGCATTGTAGGCAATTGATGAGAATAAACTAAATCTCCATTAGCATTTTTGAAGACTGATGCTCCAACTGTTTCATCAAACATTGCATTACCTAAACCTAATCTCCTCAATCTATTATAAACACCTTCGTCTTCAGCCTGTGACATTAAATCTGCATCTCCATCAAACTGTTGCTTCATATACATTATAGCCTCTGGATCTATTAGAATAACATCTTTTTGAGATTCTAATAATGCTGATTGATATTTAGTTGGTTTAGTAATATTGTTTGCAATAGTATATGCAATATAATCAGGATGGAGTTTGATACCCATTGTTTTAGCTAGCGCCTCTGATATATTCTTTGATACCTCTGCTAATTTAACATTAGTCATTTTATTTATAGGCTGATCAGTATTGATAAACTCCAATAGTCTAGCAAGTTCATCAGAAGCTTCTTCTTTTAATTTAGGATCTGCTAAGTATAATCTTCTTCTATGTTTATACTCAGTTTCCCATCTCTCAATTTGAGTATGAGCATCATCTCTATTTGCAGCAGAATAACCTACTACGGAACCATCTTTTGTATTTGTATGTAAGAATAAGTAATCAATCTTAAAGTTTTCAAAACCTTTTAGCATTGATTGGAACAATAAATTATTGCTAGTTTCTGCTGGTATAATACCATCTTCAAGTTGATCTTCCCAAACTAAATTTAAATCTCCATATAACCTTTCTACAATTGCTCTTGTTTGTGGGTTATTTTGTGAAAATATATATAACTTTTGTAAAATTCTTATAGGATCTGTTGTACCAGCTGCAGCTTTTAAGAAGCCAGAATATGCTACACTAAAATCTACAGGAACAATTAAACGTTCTCCATTGCTCAAATACTCATTCCCAAATTCATCTTTTTCTGATAATGTAGTTGATGCAATATACTTTCTTAAAAATGAAGATAGTGATCTAGCTCCTCCTATTTGAGAAGCATCTTTACCGTATTGTTCTGTAGTTCTTAAACCATATTCTACTTCATTCTCCTCATCTAATTCTTCAATTACTTCTAGCTTGATATCATAAATTGCCAGAGTATCTACAACACTTTCTAATATATCTTTATCATAATTAGTAAAGGCTTCATAGATATTACCTACATCTAAAAGCTGCTGTATAGATAAATTTCTATACTGAGCATTATCTGGATTATATAAATCCTTGTATAACTCTATTGACTTTTTTACTGCATCCTTAATATCAAAGTCTGCACTTTCATTTTTCATTTCTAGATCAACAACTCTAGCTGCAATAGATGATATAATACCAACACTCTGTTTATTTGGAAGGTTTTTATATAACTCCTTTCCATTTTCTAAAACTTCTTTTTTATACCTAATAAGCTTACTAGCGTCAATAGTAGCGCCACTAAATAAATCATCCGTAAATGGGTTTGACACCACTTCAGCCTGTCTATATTTACCTGAACTAATATCTTTATACAAGAGGCTAAGCTGAGGCCCGTTGAAATTCCCAAGAACATTTCTAATCCACTCAAGTATTTTATTAAAAAGAGACTTGATCCAAGAATCTGTCTTTGTTTTTCTTGGACTTTGTTTGAAGACTTCAAATTCATCTGCCATGTATTCTTCCAAATACTCTTTCTCCATTCTATCATTTGAGTAATCTTTATATTTAGCAATGTCTGTATTTCTTAAACCTTCTATTTCTTCTTTTAAGCTTTTACCTTCTCCACGTAATTTAGCTAGAACTTCTTTCTTAGCTAGTTTATAGTATTGTTCTTGTTGTTCTTTTGTTAATAGCAATCTAAATACAGAATGGAAAGCTTCATGGTATGCATACTTAGATGTTGCTCCAACATATAACTTACCGCCTATTCTCTCTTTACCTGCTATTTTTTCAAGAGACATAACAAAAGCACCCACTCTTTCTCCACCAGACTTCATATTGTCTGTTAAAGTTGCAATATTATCTAGTGTAATAAATTCAGGTAAATTGGAAGCAGCCCATGCAGCAAACTCATCAATGTGCCTTACATCATCTAATGATAAATCATCTGATATTTTATTAGCGCCACCTTGTTTTAATCTAACCTCTTGAATTTTCTTTTCAAGACTCTTAACAGTGCTATCCTGTTGTATTGCTTTTATTAAAGCTAAACCAAAAAGATCAGAGTTATTTTCTTTAACTTGATTCATTCTAGCGTCTAACTGAGACTTAAGATCTTCTAATTGCTTTTCAAGTGATACCTCTTTCTTTTGATTCTCAATTGTACTTGCACTTGTTGCATTAGATTTAGGTTGACCTTCATTTATCTTATATGCCTGAGCTCTAACATTAATTAAACTAGACGCAGGAGAACTTAATACGGTTAGCTCTCTATCTGTTAACTCCTCTTGTTTTAGAGTTGCAACTCTTTTTGCTAAATATTCTTGCTGATCTTTAGTTAATGTTAAAAAGTCTTTTGATTGTAATTCAGTAAACTCATCATCACTAAGCTGTTCTAAGCTTCCAATTTCTCCAGCTATATTTAATGACTCAGTTGATGTAGTCATAGCAGGCCCTTTAGGTATTGGCTTACCTTGGGCATCTGTAAATCTTTCACTTGGTGTAAATACACCACTAGTTGTTCTAGATATAATAGGTGTAGATTTTATATTCTGAGAATCTACTCCACTAATATTTGCAACTAAGGCAGACTTTTTTCTAACACTAGGTCCAACCTGTGTTGTTACAGCATCAGAAATTTCTTCAGCTGGAGCAAGCTCTTCAAAAGATTCTTTAAGCGCATTCTCTTTTAATGCACCATTTTTCTTAAGATTTGTAAAGAATGCTTTCTTTTTTGTATCTACTTTTTCAGGATCAAGATTAGATAGATAATCATTATAATTAGTTATTAATGCTTTTATAAAATCTGCTTTGTTTTCTGATTCGGCATATGTAGCCACGTCTTCTGCAGAAAGTCCTACATATTGAGATTGTTGTAATTTTCTATCATAAACTTTAATTGATACAGATCCATTTGCTGTTACAGCTAATTCAAAAGTATATCCGGGTTTACCTGCAATATAGAATTTAGGAATATCTTGTGACTCATTAGAATTTAAGTCTGCATTAAACGTACTATTATATTGTAGATTTTTAAGTTTTGTCTTTTGTGTTTTTCCCTTGCCTTCTAAAGTAAAGTTTTCTTTGGCTGTTTCTACAGATCTTTTTATAAGAGTGTCAGCTATAGTTTGCAAAGACTCATCGGATAATGGTGGTGTTTTAACTGGAAAGTAAGAATATACTCCTGAAGCACTTTTTACAACCATTGTATATCTAGACGTTCCTGTAGCTCCCTCATATAAATTAGGATTTTGAGCATCCATTTCATTTTTAATCTTTCTCTGAAGTGTTGGACCCTCACCGCGTTCACCATTATGTATTAATCTAGTAGCTACCTTGCCATTCTTTAGCTTAGTATTTTCTAATATAATAGTTAGACCGTCAACCGTTCTAATATTTAAATCATTTACAGGTTTGTCTATCCCATCAAATAACATTGCTCCTGGAGTACTAAAGAAATTAACACCTCCTATATCCTCAAGGCTCATTTCCATTTCTGCAGAATCTCCTAGCTTTTCTGCAATTGAGTTCATAATTGTAAACTGAATTGCAAAATTTTGCTTAATATCTTCAGCAGCTTGTTCTTTGCTGCTTCCGGTAATATCAAATAAATCCTTTACTTGATCTGCTGTAATACTCAAAGGATTTATAACAGTACCATTAGTTCTATCCAAAAGTACAACGTTACCGTTAGGTATATAACCTAATGCATTACCTTCAGGTTTTTTAATTTCTTTTGGTAATTTTTCAAGTATAGGTGAAAGTATCTCATCAGGAACTATTATCTCTATATCATAAGGAGCTCTAGTTTTTTTAATAAATGGATTTGCTGCCTTATCTTCAAACTTAACATAACCTATATCTTTCCCACCATCAGGTCTTACTCTTACTTTAACTTTTAATTGTTTTAACTGCTCTGGTGTAAGATTTTTAATTATAAAATCATAACGTCTTCTAGCAAGCTCTTCATTTTCAGGGAAGTTTGTATCAAAGTTAGTTCTATGAGGAATTAATCTTGTAGCTTCTCTTACGTTTAATTTAGTAACATTTGCAGGTAAAGAAGCTATGCCAGCATTCAATTGTTCCGTTGCAAATCTTTTCTGAAAATCACCTTCAGATAAATTTAACTCCTTGCTTTTAACTGCTTTGGCTATTGCTTGTTTGGGATTAAGTTTACCTATATCTTCTATTTTCATTAATAGAAGATTACCATACCTGTCAACTGTATTTGCATCTGATATAATAACATATTTCTTTTTAGTATTTATATCTTCTACAACATCAGCATAGGTTAAAGTCTGACCATCAAAAGTAAAGCTTGCAGTTACAGGAACTAAATTAGCCATTAGCTTTATTGCATCATTGGCTTCTTTCCTTGTACGGAATCCAGCATTAGCTCTTATTGGATCTATACCTACTGATGTATAAATTTCTTCATCTATTATATTATTGTTTTTATCCGTAAGAATAAATATTGTTGTTTGTTCTCCTGTAGAATGATCAAAAATTAATCTAGTCTGAATATTGATAGAGTCACTAGTTTTTGAATCTACTTCTCTTTTTTCATCTGACCTAATTTCAGCTTCTACTTCTGGTATAAAAGCTTGAATTCTTATAGCACCAACACCAATAGCACTTTCTGCTAAAACTTTTTGTACAAGATCATTAGTGCCTTGAAGCTTTAACCAATCAATAAATCCTATGTCTTTATTAAATCTATTCATTCTCTCTTCTTCCGGTAAGGCTGTAAGAGTTTGATACCAAAGTTTTTTAAGACCATTATAAGCAGTTATATGCTCTTTGGCTAAATCACTTTCAAGAAATTTTTCCCAAGATGGATTTATAGTAAAGCCTTTTTTAAGACCTAAAGCCTTCATTTCAGAAAACAATCTTTGCAGAGTTTGATCTAATACAGGGGATTCTTCTTTTGTTTTACCTATAATCTTAGACTCGGGTGCATCTACACCTTCTTCTGCTAATATTTGATCAACACTACTTGATGCTTTTTCTGCAGTTCTAGCTTTAGCTTCTTCTTCAGCTTCTTTCTTGGCTTTTTCTGCAGCTTTTTTTAATGCATCTGTTGCAGTTTGTCTATATATATCAATTGCATTTTCAATCTTTTCATATAGCTCTGGATCATCTACTTTATTTACTATACCTTCAGCATTATAAAATGACCCTAGATCTTTTGGATCTCCTGTTTGTGAAAATAGTATTGTACTATCCATATCTGGATATACACCTAAATCTGCAAGTGCATTTAAGAGTTGGTTTATCTCTTGCTTATTAATAAATTTTTCAATAGCCTCTCTAAATAAAGCCTTTCTATTTTCATAAGCAAATTTAAAATATAACTTACCAGCTGTAAGCAAATCATCTAGATATGCTGGATCAGTCATTACTCTAAGAGCTCTATCATACATTGCTTGTCTAACACTTAAATGATTATGATCAATAATACTCTTAACAGTATCCAAAAGCATTTCATTATCTACAAAGCCATTTCTAGTTTTAGCTACATCATCTAGATAAGCGCCTATTAATGGCATAAGTTTTCCAATTCTCCTTTTATCAAAGCTCCCATCTTTATTTAGATATTCTTCATTGTATAGTACATCCGCTATCTTTTCTAAATGTGCTAGCTTTTTTTCTTTCTGTTTTTTTGCTTGTTTTGAACCTGGATCGCCAAGAATTTCTACCTCACCTTTAAGTTGTCCAATCTCTGTTAGTAAAGCATCTTTGGTTAAAAATACTGTAAGATCATTTGCAGCTAAATCTTTTATTATAGGATCTGTTGCTAGTTTTTCATATATAGCATCTGTTCTTTCTGCAGCTCTTTCAAATCCATCTTTAGTAAATAGATATAAATACTTAGCATGTCTTTGCGCTAAAAATTTTATTTGCTCATCTTGATGTTCTCTACTACCTTTTTCAAAGTTTTCCGGCTTTGCTGTAACTTGAATTTTATCTTTATTTTGAGCAAACCATTGCTCCATTTTATCAAGCTTAGTAATCTGATTTTGTATACTATTCCTAAGCTTTCCTGATTTTGCATCTGCTTTTCTATCTGGAAATGCTTCAGCTAACTCTTGATCTGTTAATGATAAATAATCTTCAAGCTGTTCTTTAAAGAAATCTGTTTTCCCAGTTTCAAATAAAGTAAACATATTATGGAACTTAGCATGATCCTTCATGTCAATAAAGCCCATCAAATCATCATTTGCTTGAGCTTCTTCCATTGCTTCTGCTGCTTGTTTTTGAGTAGCATATTGCATTTTTTCAAGACCAAATAAATTAGTTGGATCTTGAGCAAGTGCATCACCATACTCATTCATGGAATCTACTATTCTAGTTACTTCAGCTTCTTTTTGAGCTTTATAATTTTGATATTGTTCCTTGTTAAATGTTGCCTGATACAATTCAGGCATTGTTTGGAATATTAATTTTTGAGGTCCCCCAACTAAAGTACTCATGAAAAATCCAGATGCAAAAGTATGTAAACCTTGAGCACTCATTTGTGATTTTATACCATGACTTAATGATGCATTAAACATATCTGATCCTCCAGCTAAAGGATCAAATGCTAAATTAGTATAGTAATCTTTAATACCTTCTGCTACGGCTTCTTGATAAACTTCCTGAATACCTTCAGATAAATTATTTGCAGTAAATCGTAGAGCAGCTGCACCAGCCATAGTAGCACCGCCTCTTAGACCAGCTGATTTTACTTTCTTAAGTGTAGATCTCCAGTTCATAAAACCATCTTCTACACTTTCATATAATTGTTTTTGTACTTGTCTTTTACCTTGCTTTCCAGCTTCCTTTCCTGCTTGTTTTTTAACAGTATCTTTTATAACTTTAGTTGCAGCCTTTCCTCTAATAACTCTAGATGCGGCACCCTCAATACCTTCTCTAGCAATTTGATTTATACTTCTTTTATATCCACCAAAGGCATTTCCTAAAAGCAACTGATTAGACAAATATATAACTGGAGCATTAAACAATGTTGTTGTTAATGCTGCAGCCTTAGCTCTTTCATTTACACCTTGCAGTTGCTCATATGATAAGTTATCCCCTAAACCGGCTTCTCTATTTTTATCTAATGCAATTATAAATTCTTTTTCCCATTGTTCTTTATATACAGAACCACCTTCCATTCTACCTTCAGACAAAGCAAAGTTCATTGATCTAAGATCCCTATAAAAGCCTCCAATTGTCTTAGAAACTTTTGCCATGTTTGTTATATTTTCACCAGCTTTTTTAGCACTATTTAATTGTTTAAATGCTCTTACTGTTTCAGGTGCAAGTATCTTACCTAAAACATTTCCGGTTCCTCTAACAGCTGAATGTAAGTCTCTTACTTTATCTATATTCTTAAAGCTGTTAACCATTGTTCTTGTAGCCTGAAATGCCTTACCTATTTTAAAACTTTGACCTATAGATCTAAATGCTTTTGCCAATCTGCCAGCATTATATGCAGTTCTTGCAGCAGCAGCTGTACCTGTTGCTACAGCAGCAGCACCAGAAGCCCCGCCTGTAACAGGAGTTGCTAAACCTAAAGCTACAGTAGCTCCCCACATTGCAAGTTCTTCAACTGCAATTGAACCAATAATACCTAAAGTATAACCTGAGTTTAATACAAAGTTATTAAGACCAGCACCAAAACCGCCTCTACTAGAACTACCTATTCTTACAGCGTCTTCATATTCAATAGCAGACTTAAGATCCATTACATCATCCTCAAACCAGCTTCTATAAGAACTTAGATAACCAGTTCCCATAAGTTTATTTAGTTGGCCAAACATACGTTGAGCATCTTCCCAACCACTACTATGGGTATTGTAAAACTCTTCATTATTTCTATAAGGACGAAACCCTAATCTAGAAAAAGCAGGATGAGCATAATATCTATCAAACTGCGTTGCAGCTATACCAGAATATGTTGGATCTTTTATATTTACAGTATTATCTCCAAATATATTATCCGTCTTACTTATTTGAGGAGTTCTTTTATTAATATTCTGAAATAATCTAATTTTACCTTCCATTGTATCTGGAGAGGGTATTTCTTGCTGAGCAGCAGGATTATATCTTCCTCCAGCCGCACCAGGTAAATTATTCATATTAGCTATCGGAGATGCAATAGTTTTGTTAATCTCATCTGAAGCAGAGTTTAACATTGCTTGATACTGCGGATCTACAGCTTCATCAAAAGCTTCAAGATCTGCAGGTATCTCTAAATCTGAAATTGTTTCAAATGTAAACTGATCCGGTGGAACACCAACTGGAGTATTTGCAATTTCATTATTAAATACCGTATTATCTAAATTTGACATATGTTTAATTATTTGCAAATAACATTTCTGGTTCTTCAACTAAAGCAGTAGGATTAGCTTTCTTCCAAGCATTTTTTAAATCTGTTTGGCTAGTTCCAATTTTTTCAAATTCATATAAAAATTGATTCATATAAAAATCTAAGTAATTTCTATTGGCTTGAGTTATTGGAACACCCCTATCATCTTCCATTGCTTTAACAAAGACGCTAGACATAAATTTACCTTGTTCATTATCCCACTGCAACAATTGAGTTTTAATATTATACTGACCATCTACACCTTGGAAAATAGAAAATGAACCACCATTTGGAATAGATCGTGTGAAGCTTGCATCATCACTAGTTGCTATTGAAGATGCAACATATGAATAATTCATTTTACCTAGTTTTCTAGGATTTTGATCTTGCTCTCTATCTATAATGATACTAAGCTTGTTTCCTTTAACGTTGTGCAAAAGACCTCCTTCTTTTCTTAAACCATCTAAATACTCCTCACTAAATTCAATTTCATATCCAGCATAAGGAGAATTCATTTCTTCTTTATTATTTGAAGTCCATGACGGATAGTATGTAATTTCAGCTATTGGATAATCTGATACTGATTTACTATCTGTGCTTCTTCTTTTTGTAAGGTCTCTTATATACTGTTTAAGTAAAGGTTCTGCTTTGTCGTAATTAAACATATCATCATTATTTTTATCTGAAATTATATCTGCATCATCCCAATAACTACTTTCTTTAGATGCTTCATTAAAAGCATACTCACCAAATGTCATTTGCTCTGTCATTTTTTGATTGACAAGTTTATCTATTTCTTTTATAAACATTGCAGCATCATCTGTAACAGCCCTTGGATCTAGTAGGACTCTATATGCAGGAACATTCATTATTTCACCTGCAGTCATATTAGCTTTATCAACCCCGCGTAATGCTTGCTCAACATCATATACATCAAACTTATTACCAACTGAGGCAAGATCTCCTTTTTTATCTGTAACTGTTTGAACAGACTCAAGCTTTCCTCTAATAGCTAAGTTGCTTAGTTCTTTCATTGATGAATAAAAATCACGGGCTTGTGTATCAGATATATCTCTTTGCCATTCTAAAGTAGAGCCTAACCTTTTAACAGGAACCTGCATATAAGCTCCACCAAGACCATCACTTACTCTTCTAGTTTCATACGTAATAGTCTCACTTTTACCATGACCTAAACCTGCCCAGGTATCACCAACAGCCATTCTTTCAGAACCACGTCCTGTATACCAAGCAGTATCATCATACTTTGTATCTTTTATAGATACTTTATTTCCATTCTTTTTAGACCATTCAGCAAATACATCTAAGTATTCATCTTCATCATACATATCAACAACGCCATTCTCATTTGTATAAAACAATGAAGGAGCGCCATATTCCATAACTGCTTTTTGAAGTAACTCTTGAGTTTCCTCATCATAGTCAGTATCAAAGTTAGTTGTAATAGCTATATCTAGATTGCTTTTAGAAGTTTTATATAACTGTTCTAAAGCATGATTAAGTTGAAGTTCTGTACTTTCTATATTATCTAACTCACTACGTAATGCAGCATATTCAGCAGCTTCATTTCCTTGAGTAAAATATAATGGTGAACCATCCGCAAATGCTTCAACCGTTGGATCAATATCTCTTATATTTTTAGAAAGACTTTCAAATGCTTTATTAAACTCACCTTTATATTTATCATTTAACTTCCCATCAGTTATTAATAATTTTTGGAGTTGTTGAGAAGTCATTGGTTCTAAGTTTCCAAACTTAAGTAAACCTGATCCGCTATTAGTTTGATCTTTTTGTTTTTCTAAATTTTTAATTAAGAAGTTGACTTTTGAGGCATTAACTTCTTGTTGTCTATCTGCAATTCCGCCTTTTTGATTATCTATATAATCTCCGTCCATCTCAAACTCTCCATCTTCATTTGTGTAACCGCCTCTTACAGTTCCATCTTCTCCAGTTATTACATCAGAACCTAAACCATCCAACTTATCTATACCAGAAGCCTCAGCTTCAAGTTGAGCTTTTAATGCAATATTTTGTTTATCATATGCATCTTTGATTTGCATCTCTCTCTTCTTATACTCATGCTGAGCTGCAAGTTTATCCATATCATATTTATGCCTTTTTGCTAGCACTGCATATTCATTGGCCTCTAGTTTTACCATTGCGTCCTTCTTAGAATAGTTTAAAGCCGCAGCCTGTAAATCTGATTCCATGTTATAGTTCATGCTTAAACCATATGCTCTGTATAGTAGAGATTGTGTATCTGCAGGATCATATTCACCCGTAGTCTTAAACTTTTTTTCTGATTCAGGTTGATCTGCTTCTAAAAGATTTAATTCATTAAGCCTTTCTCGTAATGCCTCTAAATCAGATTTATTGCTATTCTTTAATTTTTCTTCTTCACTTCCTTTTATAATGCCGTTTTGCTTTTGCGCATTTTGCCAAGCTGTATTTTTTTCTTCTGCTTTCTTCTTTTGAGATTCTAATGCTGCTTTTCTTTTTTCTATTTCAGCTTCAATCTCCGCAATTTTATTTGTAGCCCATTCATGTTGACCTTGATCAATTGTTTGAAATCTGCCTTCTTTGATACCTTGGTCCGCATATTGTCTTGACTTAACAAATTCTGCAGCATGATAAGCATTAACAACCATTGGATCATCCTTAAGTGCCTTTTGCACCATAGTTAAAGCTTCATTAGTTATTAAATCTCCATTCTTTCTATGGATCATCCACTCACCATTTTCAGATATTTCTGTAATTACATCTGTACCAAGTTCAGATTCATTTAAATAATTCATGGCCATTTGATACAAGTCTGAATCAGGAGTATATTGAATCATTCCCATTCGCAATGCTTTATCCTCTTGTGCATCAACAAAATCTTGCATTTCATATTGCATCTTTTGAACACCAGTTTGCCAGTACTTTTCTCTTTCTTCTTTTACTGTAGAATTCTTAAGCATGTCGGCATATTGCATTTCATTCCTATACTTCTTAGTCATAGCTAGATCTTTAACAATAAGATCTTCTTCAAAGAAAGGTCTGAATAAACCTTTAGCTGCTTCAACATTTTGAGCCATTGATAAATCAGATCCTGCAATTTGTTGAAGTTTAGGTGCTAAGCTTTCAGCGTACTGATCACGCATCTCCTGAGTATCTTTTCTAGAAAGATTACCATATACAACTTTACTGTAAACATCATTTAATGCTTTAAAGTTAGTTTCATACTTTGTAGTCTTTGTATCTAAAACATTAGACAAGAATTTATAGTCCGGTGTAAACGGTTTAAATTCTGGTAAATAACTTCCTACTCCTGGTATATACGTTGCCATAGTACTAAATTAATGAAATTTGATAAGTTTAAAAAGCAAATTAAAAACACTTTTAAAGTTTATACTCCCATCTTCCCTGTATAAAATGGACTAGCCCATTTCTTCATCTCAGGTTGACCACCTGTTTTTCTTGTCTGAGCTCCGGCCATATAGTTTCTATACTGCTGTCTCCATGCTTCTTCTCTTGGATCTGCATAGTTACGCTGACCACTTTTTGATTGAAGTATTCCTTGTATAACTGCAGGATCAACATTCCCCTCTTTATTTACAAGACCCATTGTTTTAGCTCTTTTAGTTGCTTCCATCCAATCATCCATAAATGCCCACTCATCTTGTTCTGGAGTAGGTTGGAATGCTTTAGCACCTACTTGACCTACAACACCTCCTCTTAGTGGATCAATATTAAAGTAGTCATACATTTGATTTACATTATATGTGTTAGCCATATTTGTAATTGTATTAGCTATAGCATCTGCGTATTGTTCTCTATCAAAGTTCTTTTCATCCATATATGTTTGTAGAACTTTTTGAGTATTATCATACTGTCTAACTTTACTTGCATCCTCTAATTGATTAAGTTGCATTTCTATGTTTTGATTAACCTCATTAGCTCGGTTAACACTTGCAACATTTCTTGCATTTACACCAGCAATTATATTTGCAACATTATCTGCAGCTTGTCCAGCCATTCCAGATAAATTTGCTGCTAATTGATTCTTACCTCCAAAAGCACCAAGAGCTTGGGCAGAAGCTGCATATTGAGCATTAGCTGCATTAATTGCTCTGTTAGGATCTTCTAACATTACTTCTAAGTTAGATCTTCTAACTGCAGGTTCCCATGGAAAGAACATATCTCTTTCTCTATTTGCAATAGCTTCTGTCTTAATTAGATCTTGAATCCATGGTGTCATTTCAGGAGGAGCCGCCATTTCTGGATCATCAGGCTCTTCAATTTTTCGTGCGTCTTGACAAGGACATGGTTCAGATTCAGTTGGCAGTCCGGGAACTTTACCTTCTGGACATGTAGGACAATCACCACAAGGGCAATTACCATCCTCATCTCTTTCAGGAACTTTTCCTTTATCTGGTCCATCAGGACAAGGTTTACAAGGATATATAGGTACAGTAGTTTGTTCTCTTTGACCTACAGTTGTATTACCAAATGCTGCATCTTCAGGAGATATAGTATAAGTTACACCATTCCATGTAAATGTGTCATCATCAATACCAGACTGAATAAACTTTAGAAACTCATCATTATCTGCTACATTCATTATTTGACCAGCTTGATATCCTGTTTGGAATATTCTAATTCCTGCGTCATCTAACTCTTTAAATAAAAGTTTATTTAATTCTTCATCAGTGATATCGGGATTGTTTACCTTAGCATCTTGTTTAATCTTATCATTGATTTGTTTAATTGCATCTTTATATCTAAAGTTTTGACCTCTTTTTGTTGCTGCTCCAGCTTTTAAAGCTTGTTTAGCATTCTTATACTTAGGATCAAACTCCCATGAAGAATCCCAATCTGTTCTTTTTAAATAATCTGGATCACCAAAATCAAAGTTTTGTATAGCATTGATTTGTTTCTGAGCTCTTACATAAGTATCATGAAATTCTTCTTCTGTAGGAAGCTTGCTTTTATCAAACGTCTTTCCTTGCTTTTTTGCCTGAGCTTCTTTTAAGAATACGTAAGTTTCATATCTTTTCTTTCTTCCGTCTTTATTCTCATCTGACATATACCAATCAGTCCAAGCATCAGTACCTCCAGTTAGCTCATCACCTACTTTCCAAGATGGTTCTCCTCCATCTTGCAACATAGGTATTTCAAAACCATGCTTACCATAGTAAGAAGCATTTCCTCCAAATGGAGAAACACCTTGCATAATTGAAAATACATCACCAGTATTCTCATCATAAGTACCTTGAGATAATATACCCGGCTCTGATATACCAAACTGATTATCTGCCATAGTCATCCTCTGCAGATCATTCTCAGCTCTTTTTCTTTTTCTATTTTTTGCCATCTCATTTATAAAGTCAGCACCTTTAGTTGCAAAAACAGAACCTTCACCAAATGCATTCATAAGAGGGCTATTCATCATTCTATTTATACCTCCTGCTAATTTTTCTCCTGCATTTCGTGGATCTGGATCTTCTGGAGTTACTTCATTTCTATTTTTAACATCTTGTTGTAGTTTAAGATCTGGACCTAAACTTTGTACATTAGCATAGTCATCAGTTTGACCAAATGTTTGCGGGTTAAAGTTTTGGAAAAAACTTGCAGGATCATTCTTAATTTGCTCAGCTTGATTCATCATTTTTTGCTGATACGGTGTAGGACCCATAGGGCCAAAATCTTGTTGTGATTGATTAGGAAAATATTTTGCAAGCTCTGGTGGTAATTGTGTAAAATCAAAGTTTCCAAATTGAGCTTTTCTTAATCCTCCACCAAGTCTTTTATTATAACTACCTGTCATCATCATTTCGTTAATACGCTCTTGACTTCCTTCAGGTAAAGTTGCTCCCGCATCATAGTATCCAATACCTCCGCTAGCATCCATTCCAAACTGCATCCCTTTTGGCATATTTACCTTTTCGTTTTGAAAATCAGTTAGGCTTTCACCCATATATCTCATTTGGTCTTTTTGATCATCAGATAAACCTGACATTTCTTTTTGCATTTCATTAAATGACTTGTAGCCTTCTAGATCAGGTGCATGCATTAGTTTACGCTTGCTTTTCTCTGTAAAGATATCTCCCGTTTTTACATTAGATTGATATCTAGGATCATTATACTGGACATCATATCCCATTGTTTCAGGATTATACTTTAGCATAGTTTTATCACCCATATTCTCCATTCCCTCTGTAGTCTTACCTTTTAAGAATTTATGAGTATCTCTATATCTATTAGTTTTAGCTTTTAAATCTCTAAAAGCACCATCAGCTAAACCATCTCCATCTTCATCTTGCTTACTAAATAATCTACCAGCGCCTTCTACAAGATTGTTAAATGCACCAATAGCATTCCCTTTCATATTAAGATTCATTGGCATATAAGCACTCCTTATATTAGGACGTACCATATCTTCACCAAATACTTGATTGAAATTTCTATAATTATCAAAACCCATTCCGCCAATGTTACCATAGCCAAACTGAGCTTGATTTAATTCTCTACCATAGGCAGCCATTGCACTCATTGCTTGAGCATCTGCTTCATTCATTGGTTGAGCTTGCTGATCACCAGAACCTTGCTGCATGCCTTCCATTTTTTGAGCAAACTCAAATGGGTCCATACCTATAGATTGTATATAAGGATATGCGGCTAAAGGTACGCCTTCCTCAAATCCTTTCATCATCTCTGATTGAAAAGCTAACTTAGATAAACCTTCTTTGTTTTTCTGCAACATAAGATCTGCTGTATTAGCTTGTATCTTATCTGCATACTCATCATTTAGAATACCGTAATATTTATTTAAGTTATATTGTTTAGATACTTTAGCAGGAGTCATCTTCTTTCTAGACTGAATTCCATGTTCTGCTAACATACCTTTACCCATTTTCATTGCCTGGGTATCAGAAAAAATAAATGATTGTTCTGGTAGTAACATTGGTACACCACCGCTAGAATGTCTAGGGCCAACTATATCATAAAGACCAAACTGACCATCATTATTTAAATCAGTTAAAACAGTTTCACCACCTTCAGCTTCTATATTAGCTATATCTCTAGGTACAGATGATAAGCTATACTTTACATCTGTATCTTTTGGGCCCATAGATTCACCAGCATGTGGATTAAATGTAGTTAACCCATACTCATATTGATCACCGGTAACATGACCACCATGTCCTTTTTTAACTAGTTTGCCATCTACTAATTGAAATCCATCAGGTAAAGTTACCTCAACCCTATGTTTACTGTTTTTAACTTTAGGCATATTATTTAAATTTAACGCTACCACCGGCAGCCATTATCTTTGCTATTGTTTCAGTATCAAGTTCTACTGTTCCTCCAGATTGCTTTTGAGCACTCTGCGTTCTATAAGTAGGTTGCATTGCCATTTCTGCTTGCCCAACTTCTTTTTCCGCTTGTTGCGCCTGCATCATTTGTTGCATCTGCATTTGCATTTGTTGCATTTGCATCTGTTGTTTTTGTATTATAGCCATTAATTCTTCCGTGCTAGGTGTACGTTGAGGACCTTGCTGAATTTCTGCCATACCTTCACCTCCATATTGCCTAGTAAGGTTTGCTATAGAGTTTGGATTTGAATCAACTACTGATTGATCAAGAGGCATGGTTGCATCATATGCTTGCTTAGCTTTATCCATTGCTTCTTTTAATCTTATTGAGTCTCCAACATATCTCATTACACCAGAATCATTTGTATAAAAGTCAGGATCACTACCTTCAAATCCAGATTTTTGATATCCTGAATACACACCTCCTGGGTTATTATATAGATCTAAAATTTCATCATCACCATACCCTGCAGAAAGCACACTATGAAATGAACCGCTACTTGCACCCGGACCTGCATTATACATATGCCCTCTAACAAGATCTCCAGCTTCTGTTGGCAATGTACCTTTGGGCATAAGTTCAAATCCTAACTTATCAGCGTAAGAGTTAAATTGAGCATTACCTGGTATAATAGGAAGCTTATCTCCAGGACGATATGTTCTACCATTCATTTCAAATGGTTCGGTTCCTTGTGGAATTGTTGCTCCAGCTTCTCTCATAATCTGACAAGAATATGTATTACAAGCAAAACCTGTATCATTAATCCAATTTGCTAATCTATCTGATATACCTACATCTGAGTAAGATGCATTAGCATCACCATATTTTCTAGCTAACTCTGCAGTCTTATTTCTAACACCCTGCACTCTAGCCATCTCAGCATCATATGCAGCTTTAGCATCCATATATGCTTGTTGTTCTGCAGATATATCTAAAGGTATAGCTTCTGCTATTTCAGTTCCCTCCTGAGCATTCCTTTTTATTTTGTTTTGAACATATTGAGGTAATGATCTAAAGCCTGGGTTATTATAACCACCTCCATTTTTAAATAGATTTGAATATTTCATTTTATTACCATTTATTATACTTGAATATTTATTTGGTTGTCCCCCCTGTTCAAAAGGCCAAAGACCGCCAATTCCTTCTCTTTTCCAATATTTTACTGTGTTGTCAAACATGTCACCCGCAGATTGATCTAAATCAATTAAACCACCAGTTGCATCTTTTATGGGCTCATAAATATATTCCCTTGCTCCAGCATCTAACGCAGTTGGTATAGTACCATCTGGAAGAGCCATATATCCTGCAATTCCAGTTGCAGCACTATTCTTAATTAAATCACGCCAATAGTTACCAGTATTTGTAAGCATATCTCCGAAGGACTGATCTAAGTCAATACCTCTATTAAGAACCTCTTTTGTTTTGTTACCATAGTGAGCAGCTATTGGTGCATATGTTGCTAGATTTTGTGCCTCTTCTCTAGATATATTATCTACAAAATCAGACAACATGTTTATATTTTTATCAGATAAGCCGCCAATTGTATACTTATTAATTCCAGATTGATCAATTACATTTTTTAAAAACTCTTCTTTACTTGGTCCTTTTTTTCCTTGTACATTGCTTATATTATTACCTTGTAAAATGTAATCCATAACTTTTTCTGGATTAGTTATTCCTGCAGATGTAAACTGATCTCTATCTAAACCTAATCCTCTACAAACACCATCTGCACAATTGGAAGTTAAGAAATCATAATTATCATCACTACCCGTACCAAAAGCCATAGGTATTTGGCTAATATCAGGGTTAATCATCTTTAAGAAATTCTTTTGTTTTTCATTTAAATTCTTATAAGATGTACCTTTGAACTTATTAGCCTCAGCGATAAATTGCATCATTTGTTCTGGAGTCAAATCTAAGTCTGCACTTCTAACACCTGGCATGTTTAAAGCATCAAAATCTACCAGTGCTTGAGTATAACCTTCATCTCCTGTTATTCTTGGACCATCGCCACCATAACCTGAACCCCATCTATTAATTCTAGTTGATATCCCACCAACTTCATTCATTGGTTCACCTGTTTCTTTATCATAGAATACGGCTTCAATGTGTCCAGGAGGCATACCTTTATATTCATATGGATAATTTATTACCTTAACACCATATTTTGAAAAGTCTATACCTTGCTCTTGAGCTGCAGCCTCTAACTCTTTAGCTTTTTGTGCTGCCATCATATCCCTATAGCCTTGCTTTAGACCTGCTACATGATCCGCTCTTTCTGGAGAACTTTTCCAATTTGTCTTGTCATCACCAAAAATATCTGTAATAGCTCTATATGAATTACTACCTTCTTCTCCTGCATCAATCCAGTTTTTACTTCCCTTTTTTCTTCGTTCATAAAAAATCTGACCTGTGTTAGGATCTGTAGTTTTTTTGTATTCCCAATTATCCTTTATTACCTTACCTTCTTCATCAAGTCTTTCACTGATGACTTCTTCAATAGGTTCTTGGTATTCTGGGATATCTGAGTTAATAGAAGGTCCTACATTATTTTGACCTTGTTGAGCAAATCCAATTTCAGCACCTCCTTGTGCCATTGGCATTTGAGCTTGCTCAGGCGCCATTTCTGGAGCAGGTGCCCCTCCTTGTGGTTGAGCAGAAGGTTCAACAGGTCCTTCTGTTTGTTGAGATTGACTTTCAAGTTCAGCCTGCTGTTGTTGCAGCATTTGAAAAGCTTGCTGAATTTCTTCTTGAGCTATACCTGCTGCCATTAAAGCTTGTTGGATAGCTTCAATTGGAACTTGATTTTGCGCTAAACTAACAATAACGTCTGGTAAAGCAGCACCTTGTTCTAGAGCTGACTTTATAGCAGGTATTAGTTCATCTATAGGGGATTGCTTTGCTTCCATTTGTGGTGGCGCCATTTGTGGTTGACCACCTCCTTGCATAAATTGCTGCATCCTCATTGCATGCAAACCTCTATTGTTTAAATCTCTATAACCCATTTTTTATATTATTACATACAATTATAATATACAAATAATTACTAACATTTACTAATTTATAATTTAAGATATCAGCTCACTCATTATATAGTTAGCCGGTTTCATGTTTTTGATTTTGGCTTCTCTATAGTAAACTCTATTAAGTTTATCATAGTTTCTTCTAGCATCCTCACTCTCATCTTTACCCACTATATAATCTTTATACATTTGGAATTCTGGTTGAAGAGTTGGGCCACCCATTTTAAATTTATAAGGAACCGTATCATTATATGCATCAATAAGTGATTCTGTAAGTTGCATCTTCTGAGCAGGATTCAAATTATATTGTTCCATTTTAGCTAACTCTTCTTCCAACGTTTTTTGTTTTTGTTGAACATGCTCTGGAGTAATTTCACCACCAGCTTGCATTTTTATCTGATCCATCCAACTCTTAACATTTTTAACATAACCAGATCCACCCTGAGCATCCCCAGATGTTAAGGCATAAGGTGAATTCCAATTATAAATAAATGCATCTATAGGATCCATATCTGCATTACCTAAAGTCTTTTTATCTATAACAATTACTTCATCTCCATCATCATCTGTAGTTTTACGTGCTGTGTATCTACCGGGTATTCCTTCAGCTTCAGATGCAGCATCAAGTTGTTCTTGAATATCCTCTAAGTCTTTTGTCCAGCCAATACCCGACCAATTATTTCCAGTAAATAAATCTATTTGTTTTCCACCTTCTGTTATAAATGTTTTTCCATCATATACTTGGTTATCTCCTTTTAATCTTTTAAGTGTGCCTTTCCAACCTGGAGGATAATATGTTCTAATACCTTCTTTTTTTCCCGCCTTTAAATTCTTTTGTGCGGCTAAATAGTTTCTTGATCCATATATCATAGAAGCAATAGCAGACTTTTTAGAATCTTTTAAATCTGATTGTTTAGTAATTCCATACTTTTCAGCAATCTTCTTTAATTTTTCATCGTCTGCAATATTAGACCACATTAATTGAGTTAAACCAGAAGTATCTTGACCTGCCGTACCAGGTAAAAGTTGTTCTATATTATGTTGGAAACCACCTCCACCTTCTGTTTCTTCCATTGCAATGCCTATAAGTGCAGCGGCCATTTGATCATATTGACTTTCTTTAAGGTTAAGATCATCCATCAAATTAAACTTTTCATCTTTTAAACCTGCATAAAAATCAGGAAGCTCATCATCATCTTGACCCCATCTTGATAGTATAGGTTCTAAATTAAGATTTAAATCTTTAGGATCTTCGCCTGTCCAATAACCTTTTTCTTTTGCCCATTCTAAATTTTTTCCTATATGTTCTTTTGGTATAGTGATATTACTTATTTGATCTATACTATATAAACCTCCCTGTTCTAAACCAAGTTTATCAATTGGAAGATAATCACCATAATCATATATTACAGGAACACCTCTTTCATCATAACCAACAACTTGGGTACTATGACCAGAACCTGTTAATCCTTTTTTAGGATTGAGTCCTTTATTATAATTATTAAAACCTATTATTGTTCCGGGAGTCATTTCTGAATAAAGGTTTTTTAATTTCTCAGGAGTCATTATGTTACCCGTTTTGTTATAGTTATCCCACTCAGTACCGCCAGTAAATACATTCTTTCCACCTTGATCTACAAGAATCCCATGTATATCCCAGCTATCAGCTGTAAAGTCATATCCTCCACCTTGCTCTTCTCCCTCATATCCTTTTTGGAAATAATCTTTATACTTCATGATCCAATCATGTGTGGTAGATCCAGGCTTATATCTTTTTGTTTCCTGGTCATTTTTATAATAAACAAAATCATTTGTTTCTGGGTCCCAGTCATATCCTGTTCCGGAACGAGAATCCCATCGGCTTGGTAAACTTTGCAAGCCTAGAGATTTTTTTAAACCTTGCTCCGATAAAAATTCATCACTTCTATATCTTTGTCCAACAAGTTTATCATATGCATCATAAGAGCTTGCTAAACAACCTACATCACCCGGGTTACAATAATATTCATTAGGATCATTCTTTGTAGATGGTCTATTTAAATAAGCTAAATCTGAAGGTGAAACATAAAGATCATTTAAGTTACGTCTTCCGCTTTCACCACCGCCTTGAAACATTGTTGTTCTTAATTGGTTGTTTTGTTGAGATATTTGACGTTCATTTTTTTCATCATCAAATACTCCTGATTTATCTATAGCCTTTAAACCAGCCTTTGTTCCATACGTAGCTAAACCTGTTGATTTAGCAATATTTGCACCTGGTATAAAATTTAATCCTGCTTTGACAAAATCATCTGTACTACCTTCACCATGCACTATTCTATCTACAGCATCTAATGAATTATACATTCCATATCCAGTAGCTGCACCCCATAAGTCATTTGATAATCCAAGCTTTTTAGTAGTATTAAAAACATTATCTATATTTTTTTGCATTGCTGGATTAGATGATGATATTATATTTTTCTTTAGAACATTTTTATTAAAATCACTCAAGCTTCCAACACCGTATTTATTTAAAATTTTACTGCTGCTTTTAGCATCTCCAATTTTATTTAAAGTTTTATTAATTGGCTTTAATGCTTTATTATATACATCTCTTCCTGTATCTATAGCTTTTGTTACGTTCTTTCCTGTTTTAATAAGTTTACTACCTTTTCCCACAAGATTTGCACCTTTACCAAGCATACCAATACCAGGAATTAAACCTGCTACAGTCAACAAATTACCTCCATCAGTTAAAGCACCTATACCTTTTTCTTCAACATCCATACCTAATTTCATAATATCAGTTACACCAAGTACATTCATTGCTGTGGTCATACCTGTATAATCCATTATCTCCCCAAGTCCAGAGTCTTGCATATCTGCATAATATTCATCTGGAGTTTGACCTGTGTATTCCCATCCACCAACTACATTTCCACCAAAGCCATCATGACCCATTTCTAATCTATCTTTTTCTCTTTCTGCTCTCCATTTAGCATGCTCTTCATCAATTTCTTTTTGTCTTTTTGCTTCATATATTTGATCTTCCTCTTCAGTTCTACCTACATTACTTAAATAATTTTGTCTTGCCCGTTGTGCAGCAGCTTTTCTTTCTTGTGGAGTTGCCGCATACTCTGCAAAATATTTATCTTCTTGATCTCCATATGGATCAAAAAAATCTTCTCTATACTCAGACATATTTTTAATCTGTTCTCCAAAAGCAGGTATGCCTAATTGTGGATTACCATAAACTAAATCTAAAGGATGATTTGCTTTATCTAAAAGACCTCTAATATAATTTTGGTCCTTCATTCTATAGTTCATCTTCATTTTATCTAGAAACTGAGCTCTCTCTGGTGAGTTTGCATAGCCGGTCTTGTCATCCCCAAATACATTAGTTACAGCTCTGTATCCTGTACTTCCCTCTTTGCCCGCATCTCTCCAAGTGTTAGAACCTTTCTTTCTTTGATAATAACTCATTGCCCCTGTTCTAGGATCTTGAGATCTTTTGTACTCATAGCTATCATTCTTCCTATCACTAATAATATCTTCAATAGGTTGAGAATACATCATATCTTCTTCTATCTCACCACCTGGTTGAAAGTTAAATCTTAAACCACCTTGTACTCCAAAGCTAGGATGGCCACCATGCATATTAAATGTAGGGCCTACATTAAAGTTTAATCTATTATTACCACCTCTATACTCTGCACTTAAATGCATATCACCTGAGTTATGTGCTATTTGTTGTAAAGGTTTTAAATAAGAGCCATGTAAACCAAAATGCTTTGTATCAAATCCTCCATATACTCCCATATGGTTAACAGCATCTCCTGTTATACCAGCAAAAGCATGTATATTATTATGATGATCTTTATGATGCGGTTGCAAGCTCTCTAGAGTTCTGTGAGGTATTTCTAATACTTCATTACCTGGAAATTCATATTCTTCATCTGGCATCATTGTCATTCTATATCCAAGATTATCAATACCCGTAACAGGAAAGTCCACATCTTTCATTGTAATTCTTCCTGAATTAATAAGATTAAATGGATTGTTTACATCTGGACTAAATCTTTTATAGCCTTGAGTTGAATAACTTAAGTTGCTAAAATTTATTTCTTCATTGGGTCCACCCGGTAAACCTCTACGCTCTATGTTTGAATATGACTTTTTCATTATCTAAATGATAGGTTAAGTTTTGAATTTACTAATGTAAGAAGCATCTTTTTATTATTTGAAAAATTTCTTCTTAATAACACTTTGTTATAGTAGTGTCTGAATTTCTTTCTTTGATCTTCAGCCTTGTTATAATTTAAATTAAACTCATTCAATTCTCTAATATAACCATTACATTGTGTTATTAATATATTTTGTTCAGCATTACTAAACTCACCTCTGTCATTGGTTGTATCCCAGAACTGATTGAATCTATATTTTTGTTCTTCTTTTGAATATAATATTTGAATATCATTTGCATTTATAATTGGATATGTTAATGCATTGATGGGATCTTCTTTTGGACTTAGCTCTAATCTTAATAATCCTGATACTTGCTCACTATTATAAATAATTGACTCATCAAAATTGAAATCTAAATCATGCCATTTATCATCACCGCATGCATTGAATTGATTTCCTTTATATACGAAACTTTCTAATTGGTACTCTATACTTCTTAGTGTCATAACATTTTGACCCGTACTTTCAATTAGCTCCACTTCCCATGGATAATCTACATTATAGTAATTTGCAAATAAGTCACATCTATAATTGTGTCTCCAAATTCCACCTACTTTAAAATTAGGTTCTGCTTCTTCTTGTAATTTATAAATACACTTTCTTGGATTTGGATTTATATATAATCTATTTCCGCTTGGTCCTGATTGATAAACATCATCACATTGACCGCTTTGAGTAACAATAGCATCTGGATCTGGCCCAGGAGGGCATAAACATTCTACTTTTCTACACAATGGTGGAGGAAGTTCTTCATTAAAACAATCACCATCAGGTAATGTAAAGTTTTGTTCATCTTTATTAAAGTAAACTAAAGTGTAATCTTCTGGACAATTACAACCTTCTGAGGGTTCTGCTGTTTCAATTTGAACACACTGTAGTTCTCCTCCACAATTAGATAAAATAAATCCTTCTGGGCAATTACAACCACTTAATCCTGCCTCACCAATATCAAATACAGCCCCACTACCAATTAAATCTTCTGTACTAAATACTTTTACAGCATCAAGTTCTCCTATTGTTGTAAATGCGGCTAACTCTAATGCTGTAGCATCATAAACTTCTGCAGCAAAAGCAGCAACAGAACTATCATTATACCCTTCTAGTTGCAATATACTTGTTCCTGCAGGTAATAATAATGGAAATACCCAACCATATTGAAAATTTTCAACAGGGCCCGATAATCCAAAATCTACAATCAATTGACCATTTAAACTAAATCTTGTCCTATTATCTGCAGCTATAAAAACACTATAAACTTTTGTTTCTGGAATTTGAATACATGTTGTAAATCCAATCCACTCATTTACTGGATCTCTTCCCGATAGTGACGTTCTAGATGGACATGGGCCACCTGCGCCATCATTACCCCATACACCTGCTGTATTTAATCTTTCTCGCCATATATTTATAAATCCGGTTGGATTATTTGTACTATTCACTTGAGCTACTAAAGTTAATGGAGTTCCATTTTGGTATTCAATATTCGTTGAACCAGCTCTTTGTATTGGAAGATTAGCTGGATTTGGATCTACTGGCTCATAAAATCTAGCTCCAAACTTTCCATAGTTTCCAACTATTTGCGTTCCACCACATACCTCATATACTGTAGGTTCACATGTAAGTGGTGCAGTTGTTATCTTCTCGCACAATTGCGTAAGTTCATTAAATGTAAACCCTTCAGGACATCTATCTGGAACTCCAATTGCTAATTCATCTACAGAAACTACAGCATCTTCTGTTACATCTATAAGTCTTACACATTTCTCTAAATCTGCATTATATACAAATCCCGGAGGACATTGAGGTATATCTGTTGTACCAGACTTTATAGTTAAGAAATGATTTATACTAGACATGCATAATTCAGGATGCCAATCATGGAATGATATCCAAGCTTCTGCTTTTGGATCATAACTTACCGTCCAAGAACAATCATCAAAATAAACGGGATCTCCTATTTCAATACATCTTTTACTACCTGGAGTTACTGGTTGATTTTGATCTATAGATTCACCTTGACCTGGGACAACTACTGATATTGGGGGCGGTAAAATTTCTATTCTCTTTAAAGGAAGATTTCCATTAGTTACAAAACAATCTAATTCACTATCATATGTAACTAAACCTTCATACTCTTCTTTTAATGAGAAATCTTTTTTACAGAAGTATGCAATATCATCTGTAATATCATATATAACTTGACAACCAATTCCAATAACTGGATTGTCTGCAAGTACGCTAAATTCAAATTCAGGAAACTGACGTATAAGATTTGATGGTAAGTATTTATTAAACCACCATTTCATTCCTTTATTAGATATTGGATTTAAACCTTGACCATTCTGTTGGAATATCTTACCCTGTGCTTGTGATATAAAGAAGAAACCAAATGGAGTATTTATTATACCTCTTTGACTTTCGCAAGAGCCATACTCATTTGACATTTCAGAATTAACTAAATTTTGAAATGCTTGACTAAACAATCCGCCATCTCCTAAAGTAATTTTAGTATTAAGATCTGTTTGTAACTGATCAATACCTTGGAACATTTGAGGAGACTGATAAGGGAAAAATATAATAGCACCATTCTTATTAATAGGCTTAATAACATTAACCTGATCTTTAAAGTCTCTATAATTATTAGGTAAGAATACTCTCCAAAAATCTTTCTTTGCTTCTTCTTGGGCTTGAAGAGAATATATTAATCTTTTTGGATAATAAGAAAAACATGTCTCTGCAATATCTGGATCATAATCTCTAGGTTGTATTACGCCACTAGGAATTAAGTTAGTAACAAATCTAGATGCACTTAATGAATAGTCATAAACATAATTGTTATCTTCTTTTATAATTTGAGCATGAAACAATTCATCTACATCTGTATATCTAAAATTATCATAATGTCTTTTACCTCTACTGTCTTCCCAGTCTCGGTTGGGTAAAAGAACTTCTGACTCAACAAAGAAATCTAATATGCCATTTACGTGAGTATACATATAACCATATCTCATTGCAAATGCACTATTACCTCCTTTGTCAGCCCCAAATAAACCAAGTAAACTTGTTCCGCACTTACCACCTCTATCTAAATAAAACAGATCATTTGGTAATGCCCCATCTAATCCTGGACCATTTGATAAAGTTAATGTTGATAGTTCTGTTGCAAGCTCCGAAGTATCATACTTTCTAGTATCCATCCAAAATCTTGGATACGGTATATTTATTCTTTGTAGATAGTTATATGGGTACTGATCGGGTTGTCCATACAAGAAATCACTGAATATTGGCATAATTGTTTTTTCAGTGTATCTTCCTACATATGTATCTCCACTAAAGATCGGTCCTGTTTCATATCTAAATCTATCAGGCTTTGTTGTATCAATTTGATATAGACAACCACTCATTGATACTTGCTTTATACCTTCTATCTGACCATACTGATTATCATAATTAAATTTTAATGCGCCATACAATGCTGAGATTTGCTTTGTTTGTGTAGCATTTGGATTAGTTATATAATCATCACCATAACTACCACTAGCATCTCCACCTACACAATATCTAGATCTATCTTGAGGTGCCCCAAGATCTTGAGGTATTTGAAAATTATCATTAGTTTGAATAACTACAGTATCTGGTCTAAATAAGTTATTTATTTTAAACTGTGTATTAAATGCTGTAAATGTATTTCCAATGTAATTTGCTTGAACATTTCTGGATCTAAATCTTATACCACTTTGTGTTCTATGATATGAATCAAATAAACCATAAGAATTATATTTAAATGCAAAGTCTTCAGCTGAAATAAGATTATACATTAGATCTATAATCTTTTGAGCACCTATTGCAATATTTGTTCTAGAATTTACAACACCTGTTATAATTTTTACTATTACGGGTAGTAAAGATGTATCTTTATCTTTAATATATGTTCTTTCATAACCACCGCCATTCATACCTGGAACAAGACCAAGACCTTGTTGAATAGCTGCCTGAACATAAAATGCAATATCACTTCCAGAACCACCACTAAGCGAGATATCAAGAAGTTTGGTACCTTCATCTAATAATGCATTTAATATTATATTTGCTGCTACTGAACCCGCGCCAGTTCCTGTTGATGTTCCGGCTGCTACAGCATTAACTCCTGGAACATTTGTTCCATTTGCTAAACCTGCAAGAAACCATATTGGTAACCAAGGTGTATTTGAATTTGTAGCATCAACTTTTTTAACTTGTTGTGTACCTTGCATTTGACCTATAGCATAGCCTACCCCGATTATACCTGCTATAATAGCAGCACCATTTCTTAACAGTTTATTTTGAGGATGCTCTTCACTAGCTTTAAAGCTACCAACACTTTCTCCTGAATAAGCCCCATACATTCTAATCTCATAAGGATTTAAAAATGGACGCTTAAACATTAACTCTGGAGAATGAAATGTAAATATATCTCTTCTGTAATCTGTTAATGGAGGAAAGTTACTTAATGAATCACTCCAAGTATCGCATCCATCTGTCCTAGGAACAGGATCTGTTCCAAGAAAATTACTTGAGCTATTACCTGCCCAAGGCCAATTTATATTACCGGCAGAACCATCATAGTGGTATACATCGGCTCTTAAATCATTGTATGGAAAGTTTGGATACAATCCAATTTTTGGTCCAAATACACCTTCATTATCAGGAATCTGATACTCCCGCATATTTCTAAATATACCTTTGGCAAGTATTGACTTATTACCTTGTCTAGATCCTCTTAATATTTCATATCCTACTATATTTGGTATGTATGTACCATCATTAAACTTAGGTCTTTCTATATTGCTAAACTCTACACCAAGTATCCTAATACGTGTGCCAGAATTAGCAGATAACTCTAAACTTGAACTTATTTCTTCTGTGGGAAATTTATGATGTCTTATTGGTTCTCCGCACAAATCAGCCCATCTAACGGGATCAGTGGCAGGGTATCTTTCGGTTGATTGCCAATAAGCCATACCCCCTCTAGCAATAATAGTTCCGCCATCATCCGTAGGTTCCGTTAAATTAATAGATGTAACAGAAGCAGTATTATATACTTGAAAATTAAATTCCTGACCTGAGTTACTAATTACATCAATACCCGAAGCAGGACCTTCATCAGCCAACGGCTGACCAAATTGATTTGATGAATTAAATCCAGGAGCTCTTCCTGGTATATGATATGATAATGATCTTTCTCCTGTATTATAAACCCAACGTATAAAAAAGGAATAAACCTCATCTCTCATAAACTGAGCTTTATTTCCACCTTTATAATAATATTCTGCATCATACTCTGCTACAACCCAATTTGTTTGAATATTATTTGCTATTGGTTGATAGTTAAAATCAAATTGTTCTGTTGGTCCTTGTCTAATCAAATAGTCATTAACTACATACATTGAATCAGACTTCTCATAAGCAGGTCTTCTTAGAAGTAGATCTCTAAGTGATACATCTGTTGCTTCTGAATTACTAATAAGATCTATTGATATTGCAGATTGTTCTGTACTATATGTGCCAATTCTTGTTGCAACTTTTTGACCTTGATTATCAGCTAGAATTACAAGCTCATATTCCTCAAAATCTTTATCTAAATTAGTTACTTGAATATCTAATGATCCTGCATTTGTTAAATGTTGAAATAATGGCTGAATATTTGAAACACCAATATAATCTGTTACACGTTGTGTATTTACAACATATGCTACATATGCTTGATAACTTCCATTTCTAAGTTGACCACCATCTACGTTTTTGCTAAGTTTTACACATGGCGTATCCAATAAAGGAGCTAATCTTATCTTCTCACAATCTAAAGCTGTTGTATCCTCATACAATACGCACTCTGCACCAGGAGCAGAAACAACCTCCTGTATATAAGGAATATCATCTATATTTAAAGTTCTAGATGGATTATTTCCATCATCCCAATATACCTGCCAAGTACAATCATAGTTTTCTTTAGCTGCACCGGTTATTAAATACTTTCTATTAAAACTTAAACATCTATCATTTACAAGCGTGGTATATTCACATTTATTATCATCAAAAATACCTATCTCTGAATCTATATCATCTGTTGAATATATAACCCATTGATCTCCATAAGTGTGAATAGTACCTATAACTGTATAAGGTATTATAGCACAAAGTAAATTAGCAGGCTCATTTCCAATAACACCTACATCACCATCAACAGAATTATTTGCAGCATTTCTTGCATGACTCCATTGATCTTTAGGAGAATAGGTAGGAAACAAATCCTTTTGCATCCCTTTACTTGTAGCATTTACCTCAGTAGAAGATGTTGATTGCTGCTTTGCCATTTTAACTTAAATTATATAGACGGTTCCCATGAGGAGGGTAACTCTTAAACATATTATAATAGTTATGGTATTGAGCCTTTCTGTTAAGCAACCATACCTTTTTAAGTTCTGCAAAGTCTGGAGTATTAATAAATCCTAGAGCATTATTTCTAGCAGCTCTCAGTCTTTGCTCAATTAGACCTAACTGTTGAGATACATTCTCACCAGCAAATATCATATTTTCAAGTATGCGTTGCTTTAATGCATACTCATAGTATTCATTGCAATAAGGATGATCTAATACTAAAAGATTTCCATTATGATCTTCCATTGCACCTTGATAGCTTATATATACTTTACCCGTTGTAAAACTTGTAACCATAAAGCCATCTTTTATTTCAGCTATATCATGAGCTTGTATTCCTACATTAGGGCAGTCACATGTTGCATCATTTACAGTATCAATCCTTAACGGCATAAATGCTGTAAAGGTTCTGTATTGAGATGCATTTATTCTTTGTACAAGTTGGTGTTCATTTTTACCATCACATGTTTTAATTACACATACATCTCTACATTCAGGATCTTCACATGGTCCAGACTCACCTGGAGCTGGGACATATGGTACATCATTAAATGTTTCTATATGGGTTCCTGATGGTGGCCTATCTGCAATAGTATATTCACCACATTTAAATGCATAATTTAAATATGCAAAATCAGATGGCAGTTTGGCTTTACCGTGTTCTATATCAAGAACCACTTCTTTAGTTCTATGTATTCTTAAGCCCAGATCATAGTTTACTCTTGTAGCAACTTTGATTAGCTGAGCTGGATCAATCATATTTTCCAGAGCATAGTTTGCAAAGTCAACAGATACATCTTCATACAATGAATCAAAGGTTCTATATTTATGTGATATACTCATTACTTAAAATTTTAACAGTTCCAAGCTCTTAATGATTTATTAATTCTTGAATTAGGATCATTAGCTGTTTTACTTGATGTTAGTTTCTTTTTCATACCTTTCATTCTAGCACAAAACGAAGCACGTCTTTTATTGCCAACTTCTTTGCTAGGGGCTTTAAGATTACCACCAGTCTCTTTATTGTAGCTAGCTCTACCCTTTGCATTCAATCCTCCTTTGGGATTTTTACCTTCCTTACGTTGCCAAGCAGGAGTAGAACCTCCTTTCTTGTACATGCCGGGAACTCTAACACCCATTGAATTATATACTGGCTCCATATTATTTCTTTTTAATCATTCCTGGAATTCTAACTCCCGTATTTGTAAAGCAGGCTTCTCCGCCATGCTTTGCTTTTGAAGTTCTATTTCCCATTCCTACTTTTCTCTTTTTAGCAACTTCTTTATTTTTATCAACTTGACTCCAAGTTTTAGGAGTCTCGCTAGAAACCTTTCTGCTAGGTCTGCATTTCTTAATACCCTTAGTTTTAGGACTACCGCATTCTCTACCATGCTGGTCTGTCCATTTCTCCTCAAACCATCGTTTAAGAGCTGCACCCTTTGCTGTTTTTCTAACTGCCATTATTTTCCAGCTTTCTTTTTTCTACACTTTGCAATCATACCACTCGCATAAGCAGAAGGAAATACTTTATGAGCAGCTTTTGCTTTATAGTAACAAGAGTCTTTTTTAGTAGTACTACCACCTTTCTTTTTATGATCAGAATCTTTCATTAATGTACCATCTGGCATAAAATGATATCCTTTAGGTGCAGATCCTCCTTTCTTAAACATTCCTGGGACTCTTACTCCCATGCTATTATAAATTGCATCCATATCTTATCTATTTACACTTACTTTATTATCTCCATCTTCAACCGGTACTTGTACTGTTAGCATCATTGCTTGAACAACAGCTTGTTCTATTTCCGCAAATAATGCATCTGGTATATTAATTTCTTGCTCATACCTTGGAATACATTCTTCTTCTTCACAAAGCCATGCTCCAATGTTATCATCAAATACACCTTCAAATTTAATTGCATCCCAATCAACATTTGGTAAATACAAATAACCATTTAAGTACCACCAATATTTTTTCTTATTATATTTAAAAGAAGTGGTTTTTGTAATTGAAGTGTAAGTACCAGGTTGAGTTCCTTGAGCTTCAATAGATCCATCAATTGAACTTACTGTTCTGATTAGTGGACCCCAATAACCTTCAATCATATCAGGCAACTTTTCTTTGGTTCTTTTTATTGTACAACCACTTTCAATACCTGTACATTGAGCTTCTACCTTGTCCACTTCAATAAGTTCTACGTATGGCAAAGATTTCCAAACAGCATTAAACTTCATTAGTTTATTTGCATAATCTTGTCTACGCATAAACATTTGAGCATACTTTGTAACTAAGCTATATACATAGCGGTCTGTTACAAAGGCATCCTGCACCTCTGCTTTTACTTGACCACGTATTCTTGATATAACTTCTCCAATTGTTGTTGCCATAATTACATATCAAATTCATTATAATCTTCAAGCAATTCTGGATCAAGCTTATCTTGATACAGATGTGCTATCTGATATTTATTTTGTATAACTGTATACTTTGTCCAATCCTTTGGATATTCAGATGCAACAGATCTTTTAAACTCTCTGCAAGCTTCAAATTTCCAAAGCTCTCTATTTTTAAATTTATACCTTGTTGACGCATTAGTATAAAATATCTTACCAATGTGTCCATCAGTATCCCAGTTATTATTTTGCAGAACCTTGCCATATTTATTTGACTCAGCATAGTTTATATTCTTCTTGTTATATTTAGCGGGAGAACAACTCCCAATAAACAAGTAACCTAATGAGTCTGGCAATTCTACACCATCCCTATTCTCAATAACACCATGCCATAAATTCTTATTATAAAGCCTTATTATCTTTTTAAGTCTTTCATTATCTATACTCTGATACTTAGGATATTTCTCCTTAAATTCATTTAATAATGTTTTGTTTAAAAGACTTAATCTCTTCTCTCTATATCTAGGAGCGCTTAGATCAGGCTTTTTAAAAAAATTAGTCATAGTTCTTATATTATAATTTACAAAAAAAAGAGCACTTATAAAAGTTAAACCTTAAAGTTTAATCAGCTAAATAAGTAAGCTCACAAATATTTCCTTTATCAGGTAGCTGAAGTTCTAATTTACCAGATCTTCTATTTCCTGTATACTTTTTATGATAGTGATAATAATCCGTCTTAGATAAACTTGGTAATGTCTTATGTATAAAGCCTGCTGTTTCAGTTGTAGTTATATACTCTACTGTCCTATTTTGATGAAAATGTCCGGTAAATAAAGTTCTATTTTTAGCAGTACCCCATTCTATTGGAAATTCTGTAGCATAAATTATAGGTGTATTTTTGCTGGTTGCATCACCATGCTCAAAAGCATTAAAGTTATTATGCCATACATGAACCTTTCTCTCTTCATACTTTGTATCCCATTTGATGTTTTCATCATCTATTGATTTTTCTAAAGCATGAACTAAATGAAAAGATGATAACCTGTCATGATTACCAGGTACATACACTACAACAACTTCTTCACAATACATTTTTAATAAGTTAATTGCCCAATGCATTGCATCAAAAGCTTGCACATATGCGTCTGTTGCAGTCATACAATTATCTAAAGGAGTTCCACTTGTAGTGGTTCCACTAAAAGTATCCATATTTATTAGATCTCCACCAACCACAAAGTATAAAACTTTAATGTTGTACATTACAATAGATTTATTAAGTAAGTAACAAATTGCATCTTCAAAGTCTTTATCTATAGTTTCATTACCTTCTTTACCAAAGTGTATATCTTGAAGTGACATTATACCACACACATCTTGTCTCTCAGGAGCAATCTCAAAACCTTTTGGTCTATATAATTCAGGCAGTTTATATTTTTTGGGTTTCCACTTATCAAAAAGATTCTTAATTAATGTTTGTTGATTTGATTCTTTTATCTGTGTTACTAAAGCTGAAATTCTCCAGCCATTATACATTTGTTTATTCCAGTAATTAGATAATCTCCACTTCTTAGTATCAATCTTTAGAAGTTTTATTATTTCTTCTGAATTTTTAGGTTCTACCGCACAATCTATAGAGTATGTAGCGCTTCCATTATCTAAATCAACTTTAGAATTATACTTTGGATTAGTTGCTGTTTTTAATTGTTTTTTAATTTTACTATACTTGCTAACAGTAATCCCAATTCTTTTAGCGCAGTAAGAGTTATCCTTTTTCCATTTGAATGACTCTAGTACTTGTTTTTCTAGATCCGTCATTAGATTTTAGTTTAAAGTATAAATATAATTAATTATCAAAAAAAAGCCCAGAGTTATCCGGGCTTTGCAACTTTGGCAATAAAAAACCAACAAATTATCACCTCTGTTATAATGTCGTAAACAATATTTCTACACTATCACAAGTAGCAGCTAAAGCATCTGTTGATGTTAGTTTAACTTTATAGTCAGTTGCCGTAACCAATCCTGTTAATGCTAATTGTAAAACTGTAGGACTAACTGTACCCGCAGTAACATATCCAGATCCTGAATCAACAAATACTTCTATTTGAGTAGTTAGTGTTGATTCACCATTCCATAATATTACCGCAGAGTTAGATGTTATATTTGCAGCATATACATTGTAAGGTGCATGATGCACATCATCTGCTGTACAAGCGCCTACGCCAGAACTTATCATTAAAGCTAGTTTTTGAACTATTGAATCTAACCGTTCTCCAGTTTCTATTTTAATTATTTGCCCTGTAGTTCCAATTTGAAACGAAGTACCGCAATAGCTAACACACTCTGCACACTGTACATCTACACATCTTTCACTTCCTACACTACAATCTGTATATGTGCATGGATTAGTGATTGCTGGATCTGAACAACCGCAAGGCTTAGCGGGATTACATTTATTACAATTACATGCCATTTTTTAATTCTTTTATTTATTAAGGTGTACATGATCCACATACATCATATCTGCTATCTAAATCTGTTGCTAATTCTACGGCTACAGCAGAACAGTTGTCAATTACTGTAACACACTTATTAGTTAGTGTTGTCCAATCTGCTCTACCTCCACCTGGTGAAAATGTAGCTCCTGGATTATTTAATTTAATTACACTTCCGTTTGCTATTGTACCACAACTTTGATCTGTTATGCTTACATAATATACATCACTTGTTGAACAGTCTTCTACTTCATATACAGACAAAGCTGGTATAGTTGTAGAAGGATAAGCATCTGCGCATCCTTTTAATGCTCTTGTTAATCTTATTCTAAAATCTCCTGTACCATCTTTGATTTCATTAAATTGAGCTGCGCTGTCTTCTTGATCAAGATAAGCTAATGTTCCAAAGTTAGTTTTGTTAAATAACTGAGTTATTGTATTTGTTGGAGTTGTAGCTCCTTTGTAAGGCATAGATGCTGCAACACCTTGGAGTATATAGCTTGTTACGTCCGGTGCAGTTTTAATACCATATTTACTTGGTGGTATTAACTCAGCTGTATAAGCTGAAATCATTTGCAATATGTTGGCTGCATCTGCAGCTCCGGAACCATTTACAACAAGTGGATATAATGTTGTTGATAACCCATCAGGAAACTGATTTTGAGTAAGACCTAAGCCTTGAGCCCATAAACTCGTTTGTGTTCCATTCAACATATCAATTAATGCATCATAATCTTCTTTGTAGCTTGCTGTTGGTTGAGCTGATAAGCCACTTCCATATCCAGAAGCTAATGTAGAATCATGATAATCTCCACTTGAGTCATTAGAGAATATTATAACATTTGCTGCATTTTTAAATACACCAACTCCCCCTGACCAAGATGTTGGTAAGGTTTCTAAGGCTTGCCATGCTAAATCAGCAGACTGAACCCAGCTTGCTCCATCATCTACAATAGCTTTAAAATAACCAAGCCATCTTTTAGAATCTGTAGGTATAAAATAGGTATTACCTGAAAATCCAAACTCTGCTGCCCAATAACCTCTAAGTTGTGAAAATCCATTTTTAATTAAACCTCCATTGGCCGATGAAATACCGTTAGTATTAACAAATACATATAGATCTTGATTTGTATGCTCTAGTTTTACATCACAGTTTACTGTTTGAACTTGTACTGTAAATGTATCTAAAGAACAATTTCCTGTTCCTGGAACTGTAGGTTGTAACTGAACTTGGAATGTATCAGCATAATCTGTATTTCTTGATGGATTTACAGTAGTGTATGTAAATTGATTTGCAATAGCACCTTGTCTTACTGTACCCAATACTGGATTAGTTATTACACTCATACTTGGTTCTCCTGCTCCTAAAACATATGGTAATGTAACATCTACACTATCTCCATTCAAACCACATAATACTTGAATCTTATCTGATAGTATAAATGTTGGACAAGCACAACATTCAACAACTGATCTAACACTGTTAGTAGCGTTATCCCAACCTGCATAAAGATATCTTGTTCCTATGTTGGGAACTTCTCGTTTTCCTACATAGAACCAATAGCTTGCTGCTGATCCTCCAAATACTGTATAAGTTTTAGTTCCGCATTCTAAGTACTGTCTTGCAACTTCTGTACCTGCAGGACATGCGTTAGTTAATGATGACTCAAGACATTCCTGAGGACTTTGTAGTGTTGTCCATACTCCTGTTGCAAAGTCATATCTTAGTTTAGAAGGAACACTTTGTATTGGTCCTGTACATGTTGTTTGAACCTTTATATAAACGGACCCATTAGTCTGACCAGTTGCTATAGTTCTTAAACCATCGGCACCAGTAGTTAAACCATTATATGTTATATCATTAATACTCCATGATATTTCAGCACTAAGAGGAGAAGGTTCTGTACCATAACTTACAGTAACTGCAACGTCCCCAGGTGTACCTAAATAATCCATAGTTGGACTAGAAAGTATTGGAGAGTCACATGGAACTGTTGCACCAACGTTTTCTTCTTTAATTAAACCGTCAGCTGCATCATACCAATATCTATTAACCGTGACACCGCTATCATATAATCCTAAAAATACATCCGCAGATTCTACAACAGCTGTAGATGGTGTTGTTATTTCTACATCATTACAAATTACACCTGGTATACTTGCACTTTGTTTAGGACATGTAGTTCTAGATCCTCCTGAAATTACTACAATTTGAACATCATATGTATCACCTGGAGTAGCTCCTGTAAATGTATAATCAATACTTGCTGATGGATTCTTAAGTGTAGTAGTTCCTAAAATTCCTCCTGAAGATTGACTTGTTGCTGTTAGTTCATAAGATACTTGATTACCCAGTGTATTTGGAAAAGTAACTTGTATATAACTTGCACCTGCACTTACAACAACGCCTGAAGGACATGGTGCAGATAAAGGAATAATTACTTGTTGTCTATCTGCGCATTGTGAATTACCATCCGTTACACAAAATGGAATACTCAAATTTAATGAAGAAAGTCTATTTAACTTTTCAATATTAATATTTACACCACTGCTTGATGATATCAATCCAGATACATTAATATTTGAAGTAACTGTTGTCCCATTTGAATCTGTTATGGTTACCGTAGTTGATCCATTACAATCTGTAAATCCTTCTGGAATTTTAGTTGACTGAAAATTTAAATTTATTGCATCTGGAACACCATTGCCTGATGTATCCAAAGTATTATATGTAAATACAAAATCAGCAGCACCGCAATTTTTTGGAAGAGCTTCTTGTATATCAGAAACAGCTGTATACAAATCATTAAGTAGTTTCCATTGGTTAGTATTAGATTCTGCTAAGTTTTTAGGACTAGCAATCCAACCATCAATATCACCTAATGTACCCATTACAGATAATCTCTTAGCTGAAGAACCAACACCCTGTGCTGATATAGCTCCATTTATTTCAGTATTGCTTCCAACAGCTGTAATTTGTTTACAAAGCTCTTGTTCAATTGCTAATATTAAAGTTGATATACTTACTTCTCTACCTTTGAATAAACAGCTAGATACAACCGTAAAATCAGCTTCTGAGTTAGGAGTACACGGTAAAACACATGCTTCTAATGTAGCAACTCTATCAGATAAGTTTTTAAAGTTTTGATTTATGGTTGTTAATGAAGATATTACATTACACAATTGATTACCTACATATATAGCCCAATCTGCTAAAGGAAGTGCTGTGACTAAATTAGATTCTTTTGAATCTCTATAATAAAGACATTCTGGTAAAGCTAGATCTGATATTTTAACCTGAGCTTCACCAGTTTTAAGATCACAAATCTCATCTACAAATAATTGTAAAGTTGTAACTAGATCTTCTGGAGTAGGTGCTGTTAAACACTTAAAATCTAAACCTGTAAGATCTGGATCACATGAGCAAGAAGCATCAATAATTTCACATAGCTTTGTGGCTAGTTTTGCAACAACATCACTAACCGTATCACCATTACATAGATCAATGCATGCTATGTCTGGACCTTGCCATATTACACAGTTTGATGAAACTGGTGTACAAGGAGAAGTATTATTTGTTTTTGACGGTAACATAGTATATATATAATATAATAATTTTTATTTTTTTATCCTAGATCATCACAATTAATTGCCTGGCTAACTAAACCTTCCGTCCTAGTAAGAGTCTCATTTTTCAACTCCTCCCAATTGCATGCTTCACGTTTAATAGTAATAGATTGAAAGTCATAATAGCAGCATGGTGTTAAACCAAACCTTACAGCCGTAAAGTCTTTATACGCTGCATTTGCAAATTCACTTTCTATCTTTATCTTTTCTTCAGACATTATTTTATTAAATTAGACTTAGCTGTATTTAACGTATTAGTTAAACTATTGCTTGATATATTAAGCGTTCCGTTATACTTGCTAAGACATGATTTATGTACGGTCTTTCCATCTTTTGCTTTAGTCTTTTGACATCCGCAGGAAAACCCTTTATTACAACTTGCACAATTCATATATATTGGTTTTAACAGTTAGCTGTTGTAGTACAAAGTATCTTTCTCAAACGCTTTAAAGCATAGTCATACATTTCCATTCCTTTCTTTGGGTTAATGCAATATTCAACTTGAGCTTTAGCTGAGTCAATTAAAATACGTAAGTAATTAACTTCTTTAATTAGATCTTGCTTATCTGATGATGGTTCACAATCAGCTAAGTTTAATCCACATAATACTTCGTAGTATAGATTTAAAATTGCAGTGGTACGTAAATGGTTATATTCAACAAAAGCCTTATCATTTGGTGATAGGCTATATCTAATAACATAAACTCCATCTGGCAGTGCTATATTTTCTTCTCCGCAGTTTGCAGTTTGTATTTGCAAATCACATCCTGCTAGATTTAGATCAAAGCCGGGTGTAACCTCAATTAGTGCAGGCTTATTAAACCCAGGCGTTGTAATAAGAAGTTCTGGACAATCTTTTGCTACAATATCAGAATACTGACTTGTATCTCTTATAGATAGAATTTCACAGTTTGCAACAGTGGGAACTTCCAAACTTAGGATATGCTTTTCAGCCATGGAACAAATTTTATTATACGTACAATAATAATATACAAAAAAACTTACAGAAAAAAAAGAAAGGTGAGACATAAAATCTCACCTTCCAATTTAGTTATGATTAAGGATTAAAGTCCAGTATCAACCTCAACTGTATAATTACCTACAGCTGCACACTCTGCTTCAATCGCTGCCCATAGTGTATCTAAGTTTGAAACTGCAGCAGCATCATCCTCATCAACGTAAACGCTGTATAAGTACTGATCATTGTCAAACACTCCAGATGGATTGTTCAAACGTGGAACACTGTGTTGTAAGTAATAAACTCTGTAGAGCTTAGTTCTATCAACTGCAGCTAAGATAGGATCAAATCCTTCAATTTCACGGATTCTAGAAGAATCTCTGTTTCCTTGATTAAATGGATTTTGAGCATATCTCTCAGTTAATAATAAGTCTCTCAATACAGTCTCACCCTGAGTTTGAGCCATTTGTCCTGGAGTAGCTGTAGCAACACCACAGTTATTACAAGGGTTTCCTGTCTCATCCATCGCAGAAAGAATAATAGAAACTGGTTCTTTGTTATAGAAATCTCTAGTATCAAAAGAACAGTCGTTAAATGAAGTACCCACAAATGCACCAACTACAGTAACTTTAGCAGAAACTTGATCAGTTACTGGATCAGTAGATGGAGTATAAGTACCATTAAGGATTTGAGAAATTGAGTAATTAGTAATAGTACCAGCAGTATTTACTTCAATTCCATAAGCTTCTAAACTTACAACGGTTAAAGTCAAGTCATTCGCTGGGCTTGCACCACCTAAGTCAGTACCAGCTAATACAATAGTATCACCAACTTCATATCCTTGAGCTACACCTACTGCAGAATCAACAACAACACTTGTTACTGCATTACTAGCATCAATTACTACAGTAAATGTAGCACCTGTACCTGAACCTGAAGTAGAAGCTTGGGCTACAGTTGTATATGTAGCAGCACCACCAGTCATTGTACCTGCTGTAGTAAATGTAGCAGGTGAACCTGCTGTACCAGCACCTTCAGCAATAAATGGAGCAGTAATTGGATCAGCCAAGATCATTTGAATAGAAGCAGCTAAAGCTACAGCTGGATCAAGATATTCTTGTCCATCTACACAACAAACACCTGGAAGTGGTCCTCCGTTAGCAGCAGCATCACCTGAACTATCTCCAATAGCATAAGCATTGTGGTTCAAGAAACGTAGTGCAGGAGATCCTTTAACATCTGCACGAACAAATAAGTTCTGTCCGCAAGGAGCACATGTAGATCCTACTTCAAGAGTAGCAGTTGCTTGAGCAGCTGGAACTACTTCAGCTACACCAAGTCTACTAATGTAGTTAAAGTTAATACCTTTTGATTTGATTGATTCTTGGTATCCTCCATGTCCTGGATTGTTACCAATGTTGTCAGTAGCATGATAGTTACCACCCACTAGATAAGCTAAATGTTTTGCAGCAGCAATATTAGCCGCACTATCCACTAGCCATGTTCTACCATCTACAAGAGCAAATTGACCTGCAGTCAAATTAGCTGTATTGTTAGGTACATTGGTTGGAGCAGCCCCTTTAGCTAGCCAAGCCTTTGTAAAAGCATGATTAAAATAAGCCATAATTTTAAATTTTAATAATTAGAAACAAAATTCGTCCTCTCTGGACATATATAATATAATAAAACTTTTTTACTTAGACAATTACTTAAGAAAAATTAATTTATACTTTGTGCTATCAATTAAAGATTTGATTACATCCAACTCATTAATTATTTCTGAATACTCGCAAGTATCTTGCACTCTGGTAATTCCATCATGTAACTTTCTTAAATACTCAACAGCATTTTCAGGAGTACTTATGGGAACTACTTCTACTGTAGGATAATGTAAAAGTTGTTCTGTTGCTCCTTGATATTGTTCAGCCACTGCATCAACTAAATCTGGTAAAGCATCATAGAATTCATTAAGTGCCATATGAGCAGAAAAACTTGTAGTTTTTAAATGAGTCATATGAGTTTTAGTAGCACCATGTAATAGCTCTGCTATAAGAGCTCCCATTTTTGGAGTTTGTCTTTTTATTGTCTTCATTAGTTAGATCTTTCAGCAGCTGCTTGCTCACGCTGCATTTGATTGTAGTTATCAATATCACCTGCAATAATAGCAGCAGTTTCATCTAATATTAGTTCAACAATATCATCCTTAAATTCAGATTCAACATCTACAGCAGATACTACACCTGTATATGGATTTAAAACACCAGCAAACTCAATATACGTAGGTCTTCTATAGTATGTTAGAACTGGATTAACAATATCAAAATCCGTATTCCTGTATATTCTGATCTTATTTCCTAATAAAGTACAGAATGTTTCCGCCCAATCAAAATCAGGTCTTTTTAAAGGATCTCTTAGATTTAGATTAACGTTAGCCTCTTCAGATAAATAAACAGACATTGGAAGATTATCTGGGCAACATTCACTCTTTGCCTCAGCACTTACCCTTTTAAATTCTAAGTAATCTGTTATAGGAAAGTTGTCTGTTTCAAAGTATGTATCTGTTTGAGTACCGGTTAATGGCAACTCTGTCAATAAAACCTGAAGGTCATCAATTCTTCTTTTAGAGAATTCATCACCTTCTTTATAAGGGTTACCGCCATGTAGCTGCCTTCTAGGCCATTCTACTTGCGCCTTATTAAAAGCTTCAACCATTTGCCATTTCTCAATGTTATCATAATCATTGCTGTCCAGCTTGTTGAGCCTTTGCTTAAGTTTTATTTGTAGAGTTTCATTATCCATTATGCATTCCAATAAGGTTCTATCTTATCCATCAAGGATTTTAATACTTCATCATTTTCTGGATTCTGAAGATATTCAACAACTTCACTAGGTACTTTACCAAGACGTATGCTGTTATCTAAAGGTTCTATCCATCCGTTAGATTTTACCATAATAAATCTATAGAACATAGCATCTTTAACTAAAGATCTTAGTTTTAGATTTTTCATAGTGTCTTTAGATGCTTCAATAAATGATTCAGCTGCACGTTTCTTACTAGATTCCGTGCCTTGTCCATTAATGAAAGCATCCATATTTTCATATATAACATCAAGCTGTGTTGATTTACTATATTGTACACTATCTGCATCAACAACTTTTGCAACATACATAAGCTTACTAGAGTTTTTATCATAAAGTTCTTCTAACTTTCCAATTGCTCTATTTCTAAGTTTAGTAAATTCAGTTCTTGTAGATACAGTTTCTTGATGTTGATCTAAATAAAATTTCTTTGGATTTGGAGACTTTTTAGCATCTTTCAAAGATTTAGATATCATTGAAAATCCACCTGCATTAATTGCATATATTTTAATTAAATCATAAGGATCCCTAGCTGGATCTAAAAATACAGGTTCGTTTCCGCATCTCAATTCTATTCTAGACCAAAACTTATCATTATCAGGTTTTAACAATTGCACCTTATTCCAAAAGTCTTTGTCTTCTGGATCAATAATATTTGCGGCAAGTTCAGCTTCTAATTGAGCAACTGCTTTTCTGATTTCTTTAATTTTAAGTTCTCTTTCTCCAGGCGCTAATTTTTTAACTTCTGGGGCAAACTCATTTAGTCCAGTAACATATCTTTTAATTCCGTTTAATTCAAGACATGCTAATGATTCTTGGTGCCACACTCCTTCATGAAGTGACATACCATATTGCTCTAACCCCATATTTTCTTTATCAGGATTAAAGTAAGGCCTAATTGCTACAGTAGTATCTTTACCTTGCTGATACTTTTCTACAATAGTGTAATCTTCCATTTGTTTATTGGTTTTAAAAATTAATTATTACTCAAAAGTACATAATTATGTACATTATCAATTAATATTTCTAATGCCGGTTTACACCGGCAAAGTTTTTTGAGTATTATGCTGTTACAATTTTTACCGCACCACTTGTAGTATATAGATCACCTTCAACTAATCCTCCAGCAAGAGCTGCCGCATTACTAGCAAATTCTTTCAAATCTTTACCACTTTTTTGTGAAGCAACAAGTTTAGAAGCATCTTGATTTGTAAACTCAGTAACTTTTTCAGTTTTTTTTCTATTTCTCCACCACATCTTTTATTGCTTTAAAGGGTTAAAAAAAAGGGGAGGATTGACCTCCCCATTTAACTATTCTTAGAATGATCCTCCCGTTACTGGGTTTCTCATTACAATCTTCAACACTTTAGTTGGATCTTTTACCCAAATAGCTGGCATACACTGAGTCATATAAACTCTGTATCCATTGAACTGTCCAGTAGAAGCAAACCCTTGAGTTCGTCCCATGTAGTCCATTGTACCATTTTGGTAGAACCACTTAAGTTGATTATCCCAAGATAACTTCAACAAGTGAATGTTATCATTTCCATTATCAGTTACATCAAAAATGATAAAGCTGAATGAGCTAAGAGGACGTCCATCAATCAATGGATTCTCAATATCATTAGTGTGTAAGTTATCAAATGCTGGGTTAAGTACAAACTTAACGTTAGCAAGGAAAGGAATTGTAAAGCTTGTATAAGCAAATCCAAAGTCTAGATCCATTCCTTTACCAGTTACTGCACCAATATCAGTTGCATTTTGAACTAATCCAGAACCATATACTTCATCAGCAATAGCTTTGTTAATTAGTTGCATACCACCGATACCTGTTTGTACAATAAGCTGACGTTGTGGATCTGGTCCTTTAAACTCAACTTTACCTTGGTAGAAGTTATACAATTCAGATTTAAACATATCAAGTGTAAAGCTAGACTTGTTGTATACTCTTTTAAATGAGTTATCCAACTGTGACCAAAGACCAACAGATAATCTAATATCATCTGGACCATCTTGTCTGATTCTACCACCTTTACCCCACATTAGGTAAGTTTCAATGTCATTTGCAATTTTAGATAAGTGAGCAGCTTCCATATTTGTAACGAAAGTTCTTGATAAAGAACCGCTTTCAAATGCTTCTCTTGCTCCTGCTTTACCCATACTTGCAACTAACTCTTCAATAGAAGAAACAGATGGATTGTTAGGATCTTGATTAAAGTTTCTCCAGATCTCAGTTACTGGAACAGTACCATCTGCATTCATTCCTCCTTTAAGCATCAAATCAGCTCTTGAAGAAATTGAATAGTGTACGTGTGCTTCAGCTCCTCCTACAAAGTTGTAGAACTCACGGAATCCAGATCCAGTCTCAAGGTCTGAAAATCTTTCACCATACTCACCTCTAGCAGAACCTTTTCTAAAATACTTAGTTCCAGGAACCAAATACAAAGAAGCATCTAAGCTAGCTGCATTGTTGTTATTCACTAACTGAACTGTGTAAATGAATCCATCACCAGCAGGAATAATATCCTCAGCAGTGATGTACATCTCAAGTCCATTATACTTATCATAGGTAATAATGTCACCATGACCAAAAGCTCTTTTAGAAAGTTTAATTCTAAAAGTAGTACCGTCTGCACCAAGATCATTCGCTGCTTCAATGTTAGAAACAATGAAAGGAAGATCTTGTGCAATTGGAGTTTGCCACTTATACTCACCACGAGCATTATCTACCATGATTGTGTTTTTACCACCAAATGATGCCATTTGATAGAGGGGCATTTCAACTTTTTGAGTCATTGCCCATAGATCAACCGGCCCCATATCCATAGGTTCAGAAGAACCCAGCATTTGAGACAAGTGATAGGAATCAACATGAGAGGAAGCTTTGTAAGCTGTATCTCTCAGGAATATCCCATTGTTTAAAACTGGAGTTGCCATAATTGATTGTTTTTAGTTGTTATTTATTGTTTGATTGTTAAATCCTTTTAAAAATGTTTGTTGGTTTAGGTATTGTTCTCTTTTTTGGCTTTTCTTCTTTTTCTCTTTCCGCCACACCTAGAGAAGCAGTTCCCTTATTAGCTTGTTCCATCTTAAGTTTTCTAACTGTCTTTTCAGTATTCATCTTAGCTCCTAACTCCATAATTCTAGACTTATATCCATTTGGATCAGCTAGTAACCATAGAGCTTCAGAAATCAAAGTATAGTTAGGCTCCTGGAACTGATACTTTTCTAATAAGTGTCCTAGTAAATTAGTGTTTTTACCACTAACTGAAGGATACGCTGGCTGAACTAAACCATTATATAATAATGCTTGAGTCTTTCTGTCAAGTCTCATATTCCCAAGAGTCCCATCTTTTAGAGTATGATAAACATTATTCATATATTGTTTAGAAGCTTCAGCTTGCTGCTTTTGTTTAAGCTCTTGTTCTTGTAGTCTTTGTGCTACAACTTTTTCTTGCATCTTATCTAACTTAGGTTTAAACTTCATAGCTTGCTGTTCTAGTTTACCTAAGTCTTTCCATATTTCTATTTCTTCTGCAATTTCTTCTGGAGTACCATACTCTGTATTTGTTAAGTACTCAGTAATAATTCTTTCTTGTCCAGCCTCGCTTGATGGATCAATCTCAAAAGTCTCTTCGGCTTGTGCTAAAGTTTTAAATAAACTTTTAAGATCTGTACCACCATTTGCAACATATTGTGCCGCTACTTTTAATTCATTAGGAAGAGCATCAAAAAATTGTTTAGGTGTTTCACGTCTAACCTGATTAGCTCTTTCTTCTAAGTTAGCTTCAAGAAGGTCTTCAATATCTTTAGCTGTGTATTCCTCAAGAGGTTTGTCATCATCAAATGCAAATAATCTCTCAGATTTAACCATCTTATTAATTACATCTGTAAATCCGTTAATTGGTTTTCTACCTCTAGTTTCTGCTTTTAGTTCTTCTAGGTCTTCTTCTTCTTCATTAGATATATCATCTAATATTTCATCTCCTTCAGCTTTTATTCCAGCTTTAGTTTTTTTAGTTACAACTTCTGGAGTTACAACATCTTCCTCATCCATCCAATCTTCTTTTTCTACTTTTTCTGTAAATGAAAAATCAGCTTCAGGATTGGGTCTTTGAAACATATTAGGTTTCTTTGGCTCTTCTTCAGCTAACGTAATGTTATCAGCACTTGCACCAAATACTTCATCAATGTCAATGTCTACTTTTTCTACAGTAGTTTCTTCCATATTCATATCACTCATAATTGTTGGTTTTAAAATTCAAATGAACTATCATATATAATATAAAACAAACTTTCCAAATAAACTTATATTATTTGATTTTTGTTTAAAGTTTTTACTAGTATTATAGCTAACGTTAAAAAACACTTTTGAAAAATAAATTTATTTTATTTTTTCTTCTTTTTGTTTTCTTCTTTTTTAGCTTGAACATCATACTTATTTTTGTTCTCTCTAGCTATTTCTAAATTAGTATTGGCAACTGATTGCTGTGTTCTAAGCCTCTCTCTTTCAACATCCATTTTAGCTTTAGACTCTTGTTGCTTCATGATATTTTGATCCCGCTGCATATTCATTTGCTCTCTATATCTAGAGCTTTCTTTCATATCAGCCATTGCATCTCTAAAATCAGATACTTGGTTTTGATCAATATCACTTTGAGCTCCATAACCAGCAGCTCTAATTTCAGCAATCATTAGATCATTTTGTCTATCTTTTTCATTTTCTTGTTGCTCAAACTGCAATTTCATTTGTTCTTGCTGTTGTTGAGCTTCAAGTTGTTGTTGCTGCATTTGCTGTTGTTGCTGCATTTCTTGCTCTCTTTGTTTTTGAGTTCTTATTTCAGCATCTTTAAGTATATCAGAAACTTCAGCAATAGATTCTGCTTTAATTACATTTCCTAGATCATAGATGCTTGCACCTGTAGTATTGTTTTGAATAGCCATTTGTTTTAACTGATCAAGAATAGCTCTATGATTTGTTTTAGTTGTAGTAAATATGTTAAAGTCGCGTAATAATAAATCTGTGCCATCAATAACAAAGTTCACCTTTTCAGCCTCTGTTGTAATATAACTAAGTCTAACGCTAGGATTAGTGCTGTGATAGAACTGAGCTAAGTCTGTACGCATTTGATGAACTCTTGGCATTAGTTGATCAGCATGCTGTGTGAAATATAATTCAGTTTGTGCATATGACTGATTTAATGCTTGAACTACACCTGTTGCAGTTTCTTGTCCAATTGGAGCTCCCAAACGTTGAGCATTTACACCAATAGATTCAAATGCTTGTTGTTTAAAGTAATTGGCTAATTGTATTCTAGACATTAATCTTCCAGACTGTTCCATATTTAAAGTCTGATAGTGATTAAAGTTTGTAGCGTTTTCTGTATTTGTAATTGAAGTATCAAGAGGTAGCATCTGAAAATCTTTCATTGCTACATATGCTTTAGCATAATTGTGTTTACCCCAATCTTCACCCATTGAATGTCTTGGTAAAGCATTTTGATCAAACATAATTACAGTACCAAGCTCATCCACTAAGATATCTGCAATCTGATTGTTTACCATATTATATCCAATCTGATATGCTTTCATTAGATCTACCAAAGATGTTGATCTTGTATTTCTATCTGAGAATACTCTACCTTCAACTGGAAGCTTGCATCCATATAATGTTTTATCTCCTTTAAATTGAAACGGTATTCTTCCTGGCTTAGTTCTATTTATTCCAAGATATATTGGATTAATATTATCACCCATATTAGATCTCCAGAATGCAGGTAAGTTAGGTCCAATCTTAACACCACCGCATACTTCATTTACCCAAATCCAGTCTATATGCTCACCTTCAAGTAAATTTTCTTTTGTTTTCTGCTTATAGATTGTTGTATCATATACAGGTGTTTCAGTGACTTTATAATTTTCATCAATGATTTCTTGAATTATCTCACCATCTTTTTTTATTCTAGTTAGATGTCCAAGTTTGCGTTGTGTTTTCCAGTATGTTGTTGTAACACGCATAAGCTCTGATTCACCCCATATACCTACATCTTCACCCTCATTAAGAATCATACTTACAATATCACCTCCTCTTTTTGGATCATCATTCCAGTTACTTACATATTGTCTATATGCTAGTCCAGGCATTTGGGTATTCCATTCATGTGAACGAGAAGGATCATAATATGAACCATCATTCTGCATGCCATTTACTTGATACAATGCAGATCTTGCAGGATATATCTCTTGAAGAGAATGTAGTTGAGGTTCTGTCATTAGATAGCCATACTTATCAATGACATCTGAAACAGTCATTAAATCAATTTTACCGGCATAATTTGCATTAGATATATATCTAACATCTGGAGACTTCTGATAGAATGTTAGAACGGGATTCCAAAGCTCTATATCATAATCATCCTCTAACATTTTAAAATGCCAAAATTCTCTGTCACAAATAAGCATATCACGGAAAGCTCTTTCCTCAAGCTCTTGCATTTTGAATCTCTCTTCATCTACTGCAAGCTGATGAGAAGCCCACTCTTCTATCATAGATCTATAGTCTTTAGAAAAGAAGTCTTCTATTTCTGGAAGTGTTTTTAAATTTTCAGGGCTTAACTGTTGCTGAGATTCCTCTGATTCCAAATCCGCTCCCATCTCAATCATTCTAGCTGTTAACTTAGCTGATGCATCTGCTAGTAGATTCTCTTCTATCATAGCTCTTTTCTGCTCCAACATTTCATTATAAGATGTATCATCAACAGCTCTAAATTGAACTTTAGAATAACGGTTAGAAAACTCGCCAGTAAGTACATTAACTACATTAGGAATAATAGGATAGAACTTTAGCTCTAATGCAGATGAGTCCTCTTTTGTAAGGACATCCATTAAATCTTTGTAGTCATTATCTTCCTCTACAATATAATCTGTCTTGTCAATAATACCTTTGGCAAGCTTATAGTTTTTTAAAAGCTTTCTTGCATTATGCCTTAAAAACTCAATACCTTGTAACTCTAACCAATCTATATTCCAAGCATACCAGTCATCATTCTTTTTCTTTGATGGTAAAAACTGTATAGGTTGAGTTAAGCTTGATGAGGTTGGATAACCTTCACCTTTTGCACCATTTTTAAGCTGTAATGCATTAAATACTTTCATTATCTAAAATTTTTAAATCCGCTCCTTTTTACTGTTCTTGCTAAAGTTGACTTACTACGTCCTATATTTTTAAACGGACTATACTTTAATTTATACAAATTTTGTGACTTTTCCAAGGAAGAATCTGTTTCTTTAACTTTCAAATAACCTCTATTTGATTGCTGAACTTTAGCAAAAGCAATCAATGCTGCAAATGAAACTAATCTATCCACGTTTACTCCCGGTTGATATGCTAGCATCTCCTTTAGTAACATGGGATCTGGTATTCTTTCTATACCCAATGTAGAGCTTATAGTGTTACCTTCTTCATCAAGATCTTCATCTATTTCTTCACGTAAAAATTCAATAGCATAAGATATAAGATGAGATTTAAATAATGTTCCTGTATTCTTCCAACCATATTCTTGATAGACCGTTTTGTTAGACCCAAGATCTTTTAAGAAGAGTATTTGTTGTTTAGGTACAAGATATTTTTGTTTCTTTTTAGATATCATGTACTGGATAAACAATGATATGTTGTTCTCAACTACCGTCCAGGCATTATACCACTCAATAATTAATTGAAGTTGCTCATGTGTTTTGTTTACGTCATCATATCTACCGCACCATGCAGCAACTATTTTGTCCTGTTCAATTATTTGCTCTACACCTTCTGGAGTTTCTCTTGTTATCTCTACTGCATTTTTGTAAACATAAATACTACACAATGAGTCTGACGTTGTAGTTTTACCTTCAGATACGGGGTCAATAGAAGCATAGTATGCACCCCACTCTGGATTCTTAACAGGTCTTTCCCAAACAACAAGAGATCCTGATTTATCTTGCATCTTTTTATCTACAGGAAAAGTAGATATTGGAAGCTTAGATGTTCTTTTTGCTTTTATCCCATCATGAGTTCTTTCAAGCTCTATATGCTCATAATGATATTCTTTATCTTCAATCTTTTTAAGTTGCTTCTGGATAAGCCCTTGTGGAAATATTGATTCCTTCCTATAGGCAAACCCTTCTGCTATATTAGTTGGTTTCTGAGATATTCTTAACTGATATTGTTCAGGGTTTAGTTTAATCTTCCATTCAGCACGCTCTTTCATAATGGCATCTAAAGCTTCCTCTACTTTAGAGTTGCCATAATCATCTATGTGTGGAGGCATTGACCATTGTTCTGGAATAAATAAACCAGACAACCCTTTAGTACCATCAGCATCCATTAAATCAGTTTCTACAGCATATATATCATTGTTCAATGGATTTAATATCATATCCTTTAATGGAATACATTGATCTAAATCACCCACAGATCCAGCCGCTATAAACATACCGGTAGTCATCATACCTGAAGACATTGCAGGTCTAAGGTATTCATAAGTGTCCATCATCTTAGGTGCAATACCAGCTTCCTCATGAAAGAAGTAAGTTGTCGGTCCCCCTACCCCGGTTGTTGCATTCTTTTCAAATGATGCACCTTGTATTTTAGACTTTAAACCTTTACTAGTTTTTCTATTACCAATTTTAACTTCTATTTGCTGCTGCCATAACAAAACCTTTTCTGGATTACTAGGTCTATACCATGCCGTATGCTCATTTAGAAAATCTCTATATTCTTCTAAGAACTTCCAAGAACCTTTATCATTGATATAGTCTTTAAGACTTGCCCCAATCTTACACACAGATCCTTCTTCAAACCAATATGTGTTTATAATCTTACCCATATGGAAATAAGAAGATGCTATCTGCCGTTTCTTAAATATAGCTGAATGTTTGTGGTTTAGTTCTGCCAATAGTTCATAAAGAGCCATGTGATATTGAGCATCACGTACTTTAGCAAAACCATACGCTTTTTCTTCTTTGTCATAGATAGGAAGAAAGTTTAACCACATGTAGTAGTCTCTGCAAAGATACCAAGTATTACCATTATTCTTAAATATTACACCTTTTCTACACTTATCTTTCTCCTCATCCCAATATTTAATAAAATCTTTAGATCTAAAAGGTTTATTGCAATAGAATCCTTGATCATTAAATATTCTAGCTTGTTCATTAAACAAATAGGAGGTTTCATCAAAGTTATATTGACCGGGTTCTTTAAATAACGGCAATAAAAAGTCCAACCACTCCTGATCATTCTCAAAAGTGGTTGTAGTCCATTCACCATTATCATATGTTGGAATAACCTTACTCATCTACAACTTTAGCAAATATCATATCCACATTAACTAGCATACAGTCCTCACCATCATGTTTCATGTCAATACCTGTTGCGTGTTCATGGTATTTCACTCTATCCCCAACACTTAAGGTACTAACATCTTCACCTACAGCAATTACTTCCGCTAGATATTCTTTTTCAATCTCCGTCTTTATTATTGTTGTCCCTGGATAGTATTGAGACGGTTGGACATCTTTTATCAGAACTTTCTTTCCTAATGGTATTATCTTCATTTTTATTTTGTTTTGTTGGTTTCTCTTTCCATATTGGCTCATCCCAGTAAAGGAATGTAAGCCTATCTTTTTTATTGGTCATAAGCTAATCCCTGTCCTCCCCTAACTGATGTTGTTTGTTCATCTTTAAGATCTTTATATGCGCCTTTAAATGATTGTCTAATTGCATCAAAGTCTTTTGCTACAGCCCGTATTTGACTAATATTACCATCTCTACCATCTGTAATTTGAGTATTAGCCATATATGTAGCCATATTATCTAATGCTTTTTTGATACCCATATAAGCTCTGTATGTAGGGGTTTCATACATCTTCATACACATATCCAAAGCATATCTTATTTTAGGATCTTCAGGTGATTCTTCCAATCCTACTTCATCTATAACAATATCCTCTTTTTCATGCTCCGGTAAATTAAAAAATGGATTAGACTCTGGATCAGGAGCAGTCATATAAAATAAGTATTGATAAATACTCATATATGTTTCAGGATAATCATCCATTATAGATTTTAAAAAGTTTAAAGTATAACAGTGTTCTGTTACAACAACCTTATCATTTTGTATATCAAATAACTTTGTAATCATGTTGTTAAATCATTTTCAACTGTAGATACTGAAGCTGCAACTGTCACTATTGAACCATCAGTCATAGTAATATCTGTTCTAATGGGACTTGGAATTGTACCATTTATTAATGCTGGAGTAAAGCTAACTACAAAATTTCTATTTATGTATCCTGTTACAGGTACGTCTATTTCATTTATTTCCGTTGTATTATAACTATAACCAGGTATTGTCTGGGTTATAAGTGCTCCACCTGTTGGATCATTTGGATCCGGTGTCTGGAAATTTATAGGTGGCTCAGTTGTAGTATTAGTAGTCTCATCCTGGCCTTTTTTTATAATAGTATATTGGATTAAATCATTTGGATCAATTGCTGGCATTTTATTTTGTTTTTAACCAATTAATAATACTTATCACTTCATTCTTTAAATAAGGAAGATCATACATTACAATTTCATCTAGTACAGGCTCTCCATTTATATGTTCATTAATTGGATACCCATTTTTATCTTCTCCTATTTGTTTAAACTTTACATGTTGTATTTGAAGTTTTCCAATTTTTAATTTGGGATTATGCTTCTTAATAATATACGCATAAATACTCAATTGTAAATTATAATGGTTTAAATTACAATCATCCAAATGTGAAACTGGGTTATACATCTTAGACGTAATGCCTTCCCAATTAGTAAACCCTTTTTCTTTTATTTCTTTATTTGTCTTATAATCTGTTATGTTTATCGTACCATCTATGATTTCAACTAAATCAGCTTGACCACAAAGTTTTGAAGACTTTAAATACACCATATGTTCAGGATATACACCATCCTCAAGCTTTTGTTCTGGTGCAATTTTAGCTCCTGTATTCTCATTGTACAAAGGTTTTATTATTGGCACTTCTATCCCATCTCTTTCAATAGTCTCAAAGTCTAATAGGTCAGCTTCTCTTTGATTATGATAAAAGTTTCCTAATTTAATTGCTCTATTGGATTCATTATCCCAAGCTTGCAGTATTTCTTTTGGTGTCATACCATACCACTTAGATCTTTTATTTTTAGATGATTTTTTAGCTTGTTCTTCTGCATCAAATTTTGGTTTAAGCATTCCTATCAGTGAGGTAACACTTCTCCATTCAATATTATCACTATCTGTACTTTCATACAAGTGACCTTCTTCTTTAAATTGTAATGCCATATTTATAAGTTTTGTATCCCTGGAAAAGTAGTAACTTCTTTATTTAAAAGTCTAGCAACAGCTTGACCAAAATCAGCATCATTGGGATATTCAGTTCTTAATTTTTTTACTTGTGTTCTAAAGTCAACATTCTTTTCAACATATTTGTATTCTACTTTTGGAGTAAAATATTCTTTAGTTTGCCTATGCTTATTTAGATCATTCTTGTCCATCATTTAAATTTTGAGTTAATTCATCTTCCTCTTCATCAGTCATTAAAGCATGCCATTTATTTAATGGACATGAGCTAGATAAAGATCTTATTTTCAAACCTAAACTGCATCCGCATTCTCCACAACAAGGTTGTGTTCCAGGAACTGTACATTTTTTACCATCTCTGTCCAATGATTCACATCTCACACAATGTTGTTCCCACCTTTCTTTAGCAACAGCTTCAACATGTTCTTGCTTAAATATTTTATTTTTTAATCCTTCAAGGATTTGTTTTCTGTTTTTAAATATGTCTAATAAACTCATGATTTATCTTTTTTAAACTGCTGTCTACTGTTTATAGAATCTTCAATTCTTTGTAAGGTGAATTCAAGCTTTTCTATTTTCTTTTTTGTTTCTAAAGTTTTCTCATAACCATTATAAGTGTGTTTTTCTAAGTTACCCAGATAGCTTTTATTTTTAATTATAGCCTTTTCTAGTCTAGCTTTTCTTATTGCAAACGTACCTATAGCCTCAATATAAATTCTTATATCATCTATATTAGATAATGATTGCCTTACTTTAGAATAATAAAATGATATAAGATCCTCCACCACAGAAGGATGTACACCAACTTCATCAGCTATATCCTCCTTAAATATTTTGTGGCTTTTAGGTTTCATTCACCAAGAATCTTAAAATCTAATAATATTATACCATTTGAAACTTCCACTTCTTTTGAAATTTCAATTGTCTTTTTACTCTTACCATTTTTTATAATCAAACCTTTTTTAGCGGCTTTATTTATAGCATTACGTGCCGACTGTGGGCTTTTAAATATTTCATTTGTTACAGCTATTTTACAAAACTCTGTAAGCTCATGTTCACCCATAACAGCAAGCAGACCTAAACAATCTAGATCTGCTGTGCTGATTTGGATGTCATTAAAAAAACAGTAAGTGAGTATTTGATATTTTAAAGTCCGATCTAAACTAGTTCTGACCTTCTTTGATATTTTAGTTACTTCTGCCATACTTATAGTTTTAAAATTACTTCAACAAGACGTTCATCTGGATAACAGTCCATCTTGGTTTTTCTGACATTTGTATGTGTAAGCAATCCTTTAATTTTTCCATAGTAAGCATCTTCTTGAAATTCAAATGCTTTTTTGGGTCCAAACTTTTTGATCAATTGCTGCAATCCTAAGCGCATATCAATCTCATCTCTTTCAGCAATGTACCTTAGTAGCTTTTCTGTTTCAGCTATTTGCCTATCTGAATACTTATGCCAGTATTGACGTCTTCTAAATGGAGAGTCTAACTTAATTACTTGGTCTTCATGTACAGGTGACTTGAAATAAGTGTAGTAATTACCCATATCTTCTTCAACATAGCCGACAGAACAGATTTCTATACCAACAGAATGTCTATTCATGTGGCCCGATCCAGTTTTACCTAAATGCCAACCATATCCACTCTCAGGAAAAGCTTGTACTACAACACCATCATACTCACTTGGACCGCCCGTATGAGATTGACCCCCTATAACAAATTCTGTGGCAACTCTACCCCGTGTATCTTTGTTCCAGTGATCAATTACCCTATATGGGTTTTCTCTACCTGCTGTATGATGCAAGAAACAGTACTCATTCTTGCCTTTTCTTTGAAGATATTCATTCTTATCTAGATAATATCTGTGAATAAGTTGATCATACTGTGTTTCAAAATGCTGAGACATGATATCACTATCTTCATCAATGGCTTCACCATCAGACTTAGATAATGACAACATATGCCAGGTATTATTCCCAACAATACCATCAACAACTAATTGTTTCTCTAACTGAAAGCGCATAACAGCTTTTTCAGTCTGTGGCCCAAATTTACCATCTGGTATAACGTTAAGAATCTTTTGTAAACGTACTACTTCTGGTCCTTTATCACCTTTCTTTAGTAGCTTATTCATTTTCAACGACTCTTTTTAGTTTTTTCTTAGGCGGCTCCTGCTTATTCATAGCTTGATTAAACTCTTCTCTAGCTTCATTAGTTGTAGTAGATGAAGTATCTTCTTTTGCCCCTTCCATTTGCATGTATGCATCAGCCATAAAAGCTTGAGCTTGCACTCTCTTAGCGCGATTCTCTTCAATCTCCGTCATTAAGCGTTCATATTCTGCTTGCACTTTTAAATGGGGAATCTGTTCCTTATAAAACTTAGTAATTTCAGCACGTCTTGCTTTTGCCTCCTCTGGAGTCAATTGTTTGTTGGTTTCTTCACTCATAATATTTGATTTTTAAATTAAACTTTTTGTGTAACGCATTTTGCGTTATTTTAATATACTGATATAGTTACTTCAAAGTTAGAATGTCTATCAGCAGTACTAATAGTTTTACAAGATACAAGATATCCGTTGTAAGATTGAATATCCTTAACTTCAAAATGGGTTGCGTAAGGTTCATGAAACTTGATATAACCTACATAGGTACCATCACTGTTATGAAACTTAAGTTCAAAGTTTGAGTTTTCTCCTGCCCAACAAACTCCACTTGATGTTGTACTACATGTTGCTATTACATCGTGACTAGGTGTACACCAAGTAGGGTTGATAACTACATCTTTAATACACTGTTCATAATCAGAACTTTTTTGTACAAGGATTGAATCATCTAGGTTGCTGTTTCTAAAAGCAGATTGATCAATACTTACTGTAGCTTGTAATGAAGCTGAGCTACCTTTTCTCCAGTCACCCACACTATTGTTAGGTGCAATTAAATAAACAAGTAAAAATGCTAGTGCTAAACCAACTAGTACACTTTTCTTTTGCAGAAGGTTTTTAACCTTAGTTAAAATTTTTTTCATAATGATTTTTTTAAATTAAAACCAAATATATAAAAAAAGTTTAACTAATTAAAGTTTAATATTTTTTTTATACTACCGTCTGACATTAATACTATCACAAACCCTTTGTAGTTATCATCTACATCTTGTCCTAATTGGTTGTATCTTCTTATTATATAAGCTTCATCTATGGTTACGGACACTGGTTGAAAGATTTCAGTTGTCCCGTCATAGTCTGTTTGTGCTAGCCGGTAGTACGAAGTACCTAAATACGGTTTAGGATCTTTTATATTGTAGTTTAATGTTGAGGTACTATTCCCAGCTCCTTTGATTTCTTTTAGATTTTCCCACGTATATGCGTCTTGACTACGCTGAATTGTAAAATAATCATTATTTGCTTCAGATGCCGTACTCCAATTTATATCAACGATACCCCGATCTAGTGTTACTGTAAAGTCTAATAACTCAATTGGTAGTACAAACCCCGTATATATCTCTAAATACTCTACATGTGCATATTTGCCATTGACATTTCCGTTTGAATTAGTATTTAAATCAAAGCTTAACAATGTTGCTGTGTTAGGAATGGTAAAAAACCGCGTTCCTGATATACCAGAGATGTTATATCCTGTCCATCCACCAACTTCCTCATAATACCAAAAAGAAAATACATCTCCGTTTCTAAGATTAGAAGATATCACCATGATCACCTCAACGCTTCCCCAAGAACTAAAGTCTAATGTATCTGATTCAAAGCTATAGTATGTATCATCTATGTACGTTCCAGATACGTTGTAGCATAACTCCCCTCCATGAGATCCTGTGTTGGGTTGTCCCGTGACAAGCTCCCACTCATCCGGTCCACCAAAGCTATCAAACTCCTCAACATACGGATTTGGGGTTTGACTGTAAACAGTAGTACATAACAATAAGAAAATACTAAGCAATCTCATCATATATCTTTTTTAGTTCCGCGCAACGTAAGTAATACTCAGGCTCATCCTGATCAATGTAGAACCTAATCATATTATCCAATTCCTCTTTGCGGATACCTGACGTAGGATCATATGCCATAATAGCACTAATACCAATATTGTTCTTCTCCTCCACTAGATCAGCAAAGTCTATTTTATTAGTTAGCACCCTATATGAGTTTTCATATGCGGCAGCTAACATTATTTCTTCCAGTTGGATTTTTTCTAGGTCAGTTAACTCCTGGTCATCATCCCATTCTTGTGGTTCTTCCATGGTTACATCTTTATACAATAATATACGCATTTCCCAGCAGTCCCCCTAACCTTTCCCCCAAAAGTTTACCCCACCCCTGTTGGTAAATTGTGTGTTTTGCATTCTGTGAGGGTCCTATAAATCTGCTCCCCGGCTATCGTTTGACATGGTGGTAACCCCACAATTTATTAACTAAAATTTTTCAATTATGTCAGATAAGGGTAAACTAATCAAGACAAGTAGTCTTGTTGACTTTTTAATCAAAGTCAATGCAAACACAATAGATGTGTTTGAAATGAAGAACGCTGAAGGTAACACTGTCAGGTTCTTCAAGGTGCCAGGCACAGAGGAATCTGGCCTGATCAGCAAGAAAATCCAAGAGGACTTGGATGCTGATAAGCACGTCATCAGCCTCTGGATGAGACCAGATGCTGAACCTGCTTTGTTGATTCACAACAAACCAACAGGTGGACCAGCCACCCTAGTGACCTCTTACTCGAAAGAGTAATGTCACCAGGGCAACCTGGTTGTGACAGTGCTTGGACACTATTGCTACTATACAGTAGCCGGGCTTAATGCATGTGCCTGGGAACAGAAGCATTTCTTTTTTTTCTCATCAAAACCAATTAATTATGTACACAGAACATAATGGGGTAATCACTCTTCCTGAGTGGTTAGTAAACCCTAATGCATAGTAATATGTATTAATATCTGCTAATAATAGCGGAGTTTAACCAGCTTGGCAACAGAAATGGTTTATTTTTTTTTATTTGTGTGTGTCATTTAATAAGTGACTCCTCATTTGCCAATAACATAGGGTTATTTGGCTTCAAGAAATTAGTTAGTCCATTGTATATATATGGCTATTGTTACACCACTAAAACCACAAACCATGATAAAAGATATATTCAACAGATTCAAAAGAGAGTACATTGTTTCTACTTATACTTCTTATGAGTGGATTACTACTCAGAAGGCTTTTTGTAAGTTCTTCTTAAGAATCCAGCTACATCGTAGAGGTTTCTCTGCTTTGAGAGATATGTTCTATCCTTCTCGTAAGGTATCTAACTTTCTCTACAAAAGGTTTAACCTGAACACCTACAATTTCAATAGTGATTGTTCTATTGAAAGACACCGTCCTGGTACAGGACAGGTAACATACCACAGCCCTTGGTCAGATTGTATCTAGCCAAGGGAATATTGTTTAACCTAAATCTAATGCTATGAGCAAAGAAACTGTTTACTGGACTATGAGAAATGGTCAAAAGATCAATGTTGATCACATGGACATTAATCATCTCCGCAACACTCTCAAGATGCTTATCAGAGCAAAGAGAACTGCACCTGTATCTAAGTTTAAGGTACATGGTGAGATTGCTAGTGAGTTTGCTGATATGGCAGAACTATATGCAATTAATCCTGAACTTACTTGTACTTGTGATGAAGTACACATCTGTCAGCAGTGTTATACTGATAGATGAAGAAACTAAGTAGTTGAAAGAACATACATTTGAATTGATTCTTTACTACTCTTGGAATAGTCTTAGTACTATTTCCTCTCTCTAGGTTTTTAAGAGTTTTCCTAACCAAACCAAAACTCTTTCTTTTTACTTTACTTCTCTGTATAAGAGAATCCAAGATATTATCCCATGTTGGCGGGATATAAAACCACAGATGTTGAACTGTGGCATAGTTACTATGATAGTCAAAACACCGTATGATCAGTACCTTTCTTGTAGGGGGAGCAGTCATACACAAGGGTGGATAGGACAAAGGCCTTGCAGGGTTCTAAAACTATCAGTGTTATGGACAAAGAGTATTGCCTGCAAGCAATATGTGGTTATCTATAAAATCAGGGATTTGAGCTACTATCCTGGTAAGACGTAAAATGCTAAGTCTCAATTAAAAAAGAGAACTGGACAATGGTGTAACACCTAAAGCTTATGGTATAGTTGGAAGTGCCTAATCATTATGTAGCAATACATGATGTCATCCCGAAAGGGGTTATTGATTCTTTGTGCCAGCATTGATGATATAACACTTAATCAAAGTCTTATTGGCCAATAAGATGGAGAAAGAGTAGAACAACTATATCTTATTCTGTTACTGTGCAGTCAATCATAGTATGGCAAAGTTAATGAAGGGGATTTTCTCTCCCGTGTGCTAACTATCTCCAAAGGATAGGTCATTAACATTTAGAACCGAGTAGTGCTAGGTTCTTTTTTTTTAATCAGGCAGTACCACATAAAGATGATAGCCTTTATGATGGATCTGGAATTTATAGGTTCGAATCCTATTACTGCCACTATATTCACTCAAAACCAAACATTATGATTTTAATTATTATTCTCAACTTAGTATTACTTGAAGTAGTACTAAGCATAGATAATGCTGCTGTATTATCTACCATGGTAAATGACTTACCAAAGAATCAACAAAAGAAAGCCTTAACATATGGTATCGTAGGTGCATATGTATTTCGTGGCTTGGCATTGTTGTTTGCTGTATATCTTATACAACTTACATACCTCAAAGTTATAGGTGGATTATATCTCGTATATCTTTGTATAAGTTCATTTAGAAACTCTGATAATCCGGAAGCAAAAACATTTAAGATACTATTCTTAAATAAATTCTGGTCAACAGTAGTTCTTATTGAGTTTGTAGATATTGTATTTAGTATAGATAATATATTTTCAGCTGTAGCATTTACTGATAACTACATTCTAATTTGTATAGGTGTGTTTATTGGTATACTTGCAATCAG
>Ga0208018_100018_pt1 | contig 124945 bp, 133 predicted proteins | sample 31_taG_FD_184105 | JGI IMG/M metagenome (GOLD analysis project Ga0208018, IMG submission 184105) | Marine viral communities from the Gulf of Mexico - 31_GoM_OMZ_CsCl metaG (SPAdes) (version 2) | ecosystem: Environmental > Aquatic > Marine > Oceanic | place: Gulf of Mexico | collected 2015-07-12 | reverse complement strand
ACGTTCCTCTACCGACAGTCACTGAGGAGTGTCAGGTCGATTCAATAGCTGCTCCGACGGCGACGGATAACTGTGATGGGCAGGTTACAGGTACAACGACAACGCCTTTCCCGATCACGTCATCCACTACCGTGACCTGGACCTATACCGATGCCAACGGAAACTCATCGACGCAGGATCAGGATGTGGTCATCAATGATACCACTGCGCCTGTTGCAGACAACGTTCCTCTACCGACAGTCACTGAGGAGTGCCAGGTCGATTCAATTGCTGCTCCGACGGCGACGGATAACTGTGATGGGCAGGTTACAGGTACAACGACAACGCCTTTCCCGATCACGTCATCCACTACCGTGACCTGGACCTATACCGATGCCAATGGAAACTCTTCGACGCAGGATCAGGATGTGGTCATCAATGATACCACTGCGCCTGTTGCAGACAACGATCCTCTACCGACAGTCACTGAGGAATGCCAGGTCGATTCAATTGCTGCACCGACGGCGACGGATAACTGTGACGGGCAGGTTACCGCCACAACCTCGACGCCATTCCCGATCACCTCGTCCACTACCGTGACCTGGACCTATACCGATGCCAACGGAAACTCTTCGACGCAGGATCAGGATGTGGTCATCAATGATACCACTGCGCCTGTTGCAGACAACGATCCTCTACCGACAGTCACTGAGGAGTGCCAGGTCGATTCAATTGTTGCTCCGACGGCGACGGATAACTGTGACGGACAGGTTACCGGAACCACGTCGACACCTTTCCCGATCACCTCGTCCACAACCGTGACCTGGACCTATACCGATGCCAACGGAAACTCATCGACGCAGGATCAGGATGTGGTCATCAATGATACCACAGCGCCTGTTGCAGACAACGATCCTCTACCGACAGTCACTGAGGAGTGTCAGGTCGATTCAATTGCTGCTCCGACGGCGACGGATAACTGTGATGGGCAGGTAACCGCCACAACCTCGACGCCATTCCCGATCACCTCGTCCACTACCGTGACCTGGACCTATACCGATGCCAACGGAAACTCTTCGACGCAGGATCAGGATGTGCTCATCAATGATACCACTGCGCCTGTTGCAGACAACGATCCTCTACCGACAGTCACTGAGGAGTGCCAGGTCGATTCAATTGCTGCACCGACGGCGACGGATAACTGTGACGGACAGGTTACAGGTACAACGACAACGCCATTCCCGATCACGTCATCCACAATCGTGACCTGGACCTATACCGATGCCAACGGAAACTCATCGACGCAGGATCAGGATGTGGTCATCAATTTTCCTCAAATTGATAGCATGGCAAACGTAAATGAATGCCAATCATTTACATTACCTACAATTACAGGAAATAATTTATCTGGAAACGAAATGTATTATACAGGTTCAAATGGTGCAGGAACATCTTATTCTTCAGGTACTGTACTTAATTTTGAAGATTTTCAAAATTACCCTGTAACTTTATATATTTATGATGAAGCATTGACAACACCTAGTTGCTTTAGTGAAGAAACTTTTACATTAACACTACAGGACTGTGAGCCTCCTGTAATACTACCGCCTAATGAAATTTTAATTCCAGAATTTCTTACACCAAATAATGATGGTTTTAATGATGTATGGAATGTTCGAAATGTTTTTACTGTAGACCCTAAAGCACAGGTTTACATATTTGATAGATATGGTAAGTTATTAAAAGCTTTATCCCAATCTGAACCATTTTGGGACGGAACATTTCATGGCAAGCAAATGCCTACTAATGATTATTGGTATTTAGTTCAATTAATTAATGAAGATTCTAGTGGTTTACCTATGAGTCAACAATTAAAAGGTCATTTCACTCTTAAACGATAATAGACATTTTTATTAATTAAGAGAGCTGTCTTTATTTCCCATTAAGACGAACTTCAATTTTCTTTTTTTTAACTGTGATAGCTTTCATTAAATCCATTAATGATTTTTCATTAGTAGATTTAAAAAACTCATTGATAACTAAAATGAGCCTTTTTCCCTCACGTGAAGCCTTTACGCGATCACTTGTTGTCATATTATTCATCTTAGCATTAAGATAGTCTTGCGCTTCAGTTTTTATATTTTTAATGTTTGGCATAATTTTCATTTTAATTTATGCAGATTTTACTTGTTCATTTATTTTTCTCTGAAGATTTGTAAAGAAAGTATCTTTCATTTTTCTATACTTATCTATATGAAATTGATACATTCTTCTACATTTCTCATGTTCTTGTATAAAAGAAATATTGCATTTCATATCCAGACATTCAACAATAGAAGTACGCGAATCCAAAAAGTTTTGCAACTGGCGATGTATAACATTATTATCAAACATAATAATTTGAAAGCGTTGAGATAATTTTTCTCTCTCCATCCATTTTTTAGAAGATTGAGAGTTAAAAAATGTGACAAGGCTTTTTAACTCTTCACCCATATAAGCGAGATGATTTATCCAATTGTGCAATTCCATAGAATTAATTTTGTGAGCTACCTCAACATCAGAATCTTGAGTATGGATTTCTATATTTTGTAATTCCATTTCGTTATATATTTTATATTACCAAGTCTATTTTACCCTGCATATTGTCCTGTATTACTTTCTTAATTTGCAGATGTTGTATACCAGAGCCTAATTTCTCGTGTAACACATCTCCTTCTGCGCACCCAAAGAGTAAGGCTCCCAATGGTGTAATAACAGATATTTTATCTTCTTTTATATTTTTATTTGCTGGAATAACAAGATGTAAGTGTTTATTTAAATTTTCATTAAACTCTACCAAAATATTTGAGTTAAACCTAATAACATCTTTAGGGACATCTTCCTCATCCAGAATTTGGGCATTCTTAAGGTTATCATTTAAACATTTTATTGCTCTTTGAGTATCAAAATCTTTAGCATAGCTTGAAATATTAAGTATGCGCTTTAAAAGCACATATTCTTTTTTTTCTATTATTAAGCTTCCGTATTTCATATCTTGAAATCTTATTTAATTTAATAAACACTCCTACTATATTTATATCATTTCAATTCGCGGTATGGCGAGTGAAAGATTTAGTTTTAAGATTCTTTATAGTATAGGCAATCGATATGCCAATTAATTTTTCAACATTGGCTTTAATAAAAAACCCTTATTGTATAAGGGTTCATTTGATTTCTAAAAAACTTAAAGTGAAAATTATTTGGTAAATAATTACTCAGATGAGTAGAAAGTAAACGTTTATAGAAAAGCTAATTTTCCATCTTACTTCGTAGAGTTTTTCGGGTGATTCCTAAAATTTCAGCAGCCTTTGTTTTGTTATTGTTGCAAGCATTCAAAACTTTCTGGATATACTCCTTTTCAATTTGTTTTAATGGCAATAAAGAATCTTCAGGGAAACTGATATCAAATTTTAAGTTATCTGGTAAATGTTCTACACCTATAATTTTGTTACACATAATTACAGCACGTTGTATTACATTTTCCAGTTCTCGAATATTTCCTGGCCAGTTATAACGCTGCAGGATTTCTGTTGCCTCTTGTGTAATACGTACAAAGCGATCTTTGTACTCTACGCCATATTTAAATAGGAATTTTTCGATGAGTAATGGGATATCTTCTTTTCGATCACGAAGTGGTGCAACATTAATCTCAACGACAGTAAGACGGTAAAAAAGATCTTCCCTAAAGGTATTTTTTTTAATCATCTCCTTTAGGTTACCATTTGTAGCAGCTATTATGCGCACATCTATTTTGCTTGCTTTCTGTGCACCTAACTTCACCACTTCTTTTTCTTGTAAGACTCTTAACAATCGTGTTTGCACAGCTTTAGATGCATTGCCAATTTCATCTAAAAAAATAGTTCCACCATTTGCAGCCTGAAAAAAACCGTCTCGGTTCTTGTCGGCTCCAGTGAAAGCTCCTTTTGTATACCCAAAAAGTTCAGCCTCTAACAAGTTCTCAGGAATACCGCCGCAATTAACAGCAATAAAAGGTGCTCTAGAAAATTTCCCTTGATAATGTATAGCACGCGCTACAAGCTCCTTACCTGTCCCGCTTTCACCTTTAATAAATATAGTAGCCTTATTATCCTTAACACGCTCTATAACCTGAATAACATCATTAATCTTTTCTGATTTTCCTATAATTTCACCATAAGAATTATCATTTGTAGGTTTTAAGTTTGAAGAGGAAGAATTTAAATTATCACGTTTACTGAACGAATTAGTTACAGCACTTTTTAGCTCTTCTTTAGTAAATGGTTTTGTTAGATAATCTGCAACACCAGACTTTATAGCTACAAGAGAATCTTGAATAGATGGATAACCCGTAACCACGAGCTTTGGTAATGTTGGGTAATGCTCTGAAACAAACTTGATGAGTTCTGAACCATCTACTTGCGGCATTTTTAAGTCGGTAATTAGTAAGTCTATTTTAGTGTCCCGTAAAATTTGAACAGCCTCTTTTACAGAAAGTGCCTTATAAGTATGATAGCTCCATGATTTTAGATGGCGCTGCAACAATTCGAGGATATTAATATCATCATCTACAATTAAAATATTTTCTTTTCTTAGCTCCATTTAAACCATTATACTTTTGGAAGGCATACTGTAAAAGTAGCTCCTTTGATTTTATTATTCTTTGCAGTAATTGTTCCCTTGTGACTAGTTACAATACCGTGCACCACACTTAATCCCAAACCCGAACCTTCTCCTGTTGGTTTGGTTGAAAAAAAAGGTTGAAAAACTTTTTCAATTATTTCTTCAGGTAATCCTAATCCTTCATCTGACACTTTAAAAACGATGTGCTTTTTAGTTTCTGATACCGAAATTGTCACTAAACCATGCTCTGGTGTAAAATAGATTGCATTAATTATAAGATTAAAAATAATCTGCATAAGTTGAACCTTATCTGCTCGAACAAAAAGCTCCTTGTCATCAATTTTTACACTATACTCTACATTAGCTTTTTTGAATGAAGCCTCAAGAAGAGAAAGTGAATTATAAACACTAGCTACCAAATTTAGCTCTTGCATTTCCTGTGGCATCTCACAAGAAAAGAACAAAAGCTTTTTTACCACTTCTCTCGAGAAAATAGCATTCTTAATAATTTTATCTAAATCTTCAGCAATATTACAATGGCCCTTTACTTCGTCTTTAATTAATTCTGCAAATCCTAAAATATTTGCCAGAGGTGTATTAAGCTCATGTGCTATACCTGCAGTAATTTCCCCTAATATACCTAGACGATCTGCGTGCTCCATCTGCCTTTTAAGTGAAATTTCATTTTGTTGAATTTCGATACGCTCAATAAGGTTTCCAATTTTTAAAGCCACATTATCAAGTAATTGACTTTCTTCTTTTAAAAATGAATACTTATTATCTTTTAATGAGGCGATTATGAAACCTTCTGGCTTATTAAAAACCTGAATGTTTGATGTTAATTTGTTAGACTTATTTATTATATCTGTTTTAGCTGAACAGATAGAGGTAACAATATTAAACTCGGTTTCTTTAGGATATTGAAAGCCTTTTTTTAGACTATAAGCTACAGCATCTAAGCTTTCTTGTATCTGCTCTATAGTAGCATTTGAAATGATAGATGATACTTCATAAAGGCAAGTTAACTCTTTAATACGCTCTTTTAAAGCCGCTTCTGTATTGCTTTTGTTTTGAAGATTCATCATTAACTCATAGCGTTTTAAAAATACAATTTAGTGAAATTAAGATGTTCGGCGTAAAATTATATATCCAATAACTGCAGCAATTAAGGATCCAATAAGCACTCCTATTTTTGCCGAATTTAAATAGATAGATGATGAAAATGCTAAATTTGCTATAAATATGGCCATTGTAAACCCAATCCCTGCGAGAAATGAAACGCCAATTATTTGTTGCTTGCTAATATCTTTAGGGATTGTAATCCATTTTAGTTTTTGTGCTAATAATACAATACCGCTAACACCTATTCCTTTTCCTAATACCAAAGCAATGATAATGGTTATAGCAAATGAACTGTTTATAGACTCTACACCATTTATAGAAATGCCGGCATTAGCAAGAGCAAAAATTGGTATAATACAATAAGCCACCCAACCATGTAAGTCATGTTCTAAGCTTTGAAGCGGTGATCGAAATTGGTCTGTCGTTTCATCCAGATTATTAAGTTGAGCAAGTTGTTGTTTAGATAAGATTGGTTTTTTAAGAATACGAGCTTTTTTAAAGTCATTATAAAATTTACCTAATGAATTTATAAAATCATCTGTAACCATTTTTTGTCTTACGGGTACAGAAAATGCCAGTAATATTCCTGCTATTGTTGGATGAATACCTGCCTTTAAAAATAAAAACCACACAGCGATTCCTGCTATTAAAAGTAAAAACTTTGAAAAGAATTGGCGTGCAGCAAGTATATATAAGAGCCCTAATATTCCAAAAGCAATAGCAAGTAAACCCATTTTAATTGTGCCGCTATAAAATAGAGCAATTACCATAACTGCACCTAAATCATCTACAATTGCAAACGCTGTAAGAAATATTTTTAGATTTAATGGAATTCTCTTTCCTAAGGCGTTGAGTACAGCAAGTGAAAAAGCTATATCTGTTGCCATAGAAATTCCCCAACCATCTTGCGTTTCGGGGTTTTGGTTAATTAAAAAGAATAATGCAATAGGAATAATCATACCACCTAATGCTCCAAATAATGGGAAGGCTAATTTTTTTACTGAGTTTAATTCGCCGATTAGGATTTCTCTTTTAATCTCTAAACCAATGAGGAAAAAGAAAATAGCCATTAACCCATCATTTATCCATAGTATAACAGGTTTTGTGAATTCAAAGCTCTGTGTGGTGATACCTAATTCGTAATTCCAGATTGCATCATAACTACTTGCGTAAGGAGAATTTGCCCAGACTAATGCTAATATAGTAGTTGCTAAAAGTAGAATACCACTTAGAGATTCAATTTTTACAAATTTTTGAAAAGGGGATAATAGTTTGGTAGTCATAAAATGACTTTAATTTTTAAAGTTAATAATGTTTAAAAAAAATACTAGTCGACAGTCTTTAAATTAGAGCCGTACGACGTTTTCTTGATTCTATAGAATATAACAAATTGGATGGCAATACCAACTATTATGAGCAATCCTAATTCAAGATTTGAGAGAAGATTTGTAGTATTTAAAGATTTTTGCGCCAAGAACATTTTACTTTTGCTTTCAAGTATTTGTGTTTCAGCTAAATCATTAAGGTCGTTCTTAATATGTTTAAATATTTCAGGAATAACTTGAGTATTATTATGTGTAGAATTTTCTCTATACTTTGTTTCAATTCTCTCTAGAGTCGTAAGATGTTCTTTTAAAGACTCAAACTGTCTACGTTCTGAAGTGGTAAGTTTAGTGCCAGCAAATTGCTCTATCAACTCTTCTATGCGGGCATCATTCTCTACCGACCATTTATTGGTATTGTTTTCAATAAATTGCTGCTCTTTCTGATAAACAATTGTACTTATCTCAAATATATAATGCTGTGCAACTACGCGGTCTTCATAAACGGAGGTTAGTGCTTCTTGTGCTGTTTCAAAATGCCTCCTATCAACTAAATTGGTTGCGAGGATTAAGAAAAAAACTGCTAATAAAGCGAGTGCTAAATTAAACTTTTGCCTAAAGTTATATTTTTCTTTTGTTGCCATTTAATTGTATTTAGTAATGGCATAATGCAAAATTCAAGCAAACAAAGCAGTCACAACTACAACAAGTTGTTATTTAACCAATTACAACCATAAGAATATAATATTACTGGGTAATAAATACTCATTCGAGTAACTATTACTCGAAAATTATTAGATGTTTTATTTGATATTTTGTAGGAACTACTAGATAAACTTCTATGTTTTTTTATTACACAAAACTCATCTTCCTACCTCAATTAATTAAAAGATAACGCATAAAAAAACTCCTAAAAGCAGTGTGCTAATAGGAGTTTAATTTTTGTGAACTCAACGGGACAGAGTTCGAACTTTTTGAAGGAAGATATTAGCTTAATTCTCTCAAAATCAATGATTATAAATAATGCTTCCTCGCAAAGATTTAATCCCACTTCATCTTCTGTAATCTAACAGCATTTAAAATAGCAAGCAAGGCAACACCAACATCTGCAAAAACAGCTTCCCACATTGTGGCAAGTCCACCAGCTCCTAAAATGAGAACTATAATTTTTACGCCAAATGCTAAAACAATATTTTGCCAAACGATACTTCTGGTAGAACGTCCTATTTTTATGGAGCGAGCAATCTTTGAAGGTTGGTCGTTTTGAATAATCACATCGGCAGTCTCAATAGCAACATCGCTTCCTAAACCACCCATTGCCATACCAACATCACTTGCTGCCAGAACAGGTGCATCATTAATACCATCGCCTATAAAAGCGACTGTTGTATCTGGTTGTGCTTTGAGTTTTTCTACTTCGTTAAGCTTATCTTCTGGCAATAAACCACCTTTTGCCCAATCTATGCCTAATTCCTTAGCAACTTGTTGGGTAATGGAATCCTTATCGCCAGACAACATTATGATTTTAGAGATACCAGCCTCGCGAATTTGCTTAATCGCCTGATGGGCATCTTCCTTGAGTTCATCGGCAATGGTAACATAGCCAGCAAATTTGCCATCGATACCCACCATCACGATGGACTCAATAATGCTATCGGTTTCAGCAGGAACATCTATGCTATTTGAAGTCATCAATGCTTTATTTCCTACCAAAACGGTTTTCCCATTTACACTTCCTTTTAATCCCTTACCAGCAATTTCAGATACTTCTGTAGCTTCATAGTCGGCACCTTCTGCCTTGTATTCCAGAATTGCTTTTGCAATAGGATGTGTGGATTGTTCTTCCATCGCCATCAGGTACTGCATAAATTCAGCTTCCGCAAAAGTGGATTTATTTACCACTTCCTTAATCTTAAAAACACCTTTGGTCACCGTTCCCGTCTTATCCATTACCACGGTATTCACCTTAGTCATTGCATCCAAAAATGATGCGCCTTTAAACAGGATTCCGTTGCGAGATGCAGCACCCAATCCACCAAAATATCCTAGCGGAATGGATATTACCAAAGCACAAGGACAAGAGATAACTAGAAAGATTAAAGCTCGATATAGCCAGTCTCTGAACACATAATCATCTACAACGAAATACGGTAAAAAGGTCAGACCTATGGCTAAGAAAACTACAATAGGCGTGTAAACACGAGCAAATTTTCTAATAAACAACTCGGTTTTAGATTTACGAGCGGTGGCATTCTGCACCATATCTAGAATACGTGCGATAGAGCTGTCTTTAAACTTCTTAGTAGTTTCTACCTCAATAACTCCATCAAGATTGATACTTCCTGCAAATACAGATGCTCCTTTCTGGACGGTATCCGGTTTACTTTCTCCGGTAAGAGCAGCGGTATTGAAAGAACCTTTATCTGAAAGTAATATTCCATCAAGAGGCACTTTTTCTCCTACGCGTACTTGAATTTTTTCGCCTATCTCAACCGTCTCAGGATTAACCGAAATGAAGTCGCCATTTCGATATACTAACGCCTCATTAGGTCGCACATCTAATAAAGCCTTGATATTTCCTTTTGCTCGGTTAACCGCTGCTTGTTGAAATAATTCGCCCACGGCATAAAACAACATTACAGCTACACCTTCTGGGTATTCTCCTATGGCAAATGCGCCCAAAGTTGCAATGGACATTAAAAAGAACTCCGTAAAGAAATCTCCATTCTTAATACTGTTCCAACCTTCTTTTATTACAGGGAAGCCAACAGGGATATAAGCTACGGTGTACCATACGATTCTTACCCATCCTTTAAAGAAGGGAAAAGTGTCAAAATAATCAACTGCAATACCTATTATAAGCATTACAAAACTGAAAATCGCCGGTAGATAAGTTTTCAAATTAGACACTTCGTCTGGACTACTGTGATTGTGTCCATCATCGTGACTGTGCTCGCCCTTATGTTCTTTAGGGTCTATGTCCCGTAAATTTATTTTTTTCTTTTTCATTGACTATTGAATAAGTTAATTATGTCATTTGGTATAGGCATACGTTTTAATGGTGGCACATTTGAACCTCCTGTATTTCCTAGTGGAACGTGATTAATAAACGACTTCCAACCACCAACAACTAATCTGATTATTTGACCAAATACTTCTTTAGTATTCTTTTGCATAAACCGAAATTTCAACATTAACCAATGTGAATAGGTATGCTCAATTGGATACGATTGACCTATAATATGACTCCTTTCTAAATGATACCAAGCAATTGCAAATTGTTCCATTTTCAAATTATTGCGGTACAACTCTAATTCTTTACTATATGCCTGTCTTAGATGTCTTGGTATTTTAATATTGAACCTCATATCCATTGATTTTGAATAAAAGTAGTTTAATAACTAGTGCAACAGAAGTGCATTTATTGACCACTACATTTATCACATATTCCTTTTACGACCAGATTCACATTTTCTGAAACAAACCCATCAGGCACTTTTATTTGAGGGATTTTATGTTCCGTAAGACACACCGTTTCATTGCAATTATTACAATGAAAATGCAAGTGTAAATCTTGGTCAATCTCACAGTTGCAACCACTTTCGCATAGCGCATATTTTGAAATGCCAGTACCATCATCTATTTGATGAACAATTTTCTTTTCTTCAAAGGTTTTGAGTGTACGATATAGTGTGGTGCGTTCCGCTTTCGCGAAAGCGGACTCAATATCTGTTAGTGCTACTGCAATTTCCTTTTCTGCCAAATATTTATAAATCAAAATGCGCATCGCTGTAGGACGTACTTGATGATTTTCTAATGTTTTTTCTATTTCGGTCATTGTTATTTCAGATTACTTTTTATTTTTTTTGCCTTCGATAAAGCTTCCCATCCTTCTTTTGCTGCGTATGGAACAATCAGCAGCGCAGCAATTGGGTCTGCCCACCACCAGCCTAACCAATTCACAAGTAGTAATCCTAATAAAACTACTACCGTTTGATAAAGGCAAATAAATGTATCCTTTGCATCAGCTTTTAGAGCTGGACTGTCCAATCTGTTACCATATTTCCTTTTGTAATAAATCAAAATGGGATTTACGATTAAGGATATTACTAATATCACAACCCCAATAGTTGACCAAGATGCGGTTTCTTGACTTATTAATTTAGATATGGAATCATAGGATATAAAGGCACAGATGAGCGCAAAAGAGATTGCAATGACATAAAGCGTTATCATTTTTCGCGTTTCTACACGTTTCTCATCTATTCCTTTGATTTCGCCGTGCAACCGCCAGCCCAATGTTCCAGCACTTATTACCTCGATGGTGCTGTCAAGTCCCCAGCCAATTAAGGCAGAGCTGTTTGATGTAAATCCTGCGATAAGCGATACGACCACTTCAATGATGTCATAGATGACGTTCCATATCTGTAGGGTTCTGGCTTCTTTTAAATTTCTCTTCCTCGTTTTTTTCATATCTCCTAATGTGAGTGTTCTGTATCGCCTTTGTTCATTTCTGCCATAAGGTAATAGGAATTATTAAATGCAAAACGTGTTTTTGGACTTGGGGTTTCAAAAAAACGTATCGCTATCCAGTCACCATCTTTTTCGCCAGTCATAACTTCTATGGGTGTAAAACTCCACGCATCGCCTTCCCTTTGCGCTGTAAATACATACGTCTTTCCAGCTTCTGTAACTACGGCACTTTCTGGTAGTGCTATAGTCTGCTGGTTGTCAACTTCAATTTTACCTTTTATATACATTCCAGGTATAAGACCGCCTTCTTTGTTCTCAATTTCAGCGTGAACGTGCACTGCTTTGGGATCTTGTTCGAAGGTCTGGCTGACTGAATAAATTTCGGCTTCCAGTTCTTTTCCTGGACGCGATTGAATACTAAAGCGCACTTTTTGTCCTTTCTTTACTTTATCTACATCTTTTTCAAAAACCATTAAATCTGCGTGTACGTGGTCTGTGTCTACTATTTCCATCAGATTGGTCTGTGGCTCTACATACTGCCCAGTTTTTATAAATACCTTTTCTACAACACCTGCAATGGGACTGCGTAATGCCACACGCTGGTAAATCGTACCATTGCGCACGCCACTTGCATTGATGTTGTACTGTCGCAATTGCGCTTCAAGGCCTTTTACCATTGCCGTAGATGCCTGATAGTCTGCGGTGGCCTTTTGATAATTCATACCAGATGCCACGCCAGCTTCATAAAGTCTTTTTTGACGTTCGTATTCTTGTTTTAAAAAAAGACTGTTGCTGTATGCATTTAGGTAATCACTCTGTATCTGTATAATACTGGGATGTGAGAGGTATGCTACCGCTTGATTTTTTTTAACCTCGTCGCCTTCAATTACTTCTATGGAAGCCACATTTGCTCCCGCAAGCGTGGTAATATTAGCTTCGTTTTGTGGTGGCACTTCAAGCGTTCCGTTTGCTTCTACGTAACCGCTCATATTGCGCTGCGCAAGAGTGTCAATTTCCATTTGTAAGGCTACAAACTGTTCTTGCGTAAGCATTACTTCTTTAGCCTCGCCTTCGGTATGGTTTTCTTCATCAGTTTCACCTTCAGAATGGTTTTTTTCTGTTTCAGAATGGGTGGCTTCATCGTGGCCATCTTCAGTTTTTGAGTCGCCACAACTGGTCAATAATAATGCTAGTAGCATCGTTTTAACAGGTATATATTTTATCGTTTTCATCTTTTTAGTTTTGGAAATATTGTAGTTCAAACAAGGCTTTTAAATAATTATCGAGTGCATCTAGCGCATCCATTTCAGTCTGGATGGCATCCCTGATGATTTGTGTGAATGCCGCATAGTCCAGCGCTCCTTCTTTATATGCCAGCAACGCACCCTTTCGCTGGTCTATGGCAAGCGGCAGCGCTTCGGTTTTATAGAAAAACCAAGTGTCCCGCCATCGCACATAATTTTGCATCGCTTGTGTATATTGAGATTGTAACTCACGCTGTTTATAGGCTGCATCGGTTTCTGCAATCTGTGTATCCAGTTTTGCAGCTTTTGCGCGGCTGCGGTCTGGGCCAGAAAACAGCGGAACGGTAATACCCACTTGATAGGTGTAGAAACCGCTATCGCCATTTACTCGTTGCAGACCACCTTGCAGATTGAACTTGGGCAATAGATTTACCCTTGCTGCATCATAGCTTGCCTGTGCTTCGTCTATACGCTTTCGCGAAAGCGATAATTCGGGATGATCATTCAATATTTCAACTGTCTCTGAAATCGAAATTTCATCAGCTTCCAATTCATCAGTAACGGTGTACATCGTATCTGGTGTCAACCATAGGTTGAGTTTTTGAAGAGCGATCAAATAGTCTGTTTCTGCCTGTTGAAATTTATTATTGACCCGCAAAGCTTGATTGCGCGCAGCATCATATTCCAGCCTTGAAATGGCTTCCACTTCATAATTGAGTTCTACAGATTGTGCAAACTGATTGTAAATACTGTCCAATTCTCGGTACAAGAGGAACTTCTTTTTTGCCTGAAAACCTTCTGACCAGGCTTTTTTAACTTCCCGTTCTACCAGGATTTTAGAAAGGTCAAATGCCGTTTGTGCCAACTCGATCCGTTGTTGTTGTAAACGTTCCTTGGCACCTATTCCCAGTAGATCAATATTCTGCTGTCCGATGCCTATCAAGGTATAAATGCCCTGACCATTGGCTACTTCCTCACCACCAGTAAATACCTGTGTATTTCCGAAATCATAAGCATTGCCTGTGAGTGCATTCTGTCTTTCAATTTCGAGTTGGCTCGTTTTAAGTACATGGTAATTCTCTTTGGCAATTTCAACCGCTCGTGATAGTGTGATGGGTATGATACTGTCCTGAACAATACTATCCTGCAAAGGTGCTTGTGATTGTTTCGCTTTTTCTTCGACTGCTCTCTGGGCAGATGCCCAAGAGGTACCACCTAACATAAAACCAAGTATCAAAATTGTAGTCAACGCTTGCGTATTAAACGAACCAATCTTTTTCTGGTCTTTGCGCTCGCGTCTCTTTTCTATAAACGTATAGAGCACGGGAAGAACGACCAACGTGAGTAGCGTCGCTGTAAGCATACCACCGATAACCACTGTAGCTAGTGGTTGCTGCACCTCTGCACCAGCAGATGTGGAAAACGCCATAGGTAAAAAGCCAAAGATATCTGTAGTAGCCGTGAGCATAATGGGACGAATACGTTCTTTAGTCCCTTTAAATATTCTATCCTTTATACTTACGACACCTTCTTCTTTTAAAGAATTGAATCGGTTAATAAGTACCAGCCCGTTGAGAACTGCGACACCGAATAGCACAATAAATCCTACACCCGCCGAAATACTAAAAGGCATATCTCTCAACCATAAGGCAAACACACCACCGATGGCCGCCAAGGGTATCGCGATGTAAATCATTAAAGATTGTGAAAAGGATTTTAGAGCAAAGTACAGCAGTATGAATATTAAAAACAGAGCGATAGGCACAACGATTATCAAACGATCCTTTGCACTTTGCAGATTCTCAAATTCGCCACCATAGGTAATATAATAGCCCGATGGCAGATCCAGTTCTTCATCTAATCTTTTCTGAATGTCTTTTACTACAGATTCCACATCCCTTCCTCGAGCATTTACACCTACATAGGTTCTTCTATACGTATTATCACGTGAGATTTGCATAGGTCCAGGCACGTATTCAATCTCGGCTATTTCGATAATGGGCACCTGATTTCCATCCTTAAGATCGATATACATATTGCGCAGGTCATCAATACTTTTTCTATGGCTTTCATCAAATCGTACCACGAGGTCAAATCGTTTCTCGCCCTCAAAAATGACACCAGCCGTACCACCTGCAAATGCAGTACTTATGTAATCATTGACTTTTTGAATATCCAGTCCATATTGCGCCATTTTATCTCGCCTAAATTTTACGGTCATCTGTGGTAATCCAGCTGTACGTTCTGCACTCACATCGCCAGCACCAGGAACAGTCTGTATAATAGCTGCCATTTCCTGAACCTTTTTTGACAATACCTCTAAATCTTCGCCATAAAGCTTTACCGCAATGTCTTCTCTCACACCTTCTAAAAGCTCGTTAAACCGCAGCTCTACAGGTTGAGTAAATACTAAATTCACACCCACGAGTTCTTCATTCAATTTATCTCTAATGGCATCTATCAAACCTTCTTTAGTAGAGGCGGTTGTCCAGTCATCCATATCCTTATTAAGGATGATGTACATATCTGCAATGTCCATAGGCATAGGATCTGTAGGAATATCTGCTACACCTATACGTGCTGTGACTGTTTTAATTTCAGGGAAATTATCTAATAGAATGTTTTCTATTTTTTTGGAAACTTCAATGGATTCTGACAGCGAACTTCCTGGTCTTATGAGGGCCTGCATTGCTAGATCTCCTTCATCGAGCTGCGGCACAAATTCTCCACCCATATTAGAAAAGATAAAACCTGCGATGACAAGTAAAACTGCCGCGGCTGATAAAACGATTAGTTTCAGCTTAAGTGCTCCCTTTAACAATGGCATATATGCACTATGAACAGCACCTATTATTTTATCACTTATTTTTTCGAGCCAGCGCTCAAACCTACCGAACCAGTTTTTGGTATTTTGTACTGGTTTCATAAAAAGCGCAGACATCATAGGCACATAAGTAAGACAAAGAATAATGGCACCTATCATTGCAAACCCAAAGGTGTATGCCATAGGTTTGAACATTTTACCTTCTACACCTGTAAGAAAAAGTATGGGTGTAAAAACTATGAGAATAATGATTTGTCCAAAAAAAGCAGAACCCATCATTGTGCTTCCCGCTTCATAGGCTACTTTATCCATTATGTCTTGATTGAATTTTAACTTGCCAGACCTAATTCGTTTTTGGATCTCATACACCGTTCCTTCTATAATAATCACTGCACCATCTATGATGATTCCAAAATCAATAGCTCCCAAACTCATTAAGTTTGCCCATACATTAAACTGCTTCATCAGGATAAAGGCAAAAAGTAAGGACAGTGGTATGGTCGTGGCTGTTATGATTCCGCCTCTTAAACTACCCAGCAATAAAACAAGGGCAAAAATCACAATCAAGGCACCTTCTAGTAAATTGGTTTTAACCGTATCTGTAGTTCGCGCAATTAGCTCGCTACGATCAATTATTGGGACGATGCTTAGTCCTTCTGGCAGGGATTTTTCAATTTCTGCCATACGATTCTTCACATTTTGAATGACTGCATTAGGATTAGAACCCTTAAGCATCATTATAATACCACCAACAGCTTCCTTACCGTCCTGTGTAAATGCACCATAACGCACTTGATTCCCAAAATGGACACGCGTTGCCACATCTCCAATAGTTATAGGAACATTACCTTCATTAGTAATCGAGATATTCTTAATGTCCTCCAAAGAGCGAATTAGACCTTCGCCTCTTATGAAATTTGACATTTTATTTTTTTCTATATAGGCGCCACCAGTATTGACATTGTTCATAGCAAGAGATTCATACACTTGTGAAATGCTGATGCCCATACTGTTTAACTTCTCTGGATCTACAGCAACCTCGTACTGTTTAATACTACCGCCATAAGAGTTAACTTCTACCACACCTTCCAGCAAAGTAAGTTGTCTTTTGATAACCCAGTCCTGCACGGTGCGCAGTTCCATAGGCGAATACTTAGTTTCAAAACCTTCTTCTGGTTTTATGGTGTATTCATAAATTTGACCTAACCCAGTGGAAATAGGACCCATAGACGGACTTCCAAATTTTTCAGGAATGGATTCGCCCAATTCATTAAGTTTTTCCCCTACCAGCTGTCGAGGAAGATAAGTCCCCATATCGTCTTCAAAAACGATGGTTACTACAGAGAGTCCAAAACGTGAGATAGATCGTATTTCGGTAACGCCTGGCAAATTACCCATAGATAATTCTACCGGATAGGTTACAAACTGCTCGATATCTTCCGTTCCCAGATTGGGCGATTGTGTGATGACCTGTACCTGGTTATTGGTAATATCTGGCACAGATCCAAGATTTACTGTTGCCATAGACCAAATACCGACTCCTATAAGAGTTAAGGTAAACAAGCCAATAATAAATTTATTATTGATTGAAAAATCAATGATTTTATTAATCATTTAATTGTGGTATTAATTCAGTTAATAAATGGGTGTACGCTTTCGCGAAAGCGAAAACAAATAATATCTCCCAAAGGGAAACATTACAACAGGATATAGCTATCCTATAAAAACTGAATTATGCCCGTGGTGGTTGTAATAGGGAAAGGGAAATATCCTTGCCTATACTGTCAAAATAAACCGTAGAAAGTTTATAGTCTGCTGGATGGTAAAGGTCTAAGATATTTAACCCAAAATCCAACGTGTGAACGTGACAGCAGTGACAATGACAAAAAGGAGAACACATATCAAGTAGATTGTGGTCGTGATCGCCTGTATCACTTTGTGAAAATTCTATTTGCGTGCTATCCTCAGAAGAGTCAACATTTGCATCACTGCAAGGCGCAAAATTAAGCGCAAGCAGATAAAATGAGAATATGAGCGTAAAGATTTTCACAATACAAAGATAACAGAATTATAATGCAACTGGTGTGCAAAGGTTTTTATTTGATTTCCTCAATCACACTACCACAAGTAAGCATTGCATCGCCATAATAGGGATTGCGTATATCCTTCTCAGCACTTAGCCAAACTGCGCCTTTATTATTATTTGCCATTGGGCATTTCTGAACATATAGCATCGCATCAGTTCCATTTATATTCATCGCAATGGGCACCATATTTTCATTTAATATCACAAAATGGTCACGTTGATTTTCCAGATTGTCATTCGCTGAAATGGCATCGAGCATTTCGACACTTTTCTTGATATGTGATTGTTCCATACTACCGAGACTTTTAATATCTGCGGACTTTAAGGATACTGATGTCGCTTTCGCGAAAGCGGAAACCTGATTTGCATCGCTCGCTACCAAAGCATCTTTCATCTGTAAATAAGGCTTGAGCGCTTGTTTAAATTGCCTTTGAAAATTCTCTGAAAATTCCATTTCCATTTCAGACATTGGCATCATAGCATCCTCTTTCTTTCCCTGATTCATCATAGAGTTTTTGCCTTGTAGCTGTGCTGCTGCGTCTACCGTAAAGGTTCCGTTGGTCACAATCTCATCGCCATTTTGTAAGCCCTCTGTTACAGCATAATTTTCGCCATTACGATTTCCGATGGTTACTTCACGCATTTCAAAAACGGGTTCGTTGGGATTGGTTTTTATATAGACCAATGAGCGTTCGCCTGTCCACATTACGGCACTTGCAGGAACTGTTATCACTTCGTTAGTCATCATCATTTCCCCTTTGAGCTTACCCGTTACAAACATTCCTGGTTTAAAGAGGTCATCTGTATTTTTTAGTGTTGCTCTTACGGTAACCGTTCTCGTTGCATTGTTTAGTATGGGGTCAATAAAAGAAACCGTGGCGTCAAATTCTTTATTGGCGTAGGCATTGGTTACTACCTTTATTTTCTGACCTACTTTTAAATCTGAAATTTGATTTTCATAGGCATCAAATTCTGCCCAGACCGAATTCAAATTGCTTACTTTCAAAATGGGCTGACCTTGTTTTACATAGTCGCCTTCACGTGCCATCACTTCTGAAACAGTACCTGAAACGCTCGCATAGACAGGAAAGTTATCGCGTACTTTTCCTGAAGTTTCAATCGCATTAATTTGGGCTTCTGAAAGTTTCCATAGTTTCAATTTGTTGCGTACAGCTTTATACAATTCAGGCTGCGATTCTTTCAATGAAGCTGTTGTGAGCAATTCTTGTTGTGCAGCGACCAGATTTGGCGCATAAATGGTGGCTAGCAATTGACCACGATTTACTTTTTGACCTTCATAATTGACATTCAGACGCTCGATACGCCCATCAAAATAGCTTGCTTGTACGGCATTGTTTTCTTCGTTGGTGGCGATTTTGCCAGAAAGCGAAATCATTCCATCGTCTTCAGACATAGTGCCATTACCCACAATAGTAGTTTGAATGTTGGCCAGTGCCATTGCGTTCTCTGTCATTTTAATCTCATTAACTGCAAGACCATCTGCACCAGATTCAGCAGGTATCAAGTCCATTCCACATATAGGGCAGTCGCCTGGTTCGGGCTGCATAATCTGTGGGTGCATTGAGCAGGTCCACATTTGGTTTGGCGACTCGCCAGAATGGTCGTGGATATCTGACATTTCAGAAACGTCCTTGTTTGCATTTGCTTCACTACCGGAATTACCAAAATTAAGCCAGCCTGCCAGTAGTCCCACGATTACTGCAATTCCTATATATAAAATGTTCTTATTCATACTATTTTTTGTTTTGTAAACGTTCAATCATTGCATTCATCTCTTCAATCTCCTTACGTTGTGCTTTGATAATCTCCTCTGCAAGTTTTTTTACTTCTGGATCTTGTATATCTGCACGTTCACTTGTCAGTATTGCTATTGAATGGTGTGGTATCATTGCTTTCATCCAGAGTATATCGCCTACGGTAGATTTTTGCTCACGCACTAATCCTAAAGCTCCAAGAAACAACACAACACTACCTACTAGAATAGCTATATTCTTCTTCTTATTTTTATACATATTAAGCATAAATAATAGCATTATTACAGCCATAGTAGAAATACCTAAACAGACCATATAAAATCGAGTAAGACTAAATCTTACGTGATCAAATTCATAAGTATTTAAATACATTGTAATGTACATTGCTATAAATGATGCTCCCAGCATCAAGAAAAACTTAGTGTACTGGCTCATTCCTTCTTTGTTGTTGTGTTCGTTTGAATTCATAATAGTTTATTTTAAAGTAATTATTTACGTTTTGTTTTAATGATTTTTTTAATTGTGGGTGAACTTGTGTACCAAAGTAGAAATCCACTTAACACCGTTATCAAGCCTAAAAGCGAAAAAGCCCTTAGCACAATTGTATTAAAATTGTCTCGACCTTGATAGTCCATAGTATGCGTCATCCAAAGAAAATCGAACCAACGCCAATCGCGATGACGTACGGTTTGAAAAGCTCCATTCTCAATCGCCACATAGGCTTTTAAATTTTCATCGGTTTTATATGAAATCTCATAAGCCGGTAATGGTCTTCCACGGTACTCGTGGTGGTCGCCTACAGATTCAATCCGTTGTATTTGGTCAAATTCTAAATCGGCCAACATATAGCGTTCTGCTACTTTGATTGCTTCTTGTTCTGTGAGTTCCTTTTTCTTTGTTCCTGTAAGTGCATTGTAAAGCACAGTCTCATTAATCCAATAATAGGGCGCATCCGCTATTTCAAGTAATTCTAATGATTGAATCGGTTCCTGAATATTTAGTTGAGAACTTCCCAGTAAATCTGAAAATGCAGTTTGTTCAGGAATCTCTTTTTTGAAATGGTCGCCGTGAATCTCATCAATATCTGTCCAGCTGAAATACATTCCACTAATTGTCCACATCAAGAACTGAATACCTAAAAAGATACCCAGATAGCGATGCGCTTTTCTTATTTTAAGTGCTGTTTTTCTTTTGACCATTTTATTATACTTCAAAAGGAAATTCAACAAGAACCTTTTCCCAACTCAAGCTAATTGTTCCTGAATCATTGGTAGTCTTTGTTACCTTGTATTCTAAATGTTCCTTGATTTCTTCGGAAATTTTTGGGGTTACTTTAAATCTCATCACATCATCTTTCTCATTATATTCATCTTTACCGTGCTGGTTCCAGTTGGAATTAAAAATAATTGTCCATTCCTCTTGATTCGGAATAACAAAGAACCCGTATTTCCCTGCCTTCAACTCTTTACCATCAATGGTCAAATCCTTATTGGTTTCTATCCAAGTGGCCATATGTGCGCCCGCTTGCCAAACGGTATTATAAGGAAGTAAACCGCCAAAAATGATACGTTTACGAACTCCTGGGGATGAATAATCAATATGAATATGCGCATCGCCCACCATCGCCATTGCGCTTGTATGCGGACTCAATGGTTTTTTCTTAGCAGGTTCTGCACTTGTTGAATTTTGCTCTGTTTTTTCGGTAATGGGCAATTCTTGTGCTTCCTTTGAAGTTTCTTTACAAGAAGCTAAAAGGATAATACATAATAGAATAATACTGTTTTTCATTATATAGGATGGTTTAGTTAATTGATTTTGTTCTGAGTCTAAGTGCGTTTGCTATTACAGAAACTGAACTAAAACTCATTGCCAAAGCCGCAATCATAGGCGATAATAGAATTCCGAAAATTGGGAATAATACACCTGCCGCAATCGGTACACCCAGCGTGTTGTATATCATAGCAAAAAATAGATTTTGTTTTATGTTACGCATAACTTTGTGGCTAAGGTTTCTTGCTTTCACGATACCGTGCAAATCGCCTTTTACAAGCGTAATCATCGCACTTTCAATAGCGACATCGGTTCCTGTACCCATTGCGATACCTACATCACTTTTTGCGAGTGCTGGTGCGTCATTGATACCATCGCCCGCCATTGCGACCACTTTACCCTGTTCCTGTAATTTTTTGACTTCTTCTAACTTGTTTTCCGGTAACATTCCCGCTTTGAAGTCGGCGAGATTGAGTTCGCTGGCTACTGCTTGGGCGGTGTCGTGATTATCTCCAGTGAGCATTATTACTTCAATGCCCTTATCCTGTAACTCTTTGATTGCCTTGGCACTCGTTTCTTTTATTTTATCGCCAATAACCACATAGCCTGAAACTTCGCCATCAATGGATAAATACGAAACCGTTTTTCCCTGTTTCTGAAAAGACTGTGCTTCGCTCTCCATTTCAGATGATAGCTTGGCATTGGCGTACTCCATCATTTTGGCATTTCCTAAATCGAGCTTCTTGCCATCAACTGTTCCTTCCACACCTTTTCCTGTAATTGCACTAAAGTTTTCGGTTTTTGATATTTCGACATTCTGCTCTTTTCCATATTTCACGGTAGCTTCGGCAAGGGGATGCTCACTGGAACTGTTTAGGGATGCGATAAGATGTAGAATTTCGCTTTCGCGAAAGCGAGATTCATCAAACGACCCAACTTTCTCAACCGTAGGTTTTCCTTCGGTAATGGTTCCGGTCTTATCTACGATAAGGGTGTCCACTTTGTCCATTTTCTCTAAGGCTTCGGCATTTTTAATCAAGACACCATTTTGTGCTCCTTTACCAACACCTACCATAACGGACATAGGCGTTGCCAATCCCAATGCGCAAGGACAGGCAATAATCAATACGGCAATGGCATTTACCAACGCATAAACATAAGCTGGCTCTGGACCCCATATTGCCCAGACAATGAAAGTGATGACCGCAATGATAACCACTACAGGTACAAAATATCCTGAAACGGTATCTGCCAATTTCTGGATAGGGGCGCGACTGCGACTGGCATCGTTTACCATATGTATGATTTGGGAAAGCAAGGTGTCGCTACCTACTTTTTCGGCTTCCATCAAGAAAGACTGGTTCCCGTTAATGGTACCGCTACTCACTTTATCATTTACATATTTATTAACTGGAATAGGCTCTCCCGAAATCATTGATTCATCTACTGTAGTTTCTCCTTCGATAATTTTGCCATCCACAGGAATTTTATCTCCTGGCTTCACACGTAGTATATCTCCTTTTTCAATCTGGTCTATGGAAACTTCTTCTTCATTTCCATCAACTACGCGTACAGCTTTGTTGGGTGCAAGTTTTAATAATTCTTTGACTGCTGAATTAGTTTTGCTATGCGCACGGGCTTCCAAAACTTGACCCATCAATACCAGCGTTAGAATAACAGTAGCGGCTTCAAAATACACGTGAACCGCACCAGATTCTGTTTTAAACTGTTCTGGAAAAAAGTCTGGAAACAGCATCCCAAAAACACTAAAGAGCCACGCCACGCCTGCACCTATACCGATTAAGGTGAACATATTGAGATTCCACGTTTTGATACTTCGGTAGGCACGTTCAAAGAACATCCAAGTGGCATAAAACACTACTGGAATGGAAAGGCCAAATTGAATCCAGTTCCACCATTTCTGTTCCATTACATCGTATAGCGGATTGTTTGGAATCATCTCACTCATAGCGATTAAGAAAATAGGAAGCGTAAAAGCTACCGCTATCCAAAATTTCTTAATCAACTTATTATATGTTTTCTCTTCGGCAGATAAATCAGGTTCCATCGGCACTAAATCCATTCCGCAAATTGGACAAGCTCCAGATTCATCCTTGATGACTTCTGGATGCATAGGGCACGTCCATTGCTCTGAAGTCGTTGCTGACAAATTTTGCTCTTCGACTAAATCCATTCCGCAGACTGGGCAGTCGCCTGGCTTGTCGTAGGTTTTATCTCCTTCACAATGCATTGGGCAATAGAAAGTTCCTCTAACTTTCCCATTAGGTTTTTGCATTTTCGCGGAAGCGGAATCATCTTTATGATGATGCTCGCCTGATTTGTGAATACTGTACGTACCGCCATCTTCTTTCAATGCTTTCTGAAATGTTTCGATAGAAATATGAGATTCCATTTCGATGGTCGCCTCTTCTTTTTCTAAATTAACCGAAGCATTGGTCACACCTTTCACTTTTGAAAGTGTCTGCTCAACGTGATTTCGGCAACCGTTGCAGGTCATTCCTTGTATTTGATAGGTGTGTTTCATTTTATCTTAATTTTTTTCGCATTGATTCGGAAATATTTTCTGCATAGACGCCATAGGCATCGACCAATAATCCCTTCATCCCATTTTTTGATGAAATAGCATACAGAACGCTGTTGTCATCAGTACTGCTCATTCCTTCAAAGCGATGCATCTCATCTACATCAAAATCTTCTGGATGTAATTTTAGCTTTAGCGCATTACATTCAATGTGTCCCGAACATAAATTAAAATCATTTGTATAACCTTGCTCTTGCAAATAAGTCATTGTTTCAGAAAGCGTATCAAAAGTTTGCATAAATGCTTTAGAGTTTTAGGGATTTATTAATGCTATATTTAATTCTCAATTCATATAATCATAACAAAAGAGCATTATACTATTGGTTCAATTTTTTAAATGAAGTATGAGAGTGTATGATTTTCCATTCACCATCTATTTTTTCTAAAATAGAAGTCGCAGCTCCTTTACTTCTAATGGTTCGTTCCTTAGTTCCTTTACCTTCGTCTGTTTTTAAAACTATGGTATACAGGTAATTTTCAGTTGTATAAGCATAGGGTAAATTCACATTTACATCAATATTATAATCTGAAAATGTAAAACTTTTAAAGTGACTCAATTCTGGACCCAAATGACCATTTATATACTCTGTATAAGTCCCTTCCACTTTACCTTGTTCAAAAATAGTAGCGTCCTGAGTAAAAAGCTCGAACGTCCCGTCGGTAGTTAGATTATGAATGGCATCTTTATACGATTTCATAACTTTTAAAATCGCTTCCTTTTCTGTATCCGCATTTGTATTTTGACTATAGACTTGACTACTTGCAAATAGCAATAGGGTTAAAAATGTTGTAAGTTTCAATATTTTCATACTTTTAGTTTTTAAGGGTTATTTATTTACTCTTATTCTATTCACATTTGCAATTCCAAATACCAACACGAAAAATCTAAGTAATATCTCAAGCGTTACTAAAATTTTTGCTGGAATCGTAATTGGAACTATATCTCCAAAGCCCACAGATGAAAATGTGACAAGACTGAAATAGGATAAATCGAAAAATTTCGAGAGTCCATTTTCACCGACACTATTATTTATTTTGAAATGTGTAGCATCCAAAAATTGCAATGCTGTAAAATCTATTGCAAACGACAAAATAACTAACAAAATCAAATATCCAAACAAGACCAGTACGTGGCTCAATAGATGGCTCTGACCAATTATCTTCATTAGTTGGCTAAGGGATAAGGCTATAATGAATCCTATCTTTAGTAATGTTAATGACAGAAGGATAATTATAGCATAAGACTCTTCCATAGTAGGTAGCGCATACAGTTTGATTATTGAAGCAATAACAAGCACCAATAGAACATACCTTGAGCTATTGAAAAGCTGCCGATAAAACGCTCCTGTGGTTTCTATGTCTTTTTTTTTATCCATACATTTTCACGTAACTCTAAGTTTTCATTGTAGGTCTCTGCTTCAATAGCATTTTACTATTTCTTTAAGCATATATATTGTGCCTGAAAAGGGAAGGGTTCTAACTAACCAACCATCAATGAAAAAATTCCCTTCCCGTATCAGGACTTTACTCTAAATCATCTTTTAAAGTTTTCATATAGTTCAATACTGTTTCCTTTTCCTCTTTTGAGAAAATAGCGTCCCTATGAATGAGCGTGTAGCTATCTAAGGGCATCTCGCCGTTTTCTATCTGCTTAATGATAGAGCGCAGTTTACTCTTCTTTCTTCTGTCTGAATAGTTGTCCCATTCGTTAAAATTTAATTCTGCTTTTCCTTCTTTAATATGGTCTTCCAAAAACCAAGCTGCTGGCTGAATTTTGCTGTACCAAGGATAAACTGTGTTATTGCTATGGCAATTATAGCAGGACTGCATTAATTGATTCTCAATTTCAGACGGCACTTTATTTACCAAGACAAAATCAGTTTCAGGTGTCGTATAGCTTTCATTTTTATCCGTCGGAAAAAACTGAATTACAACAAGAGCACCTAATGCTATCCACGCTATGATTTTTAAAACTTTCAATTAGTTTATTTCTCGTTGTACTTTACCGCATTTTAACATCTGGCTACCATAATAGGGATTACGCACTTCCTCTTTTGTACTCAACCAAGCTGTACCACCATCATACATTGGGCAAAATTGTTCGTAGAGCTTTTTATCCGTTCCGGTAATGGCTACCATATCGGTAACGTCCTTACTCAAAATCTTAAAATGCTCTCGTTGATGCTTGATATCGCTTTCGCCAATATGCTCTGCGTGCTCTGTGGCATCTTCAATAATGTCTTTCAATTCACTTTGTTCATTATCAGAATAGTTGGATGCATCAAAAGCTTTCAGTGATTTCGCTAATGTGTTACCAAGCTCTTTTGCTTTGCCATTGTCATCGTTTACAAGCGCATCTTTTAAGTTGAAATAATCATTCAGGATTGCTTCTGCTTTTGCGTCTTGGTTGTCACTCATCGCCATATCGTCCTTGTCATCCATAGATTCTTGGTGCATCTCATTGCTCATCGGCGCAGCAGCCTCTTCTTTGTTTCCGTCTTTACAGGAAGCTGTTAAAATCATTGTGACAGCCAGTGCCATTGTACTCATTGTTCTTTTTACTGTTTTCATTTTCTTTGTTTTAAATTATTACTTTTTAAAATCGGGCTAAAAGGCCGCCACCCCAGCCATATCGGTTATTGTAATTTGCCTGTAACGAAAAGTTTCGGGATACGATATATGAGGCTCCCACCAGCCATTGCGTTTCCCCCTGATAGGATGTGTCTCCAATATCGTTCACCCAACCAAAGTCAGCTCGGTATTCGTATTCGCCTTCCAGAAAAATTCTCGGAAAAATCAAGAATTCCCTGTCCAGACGAATTCTTGGCCTTAGTTGGTGGTCCATACTGACATCCACATTAAAACGGTACGGTGTAAAATATTTTACACCCACCAAACCTACTGTATTGAAGGTATCATAAGAATCGGGTGTTGAAGTTTCTGTATTTACCCCTACATACAGGCGCACCCAATCATTCAGGTATCTGTTATAGTTTACTTCTGCTTCAAGATTTTTGTCATAATCAAACTCTGCCCTTAAACCAAAGCCATTTCGGATATTGCTTGACATCAAAAAGAGTTCATTAAAATTTGAGCCTGCACGCAACAATCCCCAAGAATAATAATGGTCTGTCTCATTGATAAGTTTCTGCATTGGATAATCTCTCATTCTTTCGTCCCTTGGCGTATCGTAACTAAACACACGGGCCATACCACCCATCATATGATATAATACGTGGCAATGAAAGAACCAATCGCCATATTCTTCGTTATAGAATTCTATGACCACCTTCTGCATTGGTGGTACATTGACGGTATGTTTTAATGGGGAACGTTCGCCATTTTCATTGATGACTCTAAAGTAATGTCCGTGCAAGTGCATTGGATGGTGCATCATCGTGAGGTTATTAAGTGTAATTCTGGTTACCTCGCCACCTTTTATATTTATCTTGTCGGTTTCTGATAATGGCACGCCGTTCATACTCCAAACATAGCGTTGCATATTGCCGGTTAGATTCAACAGGATGTCGTTTACTGGCAAATCATCTTTATAAGTAGTATTCTCTTTTGCTTTTAAAAAATCATAATTAAAATAGGTTTTACGAGTTTCGTAATCAAATGAGGAAGAATCCTTCTGCATCTTTGACATATCGTGCTGCATATGGTCTTTCATTTTATCTGAATCTCCTCTGTGATTCATTGCCATTGAGTCTTTTTTCATTCCCTTCGTATCATCCATCTTCATCTGATCGTTCATTTTGCTGTCTTTCATTGACATCTTATCTTGCATCCCCATTTTCATCTCGCCGTCTTTCATATTCATCTTCATTCCATACTTCTGCATTAAAACTTCAGGTGTATTCTTTTTTTTGTTTCCTACCATTGCAGGTGCACCCATTTTCATATCCATTTTGGCCATTTGCTTCATCATCGCTACCTTATCAGGTCTATCAATTCTTTTGGCTGGATAGAGAGTGCCATTACCTAATTGTATAGAAGTATGACCAGAGCCATCTTGAGCCGTAGCGGTAACCTCTAAAGTACCTTCGGGAATAGTAACGATAACATCATACGTCTCAGCTATACCAAAGAGAAATCTGCTTTTAGAAACGGGCTGCACATCAACACCGTCACTTGCAACTAACAATGGATTACCACCACCGAAATCTACCCAGTAGTAAGTAGAAGCCGAGGCATTGATAAAGCGAAGACGTACTTTTTCTCCTGGTTTAAATTCTGGATATTCGGCAAGTGATTTACCATTGCTCAAGAATGCGGGATAATAAATGTCTGCTATATCAGCACCTTCCATTCTATCGCGCCAGAACTTAAATTGTGCTCCCAAGGCACCTTCTTTGATGACTCTACTTAATGGAACTGCTGTTCCTTTTTTAACTTGATACCACTCATTCCCCCTTTTAAGGTTTCGCAATACATTCATTGGGTCCTCGTTGGTCCAATCAGATAGAACAACTACCAAATCTTTGTCATAATCCAATGTTTTTTCTTTAGGTTGAATGACTATTGAACCATAAACACCGCTTTGCTCCTGTAGCATCGTATGGGAATGGTACCAATAGGTTCCTGATTGATTAATAGGAATTCTATATTGAAATGTTGTACCGGGCTTTATTGGCGGTGTTGTTAAATACGGTACGCCATCATAAAAGTTGGGAAGTATCAACCCGTGCCAGTGTACTGAGGTTTCTTCATCCATTTTATTGGTTACATTAATGATGGCAAGGTCGCCTTCGTTAAATTCCAAAACCGGTCCAGGAATACTACCATTGATAGTCATTCCTTTAGCGGTTACACCTGCGAGTGTCATTTCATTTTCTTCAATGGTAAGGTTGTACTCTTTAACAGATCTTCCTTCTTCTTTTCTGTCTTGTCCGTTAGTTCCCACTTGGGCAAATACTGTTGAAGAAAATAGCAGTAGTGAAATAATTCTTAGCATTTTCATAGTTTTCTTAATGTTTTTGTTTAACAAAAATATTATTGATATTCAATTTGCTGTGTTATAATTCTGGTTCATATCTATATAATCTTGTCTAAAGGATTTCTAAAATTTTTATGACCATCCTTATATTCGCTTAGGCTCATCCCTGTCTCACCCTTAAATTGTTTGCTTAGATGATTGACGTTGCTGTAATCGAGCAATTGGCTTATTTCTGTGAAATTATAATGGGGTGTTTGGATAAGTTCCTTGACCTTTTCTATCTTCAGTTTGATAAAATATTTTTCAATAGTGATGCCCTCGGTAATGGAAAACACCTTGCTGATTTTTGAATAGTCCTTTTGTAATTTATCCGCAAGAAAATCGGATAGCTTACCATCAATTTCAAGGGGCATTACATTCAATAACTTTATCAACTCAATTTTTACTTGCTCGGTCAATTTATCCTCAGTAGAAGCGATGAGTGCAAATCCATTTCTTTTTAAAATTTCGGTAAGTATGCTCAATTGTTCTTTTTCATTCATATCTAATCGAAGCCTACCCAACTCAATATCCAACAGACTAATGTGAGCCTTAAACAGTTCATCTTTTAAGACCTTGATGCAGCGGTCACACACCATATTTTTTATGTAGTAATCCTTTGCCATCGTTAGTTGATTAGGTAATTAATAATTGACTGCTGTACATAATATTGCTGCACAGAAGCTATTTGTTCCATCTGAAATTTCAATTGCAGTTCCTGTATATCGAGCACATCGTTAAAATCTATCGTTCCCGTTTCATAATTCTTGATAAGAATTTGCTCGGCATCTTTTGCTTGCTTTAAATTCTTAGTTTGGGTATTGAATTTAATTCGCGCCTGGTTGCGTTGGGATATCGCTTTCGCGAAAGCGGATTCCAAAACATTAAATCGTTGCTCTTTTTGGGTTTCGATTTCCTGTTGGCGTATCTCATTTTGCCTTGATATAGACTTGTACCTATTATTAAAAATGGGTATAGAAACTGAAACCATAGGCATCAACACATCTTTACCGTTGTCTATAGGATTCATATCGCTACGTTCTGTAACTGGCAAGTAGTCCACACCAAAGCCAATCATAGGTAGGCTCTCACGTTGATTGAGCAATTCTGATTGTGCTATGGATTCGTAGAGCTTATCGTATTTGAGCAGTTCAGGATTGAGTGATAAAGCTTCCGTACCGTATATAGGGTCACTATCTGGAATTTCCATTGCTGGAACTAAATCAACCGTCCTATTTTCATCCCGATTGAGAAGATTATTGAATGTTGTTTGTTCTGCGCCAAATTCCTCTTCCACTACCTCTCTTTGCTGCTGTAATTCATTTTGACGAATCTGTAATCGCAATACATCTACCGCAGATGCCTTGCCCACTTCTACCGAAGTCAGTGCAAGACGCTCATAAGTTTTTAATAGTTGGATGTTCTCGTCGAGTACCTTTTGCTTTGCTCTTGTTTCATACAACCTGTAATAGGATTGCGCTACTGATAGCGCCAATTTTCGTTTGGCGATTGTGATTTCCACATATTCAGCTTCGGCTATTGAAGTCGCATAATTTTCACGTGCGGTAACGGTACCAAACCAGGGCAACATCTGTTTTACACCTATCCGAGCTCTTTGTGCGCCCACCCTTGTTTCTGGCTCACTTACAAAATAGCCTGCGCTTACTTCCGTATTAGGTAGCCAGTTTGCTTCATTGACCTTTTCTTCGGCAATATTGTAGCGTAGTTCAAAAGCCTGAATTTCTGGATTGTTACTTACGGCTTCTTCAATATAGCTTTGTAGTTGTTGCGCCTGCCCGCTGATTGAAATCAGTCCAATGCTCATTATTAGTAGTGCGTTCAGATGGGCTTTCGCACTTCGTCGTAGTACATATTGAGCGTAGTCGAAATGCTCAGCATAAACTTCAGCGGAAACAAACAAAAGACAGATTATGATTTTAATATTTTTCATTTGTTTGCTCTTTTAAGTTGGTATTCTTTTTTCCAGCTATATAGAACTGGTAAAAGGAAATAAGATGTGACGTCGATTATCATTCCGCCAAAAATGGGGATGGCCATCGGTATCATAATGTCGCTTCCTTTTCCTGTAGATGTGAGTACTGGCAACAATGCCAAAACTGTGGTCACAGTCGTCATCAAACACGGTCTTATGCGTTTTCCTGCCGCTTCCAATGTCGCGAGACGTATGCCTTTTTTACTGTCTGGCTCGTTGCTTTTAAATGATTGGTCTAAATAGGTTGCCATTACAACACCATCATCAGTCGCAATACCGAAAAGGGCAATAAAACCGACCCAAACGGCCACACTTAAATTGATGGTTTTCATATTGAACAAGTCCCGTAGGTTCTCGCCAAAAAAGCTGAAATTGAAAAACCAATCCTGACCGTATAACCATATCATTATAAAACCACCTGCAAAGGCTACGGCGATGGCTGTAAAAACCATAAGCGACGTAGAAACCGACCTGAATTGGAAATACAAAATCAAGAAAATGACCAGTAAACAAAGTGGCACAACTACCGATAACGTTTTTTCTGCTCGCAATTGATTTTCGTACGTTCCCGTAAATCGGTAACTGATTCCTTGTGGCACGACCAAATCGCCATTATCGATTTTCTGTTGAATGAGCGCTTGTGCATTTTCCACCACATCGACTTCGGCAAAGCCATCGAGCTTATCAAACAGCACATACCCAATCAAGAAGGTGTCTTCACTTTTAATGACCTGTGGGCCTTGCTCGTAACGAATATCGACCAGTTCGCCCAAAGGAACCGGACTTCCAGTTGACACAGGAACATAGATACTTTTTAAGTCTTCTGGATTTGCACGCAGCTCACGTGGATAGCGTACACGCACACCATAGCGCTCACGTCCTTCTACTGTTTGGGTAAGTGGCATACCGCCCACAGCAACCTGAAGCACTTCCTGAACATCCATAATGGAAATCCCATAGCGTGCCAGCTGGTCTCGTTTAATATCAATCAGCAAATAAGGTTTACCCACAATGCGGTCTGCAAAAACAGCTTGTTCTTTAACGCCTTCGGCTTGCTTTAAAATATCTTCCAGTTGAAGTCCAAAGTTTTCTATGGTTTTTAAATCTGGTCCTTTTACTTTAATTCCCATTGGTGCTCGCATACCCGTTTGTAACATCACGAGCCTCGTCTCGATGGGCTGCAACTTGGGCGCAGAAGTCACGCCTGGAAACTTGGTCACTTGTACGATTTCATTCCAAATGTCATCAGGACTGCTGATTTCCGGTCGCCAATTTCGATAATATTCGCCATTGTTATCTTCAATCAATTCATTGCGTGTTGCACTTGTTTTGAGTTGTGAAGCTTCATAGTTTGCATCATCATCGATTTCATTATTGGGGTTAATAATGAACTTGTCATTTTTCAGCACAAATAGACCATCATCGTTTACACGGTAGCGTTGTCTCTCGCCATTTTCATTTCGCATATATTCAGACTTGTACTGAATCACGTTTTCATACATTGAGAGTGGTGCAGGGTCGAGGGCAGATTCTGTCCTACCTGCTTTTCCCACTACAGTTTCAATTTCAGGGATGCTTGCCACGGCCATATCCAGCTGTTGCAAGACACGTTTGTTCTCTTCGACACCAGCGTGCGGTAAGGATGTAGGCATCAAAAGAAATGAGCCTTCATTAAGTGCAGGCATAAATTCCTTCCCTGTGTTACGCATTATGACCACACCTAAAATCAGCACCGTTGTTGGAATGATTAAAAACAGGTATCGGTTTTGAAGTGCCCAGCGTAAAATGCTGTCATAGTATCTTCGAAAAACTGTAAACACACCAAGCAGTCCAAAGCAGATAATCGCTACAAAAATCAAATTCATTAGAATACTGCGGTCAAAACCAAGTGGTCGCCAGTATTCGGCGAGTAGGAAAACAATAGCAACACAGGAAATAATAATATGGATGAGATTAGCTCGTTTTTCTGTAATTCTATCCCTTACGCTCAAAAGCGCAACAACACCGTAGGCAATCAAAATGAGACCAAGCCAATAGCCATAAAAGATGGCTGTGATACCAAGGACAATGAGAATACCATTAATAATGTACTTTGAGCGTTCCATTAGGTTACTTTTCTTAAAAAGAAACGCGGCAAAAGGCGGTATTAAAAACAGCGCGATTACAAGCGATGCAGCAAGTGCCATTGTTTTTGTAAAGGCGAGTGGTCTGAATAGTTTTCCCTCAGCACCTATCATTGTAAACACAGGTAGAAAACTGATAATCGTTGTGAGAACTGCGGTCAAAATTGCACCAGAAACTTCCGCAGTTGCGTTGTAGATAATTTCGTTTGTGGTGTATTCTATTCCGCTTTCGCGAAAGCGTAATTTTTTATCTTCCAGATGCCTAATCATATTCTCGGCGAGTATGACGCCCACGTCAACCATTGTACCGATAGCAATGGCAATTCCTGACAAGGCAACAATGTTAGCATCTACATTAAAGAGCTTCATTGTTATGAAAACCATTAAAACGGCAACAGGCAACAGACCAGAGATTAGAATGGATGCACGTAGGTTAAACACCATTACGATGATGACCAAAATGGTTATCAGGATTTCAAGTGTAAGGGCTTCATTGAGCGTATGAAGTGTTTCCTGAATAAGTTGAGTGCGGTCATAAAAGGGAACGATAGTCACTTGTGAAGTACGACCATCTGCCAAGGTTTTTGTGGGTAGTCCAGATGATAATTCGGCTATTTGATCTTTTACATTATTGATAACTTCCATTGGGTTAGCACCATAACGAGCTACCACGACTCCGCCAACCACTTCGGCACCTTCTTTATCTAAAATACCGCGGCGGGTCTGTGGTCCCAAATGAACATTAGCGATGTCTTTGATTCGTATAGAAGTAAAATTTTCAGAAGCGACTACTGCATTTTCAATATCTGCAACAGATTTTACATACCCTAAACCACGCACCAAATATTCAGCTTGATTGATTTCCAAAGTCTGCGCACCGATGTCTTGATTACTTTCCTTGACAGCTTTTACAATATCGGTCAAGCCGATGTTGTATTGCCGCATTTTTTCAGGATCAACATCCACTTGGTATTCCTGGACGTACCCACCAATTGAGGCTACTTCGGAAACACCACTTGCCGAAGACAATCCGTATTTCACATAATAATCCTGTATGCTGCGTAACTCCTGTAAATCCCAACCGCCAGTTACGCTGCCATCTTTGTCGCGACCTTCCAGCGTGTACCAAAAAATTTGACCCAAGCCTGTAGCATCAGGACCCAATGCAGGGTTTACACCATCGGGCAATAGATTTGCAGGAAGTGAATTGAGTTTTTCAAGAATACGGCTACGCGACCAATAGAATTCTACATCTTCTTCAAAAATGATATAGATACTTGAAAAACCGAACATTGAAGAGCTTCGGATGGTCTTAACACCAGGAATTCCCAACAATGACGTTGTAAGTGGATAGGTAATCTGGTCTTCGATATCCTGTGGTGAACGCCCTTGCCATTTGGTGAAAACAATTTGCTGGTTTTCGCCGATGTCTGGAATGGCATCAACAGCTACAGGATCAGTTGGTAAAATACCTGTTTCCCAATTGAAGGGTGCGTTAACTACTCCCCAACCTACGAATAGGGCGAGTAATATTACGGCGACAAGTTTGTTTTCTATGAGAAATTTTATGCTTTTATTTAGCATACGATGTGATTATTAAACAGTTATAGAAATATGCTTTGGTTTGCTCTCAGTACAAATGAGAAACAACAAAACGTGCCCAAAACGAATGTATCGCCGGGTTTTCCAGTTACAATTACATTGCTACTGGTACTGTTTAATAAATCAAATTAAGAATGTCTGGTGCAATACCTGCAAGTCCCGCCTTACGAATGGGGGCGAGTGATCTGAGAAAGAGATCTCTTGTGATTCAGTTCCTTCAAAGAGACTGATATATGAGTAAGCAAAAGAGGCAACGAATATTTGTTGCTCAAACGTAAGTTGTGAAAAATCCTGTTTTAAATCGTCTTGACCTTCAATAATTAATTGTTCATTTGAGCAACAAGATTTTTTAGAAATCATTGAGTTAGAGCAACTCTTAGCAGGTTCAGCTTTTTCCATTCCACAAGTCTGAACATCTTGGATGAATGAAAAATCTACTAACGTATCCCCACAATAGTGCATATCCACACTAAATGACATTGTGGTCAGTAGAACCACAACAGCCATTAAAATTGCCATTGATTTGTGGATAATTTGTTTCATTTATTGCAAAATTAGCAAATATTTTAACATAAATGTTTGTTTTAACGAAATGTTGTGTAATGGTGAAAAATCACATTTTCGATAAATAAGAGTAAATCACAATCAAATTCTTTTATTTTAGTGAGCTTAAACAATTAAATATTAGCACGCTATAGACTTCAATTTAACAGACATAAACGCATCATATTCAAGTCTTATCCCTAAAAAGACTGATGGTATAACCGTTTATATGCTCCATAAAAAAATCATAAATAAACAGATTAACAAGCACTTTACCTATAAAGATATTGAAAGGTGTATTAAGGATGTGGCTTTAATGGAAAGCAGTAGCATACCTCATACTGATCCTATTGTAGATGGTTTGTTGAAGTACTATTTAGAACATCCAAGAGAAGAACGCTTTAAATATGCGCTTACCGACTTTGCACTTAAGTTCGTTAAGCTAATAGATAATAAACTATATAGCCCGTATGCAAAGTTTCCACTACGTGACACTTTCAAAAAACTTGCAGACTTTACAGCTTCAGATATTAAAAGTATAGATGATTTTAATAGATGGTATGAGTTTAATTTTGAAGGTAATAGCGGTACTGTAATTATAGATCATTTAGAGTCCTTAAAAGATTACGTTAATAAAGCTATTGACGAACTCAATATTTATATCAATCAAGACCAAGATTCGGCATTAAAAACAGCTGAGAATGTTTCCATATTATTTGAAAAAATTACTGCAAAAAGCGACGAGATTAAAGACACTTTACTAATAAGTAATAGCCTTGACGAAGAAATAGAACAGGTCGTTGACTATTTTTTAAAAAGAAAAAACAGCCTTCCTGACACTAAAACGCCTGAACAGAAAGAAACTCATAAAAAATTAAGAGAAGAATACGATAGAGCCGTTCAAATTAAAAAGAAGGTAGATGAGTTTTTTGTTGAAGTAGAATATAAATTAGGACAATTATTAGATAGGTCAGCTTACGCAAGCACTCAATTAATAACGGTACAAGATAATTTTAAAAATAAATCGGCAGTTAGAATAAATGTAAAGCGTTTTTTAAAATTCACATTAGAACAAGCATCCTTCTCAAAAAAAGATGGTATTACATTGTCTGAAAAATTCCCTTTGAAATCTATTGTTTCTGAACGTTTTAAACACGTCGGTTTGGTTTATTATGAAGAGTTTGGTATTCAGAAGAGCTATGTTATTGAACCTAAAGTTAATGAAGCACACCTAAAGTCACAAATCTCAAAATTAGATACCGAACTAACTCGTCAAGAGAATACCGCCAAATGGGTAAATCACTTTAAAAATCAGTTAAGCAACGATGGGGAAATTGATTTTAGCAATCATTTTTACGAAATAGCTTTAAAAGAAAATGATGCCTTAATAGCACTTAAAGTAGGATTTGAACTTGTAGAGTTTGCTAGACATAATAACGGTTACGAAATTAAAATAGACAGAGAAATCCCCAAGTCATCTCTGTCTCAAAATATTGCATTATGGAAAATGAAAATAATAAAGAAGTAAGTCAAAATTTTTCGTTTTTTAAAAACGCAGATGTTCAAGAATATTTTGCAGATTTAAATATTGAACTACTATCTGGTAGACATATTCAAAACGATAGATTTTATCTCTATAAACTACTTAAGGACTATTTCAACGAGCTTTCATATTATTATGAAAAGGTATATGGTTTAGAACTAATAATGGAAAGTAGAGAAGACTCAAAATACTATTACGTAGATTATCCTGATGCATCCAAAGGAGCACTTGCTAACCCATCCCGACACAAAAAGCTAACGCAAAAACAAACCTTGATAGGTATTATACTACTTAATATGTATTATGAGCGATATTTTGAAAGTAAAAAAGAAGTACGCTTTGCAGATATAAAAAAGGAGATTAAAGAAAGTGACAATAATATTTTGTACAAAAAATTATTTTTTAACAAAGTACAAGACGATTACTTGGAAGGCGACTGGTCATTAAAGGTTATTAAGCCATTTAAGAGTGTACTACGAGAATTTAATAAGTTGGGATGGATTACAAATTTAGCTGTAGAAGATGGCGAAGATATACACTTTGTATTACGAGAACCAATTATTAGATTTCAAAAATTGTATGAAAAAGAAATTACAAACTTCACAGAGTTTAGTGAAAAATACCTTAGCCAATTATAATGATAGAATATCCAAGAATTTTTTCGCTATCCACAGTTGGTGTGAGAAAGCACTATAATCAAGACTATTTATTACATCAAGTAAGGACTGATTTTACCGGCAACAATGGTATCGGTAAATCGCTTATAGCAGACTTATTTCAACTCATATTTATTGGTCAAAAGAGCAAAATAAGTTTTGGCACCGAGAGCTTCAAAAATAAAGACAGACATATACATACTATACCTTATAATACTGATGATGCTTATGTTTTTATACATATAGAATTTAAGAAAAATGAATTTATAACTATTGGCACTAATATAGGTAATAAGCGTAGCAGGCCGTTAAAGTCATTCTGGATATTAAATCAAGCCTATAATGATAATGACAGAAAAGACCTTGAAACTTTAGCACTTCACGCAGATCAGTTAGCATACAGTAAAGATTTTTTAAAAGATGGTCAATTTTTGCCCATTAACCAGCTTGCAAGGCATCTTAAAAAGAATAAAAAAGGCTTTCTAAAATCCTTCACAGATTTAGAAGATAAAAAAGAATACTATGAGTTTTTATATACTAATGAGCTTTTGCCTATAAATCTTGCGATTGATGAAAATATGGACGCTTTCGCGAAAGTGATACAATCCTTTTCAAAAGCAAACTCATTAGATACGGAGAGCGATAAAATTTTAAAGGATTTTCTTTTTGAGAATAGTTTGGATAAGCTTGAGACCAAATACAAATCAAACAAGGAGAAGCTTGAAAAACTTATAAATGAATACAATGAGCTGGACGAAGAAATACATACTATTGAGTTAAAACAAGAAGTATTAGGTAATCTTAAAGAGTTAGAGCAATTAAAAAACGATGCGCAACAAAATTATCTAACAGCTGAATACCATAGTAATTATTCGCAATACGAAACTGTTGCAAATAAATGCATAGGAACTTCTAATAAAATTGAAAAAGAGACAGATATCATTAGTAACCTAAAATCAGATCTACCAAAAATTTCTAAACAAATTGAAATTACAAAGTCAGATTATGACACCTATTTTAAAGCTCAAGAATCCTTTACAAACTATAAAAATCTCTTTAATGCAAGAGCAGAAAAATTAGCAAGTCTTGATCAGCTTCAAAAAATGAAGCTACCTGAAATAGATCAAGCAAATTTAGTTAAGATAAATATTGATGAATACAATCACCAGTCAATCATTGATAGGGTAAATAAACTTAATTCTGATTTAAAAAGATACGGTACGATTGATAAAATAAATGAGAAGACATCATCACAGCTAAAAATTATTGCAGACTACAAAGCAGTCAAGAGCTCAGAGCTTGCTGACTTAGAAGCACTCAATCGTATTCTATCTGCTGGAGAAGATGGTTCCTTAATCGCACAGATTTTAAAAGACGGTAACAATCTTACTAAAGAACAGGAAACTGTACTGTTCGGATTGCTTAAAAATGTGGATTGGGGAAAACCAGATAATCCTACTAAAGGAAGTCAATACACTAAAGATAGTTCTCTCTTAAAATCTGAAAATATTGAAGAAGATAAGGTGAATTCCGGTTATTGGTTTGCAATAGGTGCTTTACGAACCTTTGTACCTTACTCTAATGATAAACAGATATTTGCTGATACTGCTAAAATGAATGATGCTAAGAAAAAAAAGCAGAATGCAATTAACGAGCAAGTAAAGTCTATCAATAATGAACTTGGCGAAATTTTAAAATTTGAGAAAGGAGATCCTTACGATTTGTCAGCGGTTGATGAGCTGAAAAATCTTAATAAAGATTTTAAAGACTTTTCCTTATACGAAAGGTCAAAAATAGCAATGAGTATTGCCGAAAGTCTTTCTACTAAAATTACTCAAGACCAGAAAGACTTGGAGCTATCGTTGCGAGAATTAGAAGCACTTGAAAAGAAAATTCCAATTGAAATTACATATGAAAAAATAGACGATCAGTTAACATCTTATATTCAAAAAGTAGCTGCTAAAAAGTCTGTCCATACAGATTTGCAAAACAAACTTGAGACTTCAAAATCAACCATAACCCAAAAGGAAGAAAATTTAGTCACACTTAAAGCGTTGCTTGACTCACAGGAGAAAGAACGCGATGAGCTAAAGAAAAAGTATGAGGGTGCGCTTATTATCTTTAAAACACGTTTTAGTCAGTTGCATATTCAGGATTTTGTGCCTACTAATATCAATCAAGTGAATGTAGAAAATCTTCAAAAATTATATAACACAAATAAGGACAATTACATAAACGCTTATGGTAAAGCATCATCCCGATTCGATACGACCAAAGATGATTTAGAAGTAAAAAACCAAATGGATGATCAGAATTATTCATTTGCGGTTTTAGAATTAGTGTTATTAGGACCAAAAATAAAACACACTGAAAATCTTGCCCCAGCACTTAAAAAATCTAATCAAAACAGAACTAAAGTAATGCAGGCCATTACGCAGGCGATGCTTCGTATATTCAAATTGACAAAAACAAAGTATCAAGACTTTGAAAAGACAGTCGAAGATTTGAATGATTTTTTTAACGAGCGACTAATTAGTGACAAGTACCATTTCAAAATAGATTTTACGCCAAATGAAACATTCAAAATAGATTGGATGAAGAATCTACAGTCGTCCACTCAAGCCGCTTACTCGGAAGGAGAATTACAATTTTCAGACTCAGTAGAGAGTTTTGTTGAAAAGATATTTGCAGAAACAACCTCCTACAATGAGAAGATAAAATTTTCAGACCTATTAGACCCAAAAACTTATTTCGATTTAAGTACCAGATTATTAGACAAAGACGGCATTGACCAGACAGGAAGTACAGGACAAAGCTATACAGCGATTGTATTATTAGGTATTGGCAGACTTTCAATTGTGCAAAAAGAAGATAGAAAAGGTGTCAAATTTTTAATACTTGAAGAAGTCTCTAATATGGATAAGGGTAACTTTAACACCTTTCCAAATATTGCAAAAGAGTTTGGATATCAAATGTTGACAATGACACCAGAACCTTATGGCTCTAACGAAGACGAAGGCTGGTATTTACATCACTTAATTGAAGGTTACGAAGATGTTAATATCAATTATGCACCGCCAAGTAGCTATTTTAAAACTAATGAAGCCAGACAAGATCTGTCAGATTACTTAAATAATGTAAATGACCAATGAATTGGGTAACATTAAAATCATTAAATGAACTTTACAGAAATAAAGAAACCAAGATTAAGGAAACTTTAATCAAAGATTCATTATTTCAACACTTGCTGAATGATACCCAAGAAATCAAAGAAGGCTATAAGGTTTATTATTCTGATGATGAAGATTTTTTTGAGATGTATGAAGAAGAGTATCTAGAGAAGTTTAATCAGTACTACGCATTTTTAGAAAACAATCAACTTTTAAAACCTCAAACCAGATTTGAAGAAGCAGATATCATAGAGCTAATGGATATGAAACGTCGTATGGACAGCGGCGAACTTTTGCCAATTAGAAATCAAATAATGCAAAATGAGGAAACCGTCAGGAATGTGTCTTCTATGTTTTTCAAAAATGAAAAATATTTAATTGGTAAGAAAGCTTTAATTGATGCCGTTAAACAGATGCTTCAAATTGATGAGCTTGCTGATGATAGAGATCAGCAATATATGTATCGTTTAGAATGTGAAGATCCTAAGTTAATTATTCTCTGTGAAAATTTAGACTTTTTAAAGAGACCTTCATTACCTAGAAAATACGGTTATGAACTTTGGTATGCTGGAGGGAAAAACATTGAAAAACTAAAATATTCCTATGACAGGAACTTGCCTATCTACTATTCCGGCGATTGGGATTATGATGGTCTACTTATTTTCAATATGGTTTGTAAACTTATTCCACAAATTAAGCTTCTTTATCCAACAGCTAGTTCTAAAAGCATCCTGAAATCAGAACACAAAAGTCTTTGGATGGACAGGGATAACCCTTCTAAATACTCCAATCTTAGTGTGAAGAATTTAGATAATAGGCACAAAGATATTCTAGTTAATTTAATAAAGAAAAATCACTGGATAACTGAAGAGGACAATCATCTTAAAGAAATGGTTACTTTGATTCAAGATTAGAATGATGTCACTTTACCAAAGTCATCAATAAGCTCTTCTGGCTATTACACAAAAGGATTAACCGCCGCAGCAGTTCCACTAGGATAACCCCAAGCCACATATTGTGATTTACCTTCATCTACATCAAGATGAACAAATGTATTGCCTACACCTATGCGTTTAAAACCCACATCACGCGCGGCCATAACCAGATTGTTGCGAATTGTTCTAGAAGAAGCTCTTATATCTACAGCTTTACAAGTAGGCATTTTATGAGAAGAGTTGCGCACGCCACCTACTTTACGATTGTGAGCGTCACTACGTGCTCCAGAGTTTATCCAACTGAAGATAGGATAACCGGTCTTTACCGAGAGATTGTGCAGCATCGCTATAAGACGTCTATCCATACAATTTCCAGAACCAGGTAAATCTGGACTGTCAAAGACTGAGAAATCCACAGCGATTCCGTTTGGCTTATATAGTCTAGATTTTGAACGCGACTTGCTAAATTTATAAGCCAAAAAAGCGCCACCCATAAGTAGCGCCATTGTGCCTAATCCTATATAAATATGGCGGTTGTCTTTAATTGCCATTAAGCCTTGTCTTTACAGTTGCAGGGCTTCTTTGTCTGCTGACTTTCTTTATATCTCAAATAAAGATCAGAACCTATTTTAATAGCACTTAGCAAGGTAAATGCGGCAAAAATGTAATTGAGTGTATTACTTCCTTTATCTACATTCATAAAATCTTCTTTTTATTGTAAATCTGAATTTCGGCTTCCAGCTGTTCGATGTATTTTTCTAGCTCCGTGATACGATCACGCTGTTTAGTAATCGTGCGTGACATTGCGGTATTCTTATTCTCGAGCTGGCTGATGCGTTTTTCCATTTTTTCAGACCATTGCACCCAGTTGGTCACAATGCTGTCGTTAGCCTGAGCATTAATGTGCCGTATCTCAGCATTTTTCAGTTTGCGCTGGATATTATAGTGCATCAATAACTCTATGAGCTTCCAGAAGCCCGTAGCACCTAATACAATCGCAACAATTTCATAAACATTCATAATTTGGTTTTTTACGCTTTCGCGAAAGCGTACTCTAATTAAAATTCATCCCTTGGTCTTGGCTCGTCTGGTGGTAAAATCAACTCTCCACCACGAATTCCAAAATCCACATAGCGTAATGGAAGCTCCGCTAAATAAGGGTTCACATTGAGTATCACGTGATCTTCACTATCTACAAAAGTCCCGTAGAGAAACAATCTACCATCTGCATCTATCGCGTAGTTAAAGGTGTTTCCCTTTTCGGTCTGGCAGAGTCCGTAGTAATCAGATTGATCTGTTACTAAGGGTGCTGGTAAACTTACCTGCCAGCCTGCTATCTCAAGTTGTTTGGCATCTCTAGCACGTAGGCGAATATCCTTCCCGACAACTAGATTTGCATTAATAACCGAGTACCGATTGCGTACTGGCGAGTGTAGCAAACTTGGCCCTAAATGCTCTGGCTTTACTTCTAAAATCTCTTGTGTATTTTCTATCGATTTTGTCTCTTTTGAAACACTATCACTTTGATATCCCATAATTAGTTGGCTATTAATATTCCTGAAAGGATCAACAAGCCACCACCCAAAAGGATCTTGTGCAACTTGCCTTGTTTCAGTTTTTGATTTTTAAATTTTAGTTGGTTTTCTAAATACAGAATTTGCTCATTGCTATTCTCGGAAACTGCTGTCAGATTGAAATTTTGCAATCTCAATCTCGAGACCACAGAGTCTTTCTTTACGAGTAAACTGTCCTTGAGCCTAATCGAAAAATCCAATCGTCTCACGATGGAATCCTGATACCTGCCACGCTCTAATCGCAATGCAATCTCACGAGACTGTTCCAAGTTAAAACAGAAGTATTTCTCATTTTTTATAAGCTGTACTATCGGTTTTAAATCTTGAGAAATACAGCAATAGCTCTGCATCGCTATAACTAGAAATAGTAGTAATTTTTTCATTGAGACTCGTTTTTAGATGGCCGATTGTGACGGTATTCTTACTTACCAAAGCCGTAAGGCTATCCACCTGCTTTTCCAGATCTTCAATCTCCAGGTCTAGCGATTGATTTTTTATAAGCAGATTTTGATTTTGTTCTTTCCAGTCGCTAGGCGTTCTTAGCTCATATCCATTCTCTTGTGGAATGATGATCTGCGTAAGCACAAGGACGACCACCGCAAAAAAGAAAATGGCGAAAATGACTTTCCACTTATTCACGTTTATCTTCGTTTTCAGGTTTAAAAAGTCTGTTCAACACACTTTCTAAAATCAGCTTGTGGAAGACGAGCGCAAACACAAATGACTGCAACAGCATTTCTATCTTGTGCAGCATCGTATCTCTTATAAAATAGACGATGATACCGTAAAGAATTCCTACGATAAGCACGCGATAGCGTGTCTTGATCTTTATGCCAGTAAAATCTGCTAACCAATCTGTGACTGGTTTTTGATTAAGACCGAAGGCAATAATGATGAACGTAAAAATATATGCCCAATCTAGGCTAGATAAGTAGTGAACTAAGTGTTTTAGGATGTCTGTCATTTCAATTGATTTTTAAGGGTTTCTTTTATGATTTTGATGTCTGCGGTAAGCAGGGATATTTGATGATTTGGGAACATATTTTTGGTCAAATGTGCAACCAGAACAATCGTTGCTCCAGATGCCAATAGAGCGATGATGATCTTTGTAAGCGTCTGGTTAGTCATTGTGAGCGTGACTTCGGTTTTAATGCCGTCATCATCTACAAGGCTTGACACGATATCTTTAATGCTTTTACCCATAATTAGTTGGATTGGTTTTTAATGGATTCGTTCATTTCTAAGGCATTGAATAGTGATTCTGTTACCGTCTCAACTTTTAGATATTTCTCTACACGCTCTTGTACTTTTTCGTCAAAAACGCCAGTCACGATTCCAGCCCAACCGTAATTTCTTAGCAAATACACTTGCAAACGTTCCACATTTTTTCCCTTGCTTCCCAGTTGCAAAGGGAATTCATCAGCGACAGGTTTTTTAGGTACTGTTTTGGTCTTAAAATCTCCTTTTTCAAGACCGCCGCTACAGCTTGCTTTTGCTCTTCAGTATCTTCTCTTTTGCTTTTCAGCAATTGATGGGCAATGATCCCGACACCGAGTAAACCGCCAGTAATACAAACTACTTTTACGATGTTTTCTCGTTTCATTTCCCTACCATTTTTAGCGCTTTCCGCATTCCTGCGATGTCCTTTTCTGTAAATTCAGCTTTGCCCAATCGCTTTTTGGCAGCCTTTAACGTGAGCGGTCCAAAAACGCCATCAACTCCATCACGCTTTGAACCAGACTTACCTAGATTCTCTTTGTAAATCTTTAGATAGGCCTGTAAAATTTTTACATCTTGATGACGTGTTCTATATTTTAGCGGATAGCCAGTCTTCACGTATTTAATGCGTGGTGTAGATGAAGAGCTGGACGATGATCCTGAACTACTTGAAACAGGAATGGTCGTGTTTATAGGAATTATCTGTGGTGTGTTCTCCTGGTTTTGAGCCAGGTCGACTTCTTTTTGATCCTTCTTTTTCTTGTAGTACATATAGGCAACTGCGCCACCTGCGAGTACAACGATCACACTACCCACAACAATGAGATCTTTGTTTTGTTCAAAAAAGGTTTTCTTAGGTTTGGTTACGATTTTCTTCATAGTTATTGGGTTTGATAATTAGGTAATTGGCGCACAGGATTATGCACGTATTGTTTCATCTCCGATGCACTTAAAAAGCTGGACAAGTGTTTCCACAAATCCTGCTTGTACAGTTGCCAGTACGATTTTGAGAGACTTGCTACTTGGGTTTTATCTCGTAAGCGTTTCGCAAAAACGTCCTTGACTGCATCTTCATCATCGTTAAAAGTGCCTTTGGCATTCTTGAGCTTTTTTGCCAAATTTCTGGCTGTAGCATCATCGAGTATTTTAATCTTTCGTGGTGCGATCCATTGCTGCACATTGGTCAGATAATTCATATCAAAAGGCTTGTCCCAGTTGGGTTCTCGTTTAATCGTGCCTTGATTTCCTGTGGACACTTGGATTCCAGATCCTATATCTTTGCCGATGACCTGTTGGGCTTGTTGTTTTTCCTTTTTACGCTTTCGCGAAAGCGTAACAAACACACCTACTGTAACTGCCGCCATTGTAGCGCCACCTATCATCCACCATCCTGTTTTTGTTATTTTCATTCTCTCTTTTTTAAGCTGTTCTATAGTTGGGTATTTGTCCTATGATGCTCAGAATGATCTTGATTTCATCCTCCGAAAGTCGATTCTTAATGGTATCGATCAAGTTCTTGTTGTAAGTGCTTTGATACGCCTTAGCCACTTGCGAGACCTGGACTTTATCCTTTAATTTTCTAAACACGGCATACACCGCATCTTCATCATCTCCACCTTCATACCACGCGCCCCAAGACTTATGGATCTGCTTTGCAAAACTGGTTGCGCTGCTCTCACTCATTGCGATCACTTGACCATTTACATTCTGCAAAACTTTTGTGAGATAGTAAATGTCAAAGGCATTTTCCGCATCGAGATTATTTGCCGTGGTTGCCAGTTGTTTCTTTATATGCGTCAATAGTTCGCTTGTTTTTTTATCGCGTTTACGCTGGCGTATAGATAGAAATGAGCTTCCAACAATGAGAATTCCCACAGCACCGCCACTTACTTTATAGATGAGCTGTCTGTTCATTTGCCTAATAATTTAGTAGCACGTCCTGCTGGCGTGAGCATCGCCAGGTCTGTAATGTCTGCATCTTTTGCAGAGTTGCGTAAAACCACCACAATAAGAATGAGTGTGATCGTGAGAATTACCGGAACTCCGATAGCTAAGATCTTCGTAAGGCTCTTGCCCAAACCAAAAATATTACCGCCTATTTCCGAAATATCTGCAATAGTTCTGGTTGCCATATTGCTAACATCCAGCTCGTTCTTGAGTAACCATTTGTTAAATGATGGACTTGTGGTGCATATCGCAGACCCATTGGTTTTCCAAGTGACCAGCCACAGCATTTTTGCGTTATCCTGTCCCACTTCTTTTTTTAATTTGGCATAATAGCTCGTCCAGAAGTCGCAAGGGTCGTCGGCTTCTGGAATGAGAAAGGATGTGTTCTTTATAGTTACTTGCTGTGCCATTTAATTGCCTAAAAGTTGATTGGCTTGTTTTTCAATTTGGGTTTGATTGGGATCTTTCTCTTTAAGAAAAGCTATTAGGCGTTGCTTTAGTTTTGCTTCTCTGGCTCTCGCAACTCGCTTATCGTGATTGATGTATAGCTGTCGTCCCATCCAGAATCCTATGCCCAATGTGATGATGGTTCTCATATCAAAATCCTTGATAAATATTACACTTGGGAATCTCCAGTTCTTCCAGCCATTTCTTGACACTAAAACCAGGTTTATCACTATCCTGTTTTGTGGCGATCTCATTAAAACCCACAATGATGATTTCTGGAAACCTAATAGTATAAAATCGAATCACGGCTTCTAGTGTGGCGGTTTGTTCTTCGGTACGTGTGTCTTTCCACCACGCTTCTTTAAGTGTTCTGCCACCTACGTACGCAAGGTTTTTTACATTGCCAGTAATACCATATCTGCCTTGTGAGATGCCCCAAAGATCTACTTCGGTCGGGCTGTTTTCAGGGATAATGGTTTCCAAAGTGCCATCCTGCAATACGAGATAATCAAATCCAGGACGGTTCCAACCAAAACCACCATTGCGTTTGTCGTTGGTGTGTTTTTCGATGATCGTTCTTGCATCAAGATCTAAGGCTTCGCTGGTATCGGTACTGTGTATGACTAAAAAATCTACGTCTTTCATTTTGTTGAATTTTGAGTGATGGAATTATTGAGTTTTCTAAAGCCGAGTAATCGGTAAACTGGATATGCCTTGATATTTACTTGATTGTTCTGGTTGCCACCCAGACAGTAGATGTATTTCTTGTCTTCAGAATAGCCGATGAAGAATGCCACGTGACCTTTCCAGCTGTTTTTCTTGCTACGCCAGAAGACTACTATGTCGCCAATAGCTGGTTGCTTTGTTTCTGTTCCCACTCTCAGCCAAGAGCGTGCTGTGAGTTGATTGCTCATTTCCTTTCCACATTCTAGGGCAACCCAGTTTGTGAAAGCAGAGCACCAAGCGGTTTCATCGGTAGTGACCCAAGTATGACCTATCTTTTCAAAATAATCTAGTATTACAGGATTATGCTGTTGACCTACCAATTCCGTAACTCCATATTGGCTCAAAGCCGTGTTGATGATTGACTTCATAAAATGGATTTGAAGGGATTCTTAGGAACTCGTTTGGGAACGCCTTTACTCATTTGCACGCCATAGGCAAGCGACGCCTTTTCTGGAAGTAGATTGTACATTTCCAGCTTTTTGTAATACAAAATGAATGTGATGGTCTGCAAACCACCAATCTTAAAGCACCAACTGTTCTGGCCATCGAGCATCACACCATCGACACCAAAAACTTCTGATACATTCTGAAAACTCTGCGGACTTTGGTAATTACCAAGCGAAAGTGTTTTGCAGATCTCTTTTCCTGCAATGCTCTTTTGTAGCAGTTGCAAGGCATTTACACAACGTTCTCCAGAGGCGACGATTTTAAGGTGCTTCAACATTCCTGGACTAAACTTAAAATCTTCGCGCTCTTCGTGATATTCATCATTGATGGTTACCGTTGGACTTTTGGAAGAATTAAAAATGCTCAAAAGATTGAGTTGTGTAGTGACTTTAGCAATTTTAGATGTTGATTCACTATCCACCAATCGAAACTGGTCTTGTATATCCCAAGGTGTTTCCGTTTGGGCCTGCGTTTCGGCATTGATGCGCGTCGTACTTTTAGAAACTATGTTTTTGATTATAAGTTCATTTGTCTCGTTATCAAAGCGTATTTCCGTAGGTCGTTTTCCAGTCCTATTAGCATCTACCACTTTGTGATTTAAACCGATGTGATACATCATATTATTTACTGAACCTATGACATACACCATTCCGTAGAAATAGCCAGAATTTGTATTTATGGCCAGCGCTACTGGCGAAACCGTTCCAGGCATCGCATTCTCCGTCAATGGAATTGTAGCAATTACAGTCCCATCACGAGCAACTACCGAAACAGAATCCGAAAGCTGATTGGCCACATACAATAAATCATTTGCAGGGTTAAGCACTACTTGCTGTGGATGCGTACCTACCAAAACATCTATTTTTTCGGCGTTCTCAATAAATAAAGGGTCTGTGATAGGCTTATCGCTATTACCACCCCAAAGACAAACATTTCTGGTGTCTGGCGTGTGATTTTTGACAGTTACCTGCATTACATCAAACTCATCGTGCAGGTATTTTTGATACTGTTTAAAACCTTCCTTTTGTTTTTGGTCTTTTATGAGATTACGCTTTCGCGAAAGCGGACTTCTACCAGAACCACAATCAGAAATTTCCATAACACCTTCATCGGTCGCATAGAAAACAGCATCTCTTGAAGGGTCGCAATTTCTCTTTCTTGTTTCTGGAAAAGCAACGTGCATCACGCCAGATCGTGTACCCCATTTTTTTAAATCGGTTGTGTATTTTGCAGAATTATCTTTCATATAAGCATCTTCGTTAGAATGGATTGTCCTTTTAATAACCGCAGGATCTTCGCAACTTTCACAGGCGAAAGTTTCTGTGTTTTTGGACGTTAATTTTATCGTTGCGCCCATTGTAAATACTGCCATTGTGATAAGAAATAGTTTATGCATTTGCTCTATAATTTTCTATGAAGGCAACCACGTCCTTGGTGCGCTGTACCTGTGATGCGCCCACGTGATGTGGATTATTGCCAAAAACCTTGGTCACGGCATAAATGGCTTCAATCGTCGGGAAACCGTAGTCCAGATATTTCTTAATGCCACAGAGATCTGCTGTTTTTTGACTTCTAGTATTAAGGAACCAATGGCATCCTTCGTGGGCAAGAATTGCCACGCGGATAGGAATGGTATAGCCAATGAATAAGCGCTGTGAGATCTGTACACGTGGCATCTTGCGATGTGTGCGCGCCGGTGTGATTAATTCCTTTCCAAAAGCATCTGTTATCGTAGGTAAGTATTGAAATAGAAACTCGTGGTTTTTGGAATCGTAAAAGCCTGTAGGCGTGTGTCCCGCTTTTTGGGCAAAGTCTATGGCAAAATCCATAAAGCGATGTTGCTCGGTAGTTGCCCAGACTTCGGCAGGTTTCATTTTTTCTACCTTGAAGTAGCTCATATCAAACTGATAGTCTTCTCCAGAAACTTTGTCAAACAGCTCCATTTCCAGTACTTCTGGCGTTACGGGAAGCGAGATCACAAATTCTCGTTTCTCATCGCCTTCATAGAACTGCGCTTTTCTCCTGAAATAATACGTATTAGGATATCGCGGATCGTACACGCGTATGCCCAACTGCACTGGCATTTTGGACTTGATACCCAGTCGTATTTTGAAACGCTCTTTATTTGATGGAATCGGGATAATCATTGGCTATACAGTTGCTTGTTCTTTCTATTCTTAATAACCACTAATCCCACAACGCCAACTACGACCACGCCACCTAGAACAAAAACTATGGTGGGAATACCTTTCTTTTCTTCTTCAGGAACATCTGCCGTACCGATTGAAAAATCAAAATCTGATGCAGGTTCATTAGCACCGCCAAATCCTGTGGGAGATGTTGGTTTTGTAATCGTATCGATAGCAGCACCTATAGCCGTTGCTCCGCCCATATCCTGAACGGCGTTACCCAGTTTAGAAAAGAAGGCTTTGCTTTTAGCGCGTCGTGCAATGCGCTTCGGTGCGCTGCGTCTTGCCGCTCTTCGCGCTTTTCGTTTGGCACGACGCGCACGACGTTTCTTTTTGTTGCCAAAGAAATCGTCATAATTATCGTCTAGAATGTATTCTGTTTCTCCTGTAATCATACGTTATAGTACTTCCAGAACACGCAAGGTGCTTCCGTTGGGTTCGTAGTTTATTTTGTGGTAACCTTTACCTACAAATGGATAGCTTTTGGCTTCGCCTGGAAGAAGGGAAACGCCATTTACTTGAGCCGTTTTTTCTCCTATATTCTTGACAGACCCATACAGAAATCCTTCCTGGAAACTTCCATCGTCAGATACTTCACTTTCCTTTATTTGCGCCAGTATGTCCATTGCTTTTCTTTTTGATTTGAATGTATTTATAGATGCCAAAACCTACAGCGCCAGTAACTCCGACGATAGCAATGATCTTAACCACCTTCGCTGTTTTACCGTCCGACTTCATTGCCTTTTCTGCTGCTGCTTTCTCCACTGTTGCAGGAACTTGAAGGCTTGCTATTTGCGCTTTTGTAACCTTTTGATCTTTACTGATAGGCTTGCCCTTTTTTATCAAGGTGGGCTTGAATATAGGTTTGCTAGGTAGCTTGGTTTTTATAGGTGTTCCTTTGGGAATTAAGATGCTTACTGGGACTTTAGATGGCAGCTTTTTACGAACTACTTTCTTTTTCCTAATAGGTCTTGGTCTTCCTTTTACAATAGGTGGTCGTCGCAAGATTTTCCGTCTAGGTGCGATTTTGATACGTCTATTTGGGGCACGTCTTGCGATTCTTCTTGCCTTTCTGCGCTGTCTACGTATTTTCCTGCGACCACGTCTAAAGTTGTCGTAATCTCCATCGTCGTACACGTCATAATCTGTTAATCCGAATGTGTTTGTCATAGCTGTTGTGGCATTTGCGCACGTTGACCGCCATACGGCATCGGTGGCTGTTTGGACTTCATTAATATCGCTGCACCTATGCCCAGAACCACCACACCGCCGCCTATCATCAGCATCATATTGGTTTTCTTTTTTGCTTCGGCTTCCTTGCGTTTTTGTTCTTCTCGACGGCGTTCTTCTGCCTGTCGTCGCTCTTCATCACGGCGGCGTTGTTCTTCACGCATCTGTTGCATACGGCGCTCCATATCTCTTTTGGCCGCAGCTGCCTGAGCTGCCGCTGCGGCTGCTGCATTAGTATTGCCACCAGAACTACGGCGTTTTTTCTTTTTGAAGAGACCGCCCAGGATTCCCACGGCACCTTTGGCCACGGCTCCCCAAAACTCGTCCTCGCGACCTGCAAGTCTGGATATGAGTTCTGCAAGCGCTTTCGCGAAAGCGGAATTATCATCCTTCATCAGTTCTACAGTCTCATTAATGAGTGCCTTGTGTGATGGCCTGTCACGGAAAGTGATCCCATAGACACGCAAGAGCTGTTGCAGTTCTAAGGGATAGTGCAGGATCAGGTATGAGATATCATCTATCGCCTGATTGTATTTCAATTGTTTGGTTTTATTTGCCATTTTTTAAGTCAAATTTTATGCTCGCACCTACCAGAACACCTGCGATAAATACGACGCCAAAAAGCAACATCTCATCTTTTGTGATATGGATGCCTTTGGGTTTCTCGGCAGCTACTTCTGGTTTGGATTCTGGTTTGCTTTCCTTGCGTTTGCGCAGTTCGTTCCAGACCATTTGAACTTCCTGTGCTAGGTTTTTGTCTTCCAGATCTTCATTGGATCGCTTTACGATGTCCTGATAATACTTCTCTAGGGCTTTATCATCATAGGAATTGAACTGATCCAGAAAACTGTCTTCATCTCCAGAACCTGCATAGTTGGAATGACCGCAGGATTTACAATAGTTTTCCGCTTTCGTACTTCGGCTACGCTCAGTATGAACTACAGCGTTTTCACCACAGGCAGCACATTTGGAATTTTCAACAGTATTTACCTGAAGTATCGCTGCCTTGTCTGGATGAATTTCTAAAAGATCCTTGATGACCTTTCTCCCTTTGTTCTTTACAAGTTCTTTGACCGCCTGGGACAGATGTTGCTGGTTATCAATTTTTTCAAAACCGTAATCAAACAAGATGTCATTTGCGGCATCTGTGTTATGAAAGACGATATAGTCTATCCTGTTCTGTGCGAGATTTTTGGGGTTATTGTTGCGTTTCATAGGGTGTCGTTAAAAAAGAACAGCCAGAGCTAGGTTTGGGGGAAACCGTGACTCTGGCTGTCTCAATTAGGGAAAGAGTCAAGACTCAAGTCGGAGCTCCAACTATCGTCTCTTACGTCTTACAAGGCGTGACTTAGACCGTCTCGCCACCGGTTTTCTGACATATCGACGACGGCTTACAGGTCTCCTGCGAGAACGTCTCACTCTACGTCTGGGACGCCCTAATGGTCTGGGTTTTCTACGACTGCGTATCAGGTCCAGTTGTGGAAGTCCAGTCGTACGTGGTGCACGAGAGAGTTCTGCAACGTTCTGACCTTTAAGCAAGTTGCCCAGATTTGCTCTTGCTTTAATGGTAAATGTGAATACGGCTGTAACGCCATCCTCTACCATAATCTGTAGGGAATCCTGTCCCGTCACGTCCATCTCGAAGTTGTCATCGTCAATGAGCGTTTGGGTAAAGTTTTGTGGCGAAGTCGCATTACGCGGTTGATACACTCTGGTCGTTTTTGAACCTGAAGCTGTTCTACGCTCCACGCGCAGTACATTATCAAACTGTAGCGGATTGCTCACAGAGTACTTCATTCCCGATATTTTAAAAGGGTTTGCCTTACTCTCTTCACGTACTTCCTTGTGACTGGATTCTTCTATCTCTACGGTCACACCATTAGGCTGTGCTGCCTCACGGTTACCGCCAAAAACATTTGCCTCTGCCGCTGCGCCAGATTTGTTTGTGATCACTACCGTTAGGGTACGGTCGTTAGGATCAATCTTGCCTACTGTGGCTGCGGTGTAATCGTCATAATCATCTTCGTACTCAACTTCATCTGCATAATCGTCATAGTCGTCGTACTCGTCTTCAAACTCATCATCATAACCATCTTCTAGGCCTTCAAAGCCTGTATCGAAGTCGTCCTCATCGTCATAGTCATCGTAGTCTTCTTCGTGGTCGTAATCGTCGTATTGGTTTTCTGCGTCTTCTTCGTAGCGCATTAACTCGTCGTTATAATCTTTCATTAGTCTGGGATTTGTCCATTGAAACAATGGAGTTTTTCATCTCAAGAATATGTTGTCCCTTATGGCGCATCTCTAAATGCTATGCCTTTTTGGTAGGGACAGCCGCAGTCTTCTTGTTTTTTTCTGCGAGCTTTTTTGCCTTCATCTTTTGAACCATAGGTGCTACCAGTAAGGTTCCTATTGCGATGCCGGCGATTCCTGCTCCTACGCAATACATTATAGGTTGCCAGGCGATGTCATTTTTCTGTGCCATTTTGGGTTGTTTTTGTAAAACTGTTTGTAATAATGGGCAGGTCTCTAAACCTTGTGAGCACAAAGATGAAGGGAAGAAGAAGGTTTACAGTGGTAGGGTTTGGGACTTTGGGACGGAGATAGAGATGCTGGAGCTATAGAACGAGCTATAAATAAAGAAACTGATAAAGGAATAGATATTGCTATATATGTCAAGTAAATAGATGTAAAAACTTGACATTATAAAGAATTAAACTATCTTTGTAATGCTTAAACTATGAATATAACAGCATACATAAAAGATAAGATAGCTCGTATAGATGCAGGAGATGCATTTACATACGATGATCTGGCTATACCTCAAGGTGAGTTTACAGCTGCTTCTAAGTCTTTAAGTAGACTAGTTACTGCTGGTACTATAAAGAGATATAGAAAAGGTGTTTATTATAAGCCTAAACAAACAGACTTTGGCGAATTAAGACCTAGTGATACAGAACTGCTCAATATCTATCTTTTTGAAGATAACAAACAGGTGGCCTACATTACTGGAGTGCGATTGTACAATCAATTCAGGCTGACCACTCAGGTTCCTAACGTGGTAAGAGTTGCGAGTTCTTCAAAGCAAGTACGTGGTAAGGTAGGAAACACAATGGTGCGGCCTGCAAAGAGCTATGTTACCGTTTCTAAAAAGAATATTCCATTACTACAGGTGCTCGATGTTGCAAAAGACTTTAAAAATATTCCTGATGGCGACAGCTCCCAGATTCTTTCGTTTCTTAAAAACAGAATAGCTCAATTTTCGGCAAAAGATCTGGAACGTTTTACCGCTTTCGCGAAAGCGTACCCACCTAAAGTTGCTGCCTTAATAGGTGCCATCTACGAGTTTATGGGATTAGAAAAACAGAGCAACGCATTGCGTGAGAACATCAATGCCTTAAGTACCTACACCTTTGGGATTTCCAAGGATATACTACCAACTATTAACAACTGGAACATCGCTTAATGAGATTACACGAATATCAAGAACCCTTCAGAAATGCGATACGTGCTGCCGCAGATCATTTCGGCATTGCCGAAATATTTATTGAAAAAGATTACTGGGTCACTTTTGCGCTCAAGCAAATATTTACAAATCCTGCATCAAAGGATATTACTGTGTTTAAAGGTGGAACGTCTTTATCAAAATGTCATAAGATTATCGAGCGCTTTTCGGAAGATATAGATCTCGTCATCATCACTGACGAAGAAGAAGGAAGTAACGCCATCAAGAAGAAACTTAAGCTTGTCACAGAAGCTGTGGCTGAACCCTTGACTTATGTACCTGGTCACTTAATCGAGAACAAAAAGGGTAAGATCAGAAAACTGGTATATAGCTACGATAAAAGCGGAATGGATGGAGCCTTTGGCCACGTGCGTGATGAGATAGTGGTAGAAGTGTCCAGCTATGGAAGCCCGCATCCCAGCAGTGCGGTTGAAATACACTCGATGATTACCGGTTTAATTGCCAGTACAGGAAATGTGGATCTGATAACCAAATACGAGCTCGAACCTTTTAAAGTTGTTGCGCTAGATATTGAGCGTACCTTTTGTGAGAAAGTGATAAGCCTCGTGCGATTTTCATATACCGAAACCCCTTTGAAAGACTTGGCAGATAAAGTAAGGCACACCTATGATTTGCACCAATTACTAAAGTTAGAGCGAATACAAGATTTTCTAGCAAGTGAAGACTTTTCTGCAATGCTCAATCAGGTAGGTAAAGATGATGACAAAGCGATTCCCAATGACAAGGAATGGCTCTCACAACACCCAAACAAAGCACTCATATTTGAAGATATTGAAGGCGTTTGGAGCAAAATAAAATTAACCTACAACAGCTCTTTCAAAGAGTTGCTTACTGGGGATTTACCTAATGACGAAGAAGTCTTGAAATCCCTTAAAGCTATTAAGAATCGTTTGGGAGAAATTAAATGGGAGATGTCATAAGTAACAACAAACTTAATATCAATATGAACCCATTAGATCAATTTAAAAATATAAATGCAAGCCAAAAAGCAATAGAAGCAGCGATGGGTAGTATTGCGAAATTAGATTGGGTAAATGAAATGACTAAACGCATTCAGTATCCTACAAATATTGCAGCATTTGGTGGTGCTTTAGATATCCTTAAATCAATGCACCAACATCCTGGAATTGAATCGATGAATTCTATTTCTAAAGTGACATCTGGAATCGTACCGCTATTAGATTGGTATAAAGACAATCCACTTAAAAATCAGATGGATGGCATTATAACCAATCACGCCTTGCTCAATCAGCGCTTGTCATCTTTATCATCTTTATCATCAATGTATGCTGAAAATTATGTGAAGCCATTGAATGCTATAGAAGTTGCACTGAGAGGTATTTCTACAGATTTTTTGAAGAATATATCATTTGATGATCTTGATGTAGCTGAAGAGGAATATGATCTTGTTGAGGAGGCTACCGAAGCAATAGTGACTCAAGCAGAATCGCTACAAACTTTCTCAGATAAGTATGTGACTCAGGAAAGTTTTGAAAAATTTCAGATACAGTTATTTGATGAATTGCAACTGATAAGTTCAAAGTCTAAATCAGAAAAAGCTAAAGCCTTTATTTTTCAAATAATGCAAATCATTTCATTTGTTGTGATGATTTTTTCATTACACAGCGATTCCCATAAAATGACAAACAAAGAGCTTTCTGAAATCATAGACGATAAATTTAAATCGCATCAAGAGCACACTAATATAAAGTTAGATAGCATTTTAAGTCAAATCACGAAACAAAGGCTTGCAACTACTGACGTAAATCTGAGAGTGAACAATAAGAAAAGAGCTGCAATAAAGGGTATCGTTAAAAAAGGACAGTTGATAAGCGTTATTGAGACTCGACATAAGTACTTATTAATCTATTATATTGATCAAGAAACTGGTGAGCCTAAATCCGGTTTTGTTTTCAAAAAATACTTTGAAAAGATTGATTAAAATCACATAGGCCCAACCATCCCATCTTCGTGATACCATAACTTATCTGAAATCAATTTTACGATGGCATCGTTCTTTGTTTTGTAGGTGTTGTTGCCGTCAAAATCTTCTTCATTCAGTAGCATTTTCACTTTACGGCTTTCTTCCTGGTCAATAAATTTTTTACAGGCACGTATAAACGCTGCACGGCTACATCCACGGATGCGTTGCTCTCGCATATTGATATAAACAAAGAAACTTTTCTGGATTTTATATTCTTGTTCTGTGATCTTGCCCATAGCAAAGGCATTGGAACATAATTCATATTGTTCATCGACAATAAGCTGACCGATACGAACCATTTGATATTTTGGGATGCGCTCGCGATAGCGCGTCACATCATCCACCTGATGATGCAAACGCAACCACGTACAGTTTTGCCATTCCGAAGTAGTGATTTTTGCTACAGACTGGTGCGTGAGCACAATGTCTATTCCCTTATGACGCACAGTACATAATGCACCAATCATAGACTGTCCTTTGGCGCCAGTCATATAATGATCAATATCGTCCAGGACGACTAAACCATTTTTAAAGTGCTTCATTATTTTGGTAATGACTTCTTTCTTTTCGTCATTATCCATTGGCGATCCATCAGGATTAAAAGGTCTGATTCTGCGTGAGGTGACTTTGGTCAACGCCTTCAAGTGATTTGGACTTACCGTGCGGAATTGCGGATAATCATCATCGTTAGTATCAAAAGCCAGCACTTTACGACCTTTTTTGCCTACCGCTAGATGATCCATCATATAGCGTTTGATCTCTTGCTTGTTCCTATAGGTTTTTCCAACACCAGTCTCGCCACAGACCAATAAGATCATTGGTTGGCGTTCCAGATCTTCCTTGAGATAGCTTATGGGTTTTCTCCCACGATTAGAATGTCCAGACATAGCTATTCTGTTTTGGGTTGGTCTTCGGCTACTTCGAGGATAGTGGATTCCGGAATATCGTTATCTACTTCTTCAAGATCGACTTCTTCAGTTGAGTGAGGCGTTTCTTTTTCCGCTTTCGTACTTAGACGTGGCTCAGCATAAACATCATCATAATCTTCAACATTTTCTTCCTCATCGAAATCCATCTCTTCCTGAAAATCTTGAGTGGCATAGTCTTCTTCTTGAGATGTAAAATCTTCCTGTTCTTCTTCGAGAGCTGAAGCTTTTTCGTCTCGTATAATATCAAGAATACGCTCTTCCAGAATATTATTTTCTGCTCTCACTTCCATAACGACCTGTGCTTTTTTCATTAAGATAGATAAGACTGCTCCCATCAATTGCTGTTCTAGTGTGAGTTTTTTGGCTTTCTTACGCAGGATCTGAGCGAGTAACGGACGCAATAACGCCTTGTCTTCCTTGTCTAGCTTTACGCGTGCAAGATTCTTATCATTCTGCTGATCGATAACGGTAATGATCTCATCAAACTCATAGAACTCCTTGTGCTTGCTGATTTTTACAAAGTAACCGCCACCTACTTCCAGAACATTGTTAGACATTCCCAAAAGTGCATCAGCCGCTTGGTTGGCTTGGCTTAGAGGCAGTTCAAAGTCCTCGTCTGTAGGTTGTGGCTCATCGTCATCGTCATAGCCACCACCATTTATTTCCTGTTCTGGGGCATCTAGTGGTTGCTCACGTTTTTCCTGTTCTACATTTTCTTCTACGGTTTTTCGGAATTCTGGTTGCTCGCTAAATGGCGCTTGAGGTTCTTCTGGCATCTGGTGTGGTCGGTCTGGTTTCCAAACGTTCCAGCTTTTTTGCTTTTCGGGATCATTTTCTACTGGTCGCTCGCCACCAATGTCTTTTTCAATCACAGGCTGGTTGAGCGGACTGCTGTCTTCGCCCTGAATACTTTCAAACGTGATTTCTTCTGGTGCTGTGGTAAGGACGTCCTTAACTTCTTGAGCTATTTCTTCTTTCATAAATTCTAATTGAGTTTTGCGATAAAGTTGACCACGTTGTTTTCCAGAACTTGAAACTTGGCAACAAAAGGTTTGTAGAAGCTTGGGATGGAAAGAATCTCATCGCATTTATGGTAGTTGTACATTACAGCTCGCTTAGACTGCTTAAAACTCTCGCCTATCTTGGCATAACTGGTATCAGTATATTTCTTAAGCAAGAAATAACACGCCATTCTGGCGTCACGGTACTCTTGAATCGTGCTGGTGTAAAATTCTGGTTCCTGAAGATCAAAAATTTGGATGCTCTGCGAGATAATATATACTACGAGGAGTTTTACCTTTTGGGTATCGCTGGATTTAAGCTGTGCGTTTCCAGAAAGATTATTGATGACTTCTATTGTCTTAACGAGTCCAAATTTTCCTATAAGCGTATCTACACTCTGCTGTAAATCGCTATAATCAGGCTGTTCTTTTTTCATCTGGCTGTAAATTGTTTCTCACGTGCCAAACTACTAAAAGAGAGTTTTCAGGGAATTGTTAATTGTATCCTAGTAAATTATGGAGATTTTACTATAATGTTGCTGTTTGACAAACCTATCCAAATAAATTGCCAAAAAATGAAGTTAGAAACCATTGAAGAACTTAAACGAGAAATAAACTCATACGAAATGGTTGCTTTATTAAAGGCTTGTTACAACTATTTTGATATTGAAATCGAAAAACCCAAAGCTTTATGGGTTCCACTCACGATAATGAAATGGACTTATTTGTACGGTACGAGAACCAAACCGGTAAAACCATTAACTGCCAAAGCTTTTCGATCACTTTTTGACGCAATAATGGAATTTGATCCCGATCATATTTCAAACTATATGAAATCTCAAGGAATTCATCGAGCCTTTGCGATACTGCATTATCAGCAGTTTTATCTTCAAACTGCCGTACATAAAGAGCGTTTTAGTACACAATTAAAGTTATATGAAATTCTAAAATCGCGGTATGACATTTCAGCCTCTTTTAAAAAGAAAACTGGTCTGTCTATTACTGAATTTTTAAGAATACTACAATGTATGTGGTTGTACGCTCAAATGAAACAATCAGATTTTCCCAACACAAAAATTACGGGCTACGTAAGTCAACCTATACTTGATAGTATGTCTGATATATTTGGGAAGATACAAACCGAACGGTTTATCAACCTCTTAATGATAACGCCTTTGACCGCAGCAAAAGAAGCTAAAAAATGGAAAGGAACTAATGCTACAAAATATGAGATGATGGAACACTCATTTCTCACATTATTTCCATTTCAATGGTTTGAAAATTCTGTGCGTATTGTTCATCCATCAGTTTTCAACTACACTGCAAATTATTACATCTACGATTATATGAAGATCAACGATTCAAAGTTTACAACAGAATTTGGAGCAAGATTTGAAAAATATATTCAGTTAGGCTTGGACGAAATAAATATTAATTACAAAATTGAGAGTGAGGTAAAACGATCTCTTCCCGCGAAACACAAAGTCGTAGATTTTTTGATTGATGATAATATCTTACTAGAATGCAAAGCTATTGAGCCTAAGCCATTAGCATCGATCAACCCAACAGACGATTATGTGTACTCATCTTATAAAGACTCACTTTTAAAGGCTTATTATGATCAAATGCTACCCGTATCAAAATTTTTGAATCCCAATCAAGAGAATTGGGGAATAGTAATCACGCATAAGAATATCTTCTGGTCAGATTACAGAGAACTTTATCAGTTTACAAAAGACAGGTACTTAAATAGCGCTGACAACAGCCAGTTACCACCAGAAAATGTATTCATTATGGATATTCATACCTGGGACTTGGTTATTAATGTAATTGCAACTGGTCAAACTACATTGCCAGATCTACTGAAAAAAGCTAGAAATGCTAACGCAAACCATCTCACAAGAAAAGCCCAATTTGATATGCAACTGGACGATTTTGATCTTAGACAATTTCAACTCTCATATTTAGCTAAAGAGACAGAATTATTAAAATTATAGTGTTTCAAATGAGCAATCGATTCAGTATAATTCCGCTTTCGCGAAAGCGTACTGAAAACAAAATGAGAAATAAAGATGAATAGCTTGTAAACTTTGTTAATTTTAGGAGCTGAACAACTTTGTAAAGCACTAAATGGCATTATTTCAGACATCTGTACTCAAAAAATATCTCGCACAACAAGACACAAACGCAGTAGATAAGGCATATCGCAAGTACACAAAATTCTTTCTCAACCTTGAGATACAGCAAAATATAGACAAGAGTAACGAGGAGCAAATACAGGCTACTTTTCTTACAGAACTCTTTGTAAACGTGCTCGATTATACGATTAATCCAAAACCCAAATACAACCTAACTACAGAATATAAAAACGAGAAAAATAACCGCAAGGCAGACGGTGCCATTATTACAGAAGAAAAAACGGTAGCCGTTGTAGAACTTAAGGGTACAAATACAAAGGATCTGGAAAGCATACGACGCCAGGCTTTTGATTATAAAGTAAATCATAAAGGATGCAGGTTTGTAATCACGTCTAACTTTGAAAAACTACGCTTTTATATTGACGATACTACAGAGTTATTGGATTTTGACCTATTTAACCTAACACGTGACGACTTTGGATTGTTGTATTTGTGTTTGTACAAAGACAATTTGCTCAAGGAATTACCGCTTCAGATAAAACAGGATTCACTCATTGTAGAAGAGCAGATTACCAAAGAGTTTTACAAAGATTATTCGCTTTTTAAGCGTGAGCTGTATCGTGATCTGGTAAAGAAAAACGGTAAAGTCTTAAAGGTCGCGATACAAGAAGAGACTGGTATCACGGATAATGCAGAACATCAGTCGGATCTTGAACGCCTTGAGAAAAATGTAAAACTCACGCTTTTTAAAAAGTCGCAGAAACTTATAGACCGTTTTCTCTTTATCTTTTTTGCAGAAGATCGCGGACTATTACAACCTAATTATACCATAAAACGTCTTGCAGAATGGGACACCATACGCAAGCTGGACGTAGATGAGCCTTTGTACGATCGTTTTAAAAAGCACTTTAACTACCTGGATAAAGGCCGTAAGGGCGATGCAGAAAACAAAGAGATTTTTGCCTATAATGGTGGTCTCTTTAAACCAGATTCTATACTGGATCGTGTGATTATCGATGATGATTTACTTTACAATCACACTAAAAAACTGGCGACTTACGATTTTGAAAGCCAAGTAGATGTCAATATCCTAGGTCATATTTTTGAAAATTCTCTCAACGAGATTGAAAGCATTAATGCCGAAATAGAAGGTGGCAACTTTGACAAACAGAAAAGCAAGCGTAAGAAGGATGGCGTTTTTTACACACCTAAGTATATCACAAAATACATTGTAGAAAATACGGTAGGTAAACTATGTGATGAGAAAAAAGCCGAACTCGGTTTTAAAGAAGAGGAGTATTTTAAAGGACGTGGTACCGGTAGAAAGAAGCGAAACGATAAGACCATCCAAAAGCTAGTTGAAACGCTAGACACCTACCGCGACTGGTTGTTGCAGATCACTATTTGTGATCCTGCCTGTGGCTCTGGAGCATTTCTTAACCAGGCGCTGGATTTTCTCATTAAAGAACATCAGTACATAGACGAGCTTAAGACCAAAATTCTAGGTGGTGGCTTACAGTTTCCTGATATAGAAAACACCATACTGGAGAACAATATTTATGGCGTAGATCTTAACGAGGAGTCTGTAGAGATTGCAAAGCTTTCACTCTGGCTACGCACTGCACAGCCACGCCGTAAGCTCAACGATTTGAGCAGTAATATAAAATGTGGTAACAGTTTAATAGACAGCAAAACCGTAGCAGGAGATAAAGCTTTTAACTGGGAGACCGCTTTCGCGAAAGTGTTTGCAAAAGGAGGTTTTGATGTCGTGATCGGGAATCCGCCTTATGGCGATTATTTTTCAGAAAAAGAGAAAACGTATTTACTGAAAAAGTATCAGAAATCATTCTCTGGAACTATCGATATGTATATTTTCTTTTTTGAAATTGCATTGGATTTGCTAAGAACTAAAGGTAGGCTTTGCTTTATTACCCCAAATACATTTGTTGATTACGCTCAATTTTCTGGATTGAGAGATATATTAAAAATGAATAATAATATTGAGCAAATAATTAATTTATCAAAAGTTTTTGAAGACGCAATCGTAGATACTACAATTATATCGTTGCAAAAAGACAAAGCCCAATCTGACTCATTTCTTGGAGATGTTTTCAAATCTAAATTAACTTCTTTAGACGATGCTGAATTGAGCAAAATACCTTCCACGAATTTATTATCTAGTGGATATATTCTTAGAGCTAATGAAGGTTTTGATGTTTTAAAATTTATTGAAAAGTTTGATGTCAGACTTGCCGATAAGCTAAAAATAACACAAGGAATAACCACTGGAGGCAATCCAGCGTTCATTAACAACAAAGACTTTTTTCTATCTGCTAATATCTCATCAAAATACATTCATAAGGTCCTTAAAGGAAAAACTATTAATAGGTATCAAATCTTATTTGATGAAGAGTACATCTTATATTCTACCAAATCAACAGATGAAAACGATCAAAAGAAAATAGAGATATTATTAGATGAGTATAAAGTTAAACTCTCAAAGAAAAGAGAAACTCGCAATGGCAAATTACCGTGGTATTGTTTACACTGGTCTAGGAATGAAGATGATTTCAAAAGACCAAAAATTTTGATTAGACAAACAGCTTCTGAAATCATAGGTGTTTATGATGATTCAAATCATTATCCAATCGATTCTATACACACTATGAATTTGATTGATAAAGGTCAAAACGAAGAAAAGATATTGAAAACGACACTCGGATTGCTGAATTCGAATTTGTTCAAATTCCTTTATAATTGGAAATTAGATGAAGCTGGAAAGGTCTATCCACAAGTAAAGAAAGTTAATATTGAATGGTTACCGTTACCAAATTATGAAATTGATGACTTAGAAAAAATTTCAGATTTAGTAAGTGAGGTTCAGATTTTGAGCGCTGACATTAATAATTACAAAAATAAATTTATCAGGTATCTAATGTCAAAATTTGCTTTTCAAAAAATCTCTGTTTCAGTAGAAAACTGGCAAGATTTAGATTTTGGCGAGTTTATAAAAGAACTCAACAAAGCCATTAAGGCTACCAACAAATTGCGAGAAAAGGAAGGTCAAGCACCTGTTGCCGTACTTTCCAAAACAGATGAGTTTGAGTGGTTAGATCTCTTTGAGCAAAACAAGAAAAAAGCACAAGACCTACAATCACAAATCAACACCCTAGAGCAACAAATAGACGCAATGGTGTATGAGCTATATGGATTGAGTGATGAAGAGATAAGGATTGTGGAGAATGGGTAAGATGGAAGGAACTTGCGCATTATATAAAACTGTAGGAGAATTAAGGGATAGCCACATTATCCCAAAGTTTGTTATTAAGCACTCTAAAAAAACTGGTTCACAATATCAACGACGTATTGTAGCGCCCAATGTTAGAATGCAGGACGGCATCAAAATACCATTGCTGAGTCCAAAGGCTGAACAAGAATTTGGTAAACGTGAGAAATGGTTTGCAGAGAATATTTTTCATCCCTATCTAAAATCCCGATACCATCTACCGTATAACGAGGAGCTTTATTATTTCGCTATTTCCCTACTATGGAGAACAATTCATTTAGAAATGAAAATGGATGAAGAGCTTTCTAAAAAATGGTTCTACCAACTCTTACTAGATTGTGAAATAGAATGGAGAGGCTTTCTTGCTAGTTCCGTTTTTCCAAGAAAATATTCCAACTGCTATTTATGGTTTACGGACAGAGTTGAGTTCCATACCACTGAGCTTGAAGGTGTAGATTACTATTTGACGCGAATGAATGATCTCACAATTATCAGCAATCCTGAAAAGACATATTTAGCCATTTATGCAAAATTCAACAGGTTTATGTTTTTTTCGGTATTGAAGTCTCCAGGTGGCGAAGATGCATTGGCAGACCTAGCAATCAATCCTATTCAAGGAACTTATAACATACCACAACAATTTGAGTATTGGGCTTTATCGGAATTCTTAACTAATAGAATCCACGGAATCAGCAAGCACAATCGAGCAAGTGAGGATCAACAAGAGAAAATATATGAAGAGATAGCTAAAGATCCTGAAGCATTTTGGAAATCAGATGCCGGAAGGTCTATTTTTAATGATCACTTCAATTTAAAGAAATAGAAATATGAGAATACAGAATATAAAAGTCAGGTTTTTTCGAACACTTGCAGATGCTTCCATTAATTTAGAAGATGATATTACGTTAATTGTAGGGAAAAATAATACTGGGAAAACATCGCTCTTAGAAATCATTAAAATTCTTACCTCTAATGATGATTCACTTTCGTTTGAAGACTTTTCACAATCATCATACTCGCTATTTAAAGAGATGTATTCTGAATATGAAAAAAGCCTAGTAGAAGAAATTTCAGAAGAGGATAAAGAAGCAATTGAAATAGATATTCAAAATAGATTTCCAAAAATTCAATTACAAATCGAGTTTATCTATGATAAGGCCCAAGATTCTCTTGTTGAACTTAGTGAGTTTATTACTGATTTGGATGAAGAACGATGTGATGCTTGTGCATTGTTATCCTATGAACCTATTAACACATTAGGTTTGCTAAAGATGTTTCATAATCGTGATGATGAGGAAATAACGTTAATACCTTATTTCAAAGAAAATCTCAATTCTTTTTACAAAGTAAAGTGCTATGCTAAGGATATAAAATCTGATTATCAAAGAGAAATAGAACTTGGCTTTAAAGAGAAATTAAAAAAAATAGTTTCCTTCGAAGATATCAAAGCCTTGCGCATACTTGATGACAAGAAAAATGATAAAAATAAAACGCTTGCTTTAGGTTTTTCAAAATATTACAATGAAAGAGATAAGACTGACCAGAATGTACAAGCAGTTGAAGATCAATTAAAAAAAGTCTCAGTTGATTTAAAGGAAAAATATGATGCTGTTTTAGTAAAAATCCTTAAAGATTTGCGACGATTTGGAGCCAGTACACCTGTCGTGATCCCTAAAATTGTGATAGATTCTGAATTTGATTCTGAGTCGGTAATGAGAAATAACATAAAATATTATTATCAGCAAGAAGAAATAAATCTACCAGAAAGCTACAATGGATTAGGTTATAGTAATCTAATTTATATGATTCTGGAATTAGCAAGTTTTATCCAGCGATTTCGGAATGCAAAAGATGATAAAATCTCGGAGTTTTTGTGTGTCCTCATTGAAGAACCTGAAGCACATATGCACCCACAAATGCAACAAGTTTTTATTAGCCAAATAAAAGGGATCTTGGATGAAGCTAAAAAGGACAATATTGACGTACAACTGATAATTACATCACACTCATCGCACATACTGTCTGAAGCAGGAATAGATTCTGACAAAGGTTTTAAACGAATTAGATACTTCAACAGAATTGAAGGCGGTATTGAAGTCAAAGATTTTAATTCACTTAAAATTTCAAACGAAAAACAAACAGCTAGGTTTTTAAAACAATACTTAACACTTCACAAATCAGATCTCTTCTTTTCTGATAAGGTTATTATTGTAGAAGGCACTACAGAAAGAATGCTGATGCCACAGCTCATTTTTAAATCTGCGCCTAGCTTAGCCACCCAATACGTTTCTATTCTTGAAGTAGGTGGTGCTTATACACATAAGTTCAAAGAAATTTTAGAATTTTTAAAACTAAAGACTTTAGTGGTTACAGACATTGATTCCGTAAATGCTGATGATGGAGAAAGATGCGAAGTAAACAAGGGCGAAAATGGTGAGCTAACCTCAAATTACACGCTTAAGGGTTGGATTCCAAATAAAACAACCATAACCGACCTATTGGATTGTGATGAAAATGATAAACTTGAGAATAGTATTATAAGGGTCGCATTTCAAACCGAAGAAAATGGAATTGTAGGCAGAAGCTTTGAAGAGGCGTTTATCAATACCAATCTTGACTTGATTAAATCGACCTATAAAGATGAAAAAGATCAAGACAAGGCCACCAAGAATTTGTTCAGTTTTTCCAGAGGTAAATCTGTAGAAACTTTGAATACTAAAACATCTTATGGGTTAGCTCCCACTAGTTCAAGCGCAAAGACTAATTTTGCTTTTGATGTAATGTCTTTTCCAGAAGATGATATCGCACAATGGCAAGTTCCTGTTTATATTGATGAAGGACTTAAATGGCTAGAAAAACCATTAGCAAAAGAACCTAAAGCAGCAGAAGTTGAAGTTAACACAGCCAATCAGGAAGAAGAATAGATGGAAGCTATAGACCAAATAAAAGAGAAGATTTTTCAAAATCGAAGCTTCGTTCTCGAGGCTGGCGCAGGTGCTGGGAAGACCTATGCACTAATCCAAACTATAAATTATCTAATTGAAAAAAAAGGAGCTGAACTCAAACTAAACAACCAAAAAATTGTTTGTATTACATATACAAATGTTGCAAAAAACGAAATCATAGATCGGTTAGAAAACAATCCTTTAGTGCTCGTTTCCACCATTCACGAATTTTTATGGGACTGCATAAAATTGTTCAATAAGCAGTTAATTGTTGAATTTGATGCTATAAATACGATCAAACACCAAGCAAAACCTGAAAAGTTCGCGCTGGGTCTGGCCGAAAGATTACAATCTGTAGAGTATTCTGATAGGCCTTATAGTGATTTTGAGAAAGGGACAGTAGGTCACGACGACCTTATAACTTTATCATTAAAGATGTTTGAGCATTATGAATTGCTTACATCTATAATAGCTTCAAAATATCCTTACCTCTTTGTGGATGAATATCAAGATACTGCACCAGAAATAATAATTGCTTTTTTAGATTTTTTACTTCCAAGAAATGATGGAATTATTTTATTGGGGTTCTATGGCGATTCGCACCAAAAAATCTACAATACAGGTGTTGGCTCACTGCAAAACTACGTAGATGCTAACAATATTGATATTATCCATAAATCTGAAAATTATAGAAGTTCTCAAGAAATTATAGATCTGCTTAACAATATAAGAACAAACATTCAGCAAGAGATACCGGCAGGTGTCGTAAAAAATAATGGAAGTGTAAAGTTTATTAATTGCCTTAATTACCCAGAAAAGGAAAAAAAGCAAAAAGTAAAGGATTATGAAGATTCCCTTATACCACAAAAAAATGCGAACTATATCAGTGTTATTAATGAACTTCAAGAGAAAGGTTGGAAGTTTGGCGCTAATAGTGAAGACAAAATATTAATAATTGCAAATAGTCGTGTGGCACGACGCGGTGGCTTCGGAAACCTTTATAGCGTTTACAATAAGCGATTCCTCTTAGGTGCCGCGGAAGCACTTATTAAACGAGAACACCCTTTAACTTCATTATTTGTGGGTTCTATGGATAAAAAAACATCCATAGAACGTAAAACAGGTATAGAGCATCTTGTTCATTTTTTTAGTAATAATTCATTTAACGAAATATCAAACTTTCTAAAGCGCAATGGCAGTCATTCCACTAGTTTGAAAAAGCACTCGGACAAAGTAGTAATCAACGAGAAAATTGAAGGCCTCATAACAGCTAGGAAAACGAAAACTGTAAAAGAAGTTTTAGAGTATGCGTTAGAACACAAGCTGATCTTACTATCTAAAGGGATGACACGATTATTTGAAAATATCAGAAAAAATACAGAAGGATTGCCTGATGAAGAAAAAAGTAAAATAGAGAAGGAAAAAAGCTTTTACGATGCTGTAATGGCGTTACCGTACAAAGAAGTTATCGCTTTATTTAAATATACTCAAAACCAGAATGTATTTTCTACAAAGCACGGTACAAAAGGTGAAGAATACAGAAACGTTTTAGTGGTTATAGACGACACAAGCTGGAAATCGCAATATAAATTTGAGAGCTTTTTCGACGGTACAGATACATCTGAGGCAAGACAAGAAAGAACAAAAAATTTATTTTACGTTTCCTGCTCTCGAGCGAAGGAAAATTTGGTTGTTTTAGCACTCTCTAAAATGCAAGAGCTTGCAATGCAAACTATTGCTAATTGGTTTGGAAATGATAACACTTATGAAATCAAATAATCTATGAAAAACTTTGAATCCTTTACTAACTATATAGTTTACCTAAATGGCGATTTACCAAAAGGGATGAATGCAGGTCTCTCTGGCTCATTGCCCAATAGAGTTGCAGGAGATAAAGCCGAACAATATATAGTTAGAAAACTTAATACACTGAACTACGAGGCTTATATAACGCCAGGAAGCAAATCGCCAGCGGATATTTTTGCAGTAAAACGACGACAAGGTTATTGGCATATAATGCTCATTCAAGTAAAATCTTCTAAAAAGATCTCTACAATTAAAAAGCTTAACGAAGCTAAGGTTGAAGAGCTCAATGATCTTGGAAAATTTGTCAAAGCACAACTTAAGAAAGTTGAAATGATGAATGACTATTCCAGTAAGCCTGTTTTAGTCAGTACTGGTTATGCAGCAGTACATAGCTTAGAGTCAAAAAACGGCCTTAGAAATCTAATTAAGAACACTGAATTTTATTCTGCATTTAGATCAAATTTTACTAACGTAGATTTCGCGAAAGCGAAAGAAAAAGTAGAAGCGGCTCACAACTTGAGGCCTTAACCCTATCGTCCAAAGTTTACAATCCACTTAAAACACCCTGTATATATTTGAGCCATTATTAATATAAAAACCCAAAATTATGGCAAAGTCAAACACACCAGTAAATGGACCAAGTAAAACAGGAAACGCATCCGGAAAAGGTAGAGGAAACAATCCACCTCGAACAAGTTCAGGTAACTCAGGAAATTCTGGTTCTAAAGGAAAGAAGTAAAAATGTAATGGTCGCAATCTGTAATAGATTGCGACCATATTTTGAATATGACTGAAGAAGATTTTAAAATAGATAGATTTCACGAAAGGTACAACGGTAGCGTACCTTGGTGGTTTATTGCAGCTTGTTTAATCAGCTATAATTTTAAATCATTCAGGCGTTTTATGATCTACATTTCTCATTATAGTTCTATTATTGACTTATGGGAAACTCCTTCCGAAAAAATTAAAAACGAGCAAATTATTGCTGGTTTCCAACCATTATTTCCTGAGCGTATTCCCAAAAAAATGCTCTACCAGATTACCGGACTTCACTCACGTACTACCTTCAATGAACGCTTTGCGATATACTTCAATGAGAACGATTTAGTAGGCCGTAGAAGTTTCACACTTTTAGAAACCTATAAAATTTTAGAGTATTGGCAAGGAGAAGGAAAATGGGGCCGAATGCAAGCGGCAAAAAAAGAAATGCTCGCTGAAGTACTTCACAACAAAAATTATGAACGAACCGCCGAAGAATTTAAAATGGCTCTGGGAAAAGAAGGGTATCAGCCCAACTTGATTAGTCCTAAAAAGATTAAGAAACTCATAAAACATATAGACCTAACTGAAGAAAACCAGATTGAAGATCTTATAGGTTATCAAGAGCTTCAAACTGGTCTTATATGGATGTTTGGAATACTAATGGTTCATCAGTTTTTAAAACAAACCAAGCAGTCCATCTCAATACCAAAAGATCCACGCAAACCTATATCCTTTCAATCTCATACCGATACCTAAACACACTCGTCCTGGTCACACGATACTTTCCGATAATCGTCTCCCAACCTAAAGCCACTTTCACACCTAGATCACGAAAGGTAGATCGCCCAATGTTTTCTGTGCGACCCATTTTTACCAGTTCGTTAATGATGTCCTCATCGGTGGGTTTTTTCTTGCGTTTTGGGGCTGGTGTGTCTTCCATCACTTTTTCAAATGCAACTTGCTTTTCTTTGAGCTCTTCAGTGATCTCATTGTGTTCTAACTGATCTGCATATTCTTCATCGATGTCTTCTAGGATTTCTAGATCCAGCGCTTCCAACTCATCAATGAGCGCATCTTTATCACAGACAGACACCTTGTCGAGCAAGGCGTGCATACGGTCAAAGATTTCTATTTTCTCTTGGATGGGCTGTAGCAATAGCTTTGTAGCAAGTCCGTTGCGTTTTAGGAAAATTTGGTGTTCTATCTTTTTCATAATTAGGCAGATATTGGGATGAGTTCTTGTTTTTCGGTAAGCGCACCTTCTATAATGTTAGAAAGCGCTGCGGTGGCGAGCGATGTAGCGATAATGATGCCGGTAGTTTTGAGCAGTTCTGCTCCTTTGGGAACTTGTAGCTTAAACTTCTCATTTTCTGAATTCTTTCCCAGATTGTAATAAATGAGTGCTTCGGCAAAACCTATGGCTAGGCCTGCGCCTGTAATGATCAATACTTTTTTATTCATAATTAGTTTTTTGCTTTTTCTTCCATCTTGTCAAACTTCTCCTTGATGGCATCGAGACCTTTTTCGGTAGTGACCGTATTCATCTTATAGGCGTTCATAATCCCTCGATGAGCGCGAAGTAACACACGTTCTGCTTCCTTTTGTACCGAAACATTTTCTTTAAGTTTTACTGGAATCAAATTAGCTATAGAAATAAAATGACCTTTGATTTTGGTGTGACGCATCGGCTTGGGCTTCTTCGGCTCATTCTTGCGTTTCTCCTCATTAAACTTGCGGATTTTTGCCCGACATAGTTTAATGTCACTCGTCATTTTGTCCAGCTCCTTTTTGACCGTTTTAGATGGTGCTTTCTTTTTGGCAGGCTTTGGCTCTTTTATGATGGCGTCCGGCGCAAGGCGTTCGACCATTGAGAATACCTTTTCTATATTCTCTTTGGCGATTTCTTCAAAGGCTTTTTTATCTGAAGTCTCTTCATAATCGGCAAGCAATTCTCTGACTGCGGTTTGCAAGGCGTCTGGTTGTACGGCGCTCAACTTGAGCTTTTGTAATTTTTCTATGGTCATAGTGTCGTTTTAGGCGGCAATTAATAATTCGAGTTCCAGTAGCGATAAGGCTCTAGCACGTTCTTTTTCCTGTATGCGGATGGTTTCTTTAGAAGATGCGGTCTTTTTGCTGGCAGCTTTCTTTGGCTTCCGTTTTACATCATTGTTAGAATGCTCTACACCAAATTCTTCAAAGCGCCCCAAATCTTCTTTGCTCTCAATAAGCGCCTCGGATTCAGAGTCTCGGTCTATGCCGTAAACTTCCTTATCGGCTTTAAAGCGTTTTTTAGCTTCAGCTTTTGATAATAATTTCCATTGAAAACCATCACTCATCGTATAGATCCCTCCGGTATTTGATTTCTCATCGGGATATAGCATTTCAAATAAAAGCGCATCTGCTTCCTGCGCTTTCAGATCACTTTTTGTAAAGTTATCTGACGCCTGTTTTATGACTTCCCAGGCTTTTACGGGATCTAATTCGCTGCCCGTGAGTGCTACGATTTCATCCTGATTCTTTATGGACAGCGCCTTCAGTTCGGCTTTGGAAATATCTTTGGTTTTATACATATCTATAATTTATGATCTATGGCATATAGTTGATGGTACAGCGGTTCTAGCGACCAGACAAATTCGTTTGCTTCCTTTTGATCTGCATAATGCACAGAGCATAGCTGTGGCGTTCCATCGGTCTGGAAGCATTCGTAACGGTACTGCTGTATAGGATTATCTTCATTAGAAATATCAATACTCGTCCATCGCAGTATTAATGTGTTTTTACGCTTTCGCGAAAGCATAATTTCAAAATCTCTACATTGTTCGGCACAGGCTTTATTAATGGCAATGGCTCTATCCATTATCGAGTCAATAACGGTCTGTTTGAGTACCTTTTTAGTCATTAGACAGCGAGTTGGGTTTTATAGTTTTCTATGATTTGTGTGACTTCTTTTACTGCGGTTTCCATCGCGTAACTTTGTTCAAAAACGAAGCCTTTTGAGTTGATCGCTTTCGCGAAAGCGGTACCCATTTGCGCAGTAATACTACCGAGACCAGATGGAATGGTCAAACCAAAATAGTTGCTCAACGCCACCAAACTCTTGAACCCACGAAACCGAAAATAACGCGGATCACTACTGATCAATAACAGCTGATTCTTATCCAGTTTGTCCTGAAATCGCTTTACGCGCACGCAAGCCATCGCCACCTGATTGCTAAATGAAGTGCCCAACATCACGTTTACCTCTACCGAAATGCCACGCAACTCCAGAAACTCCACAAGCTCGGCACAGGCAAGGCCTACGTAAAGTAGCTGATCGCCTTGCACATTTGCATTTGCGCCTGCCATAATATAGAGTTGCATCGCAGGATAGGACATCTGTTTGTCTTGAAAATAGGCATACACCGTTTTGACCGATGTATTGATACTGTGGTTGTTGAGCTCAATATTCATCTGACTCACGGCGGTATTCACAGGTGTTCTGGTATCTACGGGAAAGTTTTTAAACATCGCCATCGCAGCACGTTCAAAAGAAAACACACCCAGACCGCGATCATTGTAAGCCATCTTGGGCTTAGGTAAGACAGCGTCTTCTAAATAGTCCAAATACTTAGCAAGCTTGTCCTTGATTTGCGGCTGAATCTTTCGCACGAGTTCCATTCCAGAAAATGTGCGATGTTCATTGAGTTCTTCAATATCTTTGGGCGTAGGATTGCCATACCAGTCGGTACCAGAATTTAAATTTTGGATAGTGCTTTGCACCACATTATTCCACCGTGAGGCGTTTGTCTTGCTAAGCTGCTCTATCTCGTGATCTACAAACGCATTAAAGGCAAACACACTATCAAATAAGAGATAGTTGTATGTGCCATTGGTACTCTGGGCGGTATGTTTTTGCGGTCGACTCACTTAATTCTTTTAAAAATAGAATTAGTGACGTGAGTTGTTTGGGGATGGGATTGTAGTTTGGGACGTGGATTCTTTTGACTAGTTAAGAATTAAATTATCTTGTATGGAATTTAATAATTAATATGGGTAAACTGACGGAAAATAGAACCATTGAGCTTCTAATGCCTCATTTAGAAAAACAAGGTTATTCAATAGAAAGCTACTGCTTAGGACAAACAAGAGGTTATGATATAGTTGCTATACGAAACAACGAAAAACTTTTAATCGAAGTAAAAGGTGCCAAAGCTCACAAAGATTCCCCAACTAAAAGACGAGATTTTTTTAACTCAGGGCAAATCAAGACTCATTTAGGGAAAGCTATTATTAAATGTCTAGAGACCAAAGTATCTTATCCTGATGCAATTATCGCAATCGCGCATCCAGAAGATGAACAGATTAGAAAAGCAATAGGTGGTATTATACCTGAATTAAATAAGATAGGAATTATTCATTATTGGGTCAGTGCAGATGGATCTGTCGAATTAGAAGCATAAAAGTGATGACAGACAATACATTCCGTAACTCAATCAACAGGTTATTTAATTTTCTGAAGGAAAATAGAGACCACAATCATCTAGTCCAATCCAAATCTTATAATTCTTTTTTAATACCATTTGAATCTACTGAAGGTAAGGTCTACTCTTTGTTACATCATATAGCAAACACTCAAAGCCAACCTAATATCAATAAGCTTTCAGACTTCTTTCAAAGAATTTATTCAGAAAAAAGCAGACTCAATACCTTTCATTCTTTTGTAGAATTAATAGTCGACGAAGAGCTTGAGTCGAGTAACTATGAAAGTTTGTATCGAGCAATGATTACTCAAAGTGGATGGGGCAAAAAAACATCTGCCTTATTTACTAAAACAATCTATCACATTCATAGTGGCAAATACGATAGTACCTTTAAAATATGGGCTGATGCGCCAACAAGAATTGATGTCAATGAAAAAATATACCTTCCCGTTGATGCAGTTATTGAAGCCATATTTCACAAATTGAATCCTGAAATTAAATGGAACTTTGACAAAATCAACAAGTATCTGCAAAATCATTACTCTTCAGAACAAATGGAAATTTGGGACGACTTATGGTTTTGGGGTTTTATATCCCAAAGAGGATCTGGTTTAAATCGTGGTTTTGTTTGGAATGAACAGAAGTATTGGGCTTTGTTAGAGACAGAAAAGGATGAGGAATCTGTAAAACTAATCAGGAATAAGACTATGAAATTCTTACTTCTATTAAAATAACTCGATTATGGAATTAAGTGAAGAAGAAATTCAAAAATTCTGGGAAGAAAAACTAGCAAATGAAGCATATTTCAGACGATTGAGTGCTGACGAAGTTGAGTACAAAAAAAAGGATAAATCCTTTTTTACAAATCTTAATATTCAATGGTGTACTGAGGTTTCTGAAATCGATACGGCTTTTTTATTTGAAGATCGAAAGTTTACTTTACTAGATGCCGATATATTCTTTGATGCTTATACAATTGTCAATATTAATATTGATAGGGTTTTAAATTTCCTATTTGATGACGCTTCTTTTATAGAGCGTCGATACTCTAAAACCAAATTATGGGATCAAACGGATAGAGAAAATTACAAATACACTAAACTTCTGAATTACATCAACGACGGTCAGGCACTTTGCCCTCCAATACTAAGTTATCGTAAGAATGAATTCAGTGATGGTAAATTAGTATTCAGTATAATAGATGGCAATCATCGTACAGCCTTTTCAAGATATATAGGTCTTCAAGAAATCAATTTTTTAATTCACAAAAATGATTGGAAGAATTTAAAATTACATCTTGAATAATTACCCAATCCGCCTCTTAAACTCCTTAATAAACTCAGCCTTCATCACGCTACCTTTATACGAATTTAGAAATCCTTCCAGATTGACCTCAGTTTTGATATGTTCCGCTTTTTCGCGATTCATTGCGATAAAGTAGCTTTCTAGGGCATCTTTTAAAGTTTTACCATTGGGCATCTTACGGTAGATCTTACCAAACTCATCTTTCATTCCTGTTTCTCGCTTCATTTCGAGTTCGTAGGCACGTTCTAAGTTGAGCATCGTACGCAAGGTCATTATGTCTTCAGTATCATCGTCGCCGGTTTCTTTTCCCTCATAGCGCAAGATCGCTTTACGAATATCGATACACATATTTACGACTGGCGCATACACAAGCTGTCGCTCTAAGGCCTCGTTAAAACCGATGCGGTAAATAGAACCGCTAAAGCGGTCGAGCAAGGAAGCGTCCTGCTTGTTATTCCCTACATAGTTACCACTTGCGCCTTTTCCAATCACATTTCCTGTTGCAATACAACCAAAGCCTCTATGCTTTACAATAGGCTCATTCTGTCCATTAAAAATGATAGCATCTTCGCGAGCACTTTTTGCCAAAGCATCATTAAGCAATCCAGCGGTATTGGCATCGAGTTTTGGCATTTCATCCAGAATCAAAATCTTTCCATCACGCCAGGCTTCTATGAGCGCTCCTTCTTTGTAACCAGAAATTGTCTGACCACCTTTGATATCAATGGGCGAAGTCCATTGATTACAATTTACGATGGTAAATGGCAGTTCCTTACCGTCGTTTTCTGACCGGCCGTTGATGGCATAAGCTACCTTTTCCCCCAATGTTGTTTTTCCTGTTCCTGCGCTACCTACCAGATAGGGATTATTGCCCACACTCAAATCGTCCATAATTTTCATAAACTGCGGAATCTGCTGTACTTCTGGGATATCTAATTTTCTTTGGGTCATTTGTTTTTGCTCTTTTTAAAAAGTTGATCGGCGGCGTCGTTAGCTTCCTTTTTGGTGGAATAAATTGCTATGATAACTGATGCGTCTAAGCCACGCCTAAATTTGTTCTTCAGCTCTTGCATCGTCGTGGGCTTTCCACTAAAAATTCCTTTACGGGAATTATAATACGGGCTATAGACGATGTACATCTTGTTGGGATTTATCTTCATCTAAGCCTGTGCGATTTGTAATTGATTAATCATCTCATCGATAGCCGAAATCTGCGCAATCGTATCTTCAAAAAACATACGTCCCAAGTCTTGGTAGGTGTACTCTCCAAACACAAACTCGGCATTTCCATCTTCGTGTGGATGGTTGAGAATAAAATAGCCCAAGCTCTCAATAGCATCGTGCAATGGCAATCTGCGCGCATCGCTTACAATGTTGTTGAAGTCGTCTTTTAATCCAGAGGCAAGCGTTTCGGTTTTCCAGATTTGATATGGCTCTTCTACATTCTTAAACACGGGAATAAGCGAGTAGTTGAATTTCTCTTTGTCTGATAATGGGCGGTTGTAAATAACCAAGCCGTATTCATATTGCGAACTCGGTTCTTCGTAACTCACAAATCCAGTCGTAGGATTACTGCCTTGGCCATAAGCACGTCCTAACCGGTATTTATAACCACCAGAAGTAGATTTCGTTTTTGATTTCCAGTCAGCTTCATTTTCAATTTCCCAATCTTCGAGTTCACGAGCGTGACCCAAGAACTGCACACCAAACGCATCTAATCTATTCAAAAATAATTGCAGCTTCTCCAAATGCAAGGCTGCGGTCATATCTCCAGCATTTTGCACAAAGTCTGGCAACTCATCCTGCGATTGACCTTCAGCTCGTTTCAAGAACGACCGAAGTTTCTCATCGATAATCGCAGGATAGAGATCTCTTTTATCCAGGTACAATTGCAAATAGTTTTCACTAATACGCTTTACGCGAAAGTTGAGCTTGTGATCTGCAAAGAAGTCATCTACGTCCAATTTTTTAATAATATTGAATGCTTCAGAAATAGGCAGTACTGCCGAATTTGCTTCGCCATCTTTGCCAAAATCTCTATGCAACAAGATGCCATTCTTGATGGTTCCTTCTTTTGTGTTGTATTTTATGAGCTTGTTTTGAGTACCAATCTGGTTAGAAGCGCCTACGATATTTTCTGTAAGGATATGACGGCGTTCTCGTTTGGAAGATGCTTTTTTAATGAGTTCATTCCATTCTAGATTAACCATTTGCACATCGGCTTCAGAAATATCTCGACTTTCTGTAAAGATCTGTGAGATAAAACTCTGTTCAGCTGGTTGTAAACTGTAGGTCAAAATCTTTCGAGAATCTGTAACTCCAAACTTTAGACTGATGTTACTCAAAGTATATGGGTTCTTGCCAGATTTACCGATGCTCACACCTAAAAAGATACCCCAAGATGGTGTGATAGTCGTCCCGATAAAAGGAACTCGCACCACATCGCCTATGTTCCACATCGTGATGTATCTGATGATTGACCGTTTGATATTCTCTAATCCCGCCACATAGGTCGCAAGCTGTGATGTTTTTGCGTGGATGATTTCTTCCAGCTTTGTCCAGTCGGACTGTATGCGCTCGTTTTCCTTTTCGGTCGCGCCAGTACCACGTTGCGGCAAATCGTCCCGATCTTCCTTCAATCTATTGATGACATCCAGTTTTTTTGACTTTCGTTCTTCAATAAGCAATGGGTATTTTTCATTTATGGCATCTACCATTTTCATACGTACTTGAACAGGTTTTTGACCATCCAGCGCATCTGTGATACGCTTGTCAATATCTTGTTTGGTAAACGGTCGTTTAAGATTATTGACGATGGTAATGTCGCGTACAGTATCTTTCCCGAATGGTGTAGCACCACCTTGACCTTTCTGAAACAAGAACCGTTTTTTCGTTTCTGCATCGAGTGGTAAGAATTCAGTTTCAAGATCGTAGGTGCCTTGTTGCTTTTCCAGTTTTATCTGGTGGTCGTATCGTTCTAAAAGATCATCGTACAAGGCATCTTGCTCTTCAACCTTGAGCAATCCTGCACGACCAGTCAGTTGTCGTACCGCACCATCCTTAAAACCATTGCGTTCATATCGTATGTTTCCGGTTTTATCAGTTTTCTTTTGATAAGTAGGATAACCGAGCTGCTCCATCATTTCCTGATTCTCATCTACCCAATTCCACGCTGCGATATCGCCATATTTATTCAGGAAATCTGCACTTTTTAAGGTTTCATCATTGGTTTTCTGTGAGCCTGTGGTATTGGCATCCAGCGATTTCAATTTCGCCTTTAGCATTGTCATCAATCTCTTTTCCGTAGGAATGTCACTTGTGATGTAATAGTATTCAGGCAACACAACTTGACCAGTACGATTGATACGACCACGTTTCTGAACTTCGGTATTGATATCCAACTCAAACTGATGCACAATCATCGCTCGCTGTCGCTGATCCTTAAAATCTTTACTTGCGTGTGCCGAAGATCCTGTACTACCACTTTGGTTAATGAGCAGCACATCATAATCGCCACTATTGAACATTCTGAAAGAACGTTCCGTATTACTGCGGAAAGCCTGGACAACTGCCTCATCGCCATCCATCGCAATACGCTGATTACGACCTGTAACTTCGGCAACTTTAAAATACATATCGGTATGACCGCCTAAATGTTTTGGCTTTTTCTGGGTTTCAATCAAGTGTATCAATTCATCGATGGGCGAAATGGATAATCCAGAACTCTCGAGAACCATTCGGCTTTTGATGTCTTTGTATCGCTCAATTCCCTTTTGCGGTAACTCTTCGAGTTCTATACGCTCTCTGGTTTTTGAGCCATCGATCGCTGTATAATTGTAGTTAAAAATACCATCAAGACCGCGCACCAACGTACGTACAAAATCCATTTGCTCGTTGGGGATGACATCGCCACTTACCAGATTCATTTCCTTTAAAAAAGCACCCATCGTGGATTTGAATGCGATGACCACTTTCTTATCTTCCTTCAGTAATTTGATCGTGTGATCTACCACATCCTTTACTTTCAAGGCAAAAAGCATTTGATCAACAATATTGAATACTCTGGAAAAGTACGGCGATTGTTTCACACCAAGGCTTCTGGGTTTAGATGACATATGCTCGCCTTGCGTTTTCGCGGAAGCGTGAATATCTGCCAGCAATGGTGCAACAAATTCCTGTTCAAATTGCACCACTTCATTCATCAGCGAGATGATACTATTAACACTTGCACGACTTTTACTGCGTTGTGGCTCTGCATCCAGCGTGATGTAATCTACATTAATACCTTCATTAGAGCGCTGTCTCCTAATGAGCTGTCCACTTTCTGAAAGATTTGATGCCACGATTTCCTGAAGTGCCAAACCGCCACTTGTCATTGAGCGTACAAAACTTGCATCGGTAAGTCCAGTCTCGGCAATGGCAGTTTTCTTTGCGTAAAACGGCATTACTTCTGGATATTTGGCAAAAGTGGCACTCAAAAAACAGCAGGCTTTCGTCTGCGGAAGTACTTCGCGCATCCACGTACCAATGATGGAATCAAAACCACCTGCCATATGCGACTCGTCAAGAATGAAAATAACTTTTTTATATTTCTTGCTACCTTCCAGACCATTGTTGACCATACTTTCCAGCCATAATCGCTTATAAGGATGCGCCGATTGTACCTGTGAATAGGTGCAGAAAATCATATCGTAGCCTACTGGTAAATGGTCGAGCGTTTCTGTGATGGTTATAAACGGCACCTTGTCTGGATCTGGCAGATTCTTGCCTATCTTTTTGTGCCACTCAATAGACTCTGGACTTTCTGTAGGAAACTCTTTTTCGGTAGTAATAAGTTCGTATTGCGCCTTGCTGTTCATTGGGCTAAAAACCACTTTTCCATCTGCATCCTTCACTTTGGCATCGGTATCTGTGTTGACAATAAAAGGTCGGATATTGTCAAAACCGATGGCCTTGAGATCCCGATACATATCTGTAAACAGATCAGGCTTTTTTGTAAAGAAAACGGGAAGAAAGCCCTGCATAACTGCGTGTCGTATCACCGCAGCAGCTTGCCTGCCTTTCCCAATTCCCGTTTGATCTGCTATAATAATACCTTGCTCATTTTCAAATTGCTTGAGATAGAGACCAACGGCGTCAACTTGTTCTGCACCCAAGCCTTGCCACATTGCCTTGGTAGATTCATACTTGAGCTGATTACGTACGTAATTGTCTATATTTCCTTTATCCTTAACGATACGATTTAGGGACTTTTGAACTTCAAAAGCCATATTGCGCGGTATGAGCGTGTTCATTTTATATGGTGCCTGTGACTTAGACACATAGGGAACCAAAGCCGCTTCCTGCGTAGCAAGTTTTGCAACTTCATCAGCATTCTGGCTGAATTCTGCTTCTTTGATATCGAGTTCTTCGTTATTCATTTTTGAAAAGGGCTAATGCTTCCAAATAGCTGCGAAGCGTGGTTTCTGAATACAATTGCACGGCTTCTTCCTTATCCATACCACCGTACATAATAGAACTGGTGGGCAGACTGTCATCCATCTTGTCCCAACTTTCTTTGAGCGTCCAGAGTGCGGTCTGCATCTTATCGGTTTCCAATAGAAAACTGGCGATTTCATCGGTGGTGTTGCCTTCATTGTAAACCACTTCCAGATATTCTTCTATGAGTGCGATGGGATTTTCGCCCATTGCTCTTGCTTGCTCGATGAGCTCGTGCAATTGAATAAAAATGCCAGCTTCGTGATCTTCAAAACGCTCAAATTTTGATGGATTTGAGACCATAAAAAGGCGTGCCTTGACGTCGCCAGACATCAATTGGTTGTTATAAAATATCATTGGGTTCTTGCTTTTTTGAGTTGGGATATGAGTGTATTTAGATTGGGTCTGATGTGTGACTTCACACGTTTCCAGAGATCGAAGAAACTCTCAACCATCGTGTCCAGTTCTGGTGCTTTGGTGCTGTCTGGTGCTACTCCAGATGGTTTTGACTTTCTACCGCCTATGAGTATGAGCATTGTTTTGGTCACAGCGCCTTGTTTGTTGTAGAGCTTGTAGCTGTTCATATTGATAATATCGTCCACCTGATAATGACGGTACAACCAGTTAAAGAATGGTCGGTACTTTGCAAAGAGTCCATCTTCGCCAAAATAGACGTGACCCATTATAATGATGGCCGCTTTGCCATCATCTTTCATCGTGTGCAACGCAAGTCCTGCCATCAAATGTTCCAGACGGATATGGTTTGCAATCCCACGCTGTTTATTAAAATATTTATTGGCAATACGTGCTTTATCGAACTTGGACGCTTCCCATTTTGCAAAAGGTGGATTGGTTACAACCACGTCGTGCACCTTGGTCATTACTTCTGGAAAAGGTTCGGCTGCATTGTTATTGGTAATGCGACCAAAACCTTGATAATCCAGCGATTTCTTTCGGCTGTTGTCAATCTCGTTGACGTGCGTAATTCGCGGATTTGCACCTACCAGCAATAAACCGTTGCCTGCACTTGGTTCAAAAATGAACTCGGCATCTTTCATCTGTGTGTATTCGGCCACGATTGCACCTATGGGACAAGGTGTTGAATACTGCTTGTAAAGTTCCTTACTACTGTCTGAATACGCATACGTAGGTTGTACCTGGCTCCAGAAAAAGTCCATTTTCCGTAATCGACTTTCAAATGGAATCGGTTCTTTATAGAGCATTTTGTACCACAAAAGCCAACTCAACTCCACAGCTTCCCAAAGCGCACCGATGTTTGGCGCACCTGTTTCATCCTTTAAGGCTTCTACCTTCTTTTTTGATAGACGTTCCGCTTTCGCGAAAGCGGTATGCATCACAGCCACAACACGATCTATGTAATCGTTTTTGGACTTCGATTTTGTAGAACTTTGTTTTTTAGGAAGTGATTTAGGCGCAGGATTAGGTTTGTTCTGATCATCTAAATAAGCCTGAAGAGTAGCTTTTGAACGTTCTAAACGGTTCATCTGCCATTGCATTTCGCTGAAAGCTTCCTTCGATTTTTTGTCCGTTTTGGGTTTGCCCGTTTTGGGATTTACGTAGTCCAAATGATCTTCTACCAACTGCAAAAGCATATCATTTATGATTTCAATGCCTTTTTGAGGATCTGCCACGGGACGAGAATTCTCCACCACAGACCACCATTTGTGACTGTCGTTTTCAATGTCGATTTCTGCGCCCAAAGGCGAGACACTTCTATATCCCGTATGGATATTTACATACGGATAATCCAGATCTGTAGGGTAACCGATGGCCGAGAAAGCTTCCGGACCACGATTTTCCCATTCTTGTAAAAGGGAAGAGCGATTCACCTTCACGCCATAATCTTTGGGATGTGGCATTTGCGAGAGCTGAAAAAGCTCCAGACCAGAAACTTGATTGAGATTCTCATCTGTTATTTTATAAAGTTGAGGAAACTTAAATTTCAAGAAATTACCATCGCCTATGGTCAGACTTCCAGATTGAAAAGGCTCGCCAGCGTGCACGGGCACAAGCACATTAGGGACAATATGATCCCGATTGAAAATGTCTTTGGGTATCGCCAACGCTTCGGTCTCAATTTCTTTTAAGGGAATGAGCTCCAACTTCAGTGACTGATACAACCGATTGACTTGCATCAACGCCATCGCTCGGTCACCAATTTCCAAGTCGTACACCCAATCCTCAAAGTTTTGCAAGGCTTTCAAAAGATGGTTCTTAAAATGAATCTCGCTCCACTGCTCTGAGGCATCTTCGAGGTCGCTTATAGTTGTAGAGATAATCGTTTCTGGTTCGTCGTTCAGTTCTTCGGTCTGCTCGTTGAGTTTTTCAATAACTTCTTTTAAAATCGACCGTGTAGAAAGGTTACGTTCTGCATCCGTTTGATAACCAGAATCATCTTCTTCTTTTGGTGCTACTTCTTTAGGAACTTCCTTATTTTCTATTTCTCCTTCCTTAGCAACTAGCTCATCTTTTGAAGGTACTTCCTTAGCGACTTCCAATTCTGTACGTTCACTTTCTAAAGCGACCATACCATCTATCACGTTCCCATCTCTAAACAGGACGCGAGACTTTCTCTTATAGTTGCGAGGATGTACTTCTATATGCTTGAGCGCATCGCCATATTTACGCATCGCAAAGCGACTTGCAATCTCATAGGCTACCTTCTTGTAGGAATCAAATACGACGAAATGTTCCTGCTCGGCTTTTTGCTGTCCCTTAAGGAAGATTGTTACATAGGAAAACTGACCAGTGTCAATGTTTTCTACGGACGACTCAAAAGATGGATGGATCAAAACCTGTTTCCAATCGCCATCTCTACCAAATTCCTTTTCCAGCTCTTCCGTATAGCGACAATAGGCAGGATGATTGTCCACATACCATTTGGTAGGATCTGACAGCGTTTCCTTAAAACCTAGTTCCTTTAAATGGAAAGCTAGTTCTTTAGGAAGCACTTCGCTAAAATGAAGCTCAATGCCTTTTTTCTGTTTGTTGAGTGTACTGGTTAACTGCATTTGCGATCCCAAAATTTACTAGTCGCTTAAGCACTAGTTTGTGGTGTGACTTGGGATAAATATAGATTTCGCTTTCGCGAAAGTGGCGTCACGCAAAGGGATTGCGGTACATTGAAGCGTGATGCTTATAGGTCAATAAACAATAAACCCCAGCGAGAGCTAGGGTTTTGAAATTATAGGTGGTATAAATTAATCTTGGTTCGTTCGGTACGCAACAACATCTTAATAAAATCAAGATGATGTTGAAAACTTAAATCTACGAACAGCTTGTAAATGATTAAATTAGTAAGATATTTTTAATACAATATTATGGGAATCAAGACAGGTCCAAAAAGAATTGCAAAGTCAACTGGCAAACCAGATAGACGTCAGCGAGATAATAAAAAGACTGGTGGGAACACACCGTCATTAAAACCGCATAAGCATAAGAAAGGAGATTAAATTCTTCCAAAATAAGCTTGCCTAAATAAACAAATCCTGAAACACCTGTAGTTGCCTACTGGTAAAATGCTGTTCCATCCAGATGGACTTGAGCGCATTCTTGCCCATCTGCTCGCGTAGCTCTTTATCATTTACTAATCGTATGATGGACTTTACCCAATCTTCAGTAGTTTCAGCAAGCAGTCCTGTTTCTCCTTCTTTAAGGACTTGCTTAGCCGGATGGTAAACAGAAGAAATTGCAGGAATACCAAAAACAGCACTTTCTAATAGCCTTGTGTAAGGCCCACATTGAGAAAATCGGTGCTTTTCACTTGGCAATAAGACAATATCTAGTGCCAAATCATTCAATGTTTTAAAGTGATTTTCAAAAGCGACGGGCTTGTGATACTCTACAGCTAGTCCCTTAAGAACTAGCTCGCCTTGATTGTCTTTTCCATCCCAACCGTAAAAAACAAATTGAACTCCTTCCTTAAGGACTTCTTTTGTTTTTGCAACTAGTTCCTTAAGGACTAGCAAATCTGACAACTGACTTTTGCTACCTAAAATACCAATCCGAACGATCTCGGACTCATTCCTTTTTAACGGTGGTATCTCTTCATATCCCAGTCGTGACACTAAAGAGGGCAATTGTACTACGTGAGTGGTGTGGTTGGGAAAGTTCTCTAACAACAATTTTTTGTAAAAGTTAGATAGTGGCTTTGTTGCAGTTGTTACAATATCCATTGAAATCATATTAGATAACAACTGCTCTTTATCGCGTGTACCGATCTTGCGTGACATTGCGTGACTTTGTGGAATAGCAGTATAATTCTGATCCACATCCATTACCAATTGCACATCTGGACGCAAGACGCGTATAGCTTTGATAAAAAAATCCACATCTGAGAATATAACTGGAAAGATGATGTAATCTGCCCAATATAAAAGTTGTTCATCAATCAAGTTTTCATAATCTTCAAAACGTTTATTAAAGTCAAAAGTCTCAATCTTAGTGATTATAGCGGTATGTGACGCAGTTTTGTTCAACTCTAATGCTGGTGTTATTGCTCGATAATATCCTGTGTCATTCAAGCAAGGCGAAACATAAAGTAAATGAACTGTATCATCGCTTTCTTTACAATCTGGATATTTCCGACGGAAAGAGGTTTCGGTCTTTAGTCGTTTCTTAAGTTCTATAATGGTTCTCATATCAGTTAGTTTCTGCATTAATATTCATCTCGTTTCCTTCGTAGAATTTGGCAATGCGTTGTCCGGTAGCCTTATCGTAAATCTCAATAGTACCGGCTAAAGGGCCATATTTTTTTATTTTTTTGCGAAAGCGAGTCAAACCTGTTTCCCTACTTTTTGTTTTTGAAAATTTATGTCTCCAGTCGATAGAATACATTGTCCGTACGTTACCGTCTTTGAACCAGACGATCATCTTAGTTTCTGAGTCCTGGCCTAGTTTCCAACCTTTTTTCTTTTGTTGCATTATTTAAAGTATTTAATGAGTGATAAGAGTGATATTTCCTTGATATAGTTTTCTTTATGAAAAGCCTTGACCGTGACAACCCCTTGCTTGACATTGAGCCAAATCTGTACATCCTGGTCACAAATATGATTTGCCGTAGCAAACTCTTTGAGATACTTTTTGATACTGAAGGCAATCTTGTTTCTCACACTGGGCAACGTTGCAATGCTGTCTTCTAAGAAGAAATAAGCGAGTTCATCCGTTGGTATTTCTTTCATCAGCACATCTTGATCGTACAGATAGGAAAGTACTTTGTGCTGTTCTTGATAAATACGCAGGTACAAGCGCTCGACAGGAATTTGTTGCCAGGTTGCAATATGCTCGGTGTAGCTTATGATATTCTGAGAGATCTTCTTCTCATAACCGAAGACATCAATGGATATCTCGGCAATCGCTCCCTTGAGTTTATTGGTCAAGGCAACGTTTTTCTTTTTGAAAATACGTTTCATTTGTTAGGTATTGGTGTATAAAAATCGTTGTGTGGATGGGTTGAGTACACTTGCGTGAAAGTGTTGCAAGAGCTCAGGTTGACCGAGTTTGCCTATTCTCGTCTCACATTGCCTGAAAAGTGCTAATCTGGGTTTTTGCTTGGCAGTATCCTTTTTCTCATTATTCAAAAACCTGCGGATTTGTGAAGCGACAATGAGTTTTAACTGCACTTCAAGCTGTCTCTTCTTGTGATCCTGCCACCATTTTTTGGTGCCAGCAAACCCTGTTTTGTTTTTGGGATCAAAATATTGATGTGGTAACTGTACGAATCTGTTTTCAGGATCTTTGGCAAGATATTTCCGCACGAGTTCTATGCGATCTACATAGCATTGATGCACGTTTGCCAGATGTTTGTCAGGTACTGGATCGTACCATTTCCAGAGCAGTTCTCTTCCAATTTTGATCTGAGATTCTGTGAGATAGGTGTTTTGGTAGAGCACATTTCGCGAAAGCGTCCAAAGCGCATTCACATACACAGAAAGGGAAGCGGAACGAGCCGAATCTCGTGGCAAATTTTCGGCGCCAGTTTGATTTGTGGCTCGCATCCGCGCATTTTCCCCTGCATCATTGGAATTTTTGGGGCATTTTTTCCCTGTGTATCCTGTAAAATTGTTGCTAGAAGCGTTGCGTGACGTTGTTTCTTTTGTGAGCGGTAGCGAATTCCTTTTATTCCCGAATAGCTTGGCTCGGCTTGAGTTATCAACGCCTATTATTAAATTATTTATGTAACCATTGTTACTAGAGTCTGTATGACGACAAGTTGTCGTAGGAATATTTTTAACAGATTGATTGTGTGTAGATTGTGATTTCCGTGAATCCCGCTCGATTTTGGGCTTATCCACCGGTTTTAAACCAGTTGCTAACAGGATTTTTGGCTCGACCCAAAGATCATATCCAGAGTTGGTACCGTGCCATATCTTATTGATAATGATGCCGGCATCTATGAGTCTTTTTAAGTGACGCTGGATGGTTCTAGGGCTGGCGTTGCCCATTTTGGCCAACTGTAGATTGTTGGTCTTTAAAGGCGGTAAGTTTTTAAGATCAAGTGTTGTGACATTGCTCGCTTTCAGTAAAGAAAGGCCGTAAATCTTGATAATGTCCTTTGCAGTAGAGGCAATTGCCTGTCTTATGCGATTAGAAAGTTGATCTGTATTCTGGTTGTGTTCTTTAATGTGGTAATCCAATGCTTTAAAGGCGATGGAATAATTAACTATGCTCATTTTTAGGACTGTTATGAAACAGCAAAGTGTGTGCTTTGTCTATCTCACTAGTCGGATTGTGGTGCTTTTTTAGCATCTCTATTTCTTCCTTGATTTTTTTTATAAGGTTCAGGTAACCTTCATCTGGGCTATTTTCGGCAAATTTCATAAGATGAGATCTGCATTATAACTTCATCGATGTTTGCGACTTTAAAGGCAGGTTCTCTGTGAGGACTTTTCCCTTTTTACTATTGCGCAATGTTTTCTCGTGCTTGGATTCTAAAAGTGTAAGACAGGCTTCGTAAATAAGCTCTTCGCTGGACGGCCTGATCTCTTTTCGATTAAAAAATTTAGATACCGTAGGTCTGGATTTTCCAGATTCTTGAGCTACAAGCGCAATGGGGTTATCAAAGTACTTGTGCATTTTTCTCGTAATGGCTTTAATTTCATCGGGTTGATACATTCTTATAAAGTTTATGTGATTCGTTTGACAATTCAGTGTAAAAGTTTTGTAAATTTGGCAACAATTTAACGTCGTTTTTATATTTATATCGCCAAATATATGTATAAACGTTGCTTAATAAACTACAAAAAGAGATAATAATTTTATCACTCCTGAATTGAATGAATGAGAAAAAAGCGCGTAAACGACAAGAAGTAATTGATAATGAAAGACATAATATGAAGCAGAATCCAGATTATGATACCATAGATTTAAAATTTATCGAGGCCATAGACGAGGTATTGGAAAAAAATGATGAGCTCGGATTAAAACCTAGCAACGATAGTAGCCTTGGAAAACTGATTTATCCTTCTAACCGAAGCATCATCTCTTCAGTAAGAAGTAGGGCAAAGCATATTCCGCATCTCGCGCTTATCAATTTTGCAAAGCTATTTGATGTGGATATGAACTATTTCTATTCTGATAGATCCTTGAGTTATATACCACGTGTGACTACTGTAAACAACAATCAAGATTATTCTATAAAGAAAACTGGTAAAGGCTCATTTGTTACTCAAGCTGGCAATGGAACTATACGTGATATAAAGAATGTGGCTAAGGAAATAGTTACCCATAATAACACGAACTTAAATCCATCAGCCGAAATGGTCATCAATACTTTCATACAACAACTCGATGAGGCTTGTATTCCAGATTTCTATAGAATACTCAATGCTATGCGAGATGAAATGGGAAGTACTATTGAAGAATTGAAATTTCATCTAAAGAAGAAATCCAAAAGGCTCGACAAGCTAAACAAGCGTCATCATAAAGAACTCAAAGCTGTTAATCTAAAACTTGTAGAAACCAATGAAAGGTTGATGCAAGCGCAGGAAAATGAGAAAGCAACTATGGAGAAATACATATCAGTTCTTGAAAATAAATAAAACGTCCTTGTTTCGTAACGTTTATAAGTTTATGTTTGTACTGTAAAAATTCAGCCTTGAAAAAAGATCACACAGATTATTCAAATTTATTGAGACTTCTCAACGAGAAGGAATATGCAAATAAGTACATCGTAAATGCCGAGAGGCGTATGATTACACACTGGCAGGATATTGGACTCTTTGAGGACAAGCGCAATACTTCGGCAGGTTGGAACAAGTTTAGCCTTATAGATATTCTTTGGATGGGAATCATCATCGAATATCGTAATCTGGGCTTTCCCAACGAAAAAATTAAACCTGTTAGGCAATTTCTGTTTGAAGAAACTAAAATTGATGGTTTAAAAGTCAGTAAGCTGGAATATGCGACTGTTCAGGTACTCGCTTTCGCGAAAGCGTTATACCTAATAACTGATGTGGCTGGTAACATATATCTGGCAGATGATTATGAGTATGTCAAGCTTTTGCAACAAGCTAAAGTGACGAATCACATTGTGTTGAGCCTAAATCAAGTCGTCAAAGAAAATATATCTGTTCTTTTTTCTGAACCAAATTTTAATGCCTTTGCAGGTCTCAATAAAGATGAAATTCAAGTGATGCTCATCTTGAGAAGTGAGTCGTACCAATCTGTCCAAGTGACCAAAAAAAATGGCGAGATAGATATGATTGAAGGTACGGAGCGCATTAGTGAGAAAGACAGAATTATCGATATTTTGAAACAGCACGAATACCAAAATATCGAAATAAAACAAGCCAACGGTAAAGTGGTTTTAATTAGCCGTACCGTGAAACAGAAAGCAAAATAGATACCCTATTTGCCACTCAAATCAACTTGTCATCCAAAAACGGAAGCAAGTTTGAACCAATTAATATGAAGACGTGATAAACATCGATTGACCTAAATGCAATGAGCTCAAAGAGCCATCCCAAATCCCACCAGTGCTATGACTATAAGATAGAATAGCATTCACGGAATGAACAATGCAATCGATAGATGTAAAAAAAGAAACCAATAAGGAAGTACATAAAAGTAAAATGTCTGTAGAAAGGCTCAAGTCATTTAAAGGCTTTGAGAATGTGAGCGAAGATGAGGCAGATGAAATAATTAAGAATCTTGAGCAATTTGCAGAAATATTGTGCAAGCAAGTTCAACAAAACGTATCCTAATGAAAGACCTATCCATCTTTAATCAATTTGCCAGAACAGACGACAGCAAGTCTCTAAGACAAGCAGGAAACGCCGTCATATACACCAGAGTTTCTACAAAAGAACAGGCAGATAACAATGCTAGTTTAGACACACAATTAAAATACTGCGAGCAACTAGCTCAGAAGAAAGGACTTGATGTGGTTGAGTATTTTGGTGGGACGTATGAGTCGGCAAAAAGTGATGAACGCAAGCACTTCCAGAAGATGCTCAACTTTGTTAAACGCAGGAAAGACATAGGCTATATCATCGTCTATTCTTATGATCGCTTTTCGAGAACTGGAGCCAATGGAGCGTATATAAGTGATCAACTCAAGAGGCAGGGAATCGTCACAATTTCTGCGACACAAGAGGTAGATACTTCTACGAGTGCAGGATCTTTTCAGCAGAACCTTTATTATATGTTCTCTCAATTTGATAATGAGTTGAGAAGGGATAAGTCCGTTTCTGGAATGCAAGAAAAATTACGTAGAGGAGATTGGACAGGCGCTTGGCCATACGGCTACTCAAATACCAATCCGGGCAAGGGTAAAAAACCCAATTTTGTAATCAACGACAAAGGGAAACTTCTCAAAAAAGCTTTTGAGTGGAAAGCAATGTCAAACACCTCACACGTTGAGATATCTAAAAAACTCAAAAGAAAAGGATTAGAGCTATCTGCCAAAAAGCTTAGCGACTATTTTAGAAATCCCTTTTACTGCGGATTGATGGTAAATAAATTGATACCTGGAGAAGTGATACAAGGCAATCACGAACCTATGATTAGTCGTGAGATGTTCTTAAAAATCCACAATCTTCTCAACTCTCGCGAAGAAGGAAGAAAGTACAACCTAGATGATGAAAACCTACCACTAAAAATGTTTATCAAATCAACAGAATGTGGAACACCCTATACTGGATATGTAGTTAAGAAGAAAGGACTGTACTATTATAAAAATAGAAGATCAGGTAGTAGAGAAAACAGAAGTGCGAAAAAGCTACACAGCTCGTTTATGGCACTCTTAGAAAACTACACACTGGCTGATCCAAAATACATCGAACCTCTCAAAGAGATCATCGAGCAAACCTTTATCGATTTAAACAAGGAACAAATTGACGAAGCAAAGGTGCTAAACACGCAAGCTACAGAACTGGATGTTAAACTGGATAGATTAGAAGAGCGTTACGTATTTGAAGAAATAACAAAAGTGCAATACGATAAGTTCAAGTCCAAACTAGAGTCAGAAAAGAACAAAATAACCGAGTTAGTTTCAAACTCAGGATTTAATAGTTCGAACCTTAAAAAATCGATAGACAAAGCATTAAATTTAGCCTTGAACCTCCCGTCATTGTGGCAATCTGGTAATATCGAAGTCAAGCGTTCTTTGCAATTTATGCTCTTTCCAGAAGGAATAGGGTATGACTTCAAAAACGACCGACTTCGAACTTTTAGAGTAAACTCGATATTCAGCGCAATCGCCTCTATTTCAGATAACTTAGAAGGAAATAAAAACGGGACTTTTCAAAATAATTTTGAAAAATCCCGTTTAGTGACCGCGCCAGGATTCAAACCTGGAACCTCTTGAGCCGTAATCAAGTGCGCTATTCAGTTGCGCCACGCGGCCGTTAGCATAATTAAATGCGGGTGCAAATATATAACTTTCTTTTAAAATAAAAAGCGGTTACATTTAAAATAATAAATAAAAAAAAGCGCTCTTTAAAAGAGCGCTTTAGTGTTGTAACACGTGCTAAGATTTTTGCTTAGTAAAGGTAGTTTAAGGCAGTAATATCATTACTGTTAAACTCTCCATCTTCACCACTGCTAAAACAAGCTAACATAATAGACGTAGAGTCATATCCTGTTGGAGTTCCTGGGATGTGGTTAGCACCAACTCCTGCAGTACCTTCGTTTGTGTTTTGACCACAACTCTGACGGCTAAAGTAATCTGTGTGACGGAATCCTACAGAGTGTCCTATTTCGTGAGTAATAACGTGCTCAATTACATTTGTGTTATAGTTACTTAATCCATAAATCTGTACAAATTTATGTGGGTTTCCTCCACTTGGGAAACCTGCAGATCCACCTGCACCACTTGGGTTATTTACAGTATTGTTGTAAACAACCATATCTTTGTTTTGGTAGTCTGTGCCAAAAGTTAAAGAGAAATTGATGTTAAGGTTTAATCTATTATAGTTTGCAACTGCCCATTGTAATGCAGTTTGCTCGCTACTAGTTAACGCCTGGCTTCCACCAGTATAACCAATAATTGTAATTGTTTGAGGACTAACTAATGCGTTAGTACTATATTGAGCATTTTCATTTGAATAACCATTAAACTCCAACTCTTCAAGTTCAGCTTTAGTCATTACGATATCACCTTCTATACGTATAGCTTTTTCTGATGTACCGTCTGGTAAATATCTTAACTCTTCTTGAGCTCCAATAGGACTAAGATGTTTAGAAGCAATTAAATCTAAAGTAGCTTGATCTAAATTTGTTGGGGTAAGGTCTGTATTAACACCTAAAGTTTCAAGAGAACCTGTTGTAACTTCATTAGTGTCTGCAACCTCTGCGTTGTTTGTATCATTATCTTTCTCACAAGAAACGAACACCATCCCGCAGATTGCAGGTATGATCAATAATTTTCTGAATTTCATAATTGATTTGAATTTAAATTAAAATTTAGTTTGGTTTTGTAATATTTTGGTGTGTTACAACATCACCATTTGTGGTTATGACACTAAATTCTGAATTTTAATTCGAATAATATAAATCAGTGCTGAATATTAAGAAAATTTTAAGATTATATTAATGAGCAGCCTAATGCATTAGACATGAGTTAATTGGTGTTAAATTAACTCTCAAGCCCTATAAAGCCTATGAATTTAATGGGGTAAATGTGTATTTAAACTATTTCTGCGCTTAGACCAGCTTGCAACAATTTAGAACATCTCGGTTTAAATCATTAAAAGAACCAGATTTTACGGTGCACTTTCCTTTGTAGTGAACCAAAAGTGCGCATTGTTCTGCTTGTAAAGGTTGATGGTCACAAGCAGAGATGAGAGTTTCTATTACGTGATCAAAAGTATTGACATCGTCATTATAGAGTACGATCTCATTCTCCTTTTTCTCAACTGTTTTTATGTCTAGTGCTTCTAAAAGTTTTTCTTCTGGACTCATAACCTATCTTCTTCTAGTGCAAAGATAAAAAATTCTTATTAGTCTTTTATAAATTTTGCAGCTACCCATTGGTCTTTAACGTAATGATTAACATAGGTTAAGCCTTGATTAGTGCATTCGGATTTTATAAGATCGAGATCTTCATCATAAAATCCGCTTAAATAGATAACACCATCTTTAGACAGACAATTTGCATATGTCTTCATATCATTAAGCAATATGTTTCTATTTATGTTAGCAATGATAATATCATATTTTCTATTACTTAATAACGAAGCATCTCCTTGCTCTACAGTAATTTTAGTACAGTTATTACGCTCTGCATTTTCAATTGAATTGAGATAACACCATTCGTCTATATCTATTGCATCTAATGGTCCTGCACCACGCATTTCGGCTAGGATTGCTAATACAGCAGTACCGCAACCCATATCTAGAACCTTTTTACCAATAAAGTTATCTTTAAGAATATGCTGTATCATCATATGAGTTGTAGCATGATGACCTGTACCAAATGACATTTTAGGCTCTATGATAATATCATACTCCTCATTGCCTTTGTCATGAAAAGGAGCTCTTACTCTACAATTGTCACTTACAACAATTGGTGTGAAATTCTTCTCCCATTCTGCATTCCAGTTTACTTGCTCAATAGTCTTTGTATTATATGTAATCTCAAACTCTGGATTATTTAGCACAAAAACATACTTAAGTAAATCTTCCTTATAGTACTCTTCTAAAATATAAGCTTGTAAGCCGTCTTCAGTCTCTACAAAGCTATCAAAACCTAACTCTCCCAATTCTGCTAAAAGAATATCTGAAGCTGGCTGAAGCGGTGTTACCTTAAAATTGAATTCTATATAATTCATATACTATTAAAATGAGTGAACAATTTGCATAAAGCTTACAGCATCTAAAGCTGCGCCGCCTATAAGGCCACCATCTACGTCTGGCTGGCTAAATATTTCTTTGGCATTATTTGGTTTAACACTACCACCATATAATATGGACACATTTTGAGCAACCTCATCACTATACTCTTCAGCAATTAAGTTTCTTACAAATTTATGCATGTCTTGAGCCTGCTCTGGTGAGGCTGTCTCTCCAGTACCAATTGCCCAAACTGGCTCATAGGCTAAAACAATACTACTCCAATCTTTTTCATTAATATGACACAAACCATCTTGAATTTGTTTTTTCACAACATTAAAATGATTGTCTGATTTACGATCTTCCAATTCTTCTCCAAAACAGAAAATTGAAGTCATCTCGTTTGCAATAGCTGTATTTACTTTTTCTGAAAGACTTTCGTTTGACTCATGGAACATAGCTCTACGCTCACTATGGCCTAAAATAACAGTTTTTACACCTACACTTTTTAGGATCTTAGCAGAAATCTCTCCAGTAAAGGCACCATTATCACTTTGGTGCATATTTTGGGCAGCTATCTTAATTGGCGTTTCTCTTAACGCTTCAAATGCTGGATAAAGGTTAGTGAAAGGTGGTGCAATAAGAATCTCTACATCTGTTTCTTTTACTAACTGTAATTTTAATGAAGAAATTAGTTCCTGCGTTTGTGCTAAGTCCATATTCATTTTCCAGTTTCCTGCTACAATATGCTTTCTCATAATTTGTTTATTGAATGTGTTTTTATTCTTGTAATGCTTTAATCAATTTAGGGTCATCTGCTTTTATAGCCTTATAAAGACTAATCTCACCGCTTGAATTTACTACTATGTATCTCGGAATCCAATCCAGATCTATCGCAGCTGCAAAATTACTTTTCCACCCATTTTTCGAAAAATAATGATGGCCGTTTAAGTTATATTTTTCAATACCCATTTTCCAATTTTCTACAGATCTATCAAATGAAATGAAAACGTAAGCTACGTCTGGAAAATTTTGTTGTAATGCTTCTAATTTTGGTAGTCCAACGATACAATCTCTACACCAGGTTGCCCATATATCTATTAAAATAGTCTTCCCTTTGTAAGATTCTAAAACCTCTGATAAAGATATTAGTGTTTCATCTTCATTTAAAAACGTATCATTTAATGCTTTCTCAGAAAATTGTTGTGCTTTTAGAGTGCCAATCCCAACACTAAAACATATAAGTATAATTACCAGGTACTTCATAACACTAAATTTTACGTTTTGTTTTATGTGTTTATTTTTGGATCTAACCAACCGTATATAATATCTACAAAGATATTGATTAGGATAAACATTGTAGCTATCACTAAAACAGCTCCCATTATAATCGGCAGGTCTAATGTATTTAATGCATCAACTATTTCTTTACCTAAACCATTCCACCCGAAAATATATTCTACAAACACAGCACCAGCTAACATAGATGCAAACCAACCAGAAACTGCAGTTACTACAGGATTTAAAGCATTTTTTAAGGCGTGCTTCTTAATAATTTGAAACTCTCTTAGGCCTTTTGCTCGAGCAGTTCTTATATAATCTTGCTGTAAAATTTCTAACAAGGAGTTTCGCATTAATTGAATTACTACCGCTAAAGGTCTTATCCCTAATACTATCGCTGGCAGAATTAAATTTTTAAGTTTTAAATGATTTTGTTCTCCAAAATCATCTAGCTCATATAAGCTACCTGTCATATTTAAGTTTGTGTATTGGTGTAATACATACCCAAATAGCCAAGCAAACAAAATGGCGCTAAAAAATGAAGGTACACTCATACCTAGTGTACTTAATATTTGAATGGCCTTATCTAACCAAGTGTCTTTTTGTAAAGCTGAAATTATTCCTAAAATTACACCTAAACTAATTGCAATTAGTATTGCAGACACTGCTAGCACAAACGTATTTGGCAATGTATCTCCTATAACAGATGTTACAGACTTTCCACTTTTTTGAAAAGACTCTCTTAAATATGGTGCTTTTAATACAAGATCTGTGTTACCTAAACTTACTATTGACAGAGCACTATACTTACCATCTGAAAGATAAGTATAATCTGAAGCGTTTTTTGAGTGCAATGAAACTGGAGATAAATCATTTAAATAATATAGATATTGTGTACCTATAGATTTATCGAAACCATATTTAGCTCTTACAATTTCTAATTGTTCTTCACTTTCATTTTGACCTAACATCATTTGTGCTGGATCTCCTGGAAGAATTGTAAACAAAAAGAAAATTACGGTTACCACTCCTAAAAGCGTAAGTACTGCGTACCCCATTTTATTTAGGATGTAACTTACCACCTATTTAAGATTAAAGGTTTAAGTCTTCAGCATCATTCCAGTGTAATTTTTGCTGTATGGTTCCTTTTTTAAGGGTTACCAATCCAGGATTAGATCTTACAATGGTTTTAATAGCAGTTTCATCACAGAAATAGAAGTCGAAATTAAAGTTATAGGTGCTTTTTAACTTTTGCACATCTCCTTCTCCAGATGCAGAAAGCCCTATCACTCTATATCCTTTAGCTTGAGCATTTTTAATAGTGTTAGTTATTGCTCTTAATCCTGCAGCTTCACTTTTAGATAAGTTATAAGCAACTACCATAAGGACTTTATCCTCATTTAAAATCTCATCTGTATAGTCTTCATCGTTCTTTTCTAGACTAAAATCGTGAATTGGTGCAATGTAACCTTCTTCTAAAAGTGTAGTTTCTACACCTAGAAAAGTTCCATCTACATTAGGGTAACTTCCTGTAGTGTTTTTAGTAACCTCTTTTCCATTTACATCAAAAGTCCAGGCGTAATTATAAATAGCTTCTTGAGCACCTTCGGGAACAGTCATCCCTTCTTGTATGTTAACGCCTTCCTTGTAAGCTCTAAAATCTATTGCTGGCAAATGCATTAATACATGGTAAGCAAACCAAAGACAACCAATAAAGACAACAAAAATAACCCACTTAAGTGTCCACTTAGGAATTAGTGGCTGGATATATTTACGCTTAACAAATAGGAGAATTATCATAATTAACAACACTACATCCTTGGTAAAAGACTCCCAAGGCGTAAGTGGCATTGCATCTCCAAAACAACCACAGTCTGTAACTTTATTAAAGTATGCTGAGTAAAATGTAAGGAAAGTAAAAAACAGAATCATAAGTAATAGGCTCCAAACCGTAAATTTAGGTTTGTACCCAATAATAAGCATGACACCTAAAATAAGCTCAAATACAACTAAAAATACTGCTAGAAAAAGTGCAATTGGCACTAAAAATGGAATATCTAAAACTCCTGGACTAAAGTATTCCTGTAGTTTATAAGAAAAACCAACAGGATCGTTAAGCTTTATAAACCCGCTAATTATAAATAATATTCCTACAAATATTCTTACAATGCCAACTAGTACTTTCATTCTAAAATATTTATTTGTTGCTTAAATGTATCATAGCAAAGACAGCATAATTTATCATATCCTGATAATTTGCATCTATACCTTCACTTACTAAAGTTTTACCTTGATTATCTTCTATTTGTTTCACCCTAAGTAATTTCTGTAAAATTAAATCTGTTAAAGAACTAACTCTCATATCACGCCAAGCTTCACCATAGTCGTGATTCTTATTCATCATTAAGGTTTTAGTTTCACTAATTTTCTCATCATACAAGGCTACTGCTTTTTCTAAATCTAAATCTGGTTGCTCTACAACACCAAGCTCTATCTGTATAAGAGCCATTGCACAATAATTAATGATACCGATAAACTCAGACTCTTGACCTTCATCTACTTTTTGCTCAGCATTTTGCTGTAAACCTCTAATACGTTGCGCCTTTATAAATATTTGATCTGTTAAAGATGGCAATCTTAAGATGCGCCAAGCACTACCATAATCGCTCATTTTATTTTTAAAAAGGGTACGACAGGTCGTTATAATTGCGTCGTATTGCGTTGAAGTATCTTGCATGTTGAAGATGCGTTAGTCATTGTTAAGTTCCTTGTAAAAGTACGAAGTTCGAATTAAAAAGTATACCTAACTTTGTGATAAGTGTATATTGAATTTAGATCATTAGTTTTAATTTCAAATCTGAAACATTAAACCACCACACCAATAATTTCTATTAATATTATTTCACACCTTATGGCATTTAGCAACACCTCATCGTTAACTATAAATTGCAACGGTTCTTTAATAGATTTAAAGTCTCCTAAAGTGATGGGAATATTAAATGTGACACCAGATTCTTTTTACGATGGCGGTACCTATTCAAAACTATCTGATGTTTTAAAACATGTTGAACATATGCTTACAAATGGCGCAACATTTATTGATGTTGGTGCTTACAGCAGCAGGCCAAACGCAGATGATGTTTCTGAAACGGAAGAACTAAAGCGAAGTGTCCCAGTAATCGAAGCTATAAGTAAAACATTCCCTGAAGCTCTTATATCTATAGATACTTTTAGAAGCTCTGTAGCAAAAGCTTGTGTAAACGCTGGCGCCAGTCTCGTAAATGATATTTCTGCAGGACAATTAGACAAAGAGATGATGCCAACAGTTGCTACATTGCAAGTTCCTTATATTATGATGCATATGAAAGGTACTCCGCAAACAATGACAAGTAACACTAATTATGACAATCTTACTAAAGATATTCTTTCCTATTTTTCTGAAAAAATTTCTGAAGCAAACACTATAGGAATAAATGATATCATCTTAGATGTAGGTTTTGGCTTCTCTAAAACACGTGAACAAAATTTTGAACTTTTAGACCATCTAGATAGTTTTAATATTACTGGATTGCCAATGTTAGTAGGGCTTTCAAGAAAATCTACTATTTACAAAACCTTAAACACTACAGCATCAAAAGCTTTAAATGGCACTACAGCTATGCACGCTTGGGCATTACAACAAGGCAGTAATATTTTACGTGTTCATGATGTTAAAGAGGCTATGGAAGTGATAACACTTTATAATGCGCTTAAAAGCAATTAAAACCTTCAATTAAAAAACCTTCTTAATTTTTAGATCTCGCAGACAATGCGAAACTCAAAAATTCCCATTACATTTGAAAGAATTCCTATTTTAGAGCTAACAATAGGACACTTTCATTTACTATGGATTTCAATTTTTTAGAGCTTCGTATATTAGACATTGTAGATATTCTACTGGTTGCTGTCCTACTCTACTATATTTATAAATTAGTAAAGGGTACTGTTGCCATTAATATCTTTATTGGTATCGTAATTATCTACTTGGTGTGGAAACTTACGCAATTTCTAGAAATGGAAATGCTTAGTAATGTACTAGGTCAATTTATAGGCGTAGGTATTTTTGGTCTCATCGTGGTATTTCAGCAAGAGATTAGGAAGTTTTTATTAATGATAGGCTCAACAAATTTTGGCGCAAAACGAAATTTAATTCGGCAGTTTAAATTTATGAGACGCTCTAAGGAAACAGAGACAGATATAGATGCCATTGTAGATGCTTGCGACAATATGGGTAAGAGCAAGACTGGAGCTTTAATTATTATACAACGAAGCACCAACTTGGAGTTTGTAAAGAATACTGGTGATGAAATGAATATTGAGGTTAACAAACCTATTATTGAATCTATCTTTTACAAAAACAGCACACTACATGACGGTGCGTTAATAATTGAAGGCAATCTTATTACTGCAACAAGAGCTATTTTACCAGTTAGTAACGACAGGAAAATTCCTTTAAGGTTTGGCTTACGTCATCGTGCAGCTGTAGGAATCACAGAAAAAACTGATGCTATTGCTTTAGTTGTAAGTGAAGAAAGCGGCCAAATTTCTTATCTTAAAGACGGCGATTTTGCAATGTTTGAAGATTTAAAAGATCTTAAATTAAAGCTTAAAGAAGATCTTTCTTAATGACGCTTAATAACTAACCTATTTAAAGATTCTAAATTGCCTCTTCCATAAACTGCACTTCGTACAAGTTTTTGTAATAGCCATTTTCTTTCTTTAATAATTGCTTGTGTGTGCCTTGCTCTACAATTTTACCAGCATCCATAACTAAGATTCTATCAGCTTTTTTAATAGTAGCTAAGCGGTGTGCAATTACGATAGATGTTCTACCTTTTGTTATTTTATCTGTAGCATCTTGTATGAGTTGCTCGCTATAACTATCTACTGAAGAGGTTGCCTCGTCTAATACCAATATACTAGGATTGCTAACATATGCTCGTAAGAATGCAATGAGCTGGCGCTGTCCAGAAGATAACATTACACCACGTTCTTTTACATTATAATGATACCCGTTAGGAAGAGTTGAAATAAAATCATGCACCCCAATTTCTTTTGAAGCTTGTATAACTTGCTCTTCTGTAACCTCAGGATTATTTAATGTTATATTATTTAAAATAGTATCTGCAAATAAGAAAACATCTTGTAGTACAACCGCTATCTCCTTCCTTAAGGATACTAATGTTGCATCTTTAATATTTATACCATCAACCAGAATCTCACCAGATTTTATATCGTATAATCGGCTTAATAAATTAATTACTGTAGATTTTCCTGCACCTGTTGCTCCAACAATGGCAATGGTTTCTCCTGCTTCAGCATCAAAAGAGATGCCTTTTAAAACCTCTTCATGTTCAACGTAGCTAAATTTTACATCTTTAAAACTTATATCTCCTTTAATTCCGCTTAACACTGTACTACCTTCATCATCTATTGAAGAGTGTGTGTCTAAAATTCCAAACACACGGTTTGTAGCCACCATTCCCATTTGTAAGGTGTTAAACTTGTCTGCTATTTGACGAAGTGGTCTAAAGAACATTTGTACCAACTCCATAAACATAACAATAACCCCTAAAGAAATAGCATCGCTTTCTAACACACGTAAACCGCCATACCAGAAAATAAGACCAATAGTTATAGAAGAAGCAATTTCTGCAATTGGAAAAAAGATAGAGTTGTACCAAACAGTTTTTATCCAACCTTTTCTATGCTTGTCATTTATAACCTTAAAGTTTTTATATTCTGTTTCTTCCCTAGCAAAGATTTGAACAATCTTCATTCCCGTAATACGCTCTTGTACAAAAGAGTTTAGGTTAGACACTTGTGTTCTCACTTCCTCAAAAGCAGATTTCATTTTCTTCTGAAAAATGCGCGTAGCATAAAGAATAAACGGAAGAACAACAAGTACTATTAATGTTAACTTCCAGCTCCAATACAACATAACACCAAGAACAGCAACCATTTTAAGAAGGTCTGCAATTATCATAAACAAACCTTGGCTAAATATACCTGCAATAGTTTCTATATCACTTACTGCACGAGTTACTAACCTACCAACGGCAGACTTATCGAAATAAGCCATTCTAAATTTAAGCATATGCCTAAATAGGTTAACTCTTAAATCTCTAATAACTTCCTGCCCTAACCAGTTGGCGTAATAAATAAAACAAAACTGAAAAATTACTTCAAAGATTAAGACTCCAATCATTAAACTCACATAGAAAATTAAGTTTTCCATGCTAGTATTTACTATAGACTCATCTATCGTAAGTTTAAGTAAGATTGGTCTCAATACTCCAAATGCCGATAATGCAATTGCAGAAAATGCTACAAAGTATAACGTTAATCTATACGGGTTTGTGTATTTAAGCAATCGCTTAAACAACCTAAAATCAAATGCATTTCCAGATTCTTTTCCCATTAGTTATATGTAAATTCTTCTCTTGTTAATGATAAATTTTTAATACAGTCTGGATATAATACCTTTGTAAGATACAGACCTTGTGCAGCAACAGACTTTCCTGCTTCACCTCTATTTTTGCTTGCAATTATATCGTGTATACTTCCTGGTAAACGTTTACCAAGTCCTACTTCTAATAACGTACCAACAATTGCTCTCACCATATTTCTTAAAAACCGATCTGCTCGTATAGTAAAGACGAGTTTATGTTCATGTTGTGACCAATGTGCGTAGGTAATCTTACAATTAAAGGTTTTTACATCTGTCTTAACCTTAGAAAAACACTCAAAGTCTGTATACTCTAACAGGACTTTGGCTGCAGTATTCATTGCTTCTACATCTAATGGCTTAATAATATACAATGCACTTTCAGACAAGAAAGGATCTTTTCTTGTAGTCACCACATATTCATACTCTCTTGCCATAGCATCAAACCTTGCGTGTGCTTCACTATTTACAAGATAAACATCTCGAACAGCTACACTATCTGGTAACAATTTATTCAGCTTATATAAAAATTGAGATTCATTAATAGTAGTATCACTGTCAAAATGCGCTATTAATTGTTTGCCATGAACACCTGTATCTGTTCTGCCTGCACCAAAAATAGTAACAGCTTTTTGAAAATATACAGCTATAGCGTCCTCTAACACCTCTTGCACAGAGATATCTTCAGGCTGTCTTTGAAAACCGTGAAATGGTTTTCCATTATAAGCTATGTCTAAGAAGTAGCGCAAAATTTTACTTTAATACAATATAGAAATGCAAAGATAAGGCATATACCTTAAGGAGTAATAGGCTTTGGTATTGATTACAATTATAAAGGCTCACATACAATTTATTTCATCTCTTGGCTATAATTAAGACTTGAAATGCTGAATTTATTGTTATTTTGTTTTTAAAATTATAGCCTTGAAACACATTTTATTACTTAGTGATACACATAGCCATATTGATGATACTATTATTAAATATGTAAAGCAAGCAGATGAAGTTTGGCACGCTGGAGATATTGGTGATTTAAAAGTAACAGACACTATTGCAAAGCTTAAACCACTACGAGCTGTGTATGGTAATATAGATGACACCAAAGCAAGACAAGAGTTTCCCTTAGATTCTGTTTTTACTGTTGAAGGCGTGAAAGTATATATGACACATATAGGCGGCTATCCTGGAACCTACAAACCGAGAGTTTACCCTATTTTAAAACGCGAACAACCCAAGTTATTTATATGTGGGCACTCTCACATTTTAAAAGTAATGAATGACAAAACCCTAAACTGTCTTCATATGAATCCTGGTGCTATTGGAAAGCACGGTTTTCATAAGGTGAGAACAATGCTTCGCTTTAAAGTTGACAATGCAACTATTTCAGATTTGGAAGTTGTAGAGCTTAAGCGTTAAAAACTAATTTAAAAATGAATTTAATGGCAATTGACCAACTTGTATTTTACTACCTTTTTCATTAGTAACTTTTTCATTAGTAACTTTGGTCCAAGCAACAAATACGCGATCCTTAAAAATTTCGAGTTGAGGAAAACCACTAGATCGTTTTTCTGAAGTATCTGAAACTGTAACCACCTTTCCTAATTTACCATCTTTAGAAACTGTTCTTGCATATATTGATGCATCTTCTAACCAACTTACTATTGCTGTTTGCTCATTTATTAAATCTATATCTACACGACCATTAGGGTTACCCAAATCTAGTTTAATAGGTTTCAAAAAATGCTCTCCAGCGTCTTTAGAGAAAATCACATTTACTTGTGAGGTTTCATTAGGTGCCGCAAACCAAGCTACTACTAAAGTGTTTTCTATTGATGCCGCACGTGGTCCATTTACAGGACAGCCATTTATTTTCCAGTTGTCATTATATAGTGTTTTAGGACTTGTCCACGTACCATTTACAAATCTTACAATACTCATATCTCGTACCTCAGCATCGCTCCTATCTCTATAAATAACAACGGGACCATTAGCTGTAAGTGCAGCAGTTGTTTGGCAACAATCGCACACTTTGCCATCGAGCTCAACACTATTGTAAATTTCACCTTCAGATGTTACAAAAGCTCCACGAATTGTCATTGCGCGTTTATCTTCAGAAACATTTACTGTATGACGACCATCTAACCAGGTTACAAAAAACTCTTGGTCCGGCATAGGCAACATAGACACAAAACCGTGTTCTGCTTCAACATTATCCTTATGAAGTTTAAACGACTTTGACCAAGACGAATCCTTAACTTTTCTGTTAAGCATAACATCATAGGTATAAGTTCCTGCAGCAGATTTTTGCAACGTGTGTGCTAAAAACAGATTGTCATTTCCTGAAATTACTGGATAATCTGCCCAATTCACAAACCAGTTACTACCTTGAGATATGGTTTCTGGAGTAGAAAATGATGTGCTGCCCAACTTAGCATACTTGAGTTTGAATACACTGTCATTTTCAGTTTCTTGCCAACTCACATACACATCTTCATCTGTAGCAAAAAGATAAGGTGTTAAACTTTTGGAGGCCAACTGCATTGAAAACAACTCAACCGTTGTTGTGTTAGAATTGGGGTTTTCAATATTCTCTAACTTTTCCTTAGTGCTGTTTTTACAAGAGATCAAACTTAATATAAGTAAAAAGAAACCTGTAAACCTTATCATAATTTAGAAACGTTTAATTGATAACTGGTTCTGCATACAAATCGAAATCTGAAGCTTCAGTAATTTTTACAGTTACAAACTCTGCAGTTTTCAGGTAGTGTTTTTCAGCATCTATTAATACTTCATTATCTACATCTGGAGAATCAAATTCTGTTCTTCCTACAAAATAGCCACCTTCTTTTCTATCTATAACAACCTTAAACTCCTTACCAATATGTTGTTGGTTAAGCTCCCAAGATATTTGTCCTTGAATTTCCATAATCTGGTTAGCTCTATCTTGCTTTACATCTTCCGGAACATCATCCTCTAAATTGTAGGCGTGCGTGTTTTCTTCGTGAGAATAGGTAAAACACCCTAAACGCTCAAAACGCATATCTTTTACCCATTGTTTAAGAATTTGGAAATCTTCTTCAGTTTCGCCTGGATATCCAACTATTAAAGTAGTCCTAATTGCCATAGTAGGCACCTTAGCTCTAAATTCTTTAAGTAGCTTAGTGGTTTTCTCTTGTGTTGTACCTCGACGCATAGACTTAAGAATCTTATCTGATATGTGTTGAAGCGGTATATCTAAATAATTACAAATTTTAGGCTCCTCATTCATAACATCTAAAACATCCATCGGGAATCCTGTTGGAAATGCGTAGTGTAATCTTATCCACTCAATACCTTCAACCTTAACAAGCTCTCTTAACAGCTCTGCAAGATTTCTCTTCTTATATAAATCTAAGCCATAATAAGTAAGATCTTGAGCAATAAGAATAAGTTCTTTTACACCGTTTGCTGCAAGGTTTTTAGCATCTGTTACAATATCCTCAATAGGAGTAGATCTGTGTTTACCTCTCATTAATGGAATTGCACAAAATGAACAAGGCCTATCACAACCTTCGGCTATCTTTAAGTAAGCATAGTTCTTTGGAGTTGTGGTTACACGCTCACCAACTAATTCATGTTTATAATCTGCTCCCAATGCTTTTAAAAGACTTGGCAACTCTGTAGTTCCAAAATATTGATCTACTTCTGGAATATCTTTTTGCAAGTCTGGCTTATAGCGTTCAGACAAACAGCCTGTAACAAAGACTTTATCTATAATACCTTCTTCTTTTTGCTTTACAGCATCTAATATGGTATTTACACTTTGCTCTTTAGCGTTATCTATAAAGCCACACGTATTAATGACCACTACATTACCTTCTTCCTCATGAACAACATCTTTATTGTTAGCCTTTAGCTGTCCCATTAACACCTCACTGTCGTAAACATTCTTACTACAGCCTAAAGTGATAACGTTAATCTTGTTCTTTTTCCTTGTTTTTGTACGCATTGCTTATATTGAAAAAAATGTGTGCAAAGATAGCGCCTTAAATTTAGAAGAGCGAATACGAACGTGTTAACTTTAGCGTGAGCATTAAACTATTTTATATCTTAGCTGTCAAACACTTATGAAAGCAATTTATCTCTTTTGTTTAATAGTCTTTAGCTTGAGCTGCACTAGCTCTACAGATTTTGTTGATGAAACTGAAAATCCTACTGAAGAGACACCTGAAACACCAACCAATAGCACATTATATTTTCCGCCTATTAATTCTGAGAATTGGGAAACAGCAACGCCAGAATCTTTAGGTTGGCACACAGAAAATATTGATGTTTTAGACGAATTTCTAGAACAAAGCGGTACTAAAGCTTTTATAATATTAAGCAAAGGCAAAATAATATTAGAAAAGTATTACAATAACAGTGAAGCTACAGATAATTTACCTTGGAACTCTGCAGGTAAGGCACTTACAGCGTTCTCAACTTTACAAGCCGCAGAAAACAACTTAATTCATTTAGATGATCCGACAACTAATTATTTAGGAGCTGCGTGGACTAATATGACACCAGAACAGGAACAGAATATTACCATAAGGCACCAAATGACAATGACTTCTGGCGGCGATTTCACTGTTGAAAATACTTCTTGTACAGACCCTGAATGTTTAAATTATTTAAATGATCCTGACACTAATTGGTATTATCACAATGCATTTTACTCATTATTACAACAAGTTTTAAATAATGCTATCCCAGATGGTTTTGATTCATACTTCGAGACTAAATTGAAGAATAAAATTGGCATGAATGGAGCTTGGATTCAGCTTGGTTATGTAAGGGTATATTTTAGCACAGCGAGAAGCATGGCAAGATTTGGGTTATTAAATTTAAGCAAAGGTATTTGGGATACAGAAGAATTACTTTCTGCAGAACTTGTTACAGAAAGCCAAACATCCTCGCAAGATTTAAATCCAGCATACGGTTATTTATGGTGGCTTAATGGAAAGTCTAATTACAAATTGCCTACATTAAACGCTACATTTAACGGAGAGCTTATTCCAAATGCTCCAGCAGATCTTGTTGCTGGTTTAGGTAAAAACGACCAGAAACTTTATGTTGTTCCTAGCAAAGACTTAGTGATTGTAAGAATGGGAGACGCATCTGACGCTGAACTACAAGGACCATCTGGTTATGACAATGAGTTATGGGAAAAACTAAACCTTGTATTTGGTGACTAGACAGGTATTTATTTGAAAAAAGAGTCTACAAATTCAAATTTATCAAAGGCTTGAAGGTCTTCAATACCTTCTCCTACTCCAATATATTTTACAGGAATTTGAAACTGGTCACTAATACCAATAACAACACCACCTTTAGCAGTACCATCTAATTTTGTAATAGCAAGACTTGTAACTTCTGTAGCTGCAGTAAATTGTTTAGCCTGCTCAAATGCATTTTGTCCTGTAGAGCCATCTAAAACTAACAACACTTCATCTGGTACATTATCTGCAACTTTCTGCATTACACGTTTAACCTTACTTAACTCATTCATAAGGTTTACCTTGTTATGTAAACGACCAGCAGTATCAACTAAGACTACATCTGCATTTTGTTTCACAGCTTCTTGCACAGTTTCAAAAGCAACAGATGCTGGGTCACTTCCCATTTGCTGTTTAACAATAGGAACACCTGTACGGTCTGCCCAAACTTGGAGTTGGTCTATAGCGGCAGCTCTAAATGTATCTGCTGCGCCCAATACAACATTCTTACCTTGACTCTTAAATTGATGTGCCAGTTTACCAATAGTTGTAGTCTTACCCACACCATTAACACCAACAACCATTATTACATATGGTTTTTTACCTTCCGGAATATGAAAACCTAATTTAGAATCGGTTTCAGTTTCACTTAAAAGACCTGCAATTTCTTCTCTAAGAATAAGATTAAGCTCATCTGTACCAAGATATTTATCTTTAGCAACGCGTTCTTCAATACGTTTGATGATTTTTATAGTTGTAGTAACACCAACATCACTAGCTACAAGAATTTCTTCAAGTTCATCTAGAACATCATCATCTACTTTAGATTTTCCTGCAACTGCTTTAGATAATTTACCAAAGAAAGAAGATTTACTTTTTTCTAATCCTTTATCTAAGGTTTCTTTTTTTTCTTTAGAGAATAAGTTTTTAAATAATGCCATAGTTAAAACCGGAAAGCCAAGAGGCGGTTATATTGTTAAGTATTTGTATTGCAAATATACTAAAATAGAAAAAGCCGTTTCTGTTTTAGAAACGGCTAAATACAAATATTATAGTAAGACTTATTTCTTAGCGAAAAAGTCATTCACACTGTCTGGGTCCATTACAGACTCAACAAATGTATAAGCTCCTGTCTTAGGCGACTTCACCATTTTAATGGCTTTAGTTAATCGCTTAGATCCTGTCTGTAAACTTGCTACTGATTTCTTTGCCATGGTAAATTATTTTATCTCCTTGTGAATTGTCATTTTACGTAGGATAGGATTAAATTTCTTAATCTCTAATCTGTCCGGTGTATTTTTCTTGTTCTTGGTAGTGATGTAACGAGACGTTCCTGGTTTACCAGAATCCTTGTGCTCTGTGCACTCCAAAATTACTTGTACTCTATTGCCTTTCTTTGCCATATCTTAAAACTTTGACGGTCTTATTGGTTTAAAAACCCTTTAGCTCGGGCCTCCTTTATTACTGCTGAAATCCCTTTCTTGTTGATAGTCTTTAAAGCAGACGTTGATATTTTTAGGGTCATCCACTTATCCTCTTCTGGGATGTAGAAACGCTTTTTGATCAAGTTAACGTTAAATTTACGCTTGGTCTTGTTCATTGCGTGCGATACGTTGTTTCCAACCATCGCTCTTTTTCCTGTAAGTTCACAAACTCTTGACATGTTTCTATTGTTTAGCGTTATTTCAAAACAGATTGCAAAATTAAGAAATCTTATAAGACTGGCAACTATTTATGAGAAAATATTTTATAGTTTTTGCAAATCTTTCAATAGCAACTCTAATGCCTTGTTCACAGCCTTTCGAGTAGTTTTTTCTCTGTGGTTACCAAAATTAAATTTATGAACCTTGGTTTCTTCAGGAGAAGAAACGCCAATAAAAACTGTACCAACCCCTTGTTTACTATCTCCTTTTGTGGGTCCTGCAACTCCTGTTACAGAAATTGAATATTCACTATTAAACTTTTGTTTTACCTTATCTGCCATTTCTTTTGCAACCGCTTCACTTACAACACCATATTTTGTTATAAATGCCATATCTATACCTAATAAGGCTTCTTTAGATTGGGTAGCATAAGTTACCATACCTCCAACAAAATAAGAAGACGCACCTGGATTTGCAGTAAACCTAGAAGCTATTAATCCTCCAGTACAACTTTCTGCTAAAGACAGTGTTGCATTTTTAGTAGCTAATAGCTTACCTATTTCTTGCTCTATACTATCTTCTCCTTCGTATCCAAAAATAATATCTCCTATAAGTTTATGCAGACTAACTATTTGGCGTTCTATCTCTGTCTTTAAAATTTCCTCATCGTCTCCTTTAGCTGTTAAGCGTAACCTTACCTTACCTAAACTTGGCAAATAAGCAAGTTTTATAAATTTTGGCAGATTAGTTTCCCAATCTTCTATTTTATCTGCTATAATACTTTCTCCTAAGCCATATGTAAGCACTGTTTTGTGAAGAATAAATGGGCGCTTGTACTTTTGTTGAAGTCGTGGAATAACCTCAGACTCAATTAAGCCTTTCATTTCATAAGGCACGCCAGGCATAGATACGTATACTTTATTATCTTTTTCTATCCAAATTCCTGGAGCTGTTCCAAATTGATTATGCAAAACAGTTGCTTTAGAAGGCACCAATGCCTGCATTCTATTTGAGTCTAAAATTTGTTGTTTTACATAGTTTTCAAACAAATGCTCTACGTGATTTAAAACGTCTTTATTTTCAACTAAAGTATCTTTAAAATATTCACATAAAGTATGTTTAGTAATATCGTCTTTTGTAGGCCCTAAGCCACCTGTTATTAAAATTATATCTGCACGACTTGACGCCTCTTCAAGAGCATTTAAAATATGCTGACGGTCGTCTTGTATAGATGAGATCTGATACACAGAAACACCTATTTTATTAAGTTCTTTTGAAATAAAGACAGAATTAGTATCTACAATTTGACCTATGAGAATCTCATCGCCAATAGTTATTATCTCTGCATTCATTATAAACTGTAATCTTCCCTAAGTGACTTAATTACCTTGTGAATTGTAGAGCTTATTGCTAAAGATGCTTTAGCCGCATTTTCCAGCTCTGTTTTTCGTTCAGACCAATTCTCTATTACACCAATCTCAAAATCTAGGTTTAAACCAAAAGATTTTAAGTTAGGCTTTAGCTTATGTGCATATTGGTATGCCAAGGCTGCATTTCCGTTTTCTACGGCTTCAGAAAGACCATTAGCATCTGGCGGCACCTCAACAATAAACGTCTTTATAAGTGTTCTTAAGAACTCCTGATCACCATTTGCAATATCCTTTATATCGTTTAGGTTGTACATACTATTTTATTTTAATATTAAATATCTGCTTATCTTCTATAAAGCCCTTTAATTTATCTTCAGGATTTACTTTTCCCACACCAGATGGTGTTCCGGTAAATATAACATCTCCAATCTTTAAAGTAAAATACTTGGAGACATATTCTATAAGTTCATCTATCTTCCAAAGCATTAAACTTGTGTTTCCTTTTTGTACTACTTGAGCATTCTTCTCTAAGGTAAAGTTTAAATTATTAATATCCTCTATTTCAGATTTATTTATCCACGTATCTCCAATTACAGCTGCACCATCAAAACTTTTTGCTTTCTCCCAAGGCAAGCCCTTTTCTTTTAATTTTTTCTGTAGGTCTCGAGCAGTAAAATCTATTCCTAGTCCAATTTCATCATAATACTTATGAGCAAATTCTTTTTCTATATGCTTCCCTATTCTATTAATCTTTACCAATACCTCAACCTCATAATGCACGTCTGAAGAAAAATCTGGAATAAAGAATGGTTGTTTCTTTAATAGTATTGCTGTATCTGGTTTAAGAAATACTACAGGATCTGTAGGTTTCTCATTATTTAACTCTGCAATATGATCTGTATAATTACGGCCTATGCAAATTATTTTCATAGTTAAGAGAGTTTATTGTTTAGGCTTCTTAATTTAATTGCAGTTAGCACCTTTTTAGTATAAAGAGGAAAATCTGCATTTTGTATCCACCCAAAATAACCTGGTTCATTTTCTAAAACATCTTCAACAAGTTTTCCTTTATGCTTTCCGAAAGAGAATGTTTCTGCACCATCTTTATTGTAAGCTATAAACCCAGCAAAATCTGCAAAACGTTTTCTTGAACTAAACTCTGCTAGCCACTTTGTATCATTCTGTAGATCTGGATATTTATCTAGTTGCGCTTTTAAAACCTCGTAAGTTGCCTCAGTATCTGCTGCTGCAGAGTGAGCATCTGTTAGGTCTTTGTCACAGTAAAATTTATAGGCAGCTACTAGTGTACGTTGTTCCATTTTATGAAAAATAGTCTGCACATCGACTGCAGAAGAATTTTTCATATCAAAATCTATATCTGCTCTAAGAAGCTCTTCTGCCAACAATGGTATATCGAACCTGTTACTATTAAAACCGCCAAGATCACATCCTTTTATCATTTCATATATAGAAGAAGATAACTCTTTAAAGGTTGGCTCATTAGCAACCTTTTCATCTGTTATGCCGTGAACAGCTGTAGTTTCTGCAGGAATCGGTCGCTCTGGATTAACCAACCAGGTTTTACTTTCTTTATTACCGTTTGGGAATACTTTAAGTATAGAAATTTCTACAATTTTATCTTTAGCTACATTTACACCTGTTGTCTCGAGATCAAAAAAACAAATGGGTTTGGTGAGTTTTAATTCCATATTCTATTTTTACTGCTATTTAAAGTTTGGCATTCTTGTTGAACAAAAATAAAGGATAACATTTACATCAAGCAGTAAAGCCTAAATTTACTTTTTCAAAATTAAACGTATTAATGAAACTATTACTAACACTAATAATATTCTGCATATTTTCAACCGGTTATGGTCAATTTGAAGATGATCGCGTAACATTAATTGAAGACGTACAACCAAAACGAACTATCATTTCTGTTAAAAATAATACCAACTCTAACCTGAATGTATTTCTCAAGATTGATGGTGTTGGCTATAGAAGAAGTAGTGACAGACCAATTATTAAAGATATTCCCGCTAACGCGCAAGTTGAAATGATAACATTAATACCTCTAAAAAATGAAACATCTTCTTACACGCACCTCTTAGTTGTAAACGATAAGGAAAAAAATCTTACAGTTGAGTTTGAAGATGACCCTGAATTACAAGATTTTGTTACGCTTTTAGACAATGACCTAGTGGTCTTTAAAAAAGATGAGTGTCCTCGTTGTGACCAAATGATATCTTTAATGCAAAATGAACACACACCTTTTAAAGTGATTAATATAGATGACCGCAAACGATACTACGATGCACTGTACGTTTTGCTAAAACTTGAAAACGAAGAAGATTACAGCGTAAAATTACCCATTGTAAGAAAACGTGGCGAAATGATTTATCCAATTTGGAATGTAAGACAAATGGCCAGACTACTTTCTGAAGAGTTTAAATAGCATATTTTAATTGTAAAAATACAAACGTTTTCCTTTTAAATGGAAGACGTTTTTTTTATTCCCGAAAAATAGAACACCAGAAAACTCCTACTTTTTAAATACAATAGCCCTTGGTAATTTAAAAAGTGATTAAAAGCACCCTGCAATTATAACAGTTTACTTGCAAAAGGATCAAAATACATTACATATTAAAACATAATTTAAGAAGCGTGTATTTCATATCGAAATACAATACGTTTTTTTACTTACAAATTAGCAGTCAAATAGAATAATAACTATCCAAAAGTTTGTAATGAAGGATTATTACTACATATCTTCAAAAGACAAACGCAAAAGATGTGTTTAGCTAACCAAAAAAAAATAGTATTATGACAGCTCTTATTTATTTTATTATTGATCTTTTAAGTATGTGACTAACAATTACAAAACCTTCAATTACTGTAGCGCGCACAGTGGTTGAAATTTTAAAATAGTCTGTAATATTTTGTAACTTTATTACATGAAAAAGATGTTTTTTAAAAAATTAGCTAAGTTTAATAAGAAGTTCTTACCTAGCTACAGCAAACAAGAGTTAGATCTCACAAAAGCAACACTTTTGCAAAAAGCCGTGTTTGGTTTTAGATTATGGGTTACAAAAAATGCTTTAGAGGATTAGTAACTAAGTACAGAAGCTACATTATAGTCTTTAAGCTTCTCACTACCCTTTAAAAAGCCTATAATCATTAAGAAGTTACATTGTACAACTTCTCCACCCAAGCTTTCAATGAGATTAACTACAGCTTTAGCAGTTCCTCCAGTTGCTAGAACATCATCATGCAACAATACCTTATCACCTTTTTTTATGGCATCCTTATGAATCTCCAAGGTATCTGTACCATATTCTAAATCATAGGTTTCAGAATTTGTATTATATGGCAACTTACCTGGTTTCCTAACTGGTACAAAACCAGCATTTAATTCTTTAGCTAATAATGTTCCATAAAAAAAACCACGCGACTCAATTCCCACAACCTTATCTATCTTTAGATCTCCTATTAAATCCAGTAATTCTTGCAAACATTGTTCGCTAGCTTGAGGATGGTTTAATAAAGGTGTAATATCTTTAAAAAGAACACCTTCTTTAGGAAAGTCTTTTACATCACGTATATATTCTTCTAAATTAAAAGTTTTCATACTATGTAAATTGATTTATCTGTGTGGCCATATCGCGCTGTAAAGCCTCTGCTTTTAACATTGCCTTGGTAGCAAAATCTTGATCTTGTGATGCGTAAATAATCCCTCTAGATGAGTTTACCAAAAGGCCTATATTTTTGGTCATTCCAAATTTACAAACATCTTCTAAACTACCGCCTTGAGCTCCTACACCTGGCACAAGTAAGAAGCTTTCTGGTAAAATTGCACGTATATCTTTTAGGTACTCTGCTTTTGTTGCACCAACAACATACATTAAATTTTCACTGTTTTGCCAAGTCTTTGAGGTCTTTAAAACGCTCTTATAAAGTGGTTGGTTGTCTGTATTATTTATTGATTGAAAATCGAAAGCACCTTGGTTTGAAGTAAGTGCTAGTAATATAGTATGCTTCTCCTTAAAAGCTAAAAAAGGCTCAACCGAGTCTTTACCCATATATGGCGCCACAGTAACCGAGTCAAAATTTAAATCTTCTAAAAAGGCTTTGGCATACATTGTAGATGTATTACCTATATCTCCTCGCTTAGCATCTGCTATTGTAAAGATTTCCGGATGGTTATCGTTAAGATAATCAATTGTTTTCTTTAAAGATTGCCATCCTTTTATACCATAAGCTTCGTAAAAAGCGGTATTAGGTTTATAGGCAACTGCAAGATGGTGCGTTGCATTTATTATAGCTTTGTTGAACTCAAAAATTGGATCTTCTGTTTCTAGTAAATGCTTAGGAATCTTATTTAAATCGACATCTAATCCTATACAGAGAAATGATTTCTTTTTATGTATTTCTGAAATTAAGCTTTCAATCTTCATAGAGTTTTATATTAAAACATCTCTCCTGTTTCTTTCAATTTTTCTGTATTCTCAACTAATCTTAGTTCATCAATAATACGCTGTATGTCTCCATCTATAATATTTTGAAGGTCATATATTGTAAGATTAATACGGTGATCTGTTACACGGCCTTGCGCATAGTTGTATGTTCTAATCTTCGCACTTCGGTCTCCACTTGTCACCATACTACCACGTTTAGCAGCATCTTCTTCTTGCTTTTTAGCAAGTTCTAAATCATACAGTCTAGAACGTAACACTTTAAATGCTTTCTCCTTATTTTTATGTTGAGATTTTTGATCTTGACACTGTGCTACTAAACCTGTTGGTTCGTGAGTTAAACGTACTGCAGAGTATGTAGTGTTTACAGATTGTCCTCCAGGACCAGAAGAACAGAAATAATCTATTCTTACATCTTTTGGGTCTATTTCTACATCAAACTCTTCTGCTTCTGGAAATACCATTACAGTGGCAGCACTTGTATGTACTCTACCTTGCGTTTCTGTTTGTGGCACACGTTGTACACGATGTACACCTGCCTCATACTTTAAAGTACCGTAAACATCGTCTCCGGAAACTTCAAATTGAATTTCTTTAAAACCGCCGCTTGTACCTTCGCTAAAATCGACAGTACTGCAGTTCCAACCTTTGCTCTCACAAAATTTAGTAAGCATTCTATAAATATCTCCTGCAAAAATACTAGCTTCATCTCCACCAGTACCTGCTCTCACTTCCACAACAGCATTCTTAGAATCTTCAGGATCTTTAGGGATAAGCATCATTCTAATTTTATCATCTAAAGCTGGCAATTCAGATTTTGCCTCATCAAGTTGCATTTTAGCCATTTCAGACATTTCTGGATCACTACCATCGGCAATAATTTCCTCTGCTTCTTCAATGCGATTTGTAACTCTAATGTAGTTTTCACGCTCATCCATAAGTTTCTTAAGATCCTTATATTCTTTGGTAAGCTCTACATAACGTTTTTGATCTGAAATAATATCTGGTTGAATAATAAGATCACTTATTTCATCAAAACGTTGTTTTACTATATTTAATTTCTCTAACATGGTCTATTCTCTAAGGACTGCGAATTTACAATATTTTAACCGATTTATTTTGAGGTACAAATCTATTTGATATAAAATTTTTGAGCTTTAAATTGTACTTATTCTGCTTAACATTTCCAACATTAATTGTAAGATATCTTGAAGCTGATGACTAAAATACTATGAGTACTCTATTAAAATTTGGTTTTGGTGGTGGATGCCATTGGTGTACAGAAGCCGTTTTTAAACAGCTTAAAGGCGTACACAAAGTTTTACAGGGCTATATAGCCTCTACATCTCCTTTTTCAAACTTTTCTGAAGCGGTTATCGTAAGTTTTAATCCTTCAGAAATTAGTCTTAAAGACTTAATAATGGTTCATTTAAACACACACGCATCAACCAAGGATCATAGTTTCAGGAATAAATATAGAAGTGCCGTGTACTATTATAGTTTTAATGACAAGCTATATATTAAACGTTTACTTGAAGATTTAAAACGTGAAGACAACAAAGCATATATTACCAAAATTCTTAAACATGAAAGTTTTAAGGAAAGTAGAGAATCTATTAGAGATTACTACACTAAACATCCCAATGCTCCTTTTTGCAACCGCTATATTTTGCCTAAGTTTAAGATATTAAAAAACAACTACTCTTCTTTAACTTTTAAAGGCTTTGACTTAGAAATTGACATATAAGACTCTTTCTTTTCTTTTGCCAAATAAGTTAACCTAGTATAGGCTAATAAGTAGCCAAAACTATAAATAACAACTGCACAAATTTTTACAAATACAGAGGAATAGTAATATTGATCTATAAATCGTAATAAATCTGCTAAGACTATTGATAGCACAAAGCCTAACAAAAAAAGTGAATTTAAACTTGCGACGGAGTTAAAGTGTAAAAACGCCAGACCTATTAAGGAAAGTATTAATAAAAAGTATATAATAAATATTGGCAGTAAAAGTGAACTTTCAAAATATTTTGAAAGAATTACTAATAGTGCAACTACCAACAAGGCATTTATAAGAAAAGCACCTATAAAATATGGTTTAAAGCTACTATCTATAGAGTTTGCGCCTTTTCTCTTGTATAAATAAGCAATTAGTGAGGCATACGCGCCACAAAATGAAAGTAAGGTTAATTCTGAAAAATACCAGGATTCGTAAAAAATGGCAAAAACATTTCCTGAAAAGAAAAAAAGAAACATTAACTCACTAGACCATTTAGTATCTCGTGAATATTGGCTGTAAATACCATAAAACAAAATCATAGAAAGCGCCCAAAAGAAATGCAACCAAAAACCGCCATCTAAAATAGCAGCAAGGATAGTAACCGTAAATAAAAGGCCAAGAAAAAGGTAGTTATACTTTTTAAGGTTCATTTTCAAGAGATTAACGCTCCAATATTAAGATAATATTTTGAAAGTAGCGACTTTTCTCTTAAAATAAAGTTAAAATTAACATTTCAACATATGCTATTCATAGTCAAAAGTGCCCTTCTCGGAGATAATTGTCAGTTTTTTTGAATCTGACGCTTCTACTCTACCTATGATTTTAGCATCTACATTAAATGATTCAGAAATTTTAATAACATCTTCAGCAATTTCTTGAGGTAGGTAAATTTCCATACGGTGTCCCATATTAAATACCTGATACATTTCTTTCCAATCTGTTTTGCTTTCTTCCTGAATAGTCTTGAATAATGGTGGAATCTCAAACATATTGTCTTTTACTATATGTAAATTGTCTATAAAATGTAAAATTTTGGTTTGTGCACCACCACTACAATGCACCATACCGTGAATATCTTTGTTTGAGTACTTTGCCAATAAAGCTTTTACTATTGGCGCATAAGTTCTAGTAGGTGATAAAACAAGCTTACCTGCGTTAATTGGACTGTCTGATATAGAATCTGTAAGTGTTTTAGAGCCAGAATAAACTAAATCGTTTGGAACAGCTTCATCATAACTTTCTGGATATTTTATAGCTAAGTAATTTCCAAATACATCGTGTCTGGCACTAGTTAATCCATTACTACCCATACCACCATTATATTCTTTCTCATATGTGGCTTGACCAAATGATGATAATCCTACAATAACGTCTCCTGGTTTTATATTGGAATTATCTATAACATCTTCACGCTTCATTCTCGCTGTTACAGTAGAGTCTACAATAATGGTACGCACCAAGTCACCAACGTCTGCTGTTTCTCCACCAGTAGAATGAATATTTACTCCAAACTCTTTTAATTCTTTTAAAAGCTCTTCTGTACCATTAATAATTTCAGAAATAACTTCTCCAGGTATTAGGTTTTTATTTCTACCTATTGTTGATGATAACATGATATCATCAACAGCACCTACACAAAGTAAATCATCAATATTCATAATTAATGCGTCTTGAGCTATACCTTTCCAGACGCTAATATCTCCTGTTTCTTTCCAGTACATATATGCTAAAGAAGACTTAGTTCCTGCTCCATCTGCGTGCATAATTAAACAATGTTCTTTACTGGCAGTTAGATGGTCTGGTACAATTTTGCAGAATGCTTTTGGAAAAAGGCCTTTGTCTACATTCTTTATTGCGTTGTGCACATCTTCTTTCGAGGCAGAAACACCTCGTTGCGCATATCTTTTGGAAGGATTATCACTCATAATACAAATATAAAAAACCTCTCAGGAGTACAATATCTTGAGAGGTTAAAGCTTTTAAACTAATTGAATATACTATAGTTTGTTAAGACGGTCTACTAATGCATTAGCTTTAGTGTTGAAGTCTTGATTTATAGTTTTGTAGTGTGCCTTTGGATTTTCTACGTTACGCTCATTAACTTTAGCGTTTAACTCATCGAAAGCAGTGATAGAATCATCAACAATAGCTTCTGCTTCTTTACTATCTGCCGTAGGATTATAGTTTTGCCAAATTAGAGAGGTTTCGATAATTTCTCCAAATGCATTATTTAAGTCTTTCTTTAATTGTCTTTTGCTAGCCATAATTACATATTTTGTGCAAAAGTAATCTTATTTAAGTATTCTTAAACTATGTTATGCCTAAAATTTAAATTAAGATCCTGAGTAGGTTACAAAATTTCTTGGTGTTTCGTATAATGTGATTTCTAGCTCTTTTGAACTATCTATATGCTTTCGCAACTTTTGATAGATAACATAGCTTATATGTTCTGCAGTTGGAATAAGGTCTCTAAACTCTTCTACTTCTACATTAAGATTTTTATGATCAAAAGGCACCTCTATTTCTTTATAAATAAGATCTTTTAATTGTCCTAAGTCTATAACAAAACCTGTTTCAGGATCAACATTTCCTGTAACAGATACAATTAACTCATAGTTATGACCGTGATAATTTGGGTTACTACATTTTCCAAACACTTCATTGTTTTTCTTATCACTCCAGTCTTTCCTAAATAATCTGTGTGCGGCATTAAAGTGAGCCTTCCTATGTACGGTTAATTTCATTATGTTATATGGTCATAATATTTATCGAAGATAATTTTAAACCAAGCCGTGTACAGGTCTGGGTTTTCTTTCATATCTATTTTAATATCCTCTAATGAAGCCCATTTCCAAGCTGCCACTTCATCTGGGTTTATATTTGGCTTATCATTAAATTCACCTATTAAGATATGGTCATATTCGTGTTCTGTAAGCCCATTTTCAAACGGAGCTTTATAAATAAAAGATATGGATTCTTTTAAATCTGTACTAAAACCCATTTCTTCTTGTAATCTTCTTTTTCCTGCAGCAATATTTGTCTCTCCTTCTCTTTGATGACTACAACACGTATTTGTCCATAATCCTGGCGTATGGTATTTGTGTAGTGCTCTTTGTTGCAACATAAGCTCACCATTTTTATTAAATACAAATACTGAAAATGCACGGTGCAACAACGCTTTTTCATGAGCTTCCATCTTGGCCATTAAGCCTATCTGCTCATCATTTTGGTTTACAAGAATAACTTGTTCTTCTTTTATTTTACTCATATGCGATCAAAAATACGAAAAAGGGTTTAGGATTTTCCTATAAAAAAACACCCTTAAAATATAAGGGTGTTTTTTTATAATTTCATTAAGGTTTGTTTTACTCTTCTGAAATTTGAACAATTCTAAATTCAGATCTACGGTTTAACTCGTGTTTCTCTCTAGAGCAAGGTATACCATTAGCACACTCGTTAATTAACTCAGATTCTCCATATCCTCTTCCTGTTAATCTATCTCTAGATATTCCGCCACGCTCTACTATATAATTAATTGTAGATTTATTTCTTCGTTCAGACAATCTCATATTATAGTCGTCTTTACCTCTACTATCTGTGTGAGACCTAACATCTATCTTCATTTCTGGATATTCATTCATTACAGCTATTACCTTAGCTAACTCAACTGCTGCGTCTGGTCTAATATTATGTTTATCAAAGTCAAAATAAATAGGTTCTAATTTTAATAATTTACCTATATCATCACCAACTTCAGCTTTTACAATTTCCTTTTCTAGCATTAAGTCTAGTTCAACCATTTGGCTTTCTGTTGGAGTGGTAAATAATTTTTCATCGCCAATATAATCTTCTTTAGTAGCTCTTAAGAAATACTGCGTTTCACATTCTGTAACAAATGCATAATTAGCACGATCTCCAACTGTAAGGCTTTTAATTACATTGTTATTACCATCTACTATAGAAACTTTTGCTCCAGGAATTAATTGGCCAGAATCTTTATCTACTACAACTCCCATTACGATAACCTCGCAAAAAAGTTTATGTTCCTTTAATTGTTTAAATCTATAAATATCATCATCACCTAAGCCTCCATTTCTATTTGAAGATAAATATCCAAATTTTGTGTCTTCATCAATCACAAAAGCAAAATCGTCTCTTGAGCTATTAGCTGGTTCTCCAATATTTATTATTTCGGAAATTGTTTCTGCATCTGTAACATTAGTGACAAAGATATCTAGTCCTCCTAAACCAATATGACCGTCTGATGCAAAATACATATCTCCACTAGCTGTCATAAATGGAAACGTTTCTCTTCCTGCTGTATTTATTCCTTCTCCTAAATTTCTTGGTTCACTATATGAACCATCTGAAAGAATATCTACTACCCAAATATCTGAGAGGCCTTCACTACCTGGCATGTCTGATGAAAAGAATAATTTTTTCTCATCTGGACTTAACGTAGGATGTGCTGTTGAATACTCATCACTATTAAATGGCATTTCTTTAGGTGTCCCAAAATCTTTAGAATCAGAAGAACGTGTTGCTTTATATAATTTTAGCTTGTTTGTCCCTTTCTCATCTTCTCTGTAACTACCATTATTGTAATTATTTTTAGTAAAGTAAACTGTATTACCGTCTTTTGTGAAGGCTGGAGTTGATTCATGGAAAATTGAGTTGAGATTTCCTTTATACTTTTTAACTTCAGAAAGTTCACCATTCGCAGGGTTTATTGAAACCTCATATAAATCTAAAAAAGGATCTCCTGTCCATTCATAAATACGTTTTATAAAAGCTCCAGTATCTCTAGAAGAGGCAAAAACAAGTTTGTTTTCACTAAAAGCGGTTCCAAAATCTGAGTAAGTTGAATTTATAGCAGTTCTAGTAATCTCATAACTACCTGAATTATAGTTTATCTCTCTTAAATAATCTGGTTGTTCTGTAAACAGATAAGCTCTATCATCTTTAGAGCTAAAGGTGTTAAACTTCATCATCCATTTATCTGCTTCGTCATACTTCTCTAATGCTTTTAGTGATTGAGAATATCTAAAGTAATATTCAGACTCCACATCATTTGTAGCATCTTTCATTAATTCTCCATACCATTTGGCAGCATCTTCAAACTCTGCATTAAAATAATATGAATTTCCTAATCTTTTAAATAACTGAGGGCTCCTATAGCCTTCTTCAGCAACTTTCAAATATATTTTTTGTGCATCAATAAATGCATAGCGATCATATTTCTGATCTGCTTTTTCTAATTGTTTTTCTTGTGCTTGTCCTAAAACTGAAATTAAGAGAAAACAAGAAAAAAAGAGTGTATGTAGTAAAGTATTCTTCATAAGATAATGTGTTCCTTTAGACATTTTGTTTCAGATAGGTATTAAAAGAATCTAGGTGTTAACATTCTATCATAGCTTTTCTTCAATTCAAATCTTGCCATAATTTCATAACTACCGTCATTGTATTCAGATAATCTTGTTGTCTCACCATCATATCCAAAGCCAATAAACATAGAGTCTGTTACTTGAAATCCTACTAAACCACTAAATGCAGCGCTCCATCTATAAGCTGCTCCTAAAGTTAGTTTTTCATAAAACATAAAGTTAGCTGTAATATCTACTTGCAAAGGAGCTCCAGCTACTACTTTACCTAAAACTGCTGGTTTAAATTTAATATCATCATTTAAATCTAAAACTAATCCTGTTATTAAATAGTAATTTAAACGTTCATCTGCTATTTCTGAAGAAGATGAGTCTATACTATTATCACTGGTATCATAATGTTCAGTTTTTAAGAAATTTGGTACACTTAAGCCTAAGTAAAATTTATCTGTGTGATAGTATACACCAGCTCCAACTTGAGGTGCAAATCTATTATCTACATTGTTTTGAGCTGTAGGATCACTATTCTCAAAACTTAACTTTGTATAGTCTATATTTAGTAGGTGCGCTCCAGCTTTTAAACCAAAACTCAACTTTCCTCTATATGATGTGTTAATAGTGTAGCTAACAATACCGTCGAAATAAGTTTCTGTAGATGGTCCTATTTCATCATTAGTTACATTAAGACCTAATCCAACTTTACTTCTATTTAATGGTGTATGTGCCGAAATAGTTTGTGTTCTAGGTGCACCGTCTAAACCTACCCATTGACTTCTATGTAGGCCAACTATACTCATTACACCTCTAGAACCAGCATAAGCTGGATTTACACTAATAGTATTATACATGTATTGAGTGTACTGTGCATCTTGTTGCGCATTTGAGGTAAAAATACCTACACCTACAAGAAGTAGTAAAACAATGATTAGAGATTTCTTGTTCATATATTTAATATTTTATTTCGGTAGCCAATTGACTACCGAAATATTTTAAACCTTATTATCTGTTAATATATAAATAACCAGCTTTCTTATTTTCTTGTCCTGTAATACTATTAGTGTACTTAAGAACATAGAAGTAAGTACCTACAGGTAATTGTCTGTCTTGCTCGATAGTTACTCTACCTTCGCTTATTCCCACAAACTTATTACCATTTTGACCGTAGCCATCTACATTATAAACTTCAACACCCCAACGGTTATAAATACTTAATGTATTATCTGGGAAGTTTTCAATTCCTCTAATTGTAAATGCATCATTTATACCATCTCCGTTTGGAGAAACACCGTTATAGATAATTAAATCATCTAATGGTTCTAAAGGTGTAACTGTTGGGTCATCTGTATTACTGTTAGGATTCGTTGGGTCATCTGAAACATCAACTACCACAACGCCTTCACCACTTTCACCTCTAGCAGTAGCAATGTTTTCAACTTGTCCAGCATCTATATCAGCTTGTGTAACTATATATATAGCTTGGAATGTCGAATCATCTATTACGCCAATTTCTAATGTAATTGGTCCACCTGTTACAGTTACCAAGTCATCTTCAATAGCTACGTCAAACAATGTAACATTACCAGTATTTTCAACTGTAAATGTATATATAATTTGATCACCTACATCTGGACCATTATCATTAACATCTACATAAGTACCAACTTTTAGTAACGTTAATGCTGGGTTTTGATCTAAAACAGTAACTGTTGAGTCATTATCATCTGCTGTATCTGGGTCATCAGATTGATTATCTGATATAACATCTCCAGCAGGGTTCATTGAATCCACAGCTGCACTATTTTCAAATGATCCTAAATCAATATCATCTTGTGTGATGACATATGTACCAGTTATGGTATTGTTAGATTCACCTGGTTGTAAAGTTATTGGATTTCCAACTACACTTACATTCGGGTCTAAATCAACAACTGTAACATCAGTTAATTCTGAACAACCAGTATTAGTTACAATAAACATATAGTTAATAGTATCACCTGCATCTAAAATACCATTTGCATTAGTATCTTCTATTGGTAGAATATCTATTTTCTCTAATACTATGCTTGCAGGTGGCTCATAACCATCGTTATCACTAAATACGTTTTGACCAGCTATAACGGTCGTTGTCGTCGGATCTGTACCTTCAGTCATACTATAATCTACTCCATTAGAACATGTTGGTAACGTAGCTTCATCAATATCTGATGTAGCATCACCTTCTGGTAATTGAGTTGATATCCAATTACCATCTACGTCTGTAACTACTGTTGTAACATCACCATTGTTATCTGTAATTATAACTGAAACACCTTCTAAATTAGGTTCTCCTACATCTTGAACACCATTTCCATTAGTATCTTCATATACATGTCCAGATATAGTTCCTGTAGATTCTGGTAGGTAATAACCATCTTCTGTAGTTGATACCGTACCGTTGCTTGGTACTGTTACCGTTTCTGGATCTGACCCTATCGTCGTCAATTCATATCCTGCCGGAAGAGTCGTCTCATCTACATCTACCGTAGTTGTGCCTGCGGCTACTGTAGCCGTCCAGTTTCCGTCTGCGTCTGTAGTAACTACTTGAGTTGTTCCGTCTGCTTCTGTAATCACGACATCCACTCCAGCAAGGTCTATCTCGCCCGCATCCTGTATACCATTGTTGTTGGTGTCCTCGAATACGTGACCAGTTACAGTTCCATCTGGTAGGTAATAACCATCTTCTGTAGTTGATACCGTACCGTTGCTTGGTACTGTTACCGTTTCTGGATCTGACCCTATCGTCGTCAATTCATATCCTGCCGGAAGCGTTGTCTCATCAACATCTACCGTAGTTGTGCCTGCAGCTACTGTAGCCGTCCAGTTTCCGTCTGCATCTGTAGTAACTACTTGAGTTGTTCCGTCTGCTTCTGTAATCACGACATCCACTCCTGCAAGGTCTATCTCGCCCGCATCCTGTACACCATTGTTGTTGGTGTCCTCGAATACGTGACCAGTTACAGTTCCATCTGGTAGGTAATAACCATCTTCTGTAGTTGATACCGTACCGTTGCTTGGTACTGTTACCGTTTCTGGATCTGACCCTATCGTCGTCAATTCATATCCTGCCGGAAGCGTTGTCTCATCAACATCTACCGTAGTTGTGCCTGCAGCTACTGTAGCCGTCCAGTTTCCGTCTGCATCTGTAGTAACTACTTGAGTTGTTCCGTCTGCTTCTGTAATCACGAC
>Ga0208018_100017_pt1 | contig 127520 bp, 128 predicted proteins | sample 31_taG_FD_184105 | JGI IMG/M metagenome (GOLD analysis project Ga0208018, IMG submission 184105) | Marine viral communities from the Gulf of Mexico - 31_GoM_OMZ_CsCl metaG (SPAdes) (version 2) | ecosystem: Environmental > Aquatic > Marine > Oceanic | place: Gulf of Mexico | collected 2015-07-12 | reverse complement strand
CGTATCGGCGACCAAGATCGGCGACGAAGGCCATGTCGCTTTTGCCTTCCTGCTCGATCACCTCGATCGCCTGTGCCGCAAACCCGCTCTCGATCCGGGCATCGCGCCCGTGCCGCGCGGCGATCGTCCGCAGTATGGTGCCGAGCGTAGTCGCGCGCCAGCTCTGGGTCCGCCGTTTGCGCAGATCGCCTGTCAAGTCCGCGGAGCGGCCCTTGAAGGTGACCACATCGGGCGGGCCTTCCTGCCCCACCTCGTCAACGGTGAAGCGGCCCTTGGCGACCAGGCCGACTGGCACGTCGTCACCCGTTTCCCATCCCATCGCCAGCGTCAGGACGACACCTGGCTCGGGAATGCGTAGGCGACCATCGGCGTTCTGAAGACGGACCTCTATTTCGTCGGCCTTTGCCTCGCGCTTTTCGGTCAGCGTGAGGCCGACCAGGCGGGGATTGATCTTGTCGGCGAGATCGGTGCCATCCTCAAGCGCGAGAGCGATTGCTGCCTTGCGCGCGGTCATGGCGCGGTGCCTTGCGCCGCACGATCATCGCCGCGTTCGAGCGTGATCCGGAAACCCTTGTGGCGCGGCGCGCCACCAGCAAGAACCGAGAGGTGCTCTTCGTCGACACGCACGATGCGGTAATTGCCGAAGATGCGACCCTGCCCGTCGATGAAGGGGAAGGTGTCGCCGGTATCGGCCATAGCGGCGAGCGTTTCGAGCGCAGAGTATCTTCCGCCCAGCTCGGGCACGATCAAGCCGGAAAGATCGATGCTTTCGGGACCGGGGCCGATGTATTGCGCCGCGTCGCGAGCACCGTGGCGCTCGCTGGTCGCGTGCCGCCATTCGCGGCTGCGTTGGAGGCTCTGGTAGGCGGCACTGTCCATGCCGAAGATGAACATGCCGAGAGTCATCAATTCGCGCGGGGAGGGGTTGGGGCGGCTCGCCATCAGTATTCGTCCTGATAGGTGCCGCGCGCCGCGACACGTTGTCTGCGATCGATGATGTCGGCTACGCGCCGGGCAAGGTCGCCTGCGTCCTCACCGGGCTGCTGGTGGATATGGATCGTCACCGGCGCTGGTCCACCTGCCTGACCGCCAGAAGAGGGCTGGGCGGCAAGCGCAGTCGGTGCGATCGCCATTGCGCCCGCTGCGGTGACGCCTGCGGCCATTCGGCCTGCCGCCCCGGCGACGCGCCCGCGCTTGCGATCGATCCCGATAGCGAGCCCTTCGCCGGTATGTTCGCCCATCGCCATGAACACGCGCGAAGGCGATTTGATGCCGAGGTAGTTCTTGAAAGCGGTGACGCCGTTTTTGGCGACGGAGATCAGCTTCGCGGCAAGGGCCATCGGATTGATCGCCATCAGCAGGCCGGTCATCATCGCGCGCCCGATGCCCTTAAGCCAGTCAGGTGCCTGGCCGAAGAAATTCTTGATCGCGCCCCATGCGTTGAAGAAGGCTGCCTTGATCGTATCCCAGTGCTTGTAGATCAGATAGGCGGCACCCGCGATCGCGACGACTATCAGCGTGATCGCGAGCACGATGGGGTTGGCGAGCATCATCAGGCCCGCCTGCATAATACCCCGCCCGAGGAAGAGGGCGGCCGTGCGCAAGATCATGAAAGCTTTGGACGCCAGCCCGAGACGAGAGGATAGCGCGATCAGGCTCGATAGCGGCTTCATGAAACCGCCGAGCAAATACATGCCGACTCCCAGACCGATCTTCAGCAAGGCGAGGCCGGCAACCATTTTCATCAGGGTGGATGCGGCTGCTGGGTTAGCTTCCGCCCAGTCAGCCACGCCGCTCGCCAATCCAGCCACCAACTTCATGGAATCGGTGGCAGCGGGCAAGAAGGCGGAACCCAGCGTGATCGCGATCGTGCTGGTGGTGGCTAGCAATGCTCGCCATTCGACAGTGGCGTCGCGAGCTGCGCGCTGACCGAAAGCTCGATCGACCGTCCCACCGGAATTCATCGCGGCCTTCCGGATTGCACGGTATTCGTCGATATTCTGGATCAGTGCCATGATCCCCTGCCGCGCCTGCATGTCTTCGAAGGCGAAGCCGAGCTTCTTCATGTCTCCACCGGTGGCCTGTTCGGTCACGAGCGCAATCGCTTCCATCGAGGAATAGCCTGCGTCGGTCAGCTTCTTCATCGCGGCGGGCAGGTTGACGCCGAAATTCTTCTCGAACGCGCGGATCGTGCCGGGTGCGTTGATCTTCGCGAGAAGGTTCTTGATGTTGTTGCCCGCCTCGTCCTCGCTGCCGGCGGTCTTCATCGCCACCTGAAGCGCGGCGGAGAGATCCGCAACCGCGGGCGCGCCTTTCTCGCCCAGCGCCTGCATCTGCGCGGTCAGGGCAGGGAAGTGACGGGCCATGTTGCGGACTTCGAATGCGCCCTCATTGCCAGCGGCTGCCATCATGTCGAAGATTCGCGCGGTCTGGCTGGCTGGCACCTTCAGGTTGCTGATCGAGGCATAGGCCGCGCTCGCAGCGTCGGGGATTTCGACCTTGTAGGCGGTCGCGATGCGTCCCGCCGGGCCGATGGCCCTCTGCGCCGCGTCGAGACCCATGCCCTTGGCGAGCAGCGTGTCGAGCCCGGCGCGCATGTCCTCGGGCAGCTGACGCGCGTTCTTGGCCATCAGCAGGATGTTGCGCTGCAGCCGGTCGGCCTCCTGGTCGGTCAGTTCAGCCTTCTGCTGGATGTCGACCATGCCGCTGGAAAATTCGGCCGCAGTCTTCGTGGCGAGGATGATGGGCGCGGCGAGAGCCGCCCCCTGCGCCATGTTCTCGCGCCCCTTACCCATCATTGCATCTCCGCGTGCAGACATCGCACGGCGGTTCGCCTCGATCGCGTTGAGGCGCTTGCGTTGTGCCAGTTCGCGGTTGGTGCTCTCGATCGCCCTTTCAAGCGATCGTTCGCGGTTGATCAGTTCGGTGACGTTGCCCGAAGCGCCGTCGATTTCTCGGCGGACCTGCCGCAGCTGCGCTTCAAGTTTGCGGCCCTCGCCGCGCAACTCGCCGAGCGAGCGGGTTCCTTTCCGACCCAGCGACCGGATCGAGCGAAGACTGCCCGACAGCTTGTCGACGCCGACGAAGTTGACCAGCAAGGAAAGTTTTTTCGACATCGCGTCCTATCGCCTCGCTGGTCGGGGAGGGGTGGCTCTGATCATTGCTTCGGCACCAGGTATTGATTGCGCCACGTCACTGCGCGATCTCGCCACTCGATCAGCTGGTCGATCGGCAGGGCCTCCAATTCGGAAAGCGGCCAGTGGAAAACGCCAGCGATGTCGGCCATCAGGTCTGCGGCTGTTGCTCCGCGATCATCGCGTCGAGCAGCTGACGTTCCGCCGCCGTCATAAAAAAACCCCGGATCGTTCCTCCGATTTCGGTCAGGTCGCCGGGATCGAGATTCTGGCATTCCTCGTCGGTCAGCACGGGGTCGCTGATGCGCGGCACCAGCTTGAGGATCGTGCCGATGTCGAGCCCGATGATGTCGGAAAGCGTGAGGCCGCGCAGTTCGCCCCCTCTAGGTTTGCGCAAGGTGATCGACGGGATGGTCTTTTCGCCACGCACGATAGGCTCGATCAGCGGGACGGTTTCGAAAACTGGCTTGCGCTCGTTGGTCCGTGCGGGAGCAGTCGAATTTTCGGAATCGGTCATCTGGGGCAATCCTCGTCAACTTTGGGGCGGGGTGGGCTGGCCGATCGAGAGGGGGAACCGACCAGCCCGGTTCCAGCGAACGGATGCCCCAAACTGACCCGCCCGCCGAAGACGGAAAGTCAGTTGGCGATAATGGCCATGATCTCAGCGTAGCGATCGATGCCATCGACCACGAAGCGACCCGCGATCATGTCGATCTCGATCTCGGTCCGTCCGTTGACCTCGCGCCGATAGTACGCGACCGCGACCTTGAATTCGTGCTCGGTATCGTCGCCGGGCTTGGACGTGCCGGGGGTGATTTCGGTGAAGCGTCCGCCGAGGTAGATCTCGACCGCTTCGGCGGGGCTGCCGTCGTCGGCCTGGTAGGCGCCGGTCAGCCGATAGCGCACGCCCGCCACGTTCGTGGTGCCGAACTTGCGGAACAGGGCGGCTTCGTGCCCGCCAGTTTTGATAATCGCTTCCTGTGCCTCGAGGCCGAGATCGATCTTGACCGTGCCGAGCATGCCGCCGCCGCGATAATCCTCGGTCGCCAGGGCTAGCGCCGGTTCCTCGAATTCCGAGGCGCGGCCAAGATAGCCCTGACCATCGACGTGAATGTTCATGTTCTTCAGTTTCTTGGGGATGCCCATCGGAAGGTTCCTTGTCGGCGAATAGCGGGATCAGGCGGCGGGATCGGCGGCGATCAGGTCAGCCGCTCGGCGAAATCCGAGTAGTAGAAATCGGTGATCACCAGATCGACGGTCGGGTTTTCGAGCGGGGCGACCGGGGTGAACTGGATGCGGAATTTGGGCCGACCCTGCGCCAGCTCCTGCGAACTGTTCTGGTCGACATCGAAGAACATCTGCGCGCCCATGATGCGGCCTTCGGTCGCCAGTTGGCGAAAGCGCGCGTTGCCGGTTTCGAGCAGGTCTTTGATCAGGCCCGCGTTCATCGGCTGATCGAGGAAGGGCGCGACCACCTGTTCGATGATCTCCTGCAATGCATGGCTGGTGCGTACCGCGCTTTCGAAGACGAAATTCGGCTGCTCACCGTCCGCGCAGGTGCGATTGCCCCACAGGCGGAATCCGTTCTGGCGGATGACCGTAGTCACTTCGTTGGCGTTGAGCAGACCCGCGGCGGTCGAAGGGTCGGTCAGGTCGAAATGCACGTCGCTTTCGAGCCCGGTGACCCCAGCCAGCGTGACGTTCGAAATCGTCTTGTGCCACCCGGTCGCCTCGTCGATCGCGGCCCGCAGGCCCAGCGCGCGGGCGACGATGTCGCCCGCCGCCACGGTCGTTTCGGGCCAGATGACCATCAGTTCGCGATGGGCGAAGTTTCCGCGATAGGTGATCGCCTCGGCTTCGTCGGCTGCGGGGGTAAAGCCATCTTCGCCCTTCGCCCCGGCGTAGACGAAGCCACGCAGCTTCTTCGCGATCGTCACTAGTTCTTCGACCACGGGCTGACTGTCGAGCCCCGGCGCGCCGAGAATGGTCGGCTTCACGCCAAGCTTGGTCTGTGCGGCGAGCAGCGCCTGCAGGCCGGTATAGAGGTTGCCGTCCGTGGCACCGACCACATTGGCGTCGGTTTCGTCCTGGTCGACGCCTTCCTCGATCCGCACAACGACGATGATCGGGCTAGCCTGGTCGCCGATTGCAGTCAGCACGTTGGCGAGCGTGCCGCCATCGCCTGCCTTGCCTGCTGCAATGTCTGGCTGACCCGCAATCAGCACAGGCTCGTCGAGGGGAAAGGCGGCGTCGAGCGCAGCCTGCGCTTCGGCATCACCGCTGCTGGTGGCGGTGGCGACAATTCCGATCACCGCGCTCGAAAGCGCCGAAAGTGCGCGGGGCCCGGAGGCCGATTCTGTAAGGGTCAGGCCGTGGTGAAATGCCATGTCGGGTTCCTTCAGGAAATTGCGCCGCGCGTGCGGCCCTGGTTCAAGTCGATCGGGATGGTCAGCGTCTGCAGCTGGTTGGCGGTCGGCAGATCGGTGCGCCGACCTTCGATACGGATGGTCAGCCGTCCGCCTGCCGGTTCACCCTGCAAGGTGACGCGGGTCAGCTGCAGGCGCGGCTCCCACCGGGCGAGAGCGATCGCGGTGGCCGCATGCATCAGCATACGGATCGCCCCGTTGATGGGGCGGTCGATCAGTTCGAAGAGAAGCGAGCCGTAATCCCGCCGCATCGGGCGGCTGCCGAGTGGGGTCGACAGGATATCATCGATCGACTGCGCAAGATGCGCGTCGCCAGAGATGGCCGTGCCAGTGATCTTGTCCATGCCCAACATGGGCGCACGAAGCGCGGTTCACGCGCGAATATCTAGCGCGGGACGCGGTAAGGGCGCCCCCTACCTCTGCAGGACGCGCTTTATTCCGGCAGCAGGGTCTTTTGCGATCCGGAGGCCACGCCTCCATGAAGGTGGCTCTTTAGGCTGATGCCGCTTGCGCGCACATCCTGCGTTGCGTCGACCTTTCCTTGGATCGCGACGTCGCCCACGATGGTCACCGGGCCACGCAGCGTGATTCCGCCGGGGGCATCGATCTCGGCAGTTGCGCCACCGGGCAGGCTGGCTTTCAGCGCGTGCGCTTCGGGATCGTAAGAGATGGTTGCGCCATCTTCAAAAGCGATCAGCTCGGCGCGGGTCGAACCTGCAGGGGGAAAGGCATCCTGCACAACGCCTGCGATCGCGACCGCGTTACCGAGCTGGCCGTCAGGAGCGAGCAACAGAACCTGCTCGCCGATCGAGGGGGGAGACCAGATGCGGGTCTGGCCCGCGCGGAAAGTCAGCCAGCGGATCGCTGGACTCTCGCCGGGCTCGGCGTCGTCCGGATCGCCGTAGCGGACCTTGCAGGTCGCCGCCGACAAATCGACTTCAGTGATCGTGCCCAGGCGGATCAACGCGGCAATATCGGCCGGAATATCCTCGGGCGGTGGAGTGTTCATCGCTGATCCGGCTCGCGGCAGGCCGCGCGATATCGGGCGTTGTGCGCCTGAATTTCGGCAACGGTCTCATCGCTGTCGAAGCGGTTGCCGGGGTCGTCTTGTCCCGCCTCGTCCGCGGAGGCGTAGCCGATCGGGCCGTCGCCCTGGCACCAGCTACTCGTCACCCGCGACGGGCTTGTATCGCTCGCAGGCAGCCTTTCGCCGGTTGTCGAGCAGGCACCCAGCGTAGCGCTCAGCACTGCGATCACCGCCGGCACGTAGATCCTGTTCCGCATCGTTCGCATCCTTCAATTGTTCGAGTGTCTGGTTCTGCCCTGCGATGACCGCGCCTTGCGCGCCGACCTCGCGCCCCGTCGCGCGGGCATCGTCGATGGTATCTTTGAAGCTGTCGGCGATGGCCCAGACGATCAGCAGCGTGCCGATGATCGCGATTGCCAGCCATGCGCCTCTGGCGAGCCCGAACAGGCTCTTTGCCGTGAACCACGTCATGACGATTCCTCCTTGTCGAGATTGCCCATCGCCGATGCTTCTGGGTCGGGCTTGCTGGCGTGCAGGCGTGTGGTGGCCATGTCGACGCTGCGCTGGGTCCACCGCTCCTTGACCGCATTGATGATCGCCATGAGAACGGCGGTCCACGCGCTCGCCTCGGCGGCATTGTCGCGCCAGATGGCGAAACCGCACAGCACGACCACACCGAGCGCAATGAGGCCCAGCAGGATGATCTCGCTGCCATGGTTGGAGATCAGCGGGCGAGTCACGACACGCTCCGATACAGCGCGGCCTCGGCGGCGCGGCGGCGGGTGAGACCCTTCACCACCACCAGCTTGCCGTTGACGCGCGCCTTGTTCCAGCGCTGGAACTGATCGGCGGCGGCGTCGAAGTCACCGCTTCTGTGCAGGCGGAGAAGCGTGGACGATTTGAGCGCGCCTTCGCCCAAGTTGTAGGCGAACGACACCAGCGCGGCGAACTGGTTGTCGGTGCAGCCCGGTGCCATCTCATCGACGGCTGCCTCAAACCGGTCGGTGTCCTCGTCGAACAGCCGGTCGGCCGCCTCCTGCGTGATGACCATCCCCAGATGGACCTCGGGCCCCGTGTGGCCCCAACCGATCGTGGGGACGCCCGCGATGTCGAGATAGGCTTCCAGTTCGCACCCCTCGAACGACTGGATCAGCAGTTCGCCGGCGCGGTTGATCTGGCGCCCCTTGGCCTTTGATGGGCGAGGGGTGGCGGCACCGGCATGCAGATCGCAGATGCGGTTCATCAGCTCGATCGTGCCGTCGATATTCCAGACGCCGGGCAGCAGCGCGTCTACCGCGTCGAACACCGGCTTGCGTGCATTGGTATCCATCAGTCGTCATCCTTTTTCTTGCGCTCGAACCCGAGCACGCCGAATGCCGCGCCGATCAGGTCGGGGCCCGCATTGCTCAGCGTCTTGAAAACCAGCACCGGCGAGACGGCGAGCGTCAGCGTCACCAGTGCAGCGAAGATGCCCTCGGCCTGCATCGCCTCGATCGCCGCCCATGCCGCGATCCCGACCACACCGCCGAGGCAGGCACCCCCGGCCACCTGCCGGGCGATATCGCGCGGGCTCTTTTCGGAAAGCACACCGATCCCGACGAACGCGAACCACGCCGCCACGATGGGCACAACGATGGTCCAGACGACGTTGACCTCTACCGCTGCCGAGGGGACGGAGGCGGCGGTTACCGTGGCCGCGATGGCGGTCGTACCCTTCACAGGAAACCTTTCTCGCCCAGAGAAAGGATGGTGAATGTGAGCAGCAGGAGGAACGAACAGATCGACATCGATATCGGATCACGGACGCTGCTGATCGTGAACAGCCAGCCCCCGCAGGCGATCAGCAGCCAGGCCGCGAACATGATCGCGGTCAGCCGGGGATCGTAGAAACCCTGGCCGAAGAGGTCGGCGATGAAGATCGAACTGCCTGCGATGCCGAGGAACAGCATCATCGGCACAATCGCCCACAGGTTGACCGGCAACGGCTGCGCCTGACCTTCACGCCACAACGCGATCAGGAACACCCGCAGCACGCGCATCCGGTGCGTCTGCACAGACAGCCGCACCTCATTGCAGCCCGCCATCCACGCCCCGCGCAGCGCGGAGACGATGGCCGGCACCAGCACGGGCAGGGCAAGCAGCAGCGATGCGGCTCCCCATGCGCGGAACCCGTTGGTGATGGCGATGACGAAATCCATCACACCCACCCCAGCGTCGCGATGAGACCATTCTCGCTCGTGGCCCACTTGAAGTGGCCCTCTGTGCCTGGATGGGGGCCGTCGACCAGATCAGCGGTAGTGACACCCATATTGGTGCCATCGACGATCGTCACGTAATCGCGCCCGGTCGCCTGACCTGCAATCGCCGCCCGCCACGCGGGTTGCTCACTCGTACTGGAGTTCCACGGAAGAAAGGTTTGCAGGAAGGCTTTGAGGTCAGGCACTGCGGCGTGCAGATCGTCGAGGAAGAGACTGATCGCAGCCGCCATATTGGCCGGGTCATTGTTCCAGTATTCCGCGCGGAAGGCGAAATCGTTGACCGAAATCTGGCTGTAGAACCTACCGGATCGGCTCGCGACAATGCGGGCGACGCTCGCTGCACGTTTCGCGGCATCTCCTACCTGGTCGAACCAAGAATTGACCCCGTAGCCGTCGACCAAGAGGCTCGTGCCTGCCGGAGCGGCGGCGCGTGCGAGCATGACCCCCCCCTCGCGGATCGGGTTGCCCGCTGCATCGCCGACGCCGATGCTGTCTACGAACATATGCGTCCGCTCGGCGAAGCTTTCAGCGACATAGGTAAGCGACTGTTCCGCCCCGACGCCCAGCACGAAGGTGCCCAGCGTCTGCGCTTGGGCCCCATTGATGACCTCTATCCGCTTCGCCCCGAACGGCAGGCCGGTGACAGTGTGCGTGCTGTAACCCATCGCGCCGGGCGAAATCTGAGCGAAGAACTGCCCGTTCACGTTCACTTCGACATGGCGGAAGGCCGCCTTGTTCATATCGTTCCAGAGGTGGACCGTCAGCTCGGTCGCCTCGGTATTGAACACGAGGCGCGACATGGGCGAAACCCGCCAGCGCGGATGATCGTAAACCCCGATCTTGCTGTCCCACAGGTTATCGTGTTTCGTCGCGATATAGGACGGGAAGTCGGGCGAGATGCCGGTATCCTCGATCAGGCGCTGCTTGGATGCGAATATCTCAGCCTCGCTCAACTCGGCCGCGACGATGAAAAGCCCGAACAGGTCGAACTCGGCGCGCAGCGTCAGGCTGTCATTCGCAGCTCTGCGACCGCCCAGAGTAAGGTCGCCCATCGCGTGGGATTCTTCGCCGCTGAGCGGGAAGCTGCGCAGAGTGTAATCGACCGGGCAACGCCTGCCGTCGATATCTGCCTGCACCTTCTGATCGGGCTCCGCCGCATCGAACAAGTAAGCCAGCAGCCTGTCCTTCGGCACCGCATTGGTGTGAACCGGCTTGCCGAGCTGATACCGCCCGCCCGAGCCGAACCCTGCTGCCGTGTCGCCTGCGACGCTGTAGTTGAAGAAGAATTCGCGCGCGTTCGTGATGTCGCCAGACCCGTGATGCAGCCAGACCGCAGTGCTCGAACCGACCGCCCGCGCAAGTGCAATGACGGTCACTTTCTTGCTAGCATTCAACAGGTCGAACGCGCCGCAGCGCATGAACTGATCGATACCGTTGAAGCGCAGGCGACCGATCCCGTCTTCCTCGATGTAGGTCGGGCGGTCGGGGTCCGTGGGCGCGACCATGATGTTTTCGCCCATCCAGCCAAGCGAGTCTTCTTGGATGGGCTGATACTCGGTCAGGCCTCCTGCCTCTATCTGCGGCGCGCCCATGTAGAGGCCTTCGCCCAGCGTGCCTGCGTAGCTGGTCGATCCACCACGTGTCAGGTAGACAGCGGCAATCTTGCTGCCCGCAGTAACGATCTTCTGCACCCAGCAGAGATAGAAGCCATCACCCAGGTCGATCATGTCCGCGTCGGCTAGACCTGCGTTCAACGCGCCGACCGTTTCTGAATCGAGATCGAAGTCCACGTAGCCGTTATCGAGGTACATGCGGACGGCGCTCACCTCATCTTGGCTGAATACCTGACTGTAGGTCGCCAGACCCGCTGCCAAGTTGACTGCCTTCGAAAAGGCATGCGTCCCATTTGTGGCGGTTTCCTCAATCCGCGCGAGCCGTATTTCGCCAAGGGTCGGATAATCGAACCGCTGCTTTACGGTCAGCCGGCTGTAGGTCCACACGCCCGATGCCATGTTGTCGGTGCGGGCAAAAAGGTTGCGCCGCGCGATCGTCGGATCGGGATGATCCTCTTTCGAACGGTCCACCATCGCGGCAACGCTCTGGCCCGATCCCGTCACCGGAGAGGCGAAAGCGCGGTCCTGATATAGTCCACGCTTCTTGGCCGGGAGGTAGAAGGCACCCTTGCGGTTGGCGAATATCTCCTGCGGCGTGAAAGGCAGCGTTTCGATGTAGGCCATATCCCACCCGCCAGCTCGCACAAAATTGCGGGTGAACTTGTCATCATATTGCTCGTCAACGCGAATGAAGACTTCGGTGTCGTCGGTGATTTCGCCTGCGTCGAGAGCAGCCTCGGCAAGCGCGCGGGAATTGTAAATGATCCGGATGGGCCGAGCCGCCGCAAGCAAATTTCCCAGGTCCCTAACTGCCTGCGGGGCTGGGATCGCGGAGATCGGCACGCGATAAAGCCCGCCGTTCTTTACCACGGGGGCGATTTCGCTCCCGTCGATCTGCGCTGGGTCGAGTTGGGGGAGCTGGCTGGTTTTGCTCATGGCGCGGGCTCCCACAGGGCATCGTCCGAAACTTCGAAGTCGGTCAGCGTTTGACCGCTGGCGGCGTCGATCTGCGCGGCGATCGACGCCGCGCTCGCGACCAGGGCATCGATCTCGGCGTTGCGTGCATCCGCCTCAGTGCCGCCGATCCTGAGATCGAGCAGCTGTTGCTGGGTGTCCGCGATCAGCGCGATTCGCCGGCTACGCTCGGCGCGCAGGCCAGCCAGCTTTACGGTGCGCTTCTCTGCGTCGCTCAAGGTGCGGCTGCGCGACATGACAGGAGTGCCGGTTTCGCTGGGGATGATCGCGACCGGAGCCTCGCTCGCCTGCGCCTCGATCAGCTCTTCGCGGCGGGCAGACGTTACCGTCACCACGTCGCCGGGGATGCGACCGGGCGAATGGACGGCATCATCGTAGAAGCCGCCGGTGCTGGGGCTATAGAGGATCATGAGTTGTCGATCTCCCCGATGGCGATGAATGTGCATGGGCTCCCGCTGTCGAGAGTGGTGAAGGCTCGAAAGTTCGAGGCAGTGATGCTGCTCGTGCGGACCCGCGGCGCGTTCTCGCGGCCATCCGTGTTGGTCTCGTTCGTCCCATCGATCAGCACCGCGAAGGCGGCCTGGGTGAACGCCATCGGGAACGTGACCGTGGTGTCGCTGTCGCCTGCAGCAGTGAAGCGGCCCCACTGAACCAGCACGAGGCGCGCAGGATCTGCGGTAGGGATCGAGATGTAGCCGTTGAAGCCGAGAGATTTGACGATTGGCCCGAGCGCGGCAGGCGTGATGGCGCGATCGCCAGCGGTGCCCGCGATGATATCCGCAGCGCTGGCGGCAAGCACCTGCAGCACGCGGTTGCCCGACAGATCGCCGCCGCCGGTAATCAGGCCCGATCCGGTAATCGTGCGGGCAAGCAATGCCGTGAGTTGCGCCTGCAGGGCTGTATCCCCGCCCACGCGTGCTGCGGTCTCGACGTCCATCCTCACGCCGAGCTTGAGCGGGGTCACGATCCGGGTGTCGTCCTCGGCGTCGTTCACTTCCTGCTGGGTGGCCAATTCGGCCACGCCCTTGATGCTTTCGGTCGCGGGCGGATAGGCGAAGGATGCGTCACCGAAGACGACCGCGTCGGAAACCGCCTCCCCGAAAGCGATGTCGATCGAGAACAGGAAGCTCGCGATATCGACCTTGCGGAAGACCGGGCCCTCCGCGCGCGAATACGCGGCGAACAGAGTGCCATCGGAAAGGTAGAGCGCCATCGATCGCACGTCGTAGGCGTCCGCGCTCGAATCGATCGCGGTCATGTGGATGATCGTTTCTGACGCCGACTGGCCCGCCAACGCGCCGATGCGCTTCGTCTCGCCGGGCAGGGCGGTCAGCGTCGGTGCAACATCGACTTGAGACGGCGAGACGCCGACCTCGACAATCTGGATTGCGTCGGTCGAGCCATTCTGCGCGTCGACCAAGGCGTCGAGGCCTGCGGTGGTGATGGTGAAGGTGAAACCGCTGCTCATGCCGCCTCCAGAAATCCGCTATCGTCTTCAAGCCGGATTGGCTCGCCATCCTCGGATTGCAGGTAGCTCGCCCAGATTGGGTCCTGCGCAGCGTCGACATCGGCGGTGGCATCGAGCCGGGTGTGACCCGCATCGCGCCCCGCGCCGAGCAGGCCAGCGGCTGCCTGCGCGCGCATCCGGTGAACTGCATACATGTGCGACCGGAGCGGCTTCACCTTGGCGATATCGGCGAGCAGCGAGGTGATCAGCGCGGCGTCGTATTCAACGGCGCTCTCGATCGAGAGAGGCAGTTCGAGGCGGAACGTGTGCGGGTCGAGATTGACCCGGTCCTCGAACCATTCGACGATCTCGATCAGCGGGTCGAAGCGGTCGAGCACTGTGCGCAGGCTCGCGCGGGTGCCCTTGCGACGCTGGGCGGCGATCGCGTCGGCAATGGCGGCACGCTTCTCCGGTTCCGTCCAGTTGGTGTCCCAGATATCGATTGAGATGCCCCAGGCGAGCCAAGGCAGAAGCGGTGCGGGGCAGGTTTGCGGGTTCCAGACATCGCCCACGGGCAAGGGTAGAGAGCCGAGGCGCTCTTCTTCGACCTGGTCGAACGCGCGCTCAAGCGGGGTCGAGTTGGGTGGGAGGATGCTCACGTATCGAAGCCCGTAACGTTGACCGACCGGGCCGCGATCTGGGCGCATTGCGTTGGATCGATCACGACGTCTTGCGCAGGGGCGATCAAGGCGACGTTTTGCACCCCGGCGACATGCAAGGCCGCGATGATCGCAGAGCGCGTGATATCGCGACCGAGTCGGCGGTTGGCAGAAAGCAGATCGTCGAGTGCAGCGTTGGCATTTGCGCTGATGATCGACTGATCGGGGCCGGGATAGAGGGTTAGGCCAGCCTCGATTTCGAACGTGACCAGCTCGACAGACTGAACCGAAACGTTGTCGGTCAGCGGGCGTACCTCATCTCCATCGAGCAGCGCCTGCACTTTCGCCACGAGGGCGGGCGACGCACTGCCATCGCCGGAGCGCGATAGGATCGAAACGGTCACTTCCCCCGGCGCGGGGCTGGTCGCACTGGCATCCAGAATATCGGCGTCGGCGGACAGCGCGTGGAATACGTAGGCTGTCGCGGGCCCGGCTACGCTGAAGGCATCGGGGGCAAGCAGAACGCGACGGCGCAGCGCATCGTCATTCTCGAGCACGGCGGCGGTGCCCTCTTGCGGATTGGCGGGACTGATTTCCTGTCGTGAGACTCCGAACAGCGCGGCCAGGTTGTCGAGATCGGCGGCGGCGGCGTAGGCGACCAGCACGCTTCTGGCCGCGTCGTTGATGCGCGCGCGCAAGACCAATTCGCGATAGGCGCCGACCTCAAGCGCCTTGATCACGGGATCGCTTTCGACATTGGCGCTGAAAGCCGGAAACCGAGACAGGAACTCGGCGCGCCGGACGGCTAGAATGCTTTCGAAATCGAGTTCCTCGATCACATCCGGCGGGGGCAGGCGCGACAGGTCGACGGAAGTTGCGCTGGCACTCATACGTTGGCGGTGCCGTGGCTCGCGCGAGCAGGAAAGGTCGGGCGAAGGTAGGGGGCGCCCCTACCGCAGGGCGCGTGCGTTCGGTGGCAATGGTGTCAGGTGATGGGACCTGTCATACTCGCGCGATGATCTTCGCGCTCCTGCTGGCGAACACGCCCATAGTCCCTGCCGGTCAATCTTTCGACTGCACGCCCGTGGCTGTGTGGGATGGTGACGGGCCGATCTGGTGTGCGGAGGGACCGCGTATCCGCCTGGCGGGTATCGCCGCGCGCGAAATCGACGACACGTGCCGACCGGGGCAACCATGCCCGCGCGTGGGTGGTAGTGGTGCGCGCGACACTCTGGCTGCCTTGCTGGGTACGCCGGGCGGCTTTGGGCCATACGGCCATCGTCTGGTGAACGGCCCGACGATGCGCTGTCGCTCGGTGGGATGGGGAAAAGGTGAAAGAACTGCCGCATGGTGCGTGTCGCCGATCAGCGGCGACATCAGCTGTGCGATGGTCCGTAGCGGTGCCGCCCTGCGGTGGGATCGATATTGGCAAAATCATCGCTGCTGATCAGGCATCGTCGAGCAATTGAACCGCGATGTCGATCGCGAGCTGTTCATCTTCACGGCTGAAGCCGAGCAGGCGGCGCTGCGGATATTTGGTGAAGACCTTGCGCCCATCGGGTGTGCGACCAACGAAGCCCTTTTCTCCAAACTGATGCACTTCCGGGATAGTCGACCGACCGCTTGGCGAAAGTTCGACGCTATCGGGCCGGGCAGCGATTTGCCATTGGCGGGCGTAGCGTAGCTTGCGGAACATCTTGCCGCCTGCCTTCTTTCGCACCCGCCCGCGTCGATCGAGCCGCGCCTTGCGCTTCTCCATTGCCCCGCCGTCGGGCTCGACGTTCGCCTTGATCCGCGCGAGGTTCGCACGCCGCAGCGCCTGACCCAATTTGAGCGATGCGCGCCGACGCTTCGCGGGCGACAGCGAGAGCATGATCCCGCCAAGCCATTCGTCGAGGCCGGTAAGCGCATCCGAATCGTAATCAGGCATTGTCGGCGACGATGATCTCTACGCTCGACAACGGCGGGGCATTGCCATTCGCGCCAAGCGGATCGTCGCCCTCGAACAGCGGTTTCGGTTCGGCCTGATAATCTACCGCCCAGCTGCCGTCTTCGTTCGCGGCGACTGCAATCGCTTCGGTCAGATCGATGGTGAAAAGGATGTCAGCGGTCTCGTTGTCGAGAATGTCTGTTTCGAACTTGTATGAGTCGCCCGCGCCGCCCGCGAGCAGGTGGGGCTGGTTGGTGCGAAGCCAGCGATTGATCGCATGGACGACGATCGCGATGTCGGTGGCGGTTTCCTTGAGAAGGATCGACAGCGGATATTCGAAGGCGAAGCCGTGGCTTTCAGTCTGCCGGGCACGCACGGCACCATCCTCGATCCAGAGGATCAGGCGTGCGGGCTCCTCCCGAAATTCTGGCAGTGCGGCCATCAACGCTTTTCGAAGGCTGGCTGGTTTCTGCATCGCAGTGGTGCCCTCAATCCCAGAGGCTGACAACTTCGCGAGGTGGCGGAGCTTCCGCCGCCTGTGCGGCGATCGTGAGGTCGACCGCCGTCCCGCCGGGCAAGGTTGCACCGAGATCCGCGAGGCCGGGATTGGCGGCGAAGGCCTGTTCGGTCACCTCGGCGGTGCGGCCCAGCACACGCCAGAGCAGCGCATCGAGCGTTTCGCCTTCCTGCGCGGTCGCGATCACAGCAACTCGACCCGATTCCGGCCGGTCGTCACGCCATCCGCCGCGCCGATTGCCAGCAGATCCGCGACCGCTTCATAAGCCTTGCGCCGGTAGAGATCGGCAGTCGTGCGCTTTTCGTCTTCGCGGTCGAGCGCATCGTCGGTGGCGGCGATATCGGCGTGCCCATCCACCAGCTCGGCTGCGGCGTAGAATATCACCGCTCGGCCCCATAGCAGCACGGCAAGGTTTTCGCTTGCGATCTCATCCGCGGTGACCTGGGCGAGCGCGGTCTTGCCCGCTTCGACATGGCCTGCCTTCCAAGTCTTGAGCATGTCGATCGCGGCGAGGATGCCCGCGATCGCCGCCTCGCGCAGCCGCGCGGGCGTAACCGCGCCATCGCCAATGCGCACCTTGGCGCTGATGGTGGCGGTATTGATCGCCGGGAACCAGCCATCGGCGGCGATCATCTCGCCCGCTTGCTGCTCCGCATTGTCGGGAGGGGCGGTCAATCCGGCCACGGGCGGCTCCTAGGTTTCCCGGCAAATGGGGGGTGAGACCGGACACGAGCGGGCAGGACAAGCGCCTTGCCGATCGGGCCGATCGCCCCCCAGCGCCGTGGGGCGTTCGTAAATTGAGACGGCGGTGCCGATTGCCAGCAGAGAAATGATGAAAGCCGCTAGGCCTGCCGCAAACCAAGCGTTTTCCCGCCGCGCTTCTTCCTTCGTGATTTCGACGGGAGGGATCGCCATCGCGCTATTGCTGCCCACCAGCACCATCACTGCCGGCGGCCTGAAGCTTAGCGAGGCGGCGTTCGAGCTGATCGATGTCCTTCTTCACACCCGCATTCTTGTCGAGTTCGAACGCGCGCTTGAGCTGGCCGAGCGCGACGGTCACGAAAGCTGCTTCGCCACCGGCAGGCGCGTTTTCATCGCTCGCGTCGAAGGCGTCGGCCTTGGTGCGCCACGCGCGGCCCAACGCCTTGTGAAGCTTGGCCCGGGCCGGATCGGGCATGTCTGCCTGGGTAGTCAGCTCATCGATTTGTGCGAGAAGTTCGAGCGAGACCGTGCCGGGTTTCTGCAGCTCGATCTCAGCAACGTCTTCGCGCAGGAAGCACGCTACGCTGCGCGAATAGCGTTCGGGCATCGCGAGATCGTGCCGGATTGCGAATGCCCCCATTTCGACAGCATCCTCATAGAAGCCGCAGTCGATTGCCCAGACAAAGCAGGTCATCAGGATTTCGTCCTGAACCGGCTGATCGGCCTCGATCACACCGCGGACCCATGCAGCATAACCCTTGGCGAACTGCGCCTTCATCGGGATGCGCGCTTCGTGGCTCGCAGTATCCTGCAACTGGCGCAGCTGATCGTCGAGCCGCACCTTGAGGGTGGCGTATTCCTGACCAGCCTCCGTCTTTGCATCGGGCGCGATGGGCTTGCGCGGTGCGCTGGCTTGGCCGGAGAGTGTGGCGAGCTTGCGCTGGCGGTTGCGAAGAAACGGGCTGGTCATGCTTGGGGCACTCCTTTGTGGCCCGGGCGTCACCGCCGAAGGGCCGGGAAAGTCTAAGCCCGCGCAATCCGGCGGCGGGCGCTGGGCGCTGGCCTAAGCCTCCCCAGCCATGCTCTCGGCTCACGCGGACCCGGCCCGGATGCCAGAAACCGCTTTCATCGCCTCTCGGGTATTACGCAGGGTCGGGCCGTACGGGAGCCGCGCCGATAACGATGTTCTCGACCAGAACCACCAGTTCGTATTCTTCGACGACGAAGGCTTCGTTGACCGATTCATAGTTGGCGATGCGATCGAACTCGGGTTCGTCCTTCAGGTGACGCCGGCGGCTGCCTTCCTGCCAGTAGATCGACAGATTGGAGAGCTTGGTGATCAGGATCGCGTCGGCGGGGAACCCGCTGACACGATAAGCCTGGAGCCCACCGATCATCTTCGTTGAAGCGAGGATGCGATCGGTCGCCTCCTGTTCGGTTGCAGTCGAGCCGGTGGCCTGCGCGATGTTGAAGTACTTGTCGTCGAGCAGGTTGTGGCCGACGATGACGACCAGGTCGGTATCGCCGCGATGGCGTTCGTGGATGCCGCGCTTGGCATCGAGCACCAGCGCATCGAGCGACGAATAGTCGGCCCCCGCGTCGGTCGCGTTATCCTCGCTCTCATCATAGAGTTCGACGCCCGCTTTGATGTAGAGCGCGTCGAGCGCAGCATTATCGGTGCCGTCGCTCAGCACGGTGAGGGCACCGTCATCCATCACCTGCGCAGGCGCGTCGGTGCGAATCTTGTGCAGCCAGCCTTCGTTGACATCCTGCAGGAGCGGATTGGCGACGCGATCGGTGTCGTCCGCAGCTTCCTCGCCGTTGAAGCCGATCAGGATGCGATCGAGCGCCTGCTGCTGCAGAATATCATCGCGCAGGATCGTTTCGAATTCGGAGCGATGTGCCCAGGCATCGATCTGCGCGTAGCGACGCGACCAATCGTAATTGGTCTTCTTGCAGAGGTAGCGGTGCTTCTCCGTCGCGTTACCGACCGCAGCCGGATCGCGTCGTGTGCCATTGCTGGTGTCGGTTCGACCCGCGAGCGTGCTCGATACGCCGACGCCCAGTACCGCGCCTTCCTGCTCGCTGACCGGGATCACGTTGATCAGCTTCAGGAACTCGGACGAATTGCGAATTCGGTCTTCGAGCTTCTGTTCGACGTTGGGCGAGACGTTGAACTTGCTCATCCCGGTCGACGGATCGACGGGCGCGGGGATGCCGTTGACCAGCGCAACCTGCGAGACATAGGCCGCGAAAAGCAGGCGGGTGGTGTTCTTCATTGGGTCGTTTCCTTGAGCGAAGTGGTCGCGGGGCTTTGCTTGGGTTCTCGGGACGGGATTGTCGGGATCAGCCGGATCAGCAGTCGGTCTTTTCGCGACTGCCGTTGGTGCCCGTGGCATCAGGGCGTGCGCGATAGTTGGCGGGCGGCGTGCCCTCGATCTGCGCATCGAGCGTCTTGAACTTCACCTGCAGCCCGTCGATCTCCTCCCGCATCTCGGTGCGCAGGCCGTCGAGTGAGGTGGCGAAGGTCTGGCCCATCTGTTCGAAGAGCGGGCGCAGAGCGGCGAAATCGGCCGTCTTCTCGACCTCTTCCGGCTTCGCTTCAGGTGGGGTCTGTTCCTTGCCGGTGGCGCGGGCGAAGACCTTGTCCAGCATATCGCCGAACTTGGTGATCAGGCTTTCGGTGGCTTCGCCGCTGGCGCCGGTACTGTCCGCGAATTCGAGCAGGGCGGCTTCGTCTCGGGAAAGCGTGAGCGCGCCGGGCAAACTGCGATTGAACGTCATGCGCTCAGTCGCGATCGAGGCAGGGCTGTCGGTCAGCGCGACACCCATGAGGTAGGAGAAATCGTTACCCGCGAAGTTGGGCTGAATTTCGATGGAAGGGTAGAGTTTCTGTCCCTTCTCGTTGAGCGCCTTGGCCTCGTCGGTCACGTCGAACACGCCGAACAGTGCCTTACGCTTTTCGGTTTTGTCGTTCATCCGCACGTCGACCTCGCCGGTCGACAGTTCGAGCACGTCTCCGTAGGCGCGGAACGGGCCCTCGGTGCCGAGGCCACGAATATGTTCGATGTTGAGCCGCGCGCCGTAGGTTTTGGGATCGTAGCTCGACGCCATCTGCTCGATGTCTTGTTCGTCGATCACGCGCCCGTCGACGGTGGAACCGGCGGTGGCGAGCAGGAAAGGTTTGGTCTTCATGGCGTTGGTCGCTCCGAGGTCGCTTGCGCCGGGGGGCGCGTTCATCCTCGTGCACTAAGGCCCCGTCTGAGGTGGCCATGGCAACGGCGCTGGCGGGTAGGGGGCGCCCCTACCGGAGCAGGCGATAGACCGGCACCCGCCGCCGGGGTGCATGGCGTGAGCCATGCAATTCCTTCCTTCCCACGACGGGCCGACCGAGCTGACCGCCGCGTTCCTGCAACGTCAGGCGCGCTCGCTCTACTGGCGCGGGTGGCCGCTGGTCGAAATCCAGCGCGAGTTGGGGATCGAGAAGTACCAGACGCTCGCAAGTTGGAAACGCCGCGGCGAATGGGACGGAGCGGGACCGCGGCAGATAATCGAGGATCGGATTGAGGCGAAGATCGCCAGCTACCTCGATCGTGACGACTTCAACGAAGGCCACATGAAGCGCGTCGATTTCCTGATGCGCATGCTCGAACGGGCGGCGCGGATCGGGAAATACGAGCTGAGCGGCAAGGAAGGCGACCTCAATCCCAAGATCGCTCGGCGGAACGACGATGCTGCCAAGGCAAAGCGCGAGGAAAAGCGCAAGAATTCTCTGACTCTCGAACAGTGGCAGGCGCTGCTCGACGATTTCCACGACAAGAACTTCGCCTACCAGGCCGGTTGGTGGGAGCAGCGCGACCAGCGCACCCGTAAAATCCTGAAAAGCCGCCAGATCGGCGCGACCTGGTATTTCGCCCGCGAGGCGGTCGCCAAGATCGCGGAGGCGGTGCTGGCAGGCGAGCAGCCGCGCAACCAGATTTTCCTTTCGGCATCGAAACGGCAGGCGCTCAAGTTCAAGCGCGAGATCGTCAGTTGGGTGAAACGGGTCTGCGATGTCGATCTGGCGGGCGACCCGATCATGCTCGACTTCACCGGGCTGGTCGATGACGCGGGCGAACCGCTGGGCCTCGATCAGGTCGGGCTCTATCCGATCTCGACCAATTCGAACACGGCGCAGGGCGAGAGCGGCGACTTCTATTTCGACGAGTTTTTCTGGGTCCACGGCTTCGCGCAATTGCGCAAGGTCGCCGCCGCGATGGCGACGCACAAGATCTACAAGCGCACCTATTTCTCGACGCCATCGACGAAGACGCACGAAGCCTTCGCCTACTGGTCGGGCGAGGAATGGAACAGCGGCAAGCCCAAGACCAAGCAGCGCCCGTTCGACACCAGTCACAAGCACTTGAAGTCGGGGGCGATCATGCCCGATGGCAGCTGGTGTCAGGTAGTGACGCTGGAAGACGCAATCGCGGGCGGTCTGGGCGCACTGGTCGATATCGACGAGCTGCGCGAGGAATCGAGCGAAGACGAATTCCGCAACCTCTATGAATGCGAATTCGTCGACGATGCGCAGAGCAGCTTCCCGTGGGCGCGGCTTTCCCCCGCACGGGTCGACAGCTTCTTCAAGTGGCGCGATTTCCAGCCCGCGCTGCTCGGCATCCCCGGCGGGCGTCCGTTCGGCGATGCCCCGGTATGGATCGGCTACGATCCCAACAAGCAGGGCCGGGACGATGCCGCGCTGGCGGTGATCGCGCCGCCCGATCAGCCCGGCGTCGGCAAGCTGCGCGTTCTGGCCAAGTTCCGCCTCAACGATCTCGATTTCCAAGGTCAGGCCGATTTCATCAAGTCGATCGCCGATCGCTTTAACGTCACCGACATCTCGATCGATACAACCGGCCACGGACGGGCGGTGTTCGAGCTGGTCAAGCGATGGTTCCCGATGGTGCGCGCGATCGAATATTCGGTCGCCACGAAGACCGCGCTGGTCATCAAGGGGCAGTCGCTGTTCCGCGCGGGCCGCGTCGAGTTCGATGCCGGTTGGAACGACGTGATGCAGGCCTTCATGGCGATCCGCCCGACACTGACCGGCAGCGGGAAGGGCGTCACGTACACTGCGGGCCGTAACGGGCAGATCGGCCACGCCGACATTGCCTGGGCGATCCTGCACGCATTTTCGAACGAACCGCTCGACGTGGGAGCGGTGGCCGAAGGTGGCCACCTACAGCGCGTCGTCTTCTCCGATTGATCCGATGGAAGGAACCGACCCGATGACCCAGCAATCCCTGCCGATCGCCGCCGACCCCGCCGACGAGCGCAGTGGCGCTGAACTGACCGAGAGGGCGACGGATGCCTCTCGAGTCTTTACCTTCGGCGACGCCGAGAGCGTGCTCGATCGGCGCGAGCTGACCGACTATTTCGAGATCTGGCACAATGGGCGCTGGTTCGAGCCCCCGCTGCCGATGGACCGACTTTGCCAGGTGTTCAACATGGCTCCGGGGCATCGCAGTGCGATCGGCCTCAAGATCAACCTGCTGATCGGCCAGCATGCGCCTACCCCGCAGCTTTCGGCTGACGATTTCGAACGGTTCGCGCTCGACTTCCTTCAAATGGGGAACGGATATCTCGAACAGGTTCCGAACGTACGGCGCGGCCTCGCCAGAGCGAAGCATGCGCCCGCGCGTCATCTTCGTGCGCCGAAGGACCGGTCTGCTGGGTTCTTCTTTGTCGGCGGCGGGACATTGCCGGGACAGGAGCACCAGTTCGCGCCCGGTGCGATCTATCAGCTGCAGCAGCCCGATGTCGCGCAGGAGATTTACGGCCTGCCCGAATGGCTTTCAGCGTTGCAGTCGGGCCTGCTGAACGAGAATGCTACCCTTTTCCGCCGCCGCTACTACCTCAACGGGGCGCACGCGGGTTTCATTCTCTACATCAATGACGCTTTCGCCGACCCGAAGACCGCCGACAAGCTTGAGGAGAAGATGAAGCAGGCGAAGGGCATCGGCAATTTCAAGAACCTGCTGCTCTACATGCCGGGCGGGAAGAAAGAGGGCGTGCAGGTGCTGCCGATTGCCGATGTCGCGGCAAAGGACGAATTCCTAGGGGTGAAAAACATTAGCCGGGACGACATGCTGCAGGCACACCGGACCCCGCCCCAGCTGGTCGGGATCGTGCCGACCAATTCCGGCGGCTTCGGCAAGGTCGGCGAAGCGCTCGACACTTTCTACCAGGTCGAGATTACCCCGATCATGCGCCGTATGCTGGCGATGAACGAATTCTTCGGAGCCGAAGTCCTGCGATTCGACAACTTCAGCTGCAGCGACGGGCAGACCGAGATCACGCCCGAGGGCAAACGGGTCGCTAAGACCGGTTAAGGTGCTTTTCTATCTGGATCACCGCCCAGCCTGATGATGCCCGCGCGAGATCGAGCACCCAGCACATAGCAGGCACACTCTTCATCGAGCGGCGGATAGAAGCGATTCCAAAATGGATCATCGGGCGGAAGCGATACGCCGGCCAAGTCTTCATGTCTCCCACCGCAAGTGTCCGGATTATGACTAAAGACCCAGAAGGCGAAGCCGCCCGCGACAAGCTGCTGGCGTCGATCAGCGGAATATCGCCTGTAACTCTCCGCATCCATCTCAGCTTAGCCTCCTTATTTGGCCATCGGGTAAGCGTTCACGCAGATAGGTGTCGTCGCTCATCAAGGCCCGCAGTTCGTCGGCTATCGCCGATATCTTGGCGTTGGACTGTGTGGGCCCGATGACACGGCGCGTCCCAGCGATCTCCCGCTCATCCTGATCCACTAGGAAGAGGCACGGCACTTGCGCTTTGTTCCGCTCATGTTCCATTTGCCATATGGTTCGTCATCGCCTCGATTCTGTCAATGAGTTCGCCCGGCAGGGCTATCATCTCAAGATCACTTGTAACCGCTGCGGCCATTCCGTTGGGCGAGATCCAACATCAGTGATCGTCGCGCTACATGCGCGACATCAAAGTCTGCAAATTGAGGCCATCGAGCGCCGCCTGCGATGCGGGCAGTGCCGATCACGCGGCGCTACCGTGACCGCGACCTACCCTGACGATTGACCCCGCCACCGATCGACGCATCGGGCTCCACCAGACCCCGCGCGCCGCGCTCGCCCCCACGCCACGCCCTCGGCTTCTTTCGTGCGATTTATGCGAGCCCGGTCGGCTTCAATGCACTTGGCGGCAGGGGGTGTGTGCGGGAAAGGCATAACATCCATAACCGGTGCCAATCAGCGCCGGATAAATCCCGCACTTCTGCGGTTTTCGAGATTATGTTTCAGGCATAACCAGACATAATATTTTCGAACGCCTGACATTACCTCGTTGAAATTAAACGACTTTTGCCAGCCCGGAAATTAGGGGCCAATGGCATAATCTCGTTATACTAATGTTAGGAAAATATTATGTCTTAAACCACTGAAAAACAAAGAATGTTAGGAATGTTATGCGTTTGCCGCGCTACCCCTGCACTTGTGGAAGATCGACGGTAGGCTGCGCTTTTCCAACGAAAAGAGCCCGAGCGCGCTAACCTGCGCGTCGGGCATCCGGCTTAATGCGGAATTCTCCGGTGAGGCTAGGCGGCGACCTTAAGTGTATGGTCGCGACCAAATCGTGCTCCCGCAACCACCGAAACCCCGAAAACATGATCTTTTTACGCCTCGCTGCTTCCAGCGGGGCTTTTGCTGTTTGGGGGCAACGGCATGTCATTCGCCAGGTGCGCTCGCGCAGCCCCCTCGGCGTGACCGAGTAGGGGTTGCTCCCTCGATTGGAGCAATCGGGATCCGGATGAGGCATACTGGTTCGCAGCGCGGGGCCTGTCCAATAGCGTCGACAACCTGCTTTGCCATGTTGGAGGAGAGGCCGTTCAACGCCTCCCGCTCTGCGGGGTTTTAGTGGCGGAATCTCGAATGACGTGATGCGGGAAGCCGCTTTTCTCGGGCCAAATTATCTCCGCCCCCCATTCACGTCGGAAGCATGACGCTGCGCCCCCTCAACGGGCCATGCTTACCCCATTGTCCGGCCAGAATTGGGAACGAGCAGCGATGCGCTCGGTTCTCGAAGAGAGCACCGGAAAGGACCGCCGTGACAGACAAGGGGCGCATAAAGCACGACCTTCCGGTCGGCATCGACACGAAGGGTGAGCGCGTCGAATTCGATTCGATGGGTGAAGTCCGGGTCCCTGCCGACCGCTATTGGGGCGCGCAGACGGCGCGTTCGCTCCAACATTTTGCCATCGGCGAAGATCGCATGCCGATCGAACTGTGCCGCGCCTATGGGTATCTCAAGAAGGCCGCGGCCATCGTCAACGCGCGCCAGGGCCTGCTGCCGCAGGACAAGTGCGAGGCCATTGCGATGGCCTGCGATGAGCTTGTCGCAGGCGAACTCGACGATCACTTCCCGCTACGGGTCTGGCAGACCGGCTCGGGCACACAGACCAACATGAACGTGAACGAGGTGATCGCCAACCGCGCGATTCAGCTGCTGGGTGGCGAACTGGGCAGCCAGAAGCCCGTTGCACCCAACGACGACGTCAACAAGAGCCAATCGTCCAACGACACGTTCCCCACCGCCATGCACCTTGCCATGATCGGCGCGCTCGATGCGCAGCTCCTGCCCGAGCTCGAGGAACTGGCCGAGGTGATCGAGAGGAAGGCCTGCGAATGGAAGGATGTGACCAAGATCGGTCGGACGCACCTGCAGGATGCTGTGCCGCTGTCGGTCGGACAGGAATGGAGCGCATGGGCCGAGGCGCTCCGCATTGCTGCGTCCGATCTTGCGCACGCGCGCGAAGCCCTGCTCGAGATCGCGCTTGGCGGGACGGCGGTCGGCACCGGCCTTAATGCGCCCGACGGTTTCGCCGAAGACGTTGCCGCCGAGATAGCGCGGCAGACGCGGCTGCCGATCCGCACCGCGCCCAACAAGTTTCATGCGCAGGCGACGCTCGACGCGACGGTGCGATTTTCGGCGGCTTTGCGCGGAGTGTCCGTCGCGCTGATCAAGATCGCCAACGATGTGCGCTGGCTGGCGAGCGGGCCGCGCTGCGGCATTGGCGAACTGAAACTGCCGCAGAACGAACCGGGCTCCTCGATCATGCCGGGGAAGGTCAATCCCACGCAGAGCGAGGCGCTGTTGATGGTCGCGATGCAGGTGATCGGGCATGATACGGCCAATGCGATGGCGGGCAGCTGGGGCAATCTGCAGTTGAACGCCATGCGTCCCGTGATCGCCGCAAATGTGCTGCACTCGATCCGCATCCTCGCCGATGGCTGTGCCAGCTTCCGTACCAATGCCATCGAGGGGACCGAACTCGATCAAGGCCGCATCGCAAGCCTGCGAGAGCAGTCGCTGATGCTCGTCACCGCCCTGGTGCCGGAGATCGGCTATATCGATGCCGCGCATATCGCGGAGGCGGCCGACGCGAACGGCACCACACTGCGCGAAGAGGCGATTGCCAGCGGCAAGGTGAGCGCCGAGGAATATGACCGGATCGTAAGGCCGGAAACGATGATCGGCCACGGAGTTGCGGGGGCCTGACCACGATTGGGTCTCAATTCGCAATTGACTTGAGCGGGTGGGCCACGCCAAGCACATTGTGCAACTGCGAAATGACCAGAAAAGAAGAAGGATAGGGGATGGGTATGCGCGAACTCGCTGGACTGAAGGTTGCCGATGAGCTGGCGGAATTCGTCGAGGCGCGCGTGCTTCCGGGGCTGGATATTGCGTCGGATGCGTTCTGGTCAAAGTCGGCGGAGATATTCGACCGCTTCGTGCCCGAGAACCGCAACTTGCTGCAAAAGCGCGAGGCGCTGCAGTCCAAGATCGACGACTGGCATCGCGCGAACCCTGCGCCGATCGATAGTGAACAATACCGCTCGTTCCTGACGGAGCTTGGCTATCTGGTGCCCGAGCCGGACGCGTTCGCTGTGAACCCGCAGAATGTCGACCCGGAGCTGGCCCAGATTGCCGGGCCGCAGCTGGTGGTGCCCGTGCTCAATGCCCGCTTTCTGCTGAACGCCGCCAATGCGCGCTGGGGCAGTCTCTACGACGCGCTGTACGGGACAGACGCGATTCCCGGTCAGCCCGCAAAAGGCGGCTACGACGAGGAACGCGGCGCGCAGGTGATCGACTGGGGGCGTCAGTTCCTCGACCGTGCCGTTCCGCTCGATAGTCAGATCTGGCGCAACTGGGATGGCAGCGAGCCCAAGCTGAAGGGCGATGCGAAGGTCGTTGGCAGGTCGGGCGAGAACTGGCTGATCCGCCACAACGGGCTGCATATCGAGATCGTGATCGATCCGGATCATCCCGTCGGCAAGACCGATAAGGCGGGCGTCGCCGACATCATCCTCGAATCCGCGCTCTCGACGATTTGCGACTTCGAGGATTCGGTTGCGGCGGTCGATGCCGAGGACAAGGTGCTGGGCTATTCCAACTGGCTCGGCCTGATGCGGGGCGACCTGTCGGAAACCTTCATGAAGGGCGGCGAGGAGATGACCCGCACGCTCAACCCGGATCGCGAGTATGTCGATCTGGAGGGCAAGCCGTTCACACTGCCCGGGTGCAGCCTGCTGCTCGCGCGCAATGTCGGCCATCTGATGACGACGCCTGCAGTGGTGCTGCCCGATGGCGGCGAGGCGCCCGAGGGCATTCTCGACGCGATCATGACCGCAACCATCGCGCTGCACGATCTGCGGCGAAGCGAAGGCCCGAAGAACAGCCGCGCCGGATCGATCTACCTCGTCAAACCGAAGATGCACGGGCCGGAGGAATGCGCCTTCACAAACGACCTGTTCGACGCGGTGGAGGATATGCTCGGGCTGCCGCGCAACACGATCAAGGTTGGCGTGATGGATGAGGAACGGCGGACCTCGGCCAATCTCGCGGCGTGTATCCACGCGGTGAAAGACCGGATCATGTTCATCAACACCGGCTTCCTCGACCGCACGGGCGACGAGATCCACACCTCGATGCGGGGCGGCGCGATGCTGCGCAAGGGCGCGATGAAAGAGACGCCTTGGATCGCCGCCTACGAGGATCGCAACGTGCAGATCGGGCTTTCCTGCGGGCTTTCGGGCAAGGCGCAGATCGGCAAGGGCATGTGGGCGATGCCCGACCGGATGGCGGACATGCTGAGCGAGAAGATCGGTCACCCAATGTCGGGTGCGAATACTGCGTGGGTGCCGTCACCCACTGCCGCGACCCTGCACGCGACGCATTACCATCTGGTCGACGTGTTCGAGCGTCAGGGCGAACGCTCGAAGGAAGGGATTGCGCCGCTTTCGAACCTGCTGGCGATCCCGCTTGCCGATGGCGTGAACTGGCCCGCCGAGGATGTCCGCGCGGAGCTGGAGAACAATGCGCAGGGGATTCTGGGCTACGTGGTGCGCTGGGTCGATCAGGGTGTCGGCTGTTCGAAAGTGCCCAACATCGACGATATCGGCCTGATGGAAGATCGCGCCACGCTGCGCATTTCGAGCCAGCACATCGCCAACTGGCTGGAGCATGGCGTCGTCAGCCCGCAGCAGGTGGATGAGGTTCTGCTTGAGATGGCGAGGAAGGTCGACATGCAGAACGCTGGCGATCCTGCCTATCGCCCGATGGCGAGCGATCCGGAGGGCAGCATGGCATTCCAGGCCGCGCGCGCGCTGATTTTCGAGGGGGCCGAACAGCCGAGCGGCTATACCGAACCGCTCCTGCATGCCTATCGCCAGAAGGTGAAGGCGGGGGGCTGACTCTACTCTCCCCTCCCTTGGGGGAGGGGTTGGGGGCGGGGGTACTGCGCTCATGGCGAGCTCGCTGAAGCAACTTGCGCCGTACACCCCCACCCAACCTCCCCCTCAAGGGGGAGGAGATAAAGGGTTCAGGCAGAACAGCTCGCGCCGCCGAGCACGCAGAAGCGCGCACAGTGCGGGTGGTTGAGCTTCACGGCGCGGTTCGCCTCGGCGAGCGTTTCGCCCAGGTCGAACCCGCGATCATATGGGATCAACGTGCAGGCGACGACGCGAGGGGAGGGTTCGCCCCTGCGGTGGACGACCATGCGACTGGTCGCGCACATGATATCGGCGGGTGATTTACCGAGGATATCCCAGCACGCAGTGGTGATCTCGGCAACGTCCTTGTCCGCGTCCATCTCGGGAAACAGCACGCAACGCGCAGGGTTGTGCGCGTCGATGCGAAGGCCCTCGTGCTCGAACAGCGCGGCATAGCCCTCGCGCGCTTCGACCATGCCTTCGCCGGGCAGCAATCGTCCCGCGACCGCGATAGAGAACCCGTTGTCGGAGAGCCATTTGAGGCCGTCGATCGCGGCATCCCAGCTGTTCGCGCCGCGCTCTCCCTCGTGAACCGCCTTGGTATGATGATCGAGGCTCACACGAATCGTCAGCTTCGCACCGTAAGCCTTTTGCAAGGCGAGCAATTTCTCTTCGTGCCGCCGCATCGGCTTCATCGCGTTCGACAGCACCAGCACCTCGAACCCGCGCGACAGCGCATCCTCCAGCATCGCCATGAAATGCGGGTTCATGAAGGGTTCGCCGCCGGTGAAGCCGATCTCGCGCGTATTCCACCCGTCGTGTTCGATCTCGTCGAAATAGCGCGCGGCATGCTCGGCGGTCAGGTAGACCAGCGCATCGTTCGTCGGACTGCTCTCGATATAGCAGGTCGCGCAGGCGAGGTTGCACAGCGTCCCGGTGCATAGCCATAGCGTCTCCAGCGCGAGCAACGGCACCTCGGCGCGCTGCGAGCCGTCGGCGGTGACATCGGGATCGGTGAACTTGCCCTCGGGCAGCGCATCCGCCTCGACCGCGAAGGGCGAGGGGCCTTGCGGCGTGTTCCGGCTTTTCGAGCGCGACGCCATCAGCGAGTGATCTTGCGCAGCCACGCGCGGCTCTTGGCGTAGCCCTTCGGCACGCTGCCGAAGACGGTACCCTCCCACGCGCTGAAGGCGGCTGCCTTGGTGATCTCGCTGCGAGTGGGATAGGCGATTATCGCGCTGCCGAGCGCGAACGTGCTCGCCTTGCCGGTGATCAGCTGGCTGAACGGCAGCAGCATTTCGCCCGCATTCCTGCCGACGATGCTTGCGCCCAGAACCTTCTTGCCATCCATCACCACCTTCAGGTGGCCCCGCGTGTCGTCTTCCGCAATGGCGCGTTCGTTGTGGTCGAAGCCTTCGCGCACCACCGTTACCTTGTCGCCCAGCTTCTCGCGCGCCTGCGCTTCGGTCAGGCCGATCTGCGCAACTTCAGGGTCGGTATAGGTGCACCAGGGCAGCGCCGACCAGTCGACCTTGGTCGGTAGGCCGAGCGTGATTTCGAGCGCGACGTTGCTGCCCTCGTACCCCGAGACATGCGTCAGACGCGGGCCCTCGCGACAATCGCCGATGGCGTAGATGTGCTTGAGACTGGTGCGCCGCCGCTCGTCGACCGCGATGCCATTCCGGCCCAGCTCGACGCCGATCTCCTCCAGCCCGTAACCTTCGACACGCGCCTCGCGACCGGTGGCGAGCAGCAGGTGCGTGCCGGCGATCTCTTGCCCGTCTTCCAGCGTCAGCGCGAAGCTGCCGAGCGCACCGGGCACGACATTCGCGGCCTTGCCCCGCACGAACATGACACCTTCGGCTTCCATCCGGTCGACCACCACTGCGACCGAGTCCGGATCGTCGCGGCTCAGCAGCGCGCCCGGTTCGATCACGGTGACTTCGCTGCCGAGCCGGCGGAAACTCTGCGCCATCTCCATCCCGATGGCCCCTCCGCCGACGATGACGAGATGCTGCGGCAACACCTGCAAATCCCAGATGTTCTCGTTTGTAAGGAACGGGACTGTGTCCAACCCCTCGATCGGTGGCACGGCAGGCTCGGAACCGGTCGCAATCACGATCCGCGGGGCCGAGAGCGTCGTGTCGCCGACCTGCACCTTGCGCTTGCCGACGAAGGTCGCATGGCCACGATAGACGTCGCAGCCCATCTCTTCGAAACGCTCGACGCTGTCATGCGGTGCGATCCGTGCGATGGTCTCGTGGATGTGCGCGTGCACACCTGGCCAGTCGACACGCGGTGCGCCCAGCTGCACGCCGAAGCGGGTCTGGATGTTGGCCGTTGCCGCGCGCTTGGCCGCCGTAATCAGCGCCTTCGATGGCACGCAGCCGTTGTTGAGGCATTCGCCGCCCATCTCCGCCCGCTCGATTAGCGCGACCTTCAGGCCGAACAGCGCGCAGCCTCCGGCAGCGGTCAGCCCCCCAGCGCCAGCGCCGATCACGATGACATCGTGCGTAAATCCCATGTTCGCCCCTCAACCCACCTTGCCGACCGACGCGGACGTGTGGTGTGTAGGCATGTACGTAGCCGGAGGTCGACAGGTTTCATGATATTCACGATGCTTTGGCGCAACGTCCGTTGAGCAGTATCCTCGTCACAGGAGCCGCCGGGCTGATTGGCGGAGAGGTTTGCGCGCGGCTGGTTGCGGCGGGGCATCGCGTCACGGCGCTTGTCCATCGCAATCCGGAAGTGCGCGGCAATGATGGCGCGCGCGTCCCTGTGGCAGAGACGGTGGCCTGCGATATCCGGCAGGAGAGGCTTGGGCTGGACGAAGGCACTTTCGCGCGCCTGGCGCGGGAAACCGATCTGATCGTCCATTGCGCCGCGACGATCCGCTTCGACCTGACCGACGAGGACTACGCGGCGGTCAACACGCGAGGCACCGCGAACGTGCTCGCGCTGGCCGAGGCGGGCGGGGCAGGGCTGCTGCAAGTCAGCACCGCTTATGTCTGCGCCAAGCGCGATGGTGAAATCCGCGAGGACGACCCGCTGCCCACCGCTGGCTTCGCGAATGGCTACGAGAAGAGCAAGGCGGCAGCCGAGCGGCTGGTGCGCGCATCGGATGTCGAGTGGGCCATCGCGAGGCCTGCGATCACGCTGGGCGAGTCCGCGACCGGTCGCATCCGCCAGTTCGATGCAATCTACCTTGCGTTCAAACTGATTGCAGAGGGACGCATCCGGCTGGTCCCGGCAGGAACGAACGCCACGCTCAACTTCGTGCCGCTCGATCATGTCGCGGGCGGGATCGTCGCGTTGGTCCAAGACTGGCATAAGGCGAGGGGCGGGACCTTTCATCTCGTCTCGTCAGAACCTCTGCCAATAGTCGACTTCGCCAAGGGGATAGGGAGTGTCGAAGGCCTGCACGAGCCGAAGCTGGTCGATCCGGTAGCGTTCGACCCTGCCAGCCTTCCCCCGCTGGAACGCCGCCTGCATGGGCGCGTCTCGGCACTCTATGCGAGCTATTTCCAGCGCGATCCGCGTTTCGACGATAGCCACTTTCGCGCGGTGACCGGGCTCGCATCGCAGCCGGCGGACAGCGCCTACCTGCGGCGGCTGATCGACTTCTGCGTGGATGAGGGCTTTCTGCCCACCGCCTCGGCGATGGCGACTTAGCTCATCGCACGTCCGGATAGTCGCGCTCCATGCGATCGCGCAGGCCGAGTGCCCACAGGATACCGACCTTGAAGTAGATCCAATTTGCCTTGATCGGCCCCCACGCGGCAATCCGCCGGTCCGATGTGCGCACGATGCGCGGGACCATGCGGATACGGCCGAGCTGGGCAAATTTCACGCATAGGTCGGCCTCTTCCATCACGATATCGCCGGGCGTGCATCCGCCGATCGCGAGAAAATCCTCCCGGCGGAAGAACATCGCGTGATCGCCGAAAAGCAGCCGCACACCGCGCACGAACAGGTGCGGGCGGGTGATGAGCGGCGCGTACCACGTCTTCACGTAGTTGTGCGCGCTGGTCAGCCAGCGGGTCTTCGCGCCGGTAATCAGCGGTGTGAAGCTGGCGAGCGCGATGCGCTGGTCGGACAGCGTCTCGCGGATCACTGCGACCATGTCGGCAGGGGGCAAGCTATCCGCATGAACCACGCATACGAGCGGGGCGGTCGCAGCTGCGACGCCAGCATTGATCTGTAGCGCGCGCCCACGTTGTGCGGTGATGACGCGCCAGCCAGCCTCTTGCGCCAGCGCGACGCTATCGTCTTCGCTGCCGCCATCGACCATGACGATCTCTTCCGGTGAGGGATCGAGCTTCGCGAAATGCGCGGCGAGTGCGAGGATCGCCGCCGCCTCGTTCAGGACGGGCACGATTATGGCGACGCCCGCGTCGCTCAAGCCAGCAGATCCGGCCATGCGGCGAGGTCTTCGCCCGTGTCGATGTCGGTCAGTTCGGGCAGAATATGCGGAGCGAGACCGAGCGCATCGAGCCGCTGCATGGTTTCGGGGAAGACCTGCGGCGTGCTCCACGCCATGTCCGCGAAGAGGTCGCGGCAGGGCTCGCGCAGGGCGAGCAGCCAGTAGCCGCCATCATCCGCCGGGCCGATCACCGCCTCGTGCTCAGCGAGGGCATCGGCTGCCTCACGCAGTAGCGCGGCGGTAAGCCCGGGGCAGTCGCTCCCGATCATCAGGCATGGTGTGGGCACCCGCGCGAGCTTTTCGCCCAGATCGCCACCGCCTTGGTCGCGCACGTCGAGGTCATCGCCCAGCCAGTCGCGGAACCGCACGGGATCGTCCCCGGTGATGCGCAGGTGGAAGGGCAGCCCCGACGCACGTGCCTCGCGAACGGTGAGTTCCAGCAATCTCGCGTAGAGCTTCGCCGCGCCCTCCGCCCCCAGTGCCGGGATCAGCCTCGTCTTGGCCTTGCCCGGTTCGGGCCAGCGGGCGAAGATGGCGATCTCTGGCGTCATGCGATGCGGCATAGCGACAAGCCGGCGGCTTTCCCATAAGATGTGGCCATGGCGCGCATTTCCCCTCTGGCCGTCGCAGGCGTCGCGCTGATCGGCGGGCTGTGGCTGGCAGAGCGGGCCAGGCCCCTGCGCCGCCAGACGCACGACACGACGACACGGCAAGTGCGCAATCTCGCGATGGGCGCGGGCACGATGCTGGTCGTCACCGCGATCGAGATGCCGCTGCTCACCCGGTTGGCGAAGAACAACCGGCACGGTCTGGTGCGGGCGATACCGTTGCCGCGCCCGCTACAGATCGCGCTAGGCGTCGCGGCGATGGATTACGCCTATTACTGGTGGCACATCGCGACGCACAAGGTTCCGTTCCTGTGGCGTTTCCACCGGGTGCACCACATCGACCCGGACATGGACATGACCACCGCGCTGCGTTTCCACGCGGTCGACATGCTGGTTTCGTTGCCGTTTCGCGTCGCGCAGGTGGTGCTAACAGGAGCCGACCCGACGATCCTGATGGCGCACCGCCGGTTCTTCGACGCTTCGGTGCTGTTCCACCATTCGAACCTGCGCCTGCCGGGGCTGTGGGACGAGAGGCTCTCGCTCGTCTTCACCACGCCGAGGATGCACGGCATCCATCATTCCAAGGTGCCGGAGGATATGAGCAGCAACTGGACCAGCGGGCTGAGCCTGTGGGACCGGCTGCATGGCACGCTGCGCCGCAAGCCGCAGGACATTATCGATATCGGGGTGGCGGATCGGGCATCTCTGGCGGACCTGTCGCTCGGCAACAGCTTAGCCGCGCCGTTTCGTAAAACGCCGCAGCCCCTGCCGCCGGGCAATGTCAGCCTGCGCTAGGCTCGTTTTTCCGCGCTGCGCTCTTCGGTGTGCCGCTGAGCACCCGATGCACGATCGCCACCGCCACCAAGCCGCCGATCACGTTCGCGGCGAGTTCGGCGGCGTAGATCGCGTCCGAATCCCACATCGGCCGGAGCAGCCAGCCGAAGGGCAGCATCACCAGGAACACGCGCGCGCAGCTCTGCGCCAGCGCGAGGCCCGCCTTGTCGACCGCGTTGAGGATGCCATTGCCCACGATCAGCAGGCCGAATCCGGCATAGCCCCACGCGGCGATCTCCAGATAGCGGGAGAACTGGCGGACGATGGCCGGATCGTCGGTGAAGAAGCCTGCAAACCACTTCGCCGCCGCGACCAGCGCCACCGCGACGACCAGGCCGTAGATCACCGAGAAAAGCCCAGCACCGCGCGCCGCGGCGCGCGACCTTTCCGGCTGGTTCGCGCCCCAGTTCTGGCCGACGATAGCGCCGATCGAACCCGACAGGGCGAGCAGCGGTACAATGGCGAAACTCTGGAGGCGGCCCGCCGCGCCAAAAGCGGCAACCGCGCTCTGCCCTTCCAGCGCGATCAGTGCGGTCAGCACGGAAAGCCCGATGGGGTTGATCGCGTTCGAGAATGACGCCGGACCCGCCACGCGCATGATCGCCAGGATCGGTTCGCGCGGGTTCTCGCACTGGCGGATGAGCGCCGGATTGAACGGAAGGTGCGTCCTGCCCACGCAGATGACCGCCAGCACCACGGCAACCGCCCAGCCGATAAGCGTGGCCCACGCGGCACCGGCAATGCCCATCCCCTCGAACCCGAAGGCGCCCGTGATCATGATCGGGTCGAGTACCCAGTTCACGGCGGCGTAGGCGACGTTGATGAAGCTGCTCATCTTCGCCTCGCCCTGACCGCGCAGCACGCCGTTGAACCCCATCAGTACGAGCAGGAAGGGGAAGGCGAGCGCGAACGGGTCCATATAGTCGCGGATCAGCGGCAGCAGGTTGTCCGGCGCGTTCATCAGCCGGAACAGCGGCTCCTGAAGCAGCCAAAGCGCCACGCCGAGCGTCACCCCCACCGCCGCTGCGAATACCACGCCCAGATTGGCGCGCCGCGCCGCCTGATCGTGATCGCCCGCGCCCAGCGAACGCGCGACGACCGAGTTGATGCCGACCATCACACCGACGCCGAGACTGGTCAGCGCGACCGTGATCGGGAAGATGAAGCTGATCGCGGCAAGCGGGTCCGGGCCCAGCTGGCCGATGAAGTAGGCGTCGATCAGGCTGATCGACATGATCGCGGCGACACCGATGATCATCGGCACGGTCTGGGTTACGAGGTGGCCCGGAATGCTCCCGCGCGTAAGCTTGGCTTGTTTGCTCATTGCGCGGGTCGGTAGACCGAACGCTGCGCAAGCTAAAGCGCCAAATCGGCATGCTTGTGCGTGCGCCACGCGATGTCCTATCATGCGCCGCAAACAGACATGAAGGAGAGGCCCGATGGCGACGCAGGCGAAGCTCGATTACGAATGTTCGAAGGAAGAATGGCAGGCGCGGCTGGACCTCGCGGTGTGCTATCGCATCTTCGATCTGCTCGGCTGGACGGAATCGATCTACAACCACATCTCGGTTGCTGTTCCGGGCGAAGAGGGGGCGTTCCTGATCAACCCCTTCGGGCTGCTGTACGAGGAAGTGACCGCCTCCAACCTCGTCAAGATCGACGTCGAGGGCAATAATATCGGCGGTTCGCCCTACATGGTGAACAAGGCGGGCTTCACCCAGCACGCACATTTCCACAAGCATCTGGGCGAGCGAGCGAATGCGATCTGCCATGTCCATACCACTGCGACGATGGCGGTGTGCAGCCACAAGGACGGCCTGCTCCCGACCAATTTCTACGCCTGCAATTTCCAGGACCAGGTCGGATATCACGATTTCGAGGGCGTGACGGTGCGCGCGGAGGAAGGCGACCGGCTCATCGAAAACCTTGGCGACAAGTCGATTCTGCTGCTGCGCAACCACGGTCCCGTGGTGCTGGACAAGACGATCCAGGGCATGTTCCTGAAAATGTGGGCGCTGCAGCGCGCGTGCGAGATCCAGGTTGCGACGCTGAGCATGGGCAATCCCCATCTCGTTCCGCAGGAGGTGGTCGATGTGCATCAGCGCGATCTTTCGGTGATGCAGGGCCAGGGCGGCGCGGGCATCTTCGATTTCGAAGCATGGAAGCGCAAGGCCACCCGGATCGACGACAGCTGGCAGCAGTGAGCGATCAGGCTGCGGCAGAGGCTCGCCATTGCGGAAAGTGCGGCGGACGCAGCGCGGAAGGCTTCGTGCTCGACATGGGATATGGCGAGATGAAGCCTGCACGCTGGCAGGAGGGCACTCCGAAGATCGGCTGGACCGGGAGCGTGAAGATCGACAAGAAGGAACTGAAGCCGCTCCGCGCGTTTCGCTGCGAGCGGTGCCATCTGGTCGAGTTTTATGCGGATTAGGTTGGTAATGCCGTGACGAAGATGACGGTCAACAACCGGCCGGTACAATACCTGCTCGATCCCGACACGCCGCTGCTGTGGGCGCTGCGCGACGCGAGCAACCTTACGGGCACCAAATACGGCTGCGGGAATGGGGATTGCGGCGCGTGCATGGTGCTGGTCGACGGGGTGGCGCTGCGATCCTGTCTCGTCACCATCGCCGAGGCCGAGGGCCGGCTGATCACGACCATCGAAGGTCTGAGCCGCGACCGGTCGCATCCCGTGCAGCAGGCGCTGGTCGCCGAGCAGGCCATCCAGTGCGGTTTCTGCACGCCCGGCATTGCCATCGCCGCCGCCGCCCTGCTCGAAGACAATCCCTCACCCTCGCGTGAGCAAATGGATGCTGCCATCCCCAACATCTGCCGCTGCGGGGTCTATCCCCGGCTGGCGCGCGCGATTGCGCGCGCGGGCGAAGCAGCAAGCGGGGCACGGTCGATCGAAGCTGCGCCGCCGCCCGCCATTGCGCCCGAAGAGGCTGCACGCGAAGTGCCAGCGCTCAGACCCATGGGCGCCCAGCCGCAACGCAACTGATCCCATTTTCCAAAGGACCCCCCGACCATGAAGGCAACCATCTGGCACAACCCCAAGTGCGGAACATCGCGCAAGACGCTGGCCATGCTTGAGGAACGCGATGGAATCGATCTGACCGTGGTCGAATATCTCAAGAATCCGCCGAGCCGCGACAAGCTCGCGCAGCTTTACAGGGAGGCCGGGATCACTCCGGCCGAGGGGCTGCGCAAGCGCGGCACCGATGCCGAGGAACGCGGACTGCCCGATGCGGATTCCGAGACGATCCTCGATGCCATGGCGGCGGACCCCATCCTTATAGAACGACCGCTGGTGGAAACGGAGAAGGGCGTGCGCCTGTGCCGCCCGCAGGAGAAGGTTCTGGAAATCCTCTAGATCCTTCGTCTGCGGCGCGGGGCCGCATGCGATCATGCCTCGAACAGGCCTAGTCGTCGGCGCGTGCCATCAGCGCTTCGTCGCTATCGAGCCGGGTCCAGCCGATCACCATCACCGCGACGCAGAAACCGATGATCGCGGCGAAGCCGATCCAGTCGCTGTGGCCGTACAGCCAGACGCCCAGCGCGGGCGCGTAGATGTAGCTCGCGCCGTTGACGCTGGCGACCTTGCCCGAGACCTGGCCCTGTTCGGGCCTGCTGACCGAGAGCGACATGCCCGAGGTGAAACCGGGGCGGAACAGGCCGAAGCCCAGCGCGGCGATGGCGAAACCGAGTGCGATGCCGTGAAGATCGCCAGCGGTGCCGAAAATCGCAGCGCCCACGATGCTCAGCGCCATGCCCGCCAGCGTCGAGACGCGCGGGCCGAGATGCAGTACCGGGATGAGGCCCCATTGGGCGAGCAACGTGGCGACCGCGCCGATCATCAGCACGATACTGACCGGACCGGCACCGGCCATCGGATCGTCGCGAAGGCCCAGCCGGTCGAGCACCAGGAACCCTGCGATGCCGAGCATCATCGCCTGCGCGTGGCCACCCAGCAGGCCGGAAAGCAACCACGGGCGAATGCGCGGGTCGGTCCATTTCAGAACGGGCGCATCCGAAGCCTCCGGTAGGGGTTGGCCGGCGGCGGGGGAAGTATCTCCCACTCCCTCGGCTTCATCGTCGGTCGCGTGGCGGCCCGCGCCGCTACCGCCATAGGGCGCATCGAAGGCCAGCCCGCGCGCAGCGAAGCGCGGCTCGTCGTCTGGCAAGCGTAGCCGCAGGGCGATGATCGCGAGAATGCCAATCATCGCGAAGGAAAAGAACGGGCCGGTGAGCCCGGCCAGCGGGAAGATCAGCATCGGAGCAAGCGCGGGGCCGATTACCGTGCCGAGTCCGAAGCTGGATGAAATCAGCGACAGCGCCTGCGTGCGCTCGGCGCGTGGTGTGCGGCTGGCGACATAGGCCTGCACCGCGGGCGGCGCGGCGGAGCCGAGCAGGCCGTAGAGTGATCGGCACAGAGCGAACAGCAGCAGGGTCAGCAGCGGGGTGAGCCAGCCCGCGAGGCCGATCCACAATACCGCGCCGCACAGGCCCATCGATGCCACAAAGCCAGCCAGGCCCAGGGCCATCATCGCCTTGCGACCGCGCCGGTCCGAGCGGCTCGCCCAGTAGGGTGCGAAGATCACCCACAGCAGCGCGGACCAGCTGTAGGCGAGGCTGATCCACACGTCGGCCACGCCCAGCGCAGTCCCGATCGACGGCATGACCGATTGCATCGCCGTATTGCCCGCCGCGGAAACCAGCACCACGGTGAACAGGAGCGCCATGCGGCTGCGCGGTATCCCCGTTTCCACGGCGATCGCCGAGGGTGGCATGTGCGGCGCTGCAGTGCGTTCCGGTTGAGCGGAGGTATCGGTATCGGCGGCCATTGCGGCGCGACGCTAGGCCGCGCGCGCCGCGCTTGCAATCGCCCGGAGTGGCCTGCGGCTTATTCGAAGGTCTCGCTGACCATTTCGGCATCGGGCCCGGCCAGTTGGCGATGGATCGCCGCGAGCACGCCGAGCATCAGTACGACGTACACGGCGTTGAGCAGCGAATTGAACAGTCCGCCGCCGATCCGTGCGACTTCGCCACCGGCGAGGCCGAAGACGAGGCCCACGATCAGGCCGAGGACCATGCTGACGACGACGACCGCGATGATCAGCAGCGCCAGAAACGCGAAAATGCGCAGCGAATTGCCCTTGGTCAGCCGCCACGACCGCATCAGCGCGGCAAACGGATTGTAGACCTTCTCGATTGCGATCACCGGCGCCAGGAGCGAAAGCTTGATCGCGATGTAAACGAACGCGACGAAAATCGCGATTGCGAGGATCACGGTCAGCGCGGTCACACCGACCGCCATCGCCGCGCCGAGGATCAGGCCCGCCACCACGCTAAAGCCGATGTAAAAGATGATGGTCGCGGCGATCGAGGTCAGGAAGCCGATCGCACCAATCGCGATCGCCTGACCCACGGTCGGCCGGTTTCCGGCACGCAGCAGCGCCAGCAGGGCGAGCGTTCCGATAGTCTGTGCAATGGTGAGCAAGGCGACCATCCACCAGATATCGGCGTAGAGTGCCATCACCTGATTGAACGCTGCGGTGGGATCTTGCGGATTGGACTCGATGCCCATCGCCGAGACGTCCGGCATGAACAGAACGAAAGCGAGGTAGGGCAGGAAGAAGAACACGCCCGCCACGACCGCGACCACCGAAAGGTTGGTCTGGATCAGATTGATCGCGTCGGTCCACGCGCGGTTGATATCGAGCTTCATGCCACCCCCTGAAAAATGTGGGCTCTTGATAAGCGACCGGCCTTGCGCCACGCAAACGAAAATGGCCGGAATCGAACAGATTGAATGGCGCGTCGAGGCTGAGCGCGTGCCCTATCGCCAGGCGCTGGCAGAGATGGAGGCGCGCAACGAGGCGATAGCTGCCGGTGATGCGCGCGAGATGTTCTGGATGCTGGAGCATCCGCCCGTTTACACTGCGGGCACCAGTGCAGCGGCGAGCGAGCTGCTCGATCCGCGGTTCGAGGTGATCGAGGCGGGGCGGGGTGGCCGCTACACCTACCACGGGCCCGGGCAGCGGGTGACTTACGTGCTCCTCGACCTGCGCGAGCGGGGAAAGGACGTGAGACGCTTCGTCCACGCGCTGGAGGATTGGGTGGCGGCGACACTCGGCCAGTTCGGTGTCGAAAGTTGGACCGTGCCGGAGCGGGTCGGCATCTGGACCAAAGGGCCCGACGGGCGCGAAGCCAAGATCGGCGCGATCGGCGTGCGCGTGCGCCGCTGGGTGACGATGCATGGATTCGCGGTGAACCTGTCGCCCGATCTTTCGCACTTCTCGGGTATCGTCCCATGCGGGATCGACGAATTCGGCGTCACCAGCCTGGCCGATCTCGGCATCGATCTTGCGCCGGGTGCATGGGATGAGGCATTGCGCGCGAACGCCCCGGCCTTTTTGAGGGCGCTCGAACAACAGGACGCCCGATGACCCGCTACGCCCTCGTACTGCCCGCCGTTGCGTTGCTGCTGTCTGCTTGCGGCGACGAAAAGGCGCCTGCCGCCGATGCGACCAAGGAAGCAGGGCCGCAGGGGCAGGTCTATGGCGGGACGATCAGCGACGCGATGCTGCCGATCGGCGAGGTGAAGTCGCAATCGCCTCAGCGCGGCAATGACGAGACCGATGCCGATGGTGATACGAAGGACGAGGACGACGCCGGGTAGCGCCGTCCCGTCTCTTCAGGTTCAGGCGGTTTCCGCGGTTTCCTCTTCCAGCGTCGGGTAATCGATGTACCCTTCCGCCCCGGGCAGATACCAGCTCTGCGGGACGTTGATGTTCTCCGCCAGGTGCGCGCCTTTCGCGATCCGGGAGGGCAGGTCGGGGTTCGAGATGAAGGGGCGACCGAAGCTGATTGCGTCGGCGCGACCGCTCTCGACATCCTTTGCGGCATCTTCCGGCCCGTAGTCGCTGTTGAGCACCAGCGGGCCGGTATAGATACCGCGGATATGCGCGTCCTGCTGCGGCACGTCGGTATTGCCGAAAGTACCGTCCGGGCCCGGCTGGCGCAGTTCGAGGAACGCGATCTTGCGATCCTGCGCGACCTTGGCCGCCGCGCCGAAGGTTTCTGCCGGATCGGGATCGTCCGCCCCTTGCGTCTCGCCGTTGGGCGACAGGCGAAGGCCAACACGATCCGCCCCCCAAACATCGATCAGCGCATCGAGCACCTCGCCGAGCAGGCGCGAGCGGTTTTCCGCCGAGCCACCATATTCGTCTTCGCGCAGGTTGGTGCTGCGGCGCAGGAACTGGTCGATCAGGTAGCCATTCGCGCCGTGCAGCTGCACGCCGTCGAAGCCCGCCTTCTTCGCGTTCTCGCCCGCCTTGCGGTAATCTTCGACCACGCGCTTGATGTCGTCGACCGTGAGTGCGCGCGCCTGTGCGTAGTCCTTGCGCCCCGTCGGGGTATGCGCGTGGCCCGGTGCGGTGGTCGCGCTTGCCGAGACCGGCGGTTCGCCGCCAAGAAAATCGGGGTGCACGATCCGCCCCATGTGCCACATCTGGAGGACGATCCGTCCGCCTTCCTCGTGGACGCCCGCGGTGATCGGCTTCCAGCCTTCCACCTGCTCTTCGCTCCAGATACCGGGCGCGTTGGGCCAGCCGAGCCCTTCGACGCTGATCCCCGTGGCTTCGCTGATGATCAGACCCGCGCCCGCGCGCTGGCGGTAGTAGGTTTCCATCATTTCGTTGGGCAAGAAGTTCGGCGGGGTCGCGCGTCCGCGGGTAAGCGGAGCCATCAGGATGCGGTTGGGGGCTTCGATCGCACCGAGGCGGAGCGGCTGGAACAGGGCGTCGTACATGGAGGCGGTCTCCTTATTTTTGTTGACCCGGATGAGTTGCGCGGAGTTAGGGGCGCACAATGGCCACCGCAAGCAACCCCGGCGATAGTTCGCCTTTCGCACCGCAAAGCATCTCTCCCGGTGGGCTCCACTGGGCGGCGCTGATCGTGGGGAATATCGCACTGGCTTTGGGCCCGTGGTCGGTCCGGCTGGCCGATAGCGGGCCTGTCGCCGCGGGATTCTGGCGGTTGACGCTGGCGTTGCCGGTGATCTGGTTGATCGCACGCCGGGCAGGCCAGCCCGTATTCGGGGTGCCCCGGCGGACCGCATGGCTGGTGGCGCTCGGGGCGATCGCATTCGCGATCGATCTCGGCAGCTGGCACATCGGGATCGAGCGCACGCGGCTGGGCAATGCGACGCTGTTCGGCAATGCGGGGAGCATCGTCTTGTTGTTCTGGGGGCTGGCGGTGGCTCGCACGTTGCCCGCACGCGCAGAATGGCTGGCGATCGTGCTTGCACTTGGCGGCTCGGCCATTCTGCTGGGGCGCAGCGCGGATATCAGCGCGACCACCTTGGTGGGCGATCTGTTCTGCATCACTGCGGGGCTGTTCTACGCGGTGTACCTGCTGAGCTTGCAGGATGCGCGCCGCGCGCTTGGCAGCTGGGGGCTGCTTGCGCGGGTGTGCATGATCGGGGCGCCGGTGTTGCTGGTTCTCGCGCTGGTGAAGGGAGAGCCGGTGTGGCCGCACGACTGGACCCCGCTGATCGTGCTCGCGCTGCTCAGTCAGGTGATCGGGCAGGGGCTGCTGGTATTCGCGCTACGTGCCTTCCCGCCGATGATCATCGGGCTCGCACTGCTGATGCAGCCTGCAGTCGCGGTCGTGTGCGGCTACGTTGCGTTCGGCGAAGTGCTCGGCCCGCTCGATCTGCTCGGGATGGCGATGGTGGGCGCGGCGCTTGCCGTCGCGCGTGCGCGCGTCGGCTGACGCCTATTCGGGACCATCCGCCACGCGTTTGCAGAACAGCGCGTAATGCGCCTCGACCTGCTCGAGATCGGGGCCGGTCAGACAGGTCTTCGCCTGCCGCATGAGCTGGTGTGCCTCGTCGCGCACGACCTTGTGGCGGACCGGATCGGTAATCGTTGCCGCAGTACTCTCGAGCGCATCGAGCATGACCGTCGCGGCCGGGGGGCTCGTCGCCACCGCAGACCGGATCGTACCGAAACCGCGCCGGACGTAATGGCTGAAGTCATCGGCCATTGGCAGCAGGGGATGGCGCCCGTCCTCGTCCGGCTTGCCGACCGACCAGTTCAGATCGCGCTTGCCCAGCTCGGCGGTCGCCGCCCCGATCCAGTGCAGCGCAGAAATCGCCGTGAAAGGGTCGTTGATCCCGGGGGAGAGCGCACGCAGCCCGATCTCGACCAGCTCGTCCATCATGAAATGCAGATCCTGCGTCGGAGTGCGCGCATCGCCCAGTGCAAAGCAGTCGCGCACTTCGTCGCTCCATTTTTCATCGGGCTGTTCGGACCAGTATCCGATCGCGACCGACGGATGGACGAAGTCGCCCGTGCGCACCGCAAGTTGCAGTTCCGCGCCACTATCGCGGGCGACCTCCAGAAGCTCGTTCCAGTTGATCACCTGGATATAGCCGGTCCCGTTGGCGAAGATGGGTGTTCCTTCACGCACCTTACCCTCGACCCGCGCCTTCATCGGTTCGTCGAAGTTCTTGCGGATCGCAGACAGCAGGCGACGGCCGATCCCTTCGAGTACCGCGTTGATCCGGATCGAAGAGGGCACGTGGTTGAGGAAATAGACCAGAACCATGACCGAAATGGCCATGAACAGGTATGCCACCAGCAGCGATAGCTGGGGGACGAAGCCCTTGTATCCGTCTTGCGCGGCCAGCATCCCCGCTTCGTCGGGCATGCGCACCGACAGCAGCACGGTGATCGCGTAGACGAAGGTGCCGATAAAGGTCGCCAGGCTCAGCTGGTTGCCACGATCTTCCATGAAATTGGTCAGCAGACGCGGGCCATAATTTCCGCTGGCATAGGCGACGGCTGCGATCGTGATCGAGAACACGGTCGACGCCACGCCGATCATCGAACCGGCGATCACGGTCAGCATGTTGCTCGCCCCCTCGGGCCGGGCGGGCGGCAGCCAGTTGAGCTGGTCGATCCATCCGGTCAGACCACGCCGGTCGAGTTCGACGGTCAGGATCGCAAGCAGCAGCGTCGCGAACGCGAACAGGCCCGGAAAGAACCAATAACTGGCGTTAATGTCGCTCCACAATTTGCGCAGTCTGGCGATCATTTCCGTGCGTCTCTTTCCTGTTGTGGGGCCCAATTAGGAACTTTGCCCGTGTGTGTCTCGCGACGAAACGCGGGCGCGCAGATTATCCTTACCGGAATTGCACTTGCACCCGCTTCCTGCAATTGAGCGCGGCTGTGGCGGTCCGGTCGCGTTCCGCCCCTGAAAGGACGTACATGGCTGCCCCCGTAACCGATAACACCGTTATCGAACCCTCGATTGCCCAGGCCCAGGCTGCGCTTTCCAGCATCGAGAATATCGTCACCCTGACGAGCCAGCAGTATCAGCTGGTATCGTTAATCCTTATGGTTAGTTACGGCGCATTTTTCGCCTTCATCCTGTTCTTCGTGATGAGCGCGCACAATCTCGCGCCCCGTTACCGGCTGGTGCCGATCCTTTCGGCTGTCGTCATGGCGAGTGCCGGGATCAGCCTGCTGCAGGAATTCTCGCTGTGGAAGGAAAGCTACGCCTTCGTCGATGGGGCGTTCCGTCCGCTGGCTGAAAACGAGGTCTTCACCAACGCCTATCGTTACGGCAACTGGACGATCACGGTGCCGATCCTGCTTACGCAGCTGGCGATCGCGATGGGCCTGCGCCAGTCCGATGTGAACCGCAGGGCGCTGCGGATGGCGGTGCCCGGTGTGCTGATGATCTGGGCCGGTCTTTACGGCCAGTTCGGCGCGGTCGGCGATTTCTCGCATCTCAATCTGTGGGGCGTCGTTTCAACGATCTTCTTCCTCTGGCTCATCCTCGAAGTGCGCCAGACGCTGATCGCGGGGATGGTCAACACGCCCGATATCCTGAAGCCTTGGCCGAACAATCTGTGGTGGTTCTTCCTCGCGACCTGGGGGCTCTATCCGATCGCCTACGCATTGCCGCAGCTCGGGGCGAAGGGCGAAATCGTCGTCGCCCAGCAGGCGATCTTCTGCTTAGCGGACATCGCCACCAAGCTGATCTACGGCCTGATCCTCGCCCGCTTCGTGCTGCGCCGGAGCGCTTTCGAAGGCTATATGCCCGCCGCCGACGCCATGGCGTCTCCGCCCGAAAAGCCGAACACCGGCGGGCCGGGGCTGCGGCGCGCACCGTAATTTCGCAAATCGTCTTCCTGACGATGATACGATGAAGGCCGGGGTGGTGGTTCGCCCCGGCCTTTTTCCTTGTCCCGATCCCTCGTTGGAGGCGATCAGTCGATTTTGCCCAGATCGCCCTTGCCGATGGTGCCGCTGGCCATTTCCAGCATCCGGTCGAGGCTCTGCTTGGCCTGCAATCGCAGCCCTTCGTCGATCTCGATCTGCGGGGTCAGGTCGCGCAGGGCGGTGTAGAGCTTCTCCAGCGTGTTGAGCGCCATGTACGGGCAGATGTTGCAGTTGCAGTTGCCGTCCGCGCCCGGCGCACCGATGAAGGTCTTGCCCGGCAGCGCCTTTTCCATCTGGTGGATGATGTGCGGCTCGGTCGCCACGATCAGCGTGTCGCCGGGGAAGGTCTCGGCGAACTGCAGGATGCCGCTGGTCGATCCGACATAGTCGGCGTGGTCGACGATCGCGGCGGGGCACTCAGGGTGCGCCGCGATCGGCGCGCCGGGATGCTGGGCCTTGAGCTTGAGCAGCTCTGTCTCGCTGAAAGCCTCGTGGACGATGCACACGCCCGGCCACAGCAGCATGTCACGGTTGAACTTGCGGTTGAGATAGCCGCCAAGATGCCGGTCCGGCCCGAAGATGATCGGCTGGTCCTCCGGGATCTGGCTGATGATCGTTTCGGCGCTGGAGCTCGTGACGATCACGTCACTGAGCGCTTTCACCTCGGTCGAGCAGTTGATGTAGGTCAGCGCGATATGATCGGGGTGCGCCTCGCGAAACGCCTTGAACTTTTCGGGCGGGCAGCTGTCTTCGAGGCTGCAGCCGGCGTCCATGTCGGGCAGGACGACGATCTTCTCGGGGCTCAGGATCTTGGCGGTGTCGGCCATGAACTTGACCCCGCAAAAGGCGATCACGTCCGCATCCGTCTCTGCCGCCATCTGCGAGAGTTGCAGTGAATCGCCAACGAAATCGGCGAGGTCCTGGATCTCCGGCCGCTGGTAATAATGCGCCAGGATCACCGCGTTGCGTTCCTTGCGCAGGCGCTCGATCTCGGAAAGCAGGTCGTCGCCGGTTGGCGGGCGGGTCTGGTCGGTCATTGTGTATCGGCCCCGATCGTTCGTGTTGCGGATCGCATATAGAACGAACGGGGCGTCAAGCGAGTGTGTTCCGCGCAAAACGCGATGCGCGCCCTACATCTCGAACCCGGGCGGCAGAAACGCTTCCATCGGACGCTCCGCACCCGGCGTGCCCGCGACCACCAGCTCGGTGAGGGCGTAGCCGATCGGGCTGTATGCCAGCAGCAACGAGAGGATGAAGACGCTCGCATAAATCCCGGTGCCCCAAAGGTAGGCAGGATGAATGCGTCCATCGCGCCGCCAGTCGGCGAACATGCCGATCACCGGAAAGACGAAGGTAACCGCGATCGTGATGGTCCAGGCATTGGGGATCATCAGCGGCATGGGCAGCAGTCGACCGATGCCCGGCCCGGTCAGGACGGCCATAGCGACCAGCATCAAACGTCGGTGCCAGCCCGTATAGCGTTGCTGCCAAAGCGCCCAGTAGGAGAGGCCGCCGAAGCACAGCAGCATCGCGATGTTGCTGATCAGGAATTCGTTCATCGCGAAGAAGAACGGTCCGCCATTTCGCCGGGCGACGAGGACCATGACCGTGCAGCCCGCCGCGATCATCGCTGGAATCCAGAAATATGCCAGTTTGCCGAGCGAGCGATGCAGCGGCCAGTTCCTGCTCGCAGCGGTCACGTGCTGTGCGAGGTAGAGCGCGAGCCAGCCCATGAAAATGCCTGCATGCACGTGGACTGCGAAAGGAGCGGCGAAGGTCGAACGCCCCATCGCGAGGTTGAGTGAGAAGCCCGCGATGATCACGGCCGCCATGACAAAGGCCATGACCATGAAAAAGCGAGAATTGTTCCGGCGTTCTTGGGCCGGAGGTGCAGCCAGAGTTGCCATAAGGGAATGATCCCGAATAAAAGGTGGCGACCGCCCGCAGAAATACTTCCGATCGTAGAAGGAGGTCAATGCCACTCGTCGGGTGGTTCCGGCGGTTGATGGAAGGCCTTGCCATCGCGATCCTGAGAGATCGCCCCTTGCACCAAGCCCTAGTCTGCGGCGGCTCGCCTTGCCCCGAGGGCCTCAGGATGCAACAGCGACCGCCATGACCGACCCCGTATTGCAAGAAGCCGCCGACAATCCTTCGAAGCTGCGGCTGGTCGCCAATCGGCCGGTGTTTTTCGGTTCGGCGATCCTGATCGTGGCTTTCGCGCTGTTTGGGGCGCTTTTCTCGGAGACGGCAGGGCAGGTATTCGATCGCTTGCAGGCGCTGATCGTGGCTGATTTCGGCTGGTTCTATATCCTGGCGGTCGCGGGTTTCCTAATCTTCATCGTCTTCCTCACGGTCACCAAATACGGCGACATCAAGCTGGGGCCGGACTGGAGCGAGCCAGAATACAGCCACCTTTCGTGGTTCGCGATGCTGTTCAGCGCAGGGATGGGGATCGGGCTGGTCTTCTTCGGCGTGGCCGAACCCATGCTGCATTATGCAGAGCCGCCGCGCGGGGACCCGCTCAGCCTCGATTCCGCGCGGCAGGCAATGGTGCTGACCTTCTTCCACTGGGGCGTGCACGCCTGGGCGATCTATGCGGTGGTGGGGCTGGCACTGGCCTATTTCGCGTTTCGTCGCGGCCTACCGCTGACCCCGCGCTCTGCGCTCTATCCGCTGCTTGGGGAGCGTATCCACGGACCGATCGGCCACGCGATCGACATTTTCGCAGTCCTCGGCACCATGTTCGGCGTCGCGACTTCGCTGGGGCTGGGGGTGCTGCAGGTCAACGCCGGCCTCGCCTATATTGCCGGCGTCCCGCAATCGGCTGGAATCCAAATCGCGCTGATCGCGGGCATCACCCTGCTGGCGACGATGTCGGTCTATCTCGGGCTCGACAAGGGTGTGAAGCGTCTGTCGGAATTCAACATCCTGCTCGCGGTGATCCTGCTTGGCTTCGTGCTGGTGACCGGTTCGACGATCTTCCTGCTGCAGGCGTTCGTCCAGAATACCGGTGCCTACCTTGGCCAGGTGGTGGAGCGGACCTTCCGCCTCTACGCGTACGAGCCGAACGACTGGCTGGCCAACTGGACGCTGTTCTACTGGGGCTGGTGGATCGCGTGGTCGCCCTTCGTCGGCATGTTCATCGCGCGCATTTCACGCGGGCGCACAATCCGTCAGTTCGTGCTCGGCGTACTGGTGGTGCCGGTGCTGTTCACCTTCCTGTGGATGACCGCGTTCGGCAACACCGCCATTTCGCTCGACATGGCAGGCGTCACGCCGCTCGCCCAGGTCGTTCAGGACAATCTGCCCACCGCGCTGTTTGCCACGCTGGCCGAGCTGCCGCTGTCGTCGATCACGTCCGTGGCCGCCACACTTTTGATCGTCACCTTCTTCGTGACCTCGGCGGATTCGGGTGCGCTGGTGATCGATACGATCACAAATGGCGCGGCAGAGGCGCCGCCGGTGTGGCAGCGAGTATTCTGGGCGATCTGTGCGGGCGCCGTCGCGGCGGTTCTGCTGGTCGCGGGCGGGCTGCAAGCCCTGCAGACGGCGGCCATCGCCAGCGCGCTGCCCTTTGCGGTGGTGATGATCTTCATCTGTTACGGCCTGCTCAAGGCGCTGGCGATGGAGCATGCAGGCGGCGTGCCCGATTACGGGATGCTGCCCAGCCAGCCGCTCGACCCGGAGATCAGCTGGAAGAAGCGCCTGTCCACCATCACCGGCTCGTTCCGCAAGGAACAGGTCACCGAATTCCTCGAACAGAAAGCCTTGCCTGCGCTGGAAGACGTCGCTGCGGAAATGCGCCGTCGCAGCTTGGCTCCCGAACTTACCCGCGACGGCGGCGACGTCCTGCTATCGGTACCGCACGGCGAGCACGGCACCTTCAGCTACGAAGTGCGCGCGCGCTCCTTCCGCCCGCCGAGCTTCGCCTGGGCCGAAGCGCATCGGCCGGATGACGAGGACAAGCGCCATTTCCGGGCGATGGCGCGCAGTTCGGAGGGCGGCCATCCGCTCGATGTGACGGGCTACACCACCGAACAGCTGATCGGCGACCTGCTGAACCGCTACGAGCATTTCCGCCACGCGCGGCGGCTGGCCTGATCGGCGCCAGACTTTTGCCTTGGACCGATTACGAGGCTTTGGTGGGTGTCTTGCTGGTCGTCGGCTTTGATGCCTCGCCGTCGAAGCTGACATTCACCGTAATGTTGCGATAGCCGGCCGCGGCGAGCGGTACGGCAATGTTCTGCTGTACCGCCGACCGGGCCGAAGTGCTCGCCAACTCCATCAGCGCCGGGCTGCGGGCGCTTTCCAGCGCCTCGCGTTCCGCAATCTGGGTGTTGTTGCGGCTCAGATCATCCTCCGCATCGCGGGTGATCCAGATACCCTCGCGCATGTATTTGGCGCGTGCCTCGTCCAGATTGGGCTTGCTTAGCTGTAGGGCAGGCAGACGGACGTCCATCGTCTTCGTCTCCGCATTCCACGAAAGCCGCGAACGATCGACCTTGGACAGGTCGACGGAATAGTCCACCCGCGCTGGAATGACGGCGACTTGGCGGCTTTGCAGCGCGCCGAAGAAGCGGCTGTCCTTGCTTGCCACGACCGGCGCGAACTCGGCGGTGAAGACGACCAGCCGGTTCTGCTTCTCGAACGAAACGAGGGTGGTGCCGATGGGATCGCCCATCCGGTTGGGACCATAGGTCCGCCAGCCGATCCACGCGATTGCCGCGATCAGCAGGATCACGAGGAACCATGGCAGGAATTGCGGACGCGCCTTTCTGGCGTGTGTTTCGCGCTCAACGGTCTCGGTCTGATCATCGCTCACAGGCATTCGTCTCCACTAAAGGGCGGTCCATCTCTCATCTATACGGTTAACCATGTTGCGCCGTTCCAGATCGATCAGGTGCGCATGGACCGACATTTGCGCGGCTTTCTCCAGTTTCGGGTCCAGTCCCTTATACATGATGGGGATGAACTCAGGCAGACTCAGCGCCGTTTGGTCGAGCGCTTTCAGGATCTGCCGCTCGCGTTGCCGACGGTGCCCAAGCATGGAGCGCACAAGCTGCTGCGGCTTTTCGACCGGGGCGCCGTGCGCGGGATAATAGACGCGGTCCTGCCGCTGGTAGAGCTTGTCGAGGCTGGCGAGATAATCGCCCATGTCGCCATCGGGTGGCACGATTACGCTGGTCGACCATCCCATGACGTGATCGCCGGTAAACAGCGCAGCCGTTTCCTCGAGCGCGAAACAAAGGTGGTTCGAGGTGTGTCCGGGGGTGGCGACCGCGCGCAGCGTCCAGCCGTTGCCGGAGACCGTCTCGCCATCTTCCAGCACGCGATCGGGCTCGTAGGTCGTATCGAACGCTTCGTCCGCGCGCGGGCCGTTATCTGCGATCACCAGCTTGGCGCAGCCCATCACCGGCGCACCCGTTGCCTCGGCGAGCGGAATCGCTGCCGGCGAATGGTCGCGGTGCGTGTGGGTGCACAGGATCGCTGTGATCGTGGCTTCGCCAGCCGCCTCGAGGATGGCGGCAAGATGCTCGGGATCGTTGGGGCCCGGGTCGATCACTGCGCGGTCCTTCCCCGATCCGACCAGATAGGTCTGCGTACCGGTGAAGGTATAGGGCGACGGATTGGGCGCGAGCACGCGCGTCACCAGCGGTTCGGGGTGTTCGGGCGTGCCGGTAGGCCATGGGCGGGGCGGAATTTGGACCATCGCCTTGCATATGGGCACCGCGCTGGCGCATGTCACGCCCACGAGAAAACGAGAGGATTGCCGTGAGCGACCATATTCTTGTCATCGATGCGGGCACCACGTCCACCCGCGCGATGCTGTTCGGGCGCGACGGCGCGGTTGCGGCGAGCGCGCAGGCAGAGCTGACCCAGTATTTTCCCCGGCCCGGCTGGGTCGAGCACGATGCACAGGAAATCTGGGAAAGAACCCTCGATTGCATCCGCAAAGTGCTGTCTGAACATAGTGCCCAGAGTGTCGCCGCGATCGGGATCACCAACCAGCGCGAAACCGTGGTTGCGTGGGATCGCGAGACGATGAAGCCGCTCACCCGCGCGATCGTCTGGCAGGACCGGCGTACCGCCACTGCCTGCCAGGCCTTGCGCGATGCAGGGCACGAGAAGGAGGTGTTTCGGCACACCGGATTGCTGCTCGATCCCTACTTCTCCGCCACCAAAATGCGCTGGCTGATCGAGAATGACGGAGATGTCTCCGCCGCGGCATCTGCCGGGCGGCTCGCGTTCGGAACTGTCGAAAGCTGGCTGGTGGCCAAGCTTTCGGGAGGGGAGCACATCAGCGACGCAAGCAATGCCAGCCGTACTCTGCTGCTGGGGCTGGACGATCACGGCTTCTCGCACGAGCTGTGCGATCTGTTCGGGGTCCCCGCCCATGCCCTGCCGCGTGTGGTCGATACGCATGGCGAACTTGCCCGCACCGACCCCGCATTGCTGGGCGCGGCTATCCCGATCTGTGGCCTGGTCGGCGACCAGCAGTCGGCGACGATAGGGCAGGGCTGCCTGAGCGAGGGCGAAACCAAGGCCACTTACGGCACCGGAGCCTTCATCCTCGCCAACCATGGCAGCGAAATACCCCGTTCCGATCACCGTCTGCTGTCGACGGTCCTCACCCAGCGCGACGGTAAGCGGACTTATGCGATCGAAGGATCGGTGTTCGTCGCGGGCAGCCTGATCCAGTGGCTGCGCGATTCGCTGGGACTTATAAGCGATGCAGCAGAAACCGAAGCGCTCGCCCGGTCGATCGAGGATTCGGGCGAGGTGGTGATCGTGCCCGCGCTCGCCGGACTGGGCGCGCCGCACTGGCGGGCCGATGCGCGCGGCGTGATCACGGGGCTCAGCTTTGCGAGCGGCAAGGCGCAGATCGTGCGCGCCGCGCTCGAATCGATGGCCTACCAGACCTACGACCTCGCCACGGCTTACGCGAATGATGGTGCGAAGTGGGAATGCTTGCGGATCGACGGCGGAATGAGCGCGAACGACTGGCTGGCGCAGGACATTGCCGACATCCTGAATATCCCGGTCGAACGGCCGCACTTCGTGGAAACCACTGCGCTGGGCGCGGCTGTCGCGGCAGCGACGGGGGTGGGCTGGTTCGGCGATCTCAGGCAGGCTGTGGACGCGATGCGCGGGAAGATCGACCGGTTCGAACCGGCAATGGACTCGAAGGTGCGCGAAGAACGGCTGGCACGCTGGGCAAAGGCACTCGCGGCAGCGTAAAGCGAACGGCGCGTCCGCTCAGCGCTGGGCGAAATGCCTGTCGAGTCGTCGATGGATCGAACCGATCGTGCGCGATGGGGGAACCCTGCTTGCACGATACTCGCGATCGAGCCTTGCGATCCGCGCGTGCATCCGCTGCGTTTCGGCGACCAGCGACTGGGTAGGCAGATCGAGCAGGTCCATCATCTCCGCCACGGGCGCGCGATCGGGGGGCAGCACCGTGTGGCGCTGCCATTGCAGGTCGGACATCTGCCCGGCGAGGAAGGCGCGGTGGTTCAGAAGCCATGCGAGCACGTGCATGATGCGCGTTGTCGTTTTCAGGCCTTCGCATTCCAGTGCGCGGCGCAACGGCAGTTCGACCGGCATCAACTCGCTGGCAGCGGGTGCGAAAGCGGCCCGGACCTCGTCTGCGAGGATATTCGCCTCGCAGTACAATTCCTCGGCTATCAGCGCCGTTATGTCTGTTGCATCCCTCATACGCGAATCCGCATAAGCCACTCGCATCAAATGATAAGCGGGTTGGTTATGGTGTCCCGAGAAGGGGCGGGCGCATTTGGGCTGTGAATAGTTTTCGGGGCGGTCGGCGATGCTGCGCGATTACGCGATGATGTCCGGGATCAGCTCGTCCTCGATCGCTGCGATCCGGTCGCGCAATTGGAGCTTGCGCTTCTTGAGGCGGGCGATCTGAAGCTGATCGGGAGCGTCCATGGCGGACAGCGCGCCGATCGCCGCATCGAGATCGCGATGCTCGATCCGCAACTGTTCCAGCCGTTTGCGCAGTTCCGCTTCGGTCACCTGACACGTTCCCCGTTCACGACGAATGCCACCCGGCTTGCAGCCCGACGCACGTTACGCCGCATTAATCGCAAGGCCTCATAACAGCCCTTCGCAGGAATGCGATTCTATGGTTGTATTGCTGCCGCGGTTGTCGGCAGGCCCGACGTTACCATCGGGCCTCAATCCGGCTTCCGCGAACGCTCGCACCCCCGCGAGCTGCTTCGACGAAGAAGGAGAAGAGGCATATGAACGCTTCGCACATCACCGCCCTCAAAACCAAGCACGCCACGCTCGACGAGGCGATTGCCGAGGAAATGCGCAAGGCTGCGCCGGATGATGCGACGATTCGAAACCTCAAGAAGCAGAAGCTGCGCCTCAAGGAAGAGCTTTCCAGCGGTTGACACGGCCGCCTTCTGCGTCCGCACACGCCAAAGACATTTCCCCTGCGCGCCGCAATAAGCTAGTCCCGCCAGTATGAGTGGGACAGCAGCGGCGCGGCAGATCCTGACCGGGCTTCACGAATTGATGGCCACGCGCCAGTCGGCGCAGGAAAAGCTCGACCGCACGGTGGAGATCGTTGGCGAGGCTCTCGATAGCGAGGTCTGCTCGATTTACCTGCTGCGCAGCGGGATGCTGGAGCTGTCCGCGACTCGCGGGCTGAACCAGTCGGCGGTCCACGTCACCCGCATGGCGGTAGGCGAGGGGCTTACAGGCACGCTCGTATCCAATCGCGCGACGCTCAACCTAGCGCAGGCGAAGGCGCACCCGGATTTCCAGTACCGGCCCGAAACGGGCGAAGAGAAGTTCTCCAGCTTCGCGGGCGTCCCGATCGTCTATCGCGAACGGGCGGTCGGTGCGCTCAACGTCCAGCATGTCGAACCGCGCCGGTACGAGGATGTCGAGATCGAAGCGCTGCAGACCACCGCGATGGTGCTGAGCGAGCTGATCGTGAATGCCGGGCTGATCGACGAGCGATCGGCGGAGGAGGCCGCACCCGAACGCAGCGGATCGGCACAGCTGACCGGCCTGACGCTGGTGGCAGGCCTGGCGACCGGGGAGGCGGTGTTCCACCAGCCGCGCATCACCATCGACAAGGTCGTGGCCGAAGATACCGAGTTCGAGCGCCAGCGGGTCTATCGCGCGTTCGAACGGATGCGCGAACAGATCGACCAGATGGCCCAGCAGGCCGAATTCGGATCGGGCGGCGAACACGACGAGGTGCTCGCCGCGTACAAGGCCTTTGCCTACGACGAAGGCTGGAGCCGCCGGATCAACGAGGCGATCGATGCCGGTCTGACGGCGGAGGCCGCGATCGAGCGCGTGCAGCAGCGCACGCGGATGCGGATGCGCGAAATCGACGATCCATTGCTGGCGGATCGGATGCACGATCTGGAAGACCTGTCGAACCGCCTGCTGCGGATCGTTTCGGGCCAGATGGGCACCGCAGCGACCTCGGGCCTGAAAGGCGATGCGATCCTGATCGCGCGCAATCTCGGCCCGGCCGAGCTGCTCGAATATGATCGCCGCCGCCTCAAGGGCGTAATCCTCGAAGAAGGTTCACTCACCGCGCATGTGGTGATCGTGGCGCGCGCGATGGGCATCCCGGTGCTTGGCCGAGTGCGCGGACTGCGCGGCGTTGTGGGCGAGGGCGACGCTTTGCTGCTCGATGCCGATGGCGGCGTCGCCCATGTGCGTCCGCAGCCTTCCGTGGTCGAGGCATTCGAGGCCCGCTTCGCCAAATCGAAGGAGCGCCGCGCAGCCTACGCCGAGCTGCGCGATGTCGAGCCATTCACCCGCTGCGGCACGCGCATCCAGGTGATGATGAACGCCGGTCTGCGCGACGACCTCACCACGCTGCAGCTGGTCGGTGCCGACGGGATCGGGCTCTTCCGCACCGAATTCCAGTTCCTCGTTTCCGCCACCCTGCCGCAGCGTGAGAAGCAGACGCGGTTCTACAAGGATGTGCTGGAAGCCGCAGGCGACAAGCCGGTGGTGTTCCGGACCGTCGATATCGGCGGCGACAAGGCGGTACCGTACCTTTCCAACGAAAGCAGTCTCGAAGACGAGAACCCGGCGATGGGCTGGCGCGCGTTGCGGCTGGCGCTGGAGCGCGAAGGGCTGTTCAAGGCGCAGGCACGCGCATTGATTGAGGCATCCGGCGGCAAGACGCTGCGGGTCATGTTCCCTATGGTATCGGAACCGTGGGAATTCGATGCGGCGCGCAAAGTATTCGAACAGCAGCTGGATTTCCTGCGCCAGCACAAGCGGATCATGCTTCCCGAGGCGATCGAATATGGTGCGATGATCGAAGTGCCTTCGCTGGTTGAGGTGCTCGACCAGTTGTTGCCGAAGGTTTCCTTCGTGTCGGTCGGAACCAACGATCTGACCCAGTTCCTGTTCGCAGCAGACCGCGCAAACCCCAAGCTTGCGGCGCGTTACGACTGGCTGAGCCCATCGATCCTGCGCTTCCTCAAGCGAATTGTGGACGCAAGCCGGGGGCACGACGTCACTCTGGGCTTGTGCGGGGAAATGGGCGGCCGCCGGCTGGAAGCGCTCGCGCTTCTGGGGCTAGGCTATCGCCGTCTCTCCATCACCCCTGTCTCCGTTGGGCCGATCAAGGAGTTGATCCGGCAGATCGACCTTGCTGAGGTCGGGGCCTTCATGAATGGCCTCGTCGCCCAGCCGCCTGCCGATACGCGGGCCGCGATCGCTGCGTGGGCGGAAGAGCGCGGCATCGACGTCGATTAGCAGCCATCCGGCAGTTGCGATAAACGGTCGAAAAAAAGCGCGGAATCCCGCACCTCGGGCGTTGGCTTCGCGCACCAAGGCCGCTAGACCGGCCTGACTTGCAGCGGGGGCCGTAGGGATGAATGATGGCGGACGACGAAGCCGGCTTTGAAATTGATAACTCCGAACCGACCGCCCCGGGCGAACGGCTGCGCGCCGCGCGTGAGGCGAAGGGCCTGAGCATAGACGACGTTTGCGCGGCCACCCGGATCCCCAAGCGACATCTGGAAACGATCGAGGATGGCGACTTTGCCGTCCTTCCCGGCCGCACCTATGCGATCGGCTTCTCGCGCAGCTACGCCAAGGCGGTCGGCCTGAATGACGAGGAAATCGTCAACGAGGTCCGCGAACAACTGGGCATCGAAGATCCGGCGGAGCGACTGCGCGACGGGACGATGCAGACCGAAGATCCCACCCGCCTGCCGTCGCGCGGGCTGGTGTTCGGATCGATCATCGCCGCGGTGGTGCTGCTTGCCGGCCTGTTCGCTTTTTCGCGGACCTTCTTCGATGCAGGCGCGGAGCCTGCGTCGCTGCTCGCCGAACAGGATCAGCGTGACCTTGCACAGGAACAGGCGGCTGCAGTCGCCACCGAAAGTGCCAGCGCCCAGCCTGCCGCGAGCGGGCCGGTGGTATTCACCTCGACCGAAGATGGCATGTGGGTGCGATTCTACGACGGCGATGAATCGAACGTGATCATGGAAAAGCTCATGTCGAAGGGCGAAACCTACACGATTCCCGATACCGCACGCGACCCCAAGGTCCGCACCGGGCGCCCCGACGCCTTTGCAATCACTGTGGGCGGGAAAAGCGTGCCGCCGCTGGCCAAGGAAGATCAGGTCATGAGCGATGTCGAAGTGAGCGCCGAGGCGCTGCTGGCGCGTGACGGTACGAGTGCTGCGGATGTCGAGGGCGCGACCGAATAGGGTTTTGGTTCAGGCCCGGTTCGTTCGCCGGACGCATGATCGCAGAATAGAAGAGACTACGAGGGAGACCATGAAGTTGCTTAATTCCCCCGCGAAACCCCGTGCGGTCCTGGCCTTTGCCATCGGCGGCCTGTTGCTGACGTCGGGTGCTCCCGCGTTTGCGCAGGACAACAGCGAAGCGCGCATCCGCAAGCTGGAGGCGGAAGTCAGCGCGCTGCAGCGGCGCGTCTTCCCGGGTGCCGACGGGCGCTATTTCGAACCCGATATCGCCGCGCCTGCGAATGGCTCGCCGAGTAGCTCGACCCAGACGACGGCGGTGACCGATATCCTGGCCCGTCTCGACGCACTCGAGTCGGCGATCCAGATGCTTACCGGACAGGTCGAACAGGCCAACAACACCCAGCGCGGGTTCGAGCAGCGTCTTGCGGTGCTGGAAAAGGCCAGCGCTACGCGTGCCGCCGCCACTACCGCACCGGCCACCAGCGTTCCCGCGGTGGCAAGTGGCACCAGCCAGCCGCGTCCTGCGACCCCGACGCCGACTGCGACACCTCAGCCCAGCGCCGAACGCCTCGCTGCGGTTCGCGCCATTACCAAACCGCAGACCGACGACGCGGGCGATGACGATTACTCCTACGGTTTCCGCCTGTGGGAGGCCAAATTCTACCCCGAAGCGCAGCAGGCCCTGGCAGCTTTCGTCGAGAAATATCCCGACCACTGGCGCACGACCTATGGGCGCAACCTTTTGGGCCGTGCATATCTCGACAATGGCCAGCCGCGCGAAGCCGCCCCGTGGTTCCTCCAGAACTATCAGGCGGACAACAAGGCGGCTCGCGCCCCCGACAGCCTGCTGTATCTAGCGGAGTCGATGATCGAGCTGGGCGACAAGGATCGTGCCTGCATCGCGCTCGCCGAATTCAGCGAAACCTATCCGGCAATCGCATCGGGCCGCCTGAGCGACCAGTACGAGAGCAATCGCCGCCAGGTGCAGTGCTCCAACTGATCGCATGATCGACGAGGCGCTGATCGCGCGCTTTCGCGCCGATTGCGCGATAGACCGGGATTACGGGCCGCCGATCGGTATCGCCGTTTCCGGCGGCCCGGACAGTCTGGCGCTGTTGCTGCTGGCGAACGCCGCGCTACCGGGGCAGGTTTACGCGGCGACGGTCGATCATGGCCTGCGGGCGGAAAGTGCCGCAGAGGCTGCCTTCGTCGCGCAGGTTTGCCGAGATCTAGACGTGCCGCACGCCACCCTTCCGGTGCGGGTCGAACCGGGGAATACTCAGGCGCAGGCACGCGCGGCCCGGTACGAGGCGCTGGGTAGCCACTTCGCCAATCGCAACGTCCTGACTTTCGCGACAGCGCACCATGCGGACGACCAGGCCGAAACCCTGTTGATGCGGCTCAATCGCGGCAGCGGTCTGGCGGGGCTGGCGGGTGTGCGTCCGTGGTCGATCTTCTTTCCGGAAGGCGTCGTGGCCGAAATGCTGTTGCTCCGTCCGCTGCTGGGCTGGCGGCGGGAAGAGCTTGGCCGGGTGGTTCGCTCGGCAGGGCTCTCACCGGTCGAGGACCCCTCCAATACGGACGATGCCTACGATCGGGCCCGCATCCGCAAGGCCATTGCCGATGTCGATTGGCTGGACCCGCTGGCGATGTCGCAATCCGCCCGATACCTCGCCGAGGCGGAGGAGGTTGTGGAACGCGCCGTTGCCGACGTCCTGCAACGCTGCTGTACCTGGGCCGACGGCGGCTGCTATTTCCAGTGGGGGCATCCGCGGCTGACCGAGATCGGCGCGGTAACGCATATTCTCGAGCGGCTGGGTGCGCGCGATGTCCGCAAGTCCGAAGTCGCGCGGATGATCGACCGCTTGCGCGCCAGAGAGAACGCATCGCTGGGCGGTGTGCTCGGACGGCGGATGATGCACCGCGTGACCGACAGGCTAAGCAGCGACGTGATGCGCTTCGAGCCCGAGCCTCCGCGCAAATCCTAGAGGATCGGCGCGCCCAGCTTCAGCGTCTCGCCGCGCGTGATGATGACCTTGTCACCCTTGCTGGCGACCGCGAACACCTTGGCAGCGAATTCGTTGGGCAGCCCGATGCAGCCGTGGCTGGCATACCCGTTCCTGACCGGCGATCCGTGCAGCGCGACCCCGTCCTTCGTCAGGAACATCGAATAGGGCATCGGCGCATTGTTGTATTTCTCGGACACGTTCTCGCGCATCTTGTAGCGGATCGGGAAGACGCCGAGCGGGGTGGGGTGCTCCTGCGTGCCGAGCAGCACCGCTGCGGCGCCGATCTCGTACCCGCCGCGAAACACCGAGATAACTCGGGCATCGAGATCGACCGTCATCACGATCTTGCCCGGCGGTACGCCGTCGGTATCCCAGAACCATTCGCCGTACTTGATCGGTCCGTCGATCGGCAGGACGCGCTTGACCACCATGGGTTCGGCGCGCGCCGGGGTGGAGCGGGCTGCAGTCGTCCGGGTAGCGCGATCACGCGCGTCATAGACGGTTTCGCCGTCCGCTGCATTGTCGGAAGCTGGTGGCGTGCGCTCCGCAGTCCTTTCGTCCGCAGAAGTATCGGCTTCGACCGTTTCGTCGGTCAGCGAGGAATCGCCGCTTGCGTCCGGTTCCACCGGCTGACCATCGATCGACGCGCCGTCATCGGCAAACTTGGAGCGGTCGACGGGAATCGCATCCTCAATATCGGGCGCCACCGCTACAGGCTCCCCGTTCTTGTCCGCATAGAGGAGGCGCGCGCCGATCGATACGGCGCCGAACAGCAGCACGGTGGCGAGCGTCGCCCCGCCGATCCAGATGAGTGCTTTGATCATGGTCATGCCATTTGCCTCGCGCGCGCGGAAAGAAACAGCGGCCCAACGGAGCGCGTCTCTGCATCGGACGGTATAGCGACTAAAGGTTAATGCGCTTTTCTGCCGGAAAGCTCAGTCGCGCAGCACCTGTACGTCCTTCTCGCAAAGATCGACCATGCCGAAGCTGGTCAGGAAACTGACGTCGGCTGCGTCGCGTCCCACGCCGATCTTCACGATTTCATCGGGCTTCGCCATGTCGGTTGCATCGACCAGCTGCCACGTGCCGCCGCCTTCCGATTCAGGGTCATGCAGGAAGACTTCCGCGACCGCGTGGAAATCCTGCGGGGTCACATCGGGCGCATAGCAGGCGACGAAGCGCGCGGGGATCACGCTCGCGCGGGCCAGCGTGACGACCATGTGCGCGTAGTCGCGGCAGATGCCGCGCCGTTCGATGAAGCTGTCGTGCGCGGTGGTCGACGCGTCGGAGCTGCCCGGCGCGTAGGTGAACTTCTCCGCCACCCAGTCGCGGATTGCCTGTACCCGCTCGCCCCCGGCCGTTCCCTTGAACTGGTCGCCGACGAAGCTCTGGAATTGGTCGGCCTGGCAATAGCGCGAATCGAACAGGTATTTCACCGGCGCGGCGGGCATCTGGTGCGGTTCGAGCTGCTTGAGCGATGACAGCTCGATCACCTGCCGCTGGATTTCGACCTGCGCCTCGTGCTGCACCTCGAACCGACCATTGGCTCGCACCCACACCCGCTCCCCGATGTCTTCCTGCGCAGGGATACGCGCGCACCGCGCGGCGTCGGTCAGGCCGGTCCGGCAGGAGAGCAGTTTCTGCTCGGGGATATCCGCCACCGCGAATTGCAGGAGGGCATCGATGGGCGCTTCGGTGGTGAAGGCGAAGCTCGATCGGATAGAGATGGTCATACCCGGTAACGCCTCGCGCGGATTAAGTGCCGCGCGAGACCATGTTTATTCGCTCGGTACGCCGAACAGGTCGTGTTCATCAGCATCCTCGATCGCGACATCGACGATGTCGCCGGGGGCGAGGCTGGCAGACACGTTGCGCAGGAACACGTTGCCATCGATCTCGGGCGCGTCGGCCTGACTGCGCCCGGTCGCGCCGATGTCGCCATCCTCGTCGGGTTCGCCCACTTCGTCGATGATGACCGGCAGCGTGCGGCCGATCTTGGCCTGCAGCTTGGCCGCGCTGATCCGCGCGGTCGCCTCCATGATGCGGGCGTAGCGTTCTTCCTTCACCGCTTCGGGCACCGGATCGGGCAGGGCGTTCGCCGCCGCGCCCTCGACCGGCTCGAACCGGAATGCGCCGACGCGGTCGAGCTGGGCTTCCTCCAGCCAGTCGAGCAGGTACTGAAAATCCTCTTCCGTCTCGCCCGGGAAGCCGACCACGAAGCTCGATCGCACCGCGATGTCAGGACAGATCTCGCGCCAGCCCTTCAGCCGTTCGAGCACCTTCGCCTCGTTTGCAGGCCGTTTCATGCGCTTCAATACCGAAGGCGCGGCGTGCTGGAATGGGATGTCGAGATAGGGCGTCAGCAGCCCTTCGGCCATCAGCGGGATGACCTGATCGACATGGGGGTAGGGGTACACATAGTGCAGCCGCACCCACGGCGGTATGCCTTCGGAGGTCCGCAACTGGCCGAGTTCGCGCGCCAGATCGGTCATGTGCGCGCGGACGAGTCTTTTTTCGGAGTCTTGGGGGCCCTTCCACTCGCGCGCATCGTGGCGCGTGTCGACGCCATAGGCCGAGGTGTCCTGGCTGATAACCAGCAGTTCCTTCGTGCCCGCCGCGACCAGCTTTTCCGCCTCGCGCAGAACCGCATCGATCCGCCGGCTGGCGAGTTTACCGCGCAGATCGGGGATGATGCAGAAGGCGCAGGAGTGATTGCAGCCCTCGGAAATCTTGAGATAGCTGTAATGGCGCGGGGTCAGCTTGATATCCGCCAGATCGGGCTGGGGGATCAGGTCGACATAGGGCCCCTGGCTGGGCGGCGCGTGCTTGTGCACCGCCTCGACCACTTGCTCGTACTGGTGCGCGCCGGTCACCGCGAGCACTTGCGGGTGCGCGGCACGGATCGCGTCGGCTTCCTCGCCCATGCAGCCGGTCACGATGACGCGCCCGTTCTCGGCGATCGCCTCGCCGATGGCCTGCAGACTCTCTTCCTTGGCGGAATCGAGGAAGCCGCAGGTGTTGACCAGCACGATGTCGGCACCGGCATAGTCGGCGCTCATCGCGTAGCCATCGGCCCGCAGGCGCGTGAGGATGCGCTCGGAATCGACCAGCGCCTTGGGGCAGCCAAGGCTGACCATGCCGACCTTCTTGGCTTCGGGGATCTTCGGGGGAATATGTGTGGTGGGGGTGCTCATCTGGCGGCGCGCTCTACACCCATGCGGCGCAATGCGCTAGGCGGCGCGTCGAAGGCATTTTTCCAAGGGACGCGCGCGATGGGCAATATTGATCTGCTGACGGTGGTGCTGGGTGCTGTGGCATTCTTTGTGGTCGGAATGGTTTGGTACGGGGTGCTGTTCGGATCGATCTGGAAGCGGGCGATCGGGCGCGGTCCCGATGACAAATTTACCGGCGAGAAGTCGCTGTGGCTGGTGTTCGGCCTGACCTTCGCATTTGCGCTGTTGATCTCGCTGACGCTGGCTCACCAGTTTGCGATGTCGAGCCCGTCGGTGCGCGCGATGATGATGATCTCGGTCGGGTATGGGCTGATGTTGATGACCCCTGCGATCGGCATTCGCTACCTCTACCTCAACGCACCGTGGCAGGTCTTCGCGATCGACGCGGGCTTTTTCGTCACTGCAATGGCCGCGATGGGTGCAGTGTCCGTTTTTATGGCCTAACCATCGCTTTTAGGGTTTGAGCATCACTGGGGCATGCCGTGCCCATTATGCCCGTCGCCACGCTCCTCGCCGTCGGTGGTGGGCACGATTTCGACCACGATGTCACCCGCCTGCAGGTTCTTGCACTCGTCCTCCCAGAAGCCGAGCGCTTCGCCATTGCGATAGACGCGCAGGCCCCTGCCGCCGGTCCTGAGCTGGCTGATGTCGCAGCCGCATTCCTCCGCGGTGACGGGCCGCTCGACCAGTTGGACCCGGCCCGAGATCGAGGCCAGATCGGCGAGGTAATCGGCGATATGCGCGCCCTTGACGCTGCCCGCCAGCAGCAGCCCGGTGAAGTGGACCGGGTTGATGACGTTGTTGGCACCTGCCTGCCGCGCGAGGCTTTCATTGTCCGATGCGCGCACCACCACGCTGATCGGCACGGCGGGCGCAAGAGCGCGCACGGTCAGCACGATCAGGATCGAGGTGTCGTCGCGCCCCGCCGAAACGAGCACGCTCTGTGCGCGGTCGATCTTCACCGCCTTCAGCGTCTCGTCGCGGGTCGCGTCGGCGGCCATGATGTTGCAGCCGAGCGCCTCGGCCTCCGCCAGTCGTTCCTCGCTGGGGTCGATCACGACGATGCAATGCGGTTCGATCCCGCGCTCGATCAGTTCGGCGACCGATTCCGAGCCGGAGACGCCGTAGCCCAGCACAACGATATGGTCGGCGAGTTGCTCCTGAATGCGGTTCATGCGGAATTTCTCCCAGCTGCGCTGAATGAGGAAGTTGTAGGCGGTGCCCACGAAGATGAAGAGCACGGCGAAACGGACCGGGGTCACGATAACAGCCTCCACCAGCCGTGCGCGGTCGGTAATCGGCGCGATGTCGCCGAAGCCGGTCGTGGTGATCGAGATCATCGTGAAATAGACGACGTCGAGGAAGCTGACCTCGCCATCCAGATTGTCGACCAGCCCGTCGCGATCCCACCAGTGGATCATCACCACCAGCATGATCAGGCCGAGCGCGAGGCCCAGCCGGATCGACAGGTCACCCCACACGGGCACTTTCAGCGCGCGGCGCAGCGGCTGGAAGCGCGGGCCACGAACGTCGCGCGCGCCGGGGCCGCTGCCGACCCGTTCGACCTGCTGGCGTGGCCCCTTGGAGTGGGTGCGGCTCAAGACTGCTGCTCGATCATCGAAAGCAAGGGGTTAGCTGCCTGTGGCGTGCGCGGCAACATGAGGCCCGTCAGCCGAACCGTTCGCCCAGCTCGCCGAGCGAGGCGTGGTGCGTTAGATCGAGTTGCAGCGGCGTGACCGACACGTATCCTTCGTCGATGGCCTCAAGGTCGGTGCCGTGGTCGAGCGAGTGCTCGATCGCCTGCAGGCCGAACCAGTAATACTGGAAGCCGCGCGGGTCGCGCCCTTCGACCACCGTGCCGCGCGAATAGTCGTGAAAGCCCTGCCGCACCGCGCGGATGCCCTTGACCGCATCGCCGGGCAGCGCGGGGAAGTTGACGTTCACAAGGGTACGTTTGGGCAGCGGCGTATCGAGCAGCGGGCCGAGCACTTTCGGCCCCCAGTGGCGTGCAGCCTCGAACGTATCGTCGGTCGCTGCGCCGTCCTTGCTCGTCACCTGGCTCAGCGCGATCGAGCGGATGCCCGCGAGCGCGCCTTCGATCGCTGCGGATACGGTGCCCGAATAGGTGATGTCGTCGGCGAGGTTGGCCCCGCGGTTGACGCCTGAGAGGATCACGTCGGGTTCGCCGCCCATGACCTTGCGCAGGCCCATCGTCACCGCATCGGTCGGCGTGCCCGTAACGGAGAAGCGCCGCTCGCCATGCTTGCGCAGACGCACGGGGCGCGTCAGCGTGAGCGCGTGGCCCATGCCCGACTGCTCCTCGTCCGGGGCGCAAATCCAGATGTCGTCCGAGAAATGCTGCGCGATCTCTTCCAGCACGTCGAGGCCGGGGGCGTGCACGCCATCGTCGTTGGTGAGGAGGATTTTCATTCTCGTCCACTTTCTCCCCTCCCTTGGGGGAGGGGCTGGGGGTGGGGGTGGAACGGGCGACGGTGGGTGCACCACCCCCTCCCGACCTCCCCCTTCAAAGGGGGAGGGGCAGTCTAATTACTCGGGGCTCAGCTTCGTCAGCCCACCCATATACGGATGCAGCGCCTCGGGCACGTCGACGCTGCCGTCTTCGTTCTGGTAGTTCTCCAGCACCGCCACAAGCGTGCGGCCCACGGCGAGGCCCGATCCGTTGAGCGTGTGGACGAAGGCCGTCTTGGTCTCCCCGCTTTCGGGACGGTAGCGTGCGTTCATCCGCCGGGCCTGGAAATCGCCGGTGTTCGAGCAGCTGGAAATCTCGCGGTAAGCGCCCTGGCCGGGCAGCCAGACTTCCAGATCGTAGGTCTTGCGCGCGCCGAAGCCCATGTCGCCGGTGCACAGCAGCATCTTGCGGTAGGGCAGGCCGAGCGCCTGCAGGATGCCCTCGGCGCACTGCGTCATCCGCTCGTGCTCCGCTTCGCTATCCTCGGGGCGCACGATGCTGACCAGTTCGACCTTTTCGAACTGGTGCTGGCGGATGAAGCCGCGCGTGTCCTTGCCCGCCGCGCCCGCTTCGGAGCGGAAGCACTGGGTCAGCGCGGTCATGCGAAGGGGCAGGTCGCCTTCCTCGACGATCTTGCCGCGCACCGCATTGGTCAGGCTGACTTCGGCGGTGGGGATCAGCCAGCGGCCGTCGGTGGTGTGGAACAGATCCTCGGCAAACTTGGGCAATTGCCCGGTGCCGAACAGCGCCTCGTCGCGAACGAGCAGCGGCGGGTTGCATTCGAGGTACTCGTTCTCGGTCGTCTGCCGGTCGAGCATGAACTGGCCGAGCGCGCGGTGCAGGCGGGCAATCTGTCCGCGCAGGAAGGTGAAGCGCGCACCGGCAATGTCGGCACCGATCTCGAAATCGAGGCCCAGATAGGGTCCGATATCGGCGTGTTCGCGCGTCTGGAAGTCGAACGCGCGCTTTTCGCCCCAGCTGCTCAGTTCGACATTTTCGTCCTCGCCCGCACCATCAGGCACATCGTCTGCGGGCAGGTTGGGAATGCCTGCGAGCAGTTCGTCGAGCTCGCCGCCGATAGTCCGCGCCTGCTCTTCCAGTCGGGGCAGGGTGGTCGCCTTCAGCTCGGTCACTTCCGCCTTGAGCCGATCGGCTTGTTCGGTGTCGCCCTTGCCCATGGCCTGACCGATCGCCTTGGAGGCGGCGTTGCGGCGGTTCTGCGCCTCCTGCAATTCGGTCAGCACCGCGCGGCGACGGCTATCGAGGTCGAGCAGTTTCGCGGAAACGGGATCGGCCCCGCGGCGTGCGAGACCGGCGTCGAAGGCTTCGGGTTCCTGGCGGATCATGGCGATGTCGTGCATGGCGCCGCCTATGCCGAGCAGGCACCGGCTTGGCCAGTGGCAAGTTGCGCCAGAGCGTTGGCGGAGACGCGCCGACCCGTTCCCTGACACAGCTGACACAGTGTCCAGGGGCGAAAAAACCTCCACCCGGATCGCGGTGAAATCGGCGCGCATGGGATGGGTCGAGAAGGTGCGATCGCTCATGCGCAGACCATGCCACGAAGGCAGGGCTGTAGGACAGCGGCACATCGCGACGGGCAAGCCCTACCATGCCAAGTCGGGCACAAACCCGCCTGCCGACCGTTGGGGCCTCTTACGGGTGCATGTTCCACGTTTAGGAAAGACGCGATGACGAACCTTGCCGCGCCCATGCGCACCCCTTTTATCGATATCCTGCAAGGTGCCGTCGGGATCGGGCAGAAGCTGGGCGTGGTGCCTCCGTCACTCTTGGAGAAGGACGCGCTAATGTCCGCCGCGGTCGAAGAGACCGGGCTCAGCGACTTCGGCGATCCGTGGTTCGAAGCGCCTTTTGCCACCCTGCTCGATTCGATCCTCGAGGAAGCGCACCTGAACAGGGCGGGCGAATTTGCCGCGCGGCTGCAATTCAACAAGGTCCTGTGCGACCGGCTGACCGCGATCGAGTGGTTCAAGCAGCATCCCGAAATCCTCGAACGGTCGATCAAACGCCCGGTGGTGATCGTCGGACCGATGCGGTCGGGCACCACGCGGCTGCATCGCCTGCTCGCGAGCGACCATCGCTTCAGCCACATGCGCAGCTTCGAGACGATCTCGCCCGTGCCGCGCCCCGGCTTCGAAGAGGTAATGGCGGGAAGGAAACGCGATTTCCGCCCGACGCTGGCCAAGCGGATCATGCGCGTGGCGCGCCTTGCCAATCCGCGCACCCTGTCGATTCATCCGACCGGCCCGTTCGAGCCTGAGGAAGAGCTCGGCCTGCTGGTCAACTCGATGTACGGGATGAAGCACGAGGCACAGTGGCGCGTGCCGACCTATGGCCGCTGGTGCGAGCGGATCGACGCCACGCCCGCCTATCGCCACATGGCCGACCTGCTGCGGCTGATCGGCTGGTCGCAGCAGGTCAGCGAAATTCGCCCGTGGATTTTGAAGACCCCGCAGCACATGCTCGACCTGCCCGCGCTGCTCGAGGTGTTTCCCGATGCACGGATCATCTTCACCCACCGCGACCCCAAGAAGATCGTCGGTAGCGCCGCCTCGCTCGCGTGGAACCAGACCGCGATCTATTCGGACGAGGTGACGCCCTACGAGGTGGGCAGGGAGTGGCAGCGCAAGAGCGTGCTGCAGGTCGAACGGATGCTCGCCGCGCGTTCCCTGGTGCCGGCGGAGCGGCGGATCGATGTCGGCTACGACGCGATGGATCGCGACTGGCGCGGCACGATGGAGCGGATCTACGCTTTTCTCGATCTCGACATGGGCCCTGCTGTTCCCGCGATGGAACGCTACCTGGACCGTGCGCGGGGACTGAAGCGCCAACCGCATACCTACAGTCTCGACCAGTTCGGTATCTCCGAAGACGAAGTGCACGAACGCTTCGCCCCTTACGCCGCCCGCTTCGACATCCCGGTGGAAGGCATGATTGCGGCAGAGCCATACAGACGGCGCTTCAGCCCGGCGCTGAAAATGGCGGCGACTCGGTAAAGAAGCCGAGGAAACCGGCGCCGAACATCGCGGCTATCGACGAAGGGGAGTCGCGTCGATGAAGCCGATCGGAAACAATTTCATCGTGTAACCGGCGGAGTCCGGTGGGTGAAATCGAACGGTCACAAATGCTCCCCGAAACTGTCACGGACCCTCTCTAGCGCCCCGTCTCGCGATCAACATTCGCGTTCGTCAGTTTCGATTCTTCGGTTTTTTGAGGGGACCGCTCGCTGTGAAAAATCTTCATCGCTCGCTCGTTATCGGTTGTAGCGCACTGGCACTGGCCGGTTGCGGCGCCGACGATATTGCTTCGCCCGGCGGCACCGGCGTCGTCATCAACCAGCCGGCAACCCCGGCACCCACGCCGACGCCTGGCCCGACCCCGACCCCGACGGTCAGCGCGCCCGATATCTGCCCGAACCTGACCAATGACGGCAGCGTCCAGCTGACCAACGCAGGCACCATTTCGGGTCCGACGGGCAGCTACCGCATCTGCCAGCTGCCCTCGCTCATCACCAAGAGCGTGGAACTGCCCCGCATCGCGGGCGTGCTTTACGGCATGAACGGCCGCGTCGACGTCGGCTGCGACGGCGGCTTCTCCGCGCCGAGCGCTGGCTCGCCCTACAACTCGACCACCATCGGCTGTGGCACGCTGACTGCAGATACCGGCGTCACACTGTCGATCGCGCCGGGCGTGATCCTGATCGGCCAGACCGGCCAGTCGTGGCTCGCGGTCAACCGCGGCAACAAGATCAATGCAGTCGGTACCGCCGACAAGCCGATCATCTTCACCAGCCAGGATAACGTCGCCGGGTTCAACACCGAATCGACCCAGGGCGGCCAGTGGGGCGGCGTCGTGCTGCTCGGCCGTGGCAAGGTCACCGATTGTAACGTCGGCACCGTGGCGTCCAACACCTGCGAACGCGACACCGAAGGCGCGGTCAACCTCGCGCGCTTCGGCGGCAACGACGACACCTACAACGCGGGCCGGATGAGCTACGTCCAGATCCGCTATTCGGGCTTCGTCCTGTCGAACAACAAGGAACTGCAGGCGCTGACCGCAGAGGCGGTTGGTTCGGGCACCACGCTCGACCACATCCAGTCGCACCGCAGCTCGGACGATGGCGCGGAATTCTTCGGCGGTAACTTCAACCTGAAGTACTACATCGCCACCGCAGCCGACGACGACAGCCTCGACGTCGACACCGGCGCGCGCGTCAACATCCAGTACGCCCTTCTGCTGCAGAAGCCGGGTGAGGGCGATGCGCTGTTCGAAATCGACTCGAATGGCAACGAAGGCGACACGCCGCGCACCAACCTGAAGGTGGTGAACTTCACCGCCTACCAGCCGGATGTCAGCTCGAACAACGAAGGCAACGACAAGGCTTCGGCGCTGTTCCGCGGCAATGCCGACGTCACGCTGTACAACGGCCTGATCGTGACGCCGAACAACGAGTGCGTTCGCATGACGTCGAACACCAGCGCCGCCAACCGCGCCACGCTGACCGCGCGTTCGGTCGGTCTGGAATGCTCGGGCTCGGGCAGCGCCAAGTTCATCGGCGACGGCTCGGGCACGGCGTTCAGCGCGGCCGACGTTGCCGGGTTCTTCACCGGTAGCGCTTCGAACGACATCGACCTGACCGGTGCGCTGATGAACGTCTTCGTCAACTCGGCCACCGCCGATGCGGTTGCCACCACCGACCCGACCACGCTGGCGTCGAGCTTCTTCTCGGCAGCGCCGACCCCGTACCACATCGGTGCGGCATGGTCCGGCAACACCAGCTGGGCTGCGGGCTGGACCTGCAACAGCTCGTACGCGCCGCTCGGCGGCCTGACCGACTGTACCACGCTGCCCGTCTACTGATCGCGGCTGCCCTAACGTGTGCGGGGGCGGTCGTTCGACGGCTGCCCCCGTGCTCGCATCCACGATTGTGACATAGCGTTTTTGATTCGCAGGAGACATTCGATGTCCACCTTTTCGCGGCTGGCAGGCGCGCTGTTCCTGACCACGGCCCTGACCGTTCCGTCGCTCGCCCACGCCAAGGGCGCGGCTCCCCAATTGACGCCCGAGACGCCCACCAGCCCCGAGCAGGCCGAGGACCCGACGGTCCCCGGTGCGGATCCGGTCGAGGACACGCAGCCGCAGGAAGAAGACGTGGACGTCTCCGTACCCGGCAACGTGATCGTCGTCACCGGTCGCCGGGATCGCAACATCACCCGGCGTTCCGACCAGGTGGTCACCGTCCTCTCGACAGAGGAAATCGCACGCACGGGTGAAGGCAATATCGCGGGCGCGCTCAGCCGCGTGACCGGCCTCAGCGTGGTCGGCAACGGCTTCGTCTACGTGCGCGGTCTTGGCGATCGCTATTCGCTCGCGCTGCTCAACGGTTCGCCCCTGCCGAGCCCCGAACCGCTCAAGCGCGTCGTCCCGCTCGACCTGTTCCCGACCGGGGTGGTGGCATCCTCGCTGGTGCAGAAGAGCTATTCGGCGAACTATCCGGGCGAATTCGGCGGCGGCGTGATCAACCTGACCACCACCGCCACGCCGAACGACCCGTTCTTCAAGATCGGCTTCGGCATCTCGGGCGATACCGAGACGACCGGCCAGCTCGGCTACACCTACTACGGTTCGAAGACCGACTGGCTGGGCTACGACAATGGCAACCGCGATGCGCCTCCGGCGCTGCAGTCCTACCTCGACAGCGGCCTGCTGATAGGCACCGATCCGGTCGATTCGACCGCGATCGCCGCGCAGCTGGTTACCTCGCGGCAGGCGGTTGTCCAAAAGGCGAGCAAGACCTGGCCGAACTTCTCCGGCTCGTTCTCCGGCGGCAAGACCTTCGAGATGGGTGGCGACACCCAGCTCGGCGTCATCTTCGGCGGCGGCTATTCGAACAAGTGGCTGACCCGCGACATTACGCAGCAAAGCTCTTCCAGCGCGGATCTGACCTCGATCGAATCCGATTTCCGCCAGGTCAGCACCGACGAGCGGATTCTGGTGAACGGTCTGTTCGGCCTCGGCCTCGAATTCGGCACCAACAAGGTGCGCTGGACCAACGTCTACATCCACGACACGGTCAAGAAAGCCGCACTCGCGCTCGGCCAGCGGCCCGCGCAGAACGGTTCGACCGACTTCCTCCAGCAGCGTACCGGCTTCTACGAACGCCAGCTTTTCGACACGCAGCTGACCGGTGAGTTCACCCTCGCCGACGCGCTCAGCCTCGATCTGCGCGGCAGCTACGCCAACACCAAGCGCAAGGCGCCGGGCGAGCTGTATTTCGAATATGTCCGCACCAACTCGGCGGCCGACCCGTTCGGCGAGGTGTTCGTCAACCGGCTGACCGGCAACAGCGGATCGGCAAGCACCACCTATTCCGACCTCGACGAGAACCTGTGGGCGGGCGGTGCGGACCTCACCTACCGTGTGTCGCCCAGCCTCGCGTTTACGGCGGGCGGTGCCTATTCGGATACGCAGCGCTACAACTCGCGGCGCGACTTCCTCTTCCGGTCGAACGGCAGCACGGTGTGCGACGGGACAACCTGCGTCTCCGACCCGGTCTACCTGAGCGGGATCGGCACGCTGCGTCCCGACGCCCTGCTGTCGCCGGAAGTGGTCAACGCGCTGGGCATCCAGCTGGTCGAAAACGATCCGGGCTCGCCCGCGTTCGACGCCGAGCTGGAGATCAAGGCCGGTTACCTCAAGACCAACTTCGCGATCGGCGATTTCGTGCAGATCGACGCGGGCGTGCGGTACGAGGATGCGACCGAGACGACCACGCCGGTCCAGGTGTTCACCTCGTTCTCGTCGGCGACCCCGCCGACCCAGCTGAGCAACGATTACTGGCTGCCCGCGGCGACGGTCACCGTCGATCTCGGCAATTCGATGCAGCTGCGCGTGAACGGGTCGAAGACCATCGCCCGCCCGCAGTTCCGCGAGCTGATCAACCAGCCTTACTACGATCCGGACAACAACCGCCCGTATCGCGGCAACCCGCTGCTGCAGGACAGCCAGCTGTACAATGCCGAGGCGCGCTTCGAATGGTACTTCGACCGCGACCAGCGCATCTCGCTGGCCGGCTTCTTCAAGAAGATCGACAACCCGATCGAAGCGTTCGTCGCCGGGATCGACCTTCTGACGTCCTACGCCAATGCTCCCGAGGCGCAGCTTTACGGTGCGGAGTTCGACGTACAGAAGTATTTCGACCTTTCGGGCGTCGGCGAGGGCGGCTTCTGGGATGCGCGCCGTCTCGTCGCGATCGGTAACTACACCTTCACCCAGTCGAAGCTGAAGGTCGAAGCGGGCGACACGGTGCAGGTGTTCGGCGCCGCGTCGAACATCGCCAGCGACTACTTCCAGGATGGCGCACCGCTGACCGGTCAGTCCGATCATATCGTCAACCTGCAGCTGGGGCTGGAGGACGAGGATCGCCTGTCGCAGCAGACGATCCTGCTTTCCTACGCGAGCGATCGCGTCGTCAGCCGCGGCCTCAACGGCACGCCGCCGCAGCCCGACGTGATCGAATCGCCCGGCCTCCGGCTCGATTTGGTGTGGCGTGAAGGCTTCGACCTGTTCGGTGCCGAAATGGAAGCCAAGTTCGAGGCGCGCAACATCTTCGGCCGCGGGCACGAGGAATTCCAGCAGTCGGGCGACAACCGGATCGATATCAACACCTATGATCTGGGCCAAAGCTTCGCACTGTCGATCTCGGCCAAGATCTGAACCCTCAGAAGGGCGCTGCACTCGGGAGCGATCCCGAAGCGGCCCCAGCCAGACGGTCGCCCGAAAGGGCGGCCGTTTTGCTTTGTAACCGGGACAGAACGGCGGGGGCCGATGGCGCAAGTCTGATGAACCCTGCCGCTAACGGCGATCGTCATTTCTATATCGGCATTCGTACGTGCCGTTACCCGGCCTCTCCCGATACCGTCAGCGCGGCTAATCGAGAGGAATCCCATGCTGTTTAAGTCGTCGACGCCGATGCTGTGTGCCGCCGCGCTGTTGATCGGTGCAGGCCCCACGAGTGCGAAGGACCCGAGCCCGAAAAAGCTCATGGAGATGAGTGCAGGCTGCGCCTACGTGGTCGGGGTGGCCGAAGGCAGGAATGTGAAGCTGAACTACGGCTCCGCCGCGTGGCTCAACATCGTCGGAATCCTCGAACAGAAGACCGGCATCGATGGTGAGAAGGCGATCCAGACCGCCAAGGCGAAGTACAACAAGCGTGCGCGGGTGATGGGCGCGGACGAAGCCTACCGGTACATGCTGGATCGCGCGAAGGACTGCGACCGCGAAATGGCCGTGATCCAGTCCTGATGACCGCGCCTTCGAAGAACGTATTGCGAGGGCGTGCCGGTGCCACCGGTGCGGCTGCGCTGGGTGCGTCGCTGGCGCTGCTGCTGGCGGCACCGCCGGCCCGCGCGGATACGGAGGATGCAGAACTGATCTACGAATGCGCGCTGGCGCTCGACTTTGCGGCGGACAAGGGCGCTAGCCTGCCCGTCCCCGCAGGGCGGGCGATGGCCCATTTCGGCGAGGTAACGGGCAATGATCCCAAGCTGCGCAAGCAGGCCGAGCAGGCGATCGATGCGACGTGGCGTGATTATCGCGAGAAGAACGGGCGAAAGGCGCTCGACAGGTATGTCCTCTCGGTCGCGCAGGACTGTTCCGACCTTTACCGCGAACTCGAGGAACGCGAAGCGGCCGACGTGGAGGGTCAGCTCAATGCGCAGGGCACGCTCACCGCTGCTGCATTGCGTTCTTACGCGACGCGCACCGGCGACTATGGCGAAGTCGCCAATTACCTCGTCTACTACTACCCTTACGGCAAGGACCTCTTCCAGCCGAACGAGGATGGCGACCTGCTGGGCCAGCTGATCGTCGAGGCCGGTGCGGCAGGCCTGCGGCGGTGGAGCGACGAAGCGATCTACGCAATCGCGACCAAGCATTACTGGCAGTACAATCCGCCTGCGACACGGCTGGTATTCGCCGAATATCAGCGACGCATGCGGGTGAAGCGCCAGTCCGAAGCGGAGGCCCAGCGGTGGGCGCAGCGCGCTGCCGACGATCGCGCGCAAAAGGCGCGGCAGGCCAACGCGCCCTACGTCGGCTCGCTCGGCACCGGCAAACCCTACAGTCCCAAACAAGGCAGCGGCGTGGTGGTGTGCACCACCTACAAGGGAATGGGCGGCGGCACCGTGTGCAAGGAAGAATAGCGACGGGCGGGGGCTCCCGCCTGCCGCGCTCAAGCGGAGACATTGCAATGAAAGCGCGTACCATCACCCTGTCGCTTGCGTACGCCGCGCTTGCGGTGGGGATGGCTCTTGCCATTCCCGGGTTCGCCCGGGCCGAAACGAGCGGCCAGACCGACGCAGATTCGACGACGGCGTCCGACGCCGCGGCGCACAACGCGGGCTTCGAAAGAGGGCTGACGTTCGGCACGTCGCCTCAGACCGTGGGCGAAATGCTGCAATGTTCGGCAGTGTGGGATCGCTGGTCCTATGTCCTTGCAAGCGCGGCGGACCCGGCTTTTGCGGCCGGGCTGCGCGAGGAATTGTCGGCCGAGAACGCCTCGCGGCGCGAGGTCTACTGGCGACGCCAGGCCCGCCGCGAGATGCAGGAAGACGACGATGCGAGCTATTTCGAGAGCATGCGCGCAGATGCCGAAGAAAGCGCAGACGAGATTTACGCCGACTATGTCACCGGGGGAGAAAAGGGCCTCCAGCGGATGACGGAATGGCTCGCGCTGTGCTGAGGGGACGTTGCCTCCTGCCCATGCTGGCAATCGCGCTGTGCCTACCTGCCGCCGCGAGCGCTGGGGGCCAGAGTGCCGAGGCTGAAAAAACGCCGCGCACCGCGCAGGAAATCCGCCGCGATCGTGAAAACGCCGACAGCCTGATCCGCTTCGGCCAGCCCGCCACGGCAAGGGAGATTCTGCAGACGCTCTGCTACGATGATGGCGACGACGTCGCCTGCCAGAACCTCGGCGTCATGGCGATGACGGGGGAGGGCGGCGACGTCGACATGGCGGCGGGGCGGGCGGCGTTCGCGCGCGGATGCGATCTCCAGCTGCTCGAAGCGTGCCAGAACCTCGCCGATGCGCTGGTCAGTGGCGATGGCGGACCGGTCGAGGATGTGCGGGCGCTGTCGCTCTATCTCGAGCTGTGCCAGCGTCGCTACGGCGGGCGCAATTGCTACCGTGCCGCGCTGATGATCGAGGAAGGACGCGGCGTGACGGATCCCGATGCGGCGAGGGCGCAGGAGGGATACCGGAGCGCCTGCGACATGCGCTACCGACCGGCGTGCGATCGGGTGAAGGGGGAACCATGAAAATTCGGACGATCATGACCGCAGGCCTGTTGCTCTGCGGGTGCCTGGCATCATCCAGCCTCGCTCAGCCCGGGTCGATCGACGGCGACGAGCCGGAGATGTTCGAGGATACCTATACGTTCGTCTGCCCCGACGGCGGATACGAAAGCGGCTGCGAACGCGACGATGTGGAGCGGGCCGTGATGCTCGACGATGCACCGCAAGATGTGCTGGCCACAGACTGCCTCTATGGCACGCAGGCGGATTGCACCGTCATCGCCAGCGGGCAGATCGCTGCCTTTACGCTCGGCACCCATCTCTACTGGCAGATACTCGCGCTGCAGCCCAAAGACGGCCCGGCAACCGAGATGATGGTCCTGTTCGAACAGGATGGCGCACTGCCGGTGCTGCTCCTCTCGCACCAAACCGAAGGCTATTTCGATCCACCCGTGGCGGTGCGCGACGGTGATGGGAAGTTCCTGCTTCAGGCGCCTGCGCGTAACCGGGGGCTGGGCAATGCCGACATCATCCTGATGAACAGTCGAGAGGGCTGGAACTGGGTCACCGCCGACGAGTTGATCGGCGATATGGACCGGCTGTTGCCCGAAGGCTTCGCCATCGCCAGCCCGGTCGAATTCAATTTTCGGGAAGGATCGGCCTTCGCACTCGTCCGGCGCGATAGCGACGCGGGCTGCTGCACAACCGGCGGGGTGGCGTATATCGATTTCGAGATGTCGGACCCGCATTCGATGCAGGTTTCTTCGGTCGAATTCCAGGAGACGACACCGGGGAAGCGGCAGCGAAACTCGGTCGGCTACGAACAGCGCGTCGTTCCTGGTGGGAAAAAGAGCTCCCAATAGCCGATTCGATCAGGGGGCCGTGTCCGCGCCCCAAGGGCGTTAGCATAGCTAGTCACTGAAACTGTCAAATCGATTGGACAGCGTGGGCGTTTAGGCGTACCTTGAGCGCATGAACAACACCGTCGTCGGAAACCTCGATGTGGCGATCCTGTGCGTGATCGCCTTCGTCTCCTTCTTTCTCGGTCTGATCGTGTATCTGCGGCGAGAGGACAAGCGCGAAGGCTATCCGGTCGAGGTCGCCGGAATGTTCGGCAGATCGCAGAGCTCGCAAGGCTTTCCTGCGATGCCTAGGCCCAAGCTATTCTATCGCCCGCACAACGAAGGGGTGGCGCAGGCACCGCGCGCCGAAGCTCCCGAGGAGGTCCGCCCGGGCCAGCGCCTCCCGCCGATGTCCTGGCCGCTCGATCCCGGTCCCGACCCGCTCGAAGAGGGGATCGGCGCGGCCGCTTTCACCCGCAACCGCGCGGACAAGCCCGACCTCGACGTCAACGGCGAGCCAAAGCTGATCTCGCTCAACGACAATCCCGAGTATTATATTCCCGATGGCGACCCCGACCCGCGTGGCTGGGTGCTGGTGTCCGCCGACGAGAAGACGGTCGGAATCGTCCACGATCTCTGGTTCAACCGTGCCGAATTCTTCCTGCGCTATTACGAGGTTTCGATCGATGGGGCGGAGGGCCGTCGTCTCGTTCCTGCCTTCTTTGCCGAGGCTTTGACGCGCGACCGCGCGGTGCGGGCGACGACGCTGATTGCCGACGATCTGCGGCGCAGCCCGATCCGCGCCGACGATAGCTGCATCACGATGCGCGAAGAGGACCGCCTCAACGGCTTTTTTGCCGGTGGGCTGCGCTTCTCGGGCCGCGCCGGCCAGATCCACGATCCGGCATGATGAACGACGAACCGATCGACATCGCACTCGGCCTTCCCGGGCCGCTCCCCGAGGGTGAGCGCGTGCTGTGGCATGGCAAGCCCGAACGCGCCGCGCTGCTGCGCTACCTTTTCCGCTGGCCGCTTCTGGTGGCCTATTTCGCGCTGTTTGCGCTGTTTCCGATCCTTGCGACTGCGCAGTCGGGGGCGAGCTTCGCGCAAGTGCTGTTCAGCCCCGTCCTGCTGCTGCCCTTTGCGCTGCCGGTCGCCGGTCTGGTGATGGCGAGCGCGTGGGCTCTTGCGCGGACATCGGTCTACGTCATCACCGACAGACGCGTGATCCTGCAGGTCGGCGTCGCGTTCACCCGCACGGTCAACATACCGCTCGAACTGATCGCCGACGTATCCGCGCGCGAGCGCCCGCACGGCACGGATATCGCGCTGACGCTGCGCTCTGCGGACAAGATCGCCTGGCTGGCGCTGTGGCCGCACGTGCGCGGAGCCCAGTTCTCCCACCCGGTGCCGATGTTGCGCGGCCTGCCGGTCGACAGCCCGGCCGGGGCGATCCTGGTCGACGCCATCATGCGTGCCGCGCTGGGCGTGCGGCATGTCCCCGCGCGCGTCGAAAAGGCTCCGGCCGGGATCGATGTCGCGCTCGAGCGGGCACCCCAGCATGTCTGAGATCCGCGTACCCAAAGGTGCGCTGATCGGCGCGGCGATCATGATCGGCTTCACGATGACCGCGATCACCACCGCCCGCCATTACGACGTCGGTCGCCTGACCGTGCAGACCGCCCAGTCGCAGGACCGCAAGCTGCTCGTGTTCAAACCGCTCCCCGGAGGCGAGATGATGGTGATGAACGAGGAGCGCGAGCCGCTCGGCCATCTCGTCATCGAAGGCGATACGTTCATGATGACCGCGGTGCGCGCGCTGGCGATGCAGCGCGACGATCGCGACGAAGCGGGCGAATTCCACCTGCTGCTCCAGCGCGACGGCGATGGTCATCTGGAGCTGGCCGATGAGGCCACGGGCAGAACGGTGAAGCTGGAGGGCTTCGGGCAGGCGAGCGCGAGAGCCTTCGCCCGCTATCTCGATTCTGCCGACCCGCAGAACACCGACAGCTAAGCTTTCATCACGACCGGACTGTCCGCCCCGCCTCACGGCGCCGGCCGCTGAGCCGCCGCGCAGAACCTCCGCTATTCGCCTGCCTGCACCACGTCTCTTTCGTCGACACCCGGTTCGGTAATCGCTGCCTGATGCGCCTTGCGCGTTTCGAAGGCGGTGGCGCGCCGGATCGGGCGGTCCCCCTTGGGGCCCATCAGGCCTTCGTAGCCGGCGGCCATCGGTGCGCCGCCCAGTGGGCGCGACATGCCGTTGTGGCATGTGGCGCAGTCGACCTTGGCGACATCGCCCAGCGGTCCCAGACGATGGGGCGGGAACAGGCCCTGCAACCCGGTCAGGTAGTCGTTGTTGATGCCGCGCACCATGCGGATGCCGTACCAGGCATTGATCCGCTTCGGCGTGCTTTGCGACCAGTCGGCAAAGGCGCGGGTGTTGTGGCAGAAGTTGCAGTTTACGCCCATGCCTTCCGACATCTGCATCATCAGGATGTAGATGTTCTCCAGATCGGCGAGGTCGGTGGTCTCACCCGATACCGTGCGTGCCTGCGCGCCGGAAATCGGCTTGTCGTCGAGCAGATAGTTTTCGAAAGGCGCACGCGGGAAGAAATCGCGCATGTTCTTCGCCGTCCGGTTCCACGGCGGCGGTTTGCCGACGATCCCGCCCATCGGGGGCTTGGGTTCTGCCCCTTCGTACCAGGTCTTTTGCGGCACGTTGTTCCCGCGGTGGCAGGTGTAACAGGTGACGCCGGTCTGGCCGACATGGCGCGCATTGGCGTTGATATCGCGAACCATCTCCAGCATCCGCCGGGCGACTTTCTTGGTGTACGGATCGTCGGAGGCGAAATTGCCGCCATCGCCGTGGCAATAGCCGCAGCCCTGATCGGGGGCCACCCATTCGGTCATCGACTGCATCAGGTAGTCGAACTGCCCCGAGTCGAGATCGCCCAGAACCTTCACATTCTCGTACACCTCGCTCGCTGACATGCCGGTGTCGGGAAACGGCGTCGTCGCGGCGGGCACGATGTTGATCGGGTCGTTGCGCGTGCGCGCGGAGGTGAAGGTGTTCATCGCGATCCCGCGCCAGCCCCAGTCACGCGATTCGATCGGGTCCCACGGGTGATCCCAGGTGGGGACGAGGAGGAAGAACAGCAGCGTCCCGGCAGCCGCAGCCAGCAGGAAAATGCCCAGCAGGCTCGAACGTGGCCTTTGCGATATCGGCTTCATTGCGTCGCCTCCGGCGCAGCGGGAACCATGGCGGTCGACCGGCCGGGAGCCTCGGTGATCGCGCGGACCTGCTCGGCAATGTCCGGCGGCAGCGTCATGTCGGGGTAGGTCGCGGGGTATTCGGGGGCGAGGCCCCATTTGACGCCCCACAGGTACCAGTTGTCGACCACTGTGCCCGTCAGCAGGATGCCGATCGCGCCCGAGAATGTGGTGAGGATCGCGAACCAGTACGCCCAGCGGTGAACCGATTCGAAGGTGGCGTTGAAGCCCATCGTCCAGCGCCAGAACAGCGCACCGCGCTCCGCCGCCGTGCCGCGATCGACGATCTCTTCGGTCTCACGCTCCCCACCGAAGCGGGAGACTGCCAGAATCGTCCCGCCGTGCATCGCGAAGAGCAGCACCGATCCATACAGGAACGCGATCGAGAAGCAGTGGAACGGGTTGTAGTAGAAATTGCCGTAGAGGACGGAGAGCGAGGCGGTCCAATTGAGGTGCGGGATGATACCGAAGGGCGGGGCCTCGTGCCACGATCCCATCAGCATGGGGCGGATGAAGCCTATGCTGAGATAGAGGAAGATCGCGCTGGCAAAGGCCCAGGCGACATGCGTGCTCATCCCCAGCGCCTTGGCGCGCAGGTACATGCGGCACCACCACAGCAGGATCGACGCGGTGAGGAAAAAGCCTGCCCAGATCCACCAGCCGCCCTCTGCCAGCGGGACGAAGGGGGTAAAGCCCCACTTCGCCTCCGGCGGATCGAGCCGGTGCCATGCCATCCCTTCGATGAAGGCGACCGGGTTCCAGTGGACCGACGCCCAGAAGTTGAGGCCGATGATCTCGATCGCGATGAAGCCGCAGATCAGCGACGCAATGCCGCAGAAGCCAAGATAGGTCGGCCCGATCTGCGGGTCGCCGATCTTGCCGATCCAGCGATTGAGGAAGGGCTTGATCAGGCGAGGCGATTCATGCCCCCTCAGTGGCAGCCCTTCATCGTAGGGCCCGTGGATCTGGATCTGCGAATAGAGGCTGTGGAAGGATGCCATCAGCTCAGCCCTCCCAGGCCCATGTCGTTCCAGAACGGCAACTGCAGGTACCAGTCGTAGAAATAGGGCCATCCGCCGACCCAGAAGGGCCCGCTGATGAGGATGCAGATCGCGCTCCAGAACCCGGCGTTGATCGCCGCGAACCAGCCGAGCCGATGGATGCCGAGCGGGCCGATCGAATAGGCGATGGTGTCGCGGAAATACTGGTTTTCGTGCTGCCCGTGCTTGACCGGCTCGCCCTTGGGCGGGTTGACGGCAGACAGGATGACGCCCCCGTGCATCGCCAGCATCAGCGTGGTGCCGAAAAAGCACGTCACCGCCAGCATATGCGCCGGGTTATAGTGGAAGTGCAGGCCCTGATACCCGACGTTGGAGACCCAATCGAGGTGGGCGAAGATGCCGTAGGGAAAGCCATGACCCCACGCGCCGAGCATGATCGGGCGGAAGACTTCGAGGCTGAGATAGGCGAAGATCGCGAAGGAGAAGGCGATGGGTATGTGGAATCCCATGCCCAGCTTGCGCGAGATTTCCACCTGCCTCAGCGCCCACGAGATGAAGGCACCCGCGGCGCAGACCGTGATGATCTGCCACAACCCGCCTTCGCGCAGGGGCGCGAGGCCGAGGCCGTATTCGATCGCGGGCGGGGCGATGTCGATCTGCCAGATGTTCCACGTCGGCCCGATCGCTGCGCCGTAGACGATCAGCGCGGTGCCCAGCGTGGCGAAGATTGCGGTGGTGACGCCGAAGAACCCGACGAAGAACGGTCCGATCCAGAAATCGAACATCTCTCCGCCAATCAACGTGCCCCCGGCAACGCGGTACTTCCGCTCGAAACTGAGCATCGACATGATGCGCTCCCGAGAAAACTGTCAAAAACGATAGACATCAGTAAGTGTCTATACAGCTTACCATTGCAAGAAAATCGCCTGACCACAAGCCCTCGCAAGCGGCCGATCGTCCAAACCCATCGTGCGTAACGGGTGGAGGCTTCGAGGTCGCAATGATCGACGCAACCCGCTAGGTGCCGACCCGATCAACAATCGGATGCAGGCACATGGCACGCAAATATTCGAGGGCGGCAGTCCGCGAGGAAGCGGATCGCGAGGATGACGAGCAAGCAGCAGCTCCTGCCGAATGCTGGCTCTGCGGCCGTTCCCTGGGCAAGAATACGGTCATGCACCATCCGGTGCCGAAAAGCCGCGGCGGGCGCGACGTCGTACCGATGCATCCCATCTGCCAGCAGACGCTGATGGCCAATTTCACCAATTCGGAATTGCAGCGCTACGCGCTCGACGTGGAGGCGATTCTCGCCAACCCGGATATGCGCAAGTTCGTGGACTGGGTCGCGAAGAAGGATCCCGATTTCCACGCGAGCCCGGCGAAGAAGAAGCGCTGAATTCACGCCCCCAATCGGGCAACAGGTTATGGAAAGAAGACGATGACATTGGCGATCGAGGAGAGCGCCCGACCGATCTGCGTCGCAGCGCTATACTGTTTCGCCCCGCTTGCGGACTGCGAGCGACTGCGCGGGCCGCTGAAGCAATTGTGCGACGATCAGGGCATCAAGGGCACATTGCTGCTGGCGAGCGAGGGCGTCAACGGGACCATCGCGGGGTCGAGGGTGGGCATAGACCGCGTGCTCGACCATATTCGCGCATGGCCCGGTTGCGCCGAACCCGAGCTCAAATTCTCGAGCGCCGCCACAATGCCGTTTCACCGGATGAAGGTGCGCGTGAAATCCGAAATCGTTACGCTGGGGCAGCCCAACATCGATCCGGTCGCCAATGCGGGCACCTATGTCGACCCGCTCGACTGGAACGCTCTGATCGACGATCCCGATACCATCGTGATCGACACGCGGAACGATTACGAGGTTTCGATCGGATCCTTCGCAGGTGCGATCAATCCGATGACCGAAACCTTCCGCGATTTTCCCGAATGGTTCGCACGCGAGCGCGAACGCCTGCTGGGTTCCGAAAAGCCCCCAAGGGTCGCAATGTTCTGCACCGGCGGTATTCGCTGCGAAAAAGCGTCCGCATTCCTGAAGAACGAAGGGCTCGAAGACGTCTTCCACCTCAAGGGCGGTATCCTTGCCTATCTCGAGAAGGTCCCTGCAGAGGCGAGCCGGTGGCAGGGCGAATGCTTCGTGTTCGATCAGCGCGTGTCGGTCGGCCACGCCCTATCTGCGGGCACGCATGAACTGTGCTTCGCGTGCCGTCGCCCCGTCAGCCCGGAAGACAAGCAGTCGCCGCGCTACGAGGCAGGCGTAAGCTGTGCGGCCTGCTACCACGAGCGGGACGATGCGCAGCGCGCTTCCTATCGCGAGCGCCATCGGCAGGAAATGCGCGCTGCGAGGGAAGGGCGCGCGCATGTAGGTGCAGTGCTTGCGGCGAACGGGGATGACGATGCCGGGTGATCGGATTCTCTACAGTTTCCGCCGCTGCCCTTATGCGATGCGCGCGAGGCTTGCTTTGGCGATCAGCGAAGCGCGTTACGAGCTGCGCGAGGTCAAGCTTGCGCGGAAGCCGGCCGAGCTGCTCGAGGCTTCGCCCAAGGGGACGGTCCCGGTACTCGTCCTGGCCGACGGCACCGTCATCGAAGAAAGCATCGAGATCATGCGCTGGGCGCTCGCGAGGAACGATCCCGAGGGCTGGCTGGATCGGGACGACGCCGATTTGATCGAGCGCAACGATGGTTCGTTCAAGCACGATCTCGACCGGTACAAGTACCCGGATCGCCATCAATCCGACGCGATGTTGCACCGGCAGCGTGGTCTGGAGTTCTTGCGCCTGCTGGATGAGCGGCTGACCGAACACCCGCAATTGTGCGGTTCGCAACGCGGTATCGCCGATGCGGCGATCATGCCGTTCGTGCGTCAGTTCGCTGCGGCGGACCGGGACTGGTTCGCGGCGCAGCCGATCCCGCACGTGCAGAATTGGCTGGAGCACCATCTCAACTCGCCGCTGTTTTCAGCGATCATGGCCCGGTTCGATCCGTGGGCGCCGGGCGATCGAACGGTGACGATACAGGGCTGTGCAGAGCCCTCCTGATTTCGGAAGACGCCACGGGCTGGTCGGACCGCATTCTCCTGACGCGGTGCGTCTTGTGGCTGGCACTGTAACCGGGGGAGGATGACAGCCAAATCATTGAAAAGATGGTGGGCGCGGCAAGGATTGAACTTGCGACCCCACCCGTGTGAAGGGTGTGCTCTACCACTGAGCTACGCGCCCGGCGCGCTGTCGAAGCGCCGAGCGGGGCCTTTGCCAATCCTCGCGCGTCAGCGCAAGGGCTTTAATCGGCGAACAGCCGGGTCATTATCGCCAGCCAGTCTGCGTTGCCCGATGTGGCGGGCAGGGGGCGCACCGCCGCCGCCGGTTCGGGGCAGCCGAGGCAATAGGCGCGCATTCCGGGGGCCTGAACCAGCCGCTGGAGATCGCGCGCCATGCGGGCGGGCGTTTCCGCCTCGCGCCGCGCGGTGAGCGCGAACATGTCGCCGCCCTTCGCCTTCGCATCGGCATCGTCGCCGCCGATCAGCAGCTGGCGCAGCAGGGTCTGAACCTCGGTCTCTCCCGTGCCCAGGTACTGCGCGTGCCAGTCGCCATCTTCGAGCCCGGCCTTGCCAGCGACCCACGCAAGCGCATCGTCCAGGTCGCCGAACTGGTCGACCAGACCGTTCTGGCGCGCGGTGCCGCCATCCCACACGCGGCCCTGACCGATCGCATCGACCTGAGCGGTGGTCTTGCCGCGCGACTTGGCGACGATCCGCAGGAAGCGATCATAGCCGTTCTCGATCGAGGCTTGCAGGATTTGCTCGGTTTCGGGGTTGAGCCCGCCGATCAGGTCGGGCTGGCCGGTCAGCGGGGTGGTGCTGACGCCGTCTGCGCTCACGCCGACCTTCTCGGTCAGCCGTTCGAACGTGGGCAGGACGGCGAAGATGCCGATCGAGCCGGTGATCGTCTCGGGCTCGGCGAAGATGCGGTCGGCCGGGGTCGAAACCCAGTAGCCGCCGCTCGCCGCGACATTGGCCATGCTGACCGCGATGGGGATGTCCATCGCCTTGTGCCGCAGGATCGCTTCGCGGATCGCTTCGGATGCGAGCACGGAGCCGCCCGGCGAATCGACGCGGACGACCAGGCCCTTGAGATTGTCGTCGAGCGCGTCGTCCAGAAGGTCAGCGATCCTGTCGCCGCCGGCGGTGCCGGGGCCGGCATCGCCGTCCACGATCTCTCCGGCGATGGTCACCACGCCGATGGCATCGCCGTGGTGATCGTAGGGGTTGTCCGCCAGCCAGGTGGCCATATCGGTCTGCGCGAAGGAGCCGGGCGTCTTGTCGGCGCGGTCCTCGCCCGCGATTTCGGCCACGCGGTCGCCAAAGGCGGTCCAACTGCCCAGCCGGTCGACCAGTCCAGCGTCCTTCGCCGCCTTGGCCAGGTCACCATTGGCCGATGCGACCCATTGCGCAGGAGTCTTCGCCACCCGGTCGAGATCGACCTTGGGCCGGGCCTTCTTCACCTGCGCCTGCCATTCGCTCCACAATTCGCCATAGAGCGCTTCGGCGTTCTCGCGCGCGGGGGCGGACATCGAGTTGCCGATATAGGGTTCGACCGCCGACTTGTAGGTGCCGACCTTGAAGACGTGCGCATCGACGCCGAGCTTGTCGAGCAGGTCGCCGTAATAAAGCCGCTTGCCGCCCGGGCCGGTGACCAGTGTGCCGCCGAGCGGATCGAGCCAGACTTCGCTCGCGTGCGCAGCCAGGCGCACGCCATCGTCGGCATAGGCGTTGCCGTAGGTGAGGACGGGCTTCTTTGCGGCGCGCACCTTGTCCATCGCCTCGCCGACTTCGCGCAGGTGGACTGCACCTGCCCCCAGGAAACCGCGCATATCGAGCACGACGGCCTTGATCCGATCGTCGTCGGCAGCGGTTTCGAGCGCGTGGACCACATCCTGCACGTCATGCTCGCCAGTGGGCGCGCGACCGGAGAACAGCGCCTGGAAGGGATCGATAGGGGTCTTTTCCTCGACAATGAAGCCTTCGAGGTCGAGGACCAGCGCACCGTCTTTCACCGCAGCCGGGTTGGGGCGGGCGGTCAGGATCGCAAACAGCAGGCCGAAAAACAGCAGCAGGAATACCAGCGAGAGGCCATCCTTGATGGCGACCAGCAGTTTCCAGACCTTTTTCGCGAATTCCATTGGGCGATCCCTTGTCGGTGGCCCGTGCCGGATGGGCCGAAGTCGTATTCTCCCACACCTAACGGGGGATAGCGGTGCCCGCCAGCCGAATGTGCTTGAGCGGCATATGTGGCTCGACTAGGGACATGGCCTTGCAATGACAGTCGATGGTCCATCTTCAGGCTCCGGCCGCTTTCCGGCGGGCGGACACGCCTTTCCGCACCCCAGCCTGACCGGCATCGCGCAGCTTGAGCGGCACGAGATTCTCTACCTGCTCGCCGAGGCTGAGCAGTGGGTGGAATTCAACCGCCAGCCGGACAAGCATTGCGACCTGCTGGCGGGGATGACGATCATCAACGCCTTCTTCGAAAACAGCACGCGCACGCTGTTGAGCTTCGAGATTGCGGGCAAGCGGCTGGGTGCGGACGTGGTCAACATGCACGCCGCGCAGTCGAGCGTGAAGAAGGGTGAGACGCTGCTCGACACCGCGATTACGCTCAATGCGATGCGCGCCGATGCGATCGTGATCCGCCACGCGTCGAGCGGCGCGGTCGACCTGATCGACGGCAAGGTCGATTGCCCGGTGCTAAATGCGGGCGACGGCAGCCATGAACATCCCACGCAGGCGCTGCTCGATGCGCTGGCGCTGCGCCAGGCGCTCGACGAGCGGGGCGAGGGTGCGGAGGACTTTACCGGGCTGGTGGTCACGATCTGCGGCGACATTGCGCATAGCCGGGTCGCACGCTCCAACATCCTGTGCCTGCAGGCGCTGGGCGCGAGCGTGCGGGTCTGCGCGCCGCCCGCGCTGCTGCCGGCGGGGATCGAGATGATGGGCGCGAAGCCCTACGTCGATTTCGACGCCGCGCTGGAGGGGGCGGACGTCGTGATGATGCTGCGCCTTCAGGCGGAGCGGATGAGCGGGCAGTTCATCCCTTCGACCCGCGAATACCACCACCTCTACGGGTTGACGCAGGAGCGGCTGCGCCGCGCCGCGCCCGATGCGCTGGTGATGCATCCCGGTCCGATGAACCGGGGCGTGGAAATCGACAGCGACGTCGCCGACATGCTCGACCGATCGATCATCACCCGACAGGTGGAAATGGGCGTCGCGGTGCGGATGGCGTGCCTCGACGTGCTGACGCGCCGGGCGCGCCAGCTGCCGGGTTGGGAACGGCCGCTGGGACAGGGGCAGTGGAAGTGAAGCAGACATCCCCGATCTCGATAACCAATGGCCGGATCGTGACGCCCGCCGGGCTCGTCGAGGGCACCGTGCGGATCGTCGACGGAATGATCGCCGGTGTCGGCGCAGACCGGCCACAGGACGGCGATGAAACGGTCGACGCGAAGGGTAAGCTGGTCGTCCCCGGCATCGTCGATCTCGGCGTGTTCGCGGTCGATAAGCCTGCGTTTCATTTCGGCGGGATCAGCCGCGCCGCGCTGATGCCCGACCAGTCGCCCCCGCTCGATCTGCCAAGCCGGGTCAATTACATCGCCAAGAGCGGCAAGCCCGACTTCTGGGTCCACCCGCTGGCCGCCGCCACGCGCGGGCTGGCGGGGGAGGAGTTGGGCGAAGTCGCGCTGATGCGCGAGGCGGGCGCACGCGGGATCGCGACCGGCAGGCGCTGGATCGCGGACAGCGGCGTGATGTTGCGCGTGCTGAGCTATGCCGCGATGCTCGACATGGTGGTCGTCGCGCACGCCGAGGATGGCGGGCTGGCGGTTGATGCGGTCGCTAGCGCGGGTGAGATGGCGACGCGATTGGGCCTGCCGAGCGCCCCTCCGCAGGCAGAAGCGCTGGCAGTGGCGCGCGATATTGCGCTGGCCGAAATGGCGGGCGCGCGCATCCATTTCCGCCAGGTGACGACCGCAGCCGCGCTCGATCTGGTGCGCAGCGCCAAGGCGCGCGGCGTGGCGGTAAGCGCAGGTATAACACCCGCGCATTTCATGCTCTCGGACCTCGCGATCGGGGACTTCCGCACCTTCGGCAAGCTTTCGCCGCCCCTGCGCAGCGAAGAGGATCGCCACGCGGTGGTCGCAGCGATTGCGGACGGCACGATCGATGTGATTTCGAGCGGCCACGATCCGCGCGGGCCGGAGGACAAGCGCCTGCCGTTTGCCGATGCCGAGCCGGGTATGGCGGGAGCGGAGACGCTGCTCTCCACCACGCTCACGCTGGTGCGCGACGGAGTGATCGACCTGCCGCGTGCGTTCGACCTGCTCGCGGGCGCGCCTGCGCGGCTGCTCGGTGTGGAAGCCGGCGCGATCCGCGAAGGCTACGAAGGCGATATCGCGCTGGTCGATCCGGAGAAGCCGTGGGTCGTCGATCGCCGCAAGATGGCGGCCACCGCCGACAACACGCCGTTCGATGGCCAGCCGATGCAGGGCCGGGTGCTGGGCCTGTGGAAGGGCGGCGTCAGGGTCGACTAGCGCCTCGAACGACGCGCGCTTACCTGCTTGCGACGCGGCTTCCGGAGTTCAGCGTACCGGGCAGCGGCTTGCCTTCTTCCCACGCAATGCAGCCGTAACCCTTGGCTTTGACCGCCGCGCAGACCGAGCGTGCGCTCGCCGCGGCAAGGTTTCCTGCCGAAAGGCGGTAGTAGATTTTCCCGTTCACCTTGGCGCGGGTAATCACCTGCTCGCGGTCGGAAATCTGCGGATAACGCTTGGAGAAGATCGCCCAACCACGCTTGGCGTCCGCCTCGCTCGCATAGCTGCCGAGCTGGACGAGGTGCGATCCGCCGGCGAGTTCGCTCGATGCGGCGCGGGTTTCGCGGCCCGGCTGCGTCGCAGGCTTCGGCGTCGACACGGCGACCGCAGCCTTGGTGACCGGCGCGCGCTTAGCGGGCGCAGGCTGAACCATCGGGGCACCCGCTGGCTGCGTGCGAGGGGTCTGGCCGGTGCCGGCAAAGGCGCTGTCGAAGTTGCCCGGCGAAGAAGCGGCAATGCTGCGCGCGCCGACCGGCTGGTCGAGCGGCTTGAGTTCGCGGCTGGCGCTGCTCGCGGCGAGCAGGTCGACCGGCGGCAATTCGCCCGAAGTCGTCGCGACGGCAGGTGCCTTTGTGGCCGCTTCCGCCATCAACGCCTCGGTGCTGTTCGCACCCAGCGCAAGCTGTGCGGGCATCCCTGCGTCGGCCTGCGGCTGCACGCCGATCAGCGCGGCAACGCGCGCCGTGTAATCTTCGGGCCGTGCAACGCTGGCCCATTGCGAGATGCGTTCGTCGAGTTCGGCCGGGGGCACGTCTTCTGCGGCAAGGATGCGCGCGGTCGCCCACTGGCCGCCCAGCGCGTGCGTGTAGGCGAGGTTCTGCCGCACGGTGGCGGTGTTGTCGCCAGCCCGCAGCGCGTTGGTCAGGATCTGCGCTCCCATCGCCGGGTTACCGGCAAGCGCGTAGGCGAGACCGGCGTCGGCCGGGGACATGGCATCGCGCCACTGGTCGAGCGTTTCGATCGCCGCGCGGTTGTCACCCACGCCGATCGAAGCGAGCACGAAGCCGAGCGCGGTGCGCGGGCTCACATCGCCCAGCGCCAGCGCGTCGTCGAACGCCTGTCGCGCCGAAGCGAACCGGCCCGCGGCGAGGTAGGAATTGCCCAGCTCGGCCTTGGCGGCCGGGTCTTGCGGGGCGGCAAGGGCAGCCTGTTCGGCCAGTGCCACCGCCTTTTCCGTCTTGCCCGAAGTGCGCGCTTCGGTCGCATCGGATACGGACGCGGTACGCGATCCCCCCGCGATACTGGCGCAGCCGGTAAGAGGCAGCGCAGCCAGTGCGGTGGCCATCAGCATGGACCGGTAGAGGTTCTGGCGGATCATCGAGTCATCCTTCCTTGTGGGGTCGCGATTTTGCGCGCGCGACAAGCGCGTCGAGTTCGGGTGTCTGAGCGAACATGGCGTCGACCGCGTCGGTCACGAGCGCTTGCGCGCTGCGTCCGGCAAGGGTGGATGCCATGCGAAGTTTGAGGTGGCGTTCCGCGTCGAGCCGCAGGGTGAAGGCGGTGCGCTTGCCCGCGGTCTGGCTGTTGCCGCCGCCCCCGGAGGGGGTGGAAGCGGCCAGTCTGGGGCGGGGGAGGCGCGGGGCCTTCGTGTGGATCGGCGTTACCTTGGTCGCCGAAACATCCTCTGCCGAGGAGCTCGCTGCGTGGCGATCGAGCTTTGCGAATTGCGTCTCGTCGCCCGAAGTCTCTTCGGCATCGTCGCTGGGCGCGGCCTCGACGGTCTCTTCGTGTTCGTCACCCAGATCGTTCCAGCCGAGATCCTCCAGCGCGCTCTCGGGCAGGCTTCCGGGGAAACCGGGGGCCTGCGCGACCGATCCGGCGATGGCGATCGACTGGCGCCGCATGGCGGGCTTTGCGCCGCCCTTGCGGGCGAGCAGCGTCGGGGAGAGGGAGGCGAAGTTCATATCGCTCATGGCCCGGGTCGCCTTACTGCGCGATCCGGCGGCCGAAGCCACCCTGGCGCGGGGCATACTGCACGTGGGGCGGTGCACCCGGAGCGGAGAAAACGGTGCGGCGGAAGTTCTTTTCCAGCCGGTCGGCGACGTAGTTCCACAGCGCGACGACTTCTGCCGAGGAGCGGCAGTTCTCGTCGATTTCCATCACCGTGCGCCCGTCGATCATCGAGGCGGCGAAATCGGTGCGGTGATGCAGCGTAACCGGCGCGACCGTGCCATGCTGGCTTAGCGCGACAGCGGCTTCGGAGGTGATCCGCGCCTTGGGCGTCGCGCCATTGACCACGAAGACCAGCGGCTTGCCCGCGCGTTCGCACAGGTCGACCGTCGCGCCCACCGCGCGCAGATCGTGCGGGCTGGGCCGGGTCGGCACGACGATCAGCTCGGCGACCGAGATAACGGACTGGATGGCCATAGTGATGGCGGGCGGAGTGTCGATCACGGCGAGCTTGAAGCCCTGGCCGCGCAGCGTGTGAAGATCGTGGGCGAGGCGCGCCACGGTGGTCTGTGCGAATGCCGGATAATCGGCCTCGCGCTCGTTCCACCAGTCGGCCAGCGAACCTTGCGGGTCGATGTCGATCAGCACGACCGGGCCTGCGCCTGCGCGCTGGGCCTGAACCGATAGGTGGCCCGATAGCGTGGTCTTGCCCGATCCACCTTTCTGTGATGCCAATGCCAATACCCGCACCGGGTGTGTCCCCCAAGATAAGCGTCACCGTCGATACATGCGTGGCCGTAGATGGCCCGATGCAAGGCAATCCTTTGCAGGATACCCTTTATTTTGAGTTAAACGGTCGTCTGATCGCGCCATCGGGCGCAGGTCGCGGTCTGTCCAAACGCGTCGCGAAACGGGGCGTGGGCTGCGCAACCCGTGGCGCCACGGGCACCGCGATGGTAATTGCGCGTTAACCAAACAGCATTAGCGCGAACCTGTATGCTTGCGCTCGGCCAAGGATGGGAACCACTATGACCACGCGAAATGCGCGCACGAACAGTCTGAAAGCGATCTTTGCGGCGGGCCTGCTGGCCATGCCGGGAATGGCGCTGGCCGATGTCAACGCCGGTGTCGCCGCGTGGCAGCAGGGCGATTACGCCGCTGCCGTGGCCGAATGGCGCGAACCGGCCGCCCAGGGCGATGCCGATGCGCAGTTCAACATGGGGCAGGCGTACCGGCTGGGGCGCGGGGTCGAACAGAATACCCGCCAGGCCGAAGTCTATTACGCCAAGGCGGCGGCGCAGGGTCATCTGAAGGCCGCGGACAATCTGGGCCTGCTGCTGTTCCAGGGCGGGCGGCAACAGGAAGCGATGCCTTACGTACTCGATGCAGCGAGCCGCGGCGATCCGCGCGCGCAATATCTTCTCGGCATCGCGCATTTCAACGGCGACCTCGTAGAGCGTGACTGGGTGCGCGCCTACGCGCTGCTGACACTCGCCAATTCGGCAGGCTTGCCACAGGCGGCCAGCGCGGTGCGCCAGATGGACGAATATATTCCGATGGAGCAGCGTCAGCAGGCGCAGGTCCTCGCACCGCAACTGAAGCGCGAGGCCGATGCGCGCCGCACATCGCGCCTTGCCGCCGCCGATCTCGACACGAGCGCTTCGATGCGGACCGATCAGGCGGACGATGCGGGCACATCCGCTGCGCCGACCGGGGCGTTGGCGACGAACCGCGCATCGCGCATTCCGCGGGCGGTCGCAGAAGCACGGGTCGCACCCTCGGTCGCTGCGGCGCAATCTGCAATCGCCGAGGCGAGCCGGGTGACCGGCACCGAGAGCCCCGCCGATGCGGGGGCAACCTTCGCCCGTCGTTCTACATCCACGCCCGAGCCGGGCTGGGTCGAAGCGCAGCCGACCACGCCGCTGGTCGTGCGAGTGCAACGCAAGCCCGAAACCCAGCCGGAAGCACGCCCGGCTTCGCGCCCTGAAACGCGTCCTGCCGCAGTGACTGCAACCACCTCGAGCGAGCCTCGCGCGGGGACGGGCGCCTGGAAAGTGCAACTCGGTGCCTTCGCGGTCGACGGCAATGCCGAGAAGCTGTGGGCGCGCCTCTCCGGCAGGTCCGAGCTGGCGGGGGCTTCGCGTATTATCAAACCGTCGGGGCGGGTGAACGTGCTGCTTGCAGGCGGCTACGCAAGCCAGGCGGATGCCCAGAACGCCTGCAACGCGCTCAAGCGCAGCGGGCAGGATTGCCTCGTCACCCGCTAGGCGCTTCTGACGCCATGGTTCTGCATTTCATCGACGCCGGTTGACCGCCGGTCGAAGTCGTTTCCCCTGCCTGTTCGGCGATGATACGCTCGGCGTGCAGGGGGACAATGCAGATGACCGAATCGAATATTGCCGCGACGCCCGACCAAGCGGTTCGCGACATTCCGATTGAAGAGAGCGCGGGCCCGGTCCAGCCGAGCGGCAGCGATCGCGTGGTCAGCCTCGATTTCATTCGCGGAATCGCGGTGCTCGGCATTCTGTTCGCCAATATCACGGCCTTCGGGCAGCCCTATGTCGCGTATCTGTGGCCTCCGGCGATTTCGGGCGGAATGACTGCGGGCGATCAGGCGATCTGGCTGTTCCAGTTCGTGCTGGTCGACGGGAAGTTCCGCGGGCTGTTCACCATCCTGTTCGGTGCGGGCATCTACCTCTTCATGGAACGCGCCTGGGCCCGCGGAAAAGGCAAGGGGCTGCAGGCGCGCCGCCTTTTCTTCCTGCTGTGTTTCGGCCTGATCCATTATTTCCTGATCTGGCGCGGCGATATTCTGACGCTGTACGCGGTATGGGGGCTCGTCGCCCTGCTGATGATCGGCTGGAAGGCCAAGACGCAGCTGGTCGTCGGGCTGATCGCGACCACGCTGGGCAGCCTGCTCATGGCCGCGCTGATGGCATTCCAGTTCGCCGCCGCCGAGATACCGCAAGTCCGCGACAACATGCCGCCCGAGGCGCGCGAGCAGATCGAGAACGTGGAGCCCAACACCCTCGCTAGCGCGGAGGAGGAAATCGCGCTCTATCAGGATGGCTCCTATGGCGAGATCGTGGAGAGCGCGGTCAAGAACGACTGGGGGCAGTTGCTCAGCGAGCTTCTGCTGGTCGGCCCGGTCGAAACGATCGGGCTGATCCTGATCGGCATGGGTCTGTATCGCATGGGGCTGTTCACGGGCGGCATATCGAGGCGCAAGCTGCTCATATGGGGCTGGATCGGCCTGATTGTGGGGCTGGTGACATCGTTCCTCGCCGGGCAGATGGCCTATTCGGCGGGCTTCCCCTTCATGACCACATTGTTCGTCTTCAACGGACTGGGCCAGTTGCCGCACCTGATAACCGTGCTCGGCGTGCTGTTCCTGCTTGCCCTCTGGGGGCCGAGCGCGGCCGGGGGCTGGCTCGGTCAGCGGTTCGTCGCGGCGGGCCGGATGGCGTTCAGCAATTACCTCGGCACGTCGATCGTCATGATGTTCGTGTTCCACGGCTGGGCGGGCGGCCTGTTCGGCAAGCTGCACCGGCTCGAACTGCTGGGCATCGTTCTCGCGATGTGGGTGGTGATGCTGCTGTGGTCGAAGGCGTGGCTTTCGGTGTTCCGCTTCGGACCGCTCGAATGGGTGTGGCGCTGCCTGACCTACGGTAAGCTGTTTCCGATCCGGCGGACGAATCCCGCAGGATGATCCGCACAAAGATTGCGACCGTCGTCGCTCTTGCCCTTGCCGGGTGTTCGCAAGCCCCCGGCGGGGACGACATTTCCGGTGTTTACACGGGTCGTCTGGAGAACGGCCGGGACTATCGCCTCGAAATGAGCGACACGCTGGATTATCGCTTCTGCAATCCGGACGACGCGCAGTGCGCCGATCCCGAGTTTGTCGGCAATTATGAGATCGTGAAGCTGGGCGCGAGGCTGGTCATCCGGTTCGAGCTGCTGTGCATCGCGCCCGACGGCAATTGCAAAACCTACGAAGCAGACGCCGAACGAGGGAAAGCCGGCGCGGTGCGGCTCGCGTTCGAAGATGATGGCGGCGCGAGGCACGAGTTCGTCAAGCAGCGGTAGACGCAACTCCCGATAGGCCTACGAGAAAATCGGACGGCTGGCACTTGCATGTGAGAACAAGTCGCATTAACAATGCTGCTGCGAATTACTCGCAGGAGTTTGTGCCCGCAATGTACGTCTGCATCTGCAATGCCATCCGTGAAAACGAGTTGCGGCGCGCAGCCCAGCACTGCGCGGGCGATGCCGAGGCGTGCTACGCAATGCTCGGCAAGCGTCCGCAGTGTGGATCTTGCCTGTGCGATGCGGATGCGATCGTGTTCGAAGAACAGGAAATGGGCTGCACCAGGGCAGCCGCCTAGACTGCTGGCTAGAACCATTCGCAACATCCCCGCGCCAATGCGAGGCGCTCTCAAAAGCCCGGAATTCCGCCATTTTTTTCGCACGTGCCCTTGCGTGGTTGGCTGTTTGGAGCCTATGTCAGCTTCAACAGGCAGCGACAGGAGCACAGCGCCATGAAGGGCGACCCCAAGGTCATCGACTATCTCAACAAGGCGCTCACCAACGAGCTGACCGCGATCAATCAATACTGGCTGCACTACCGCGTGCTGGCCGACTGGGGCGTTACCCGGCTGGCCGATTACGAGCGGCACGAATCGATCGACGAGATGAAGCACGCCGACTGGCTTGCCGAACGTATCCTGTTCCTCAACGGGCTCCCCAACTTCCAGGCGATCCACAAGCTCAAGGTGGGCGAAACGGTCGAGGAAATCCTCAAGGCCGATCTCGCGGTCGAAATGGAAGCGATTCCGCTGCTTAAGGAAGCGGCGGAATATTGCCAGGAAGTCCGCGACTTCACCTCTGGCCAATTGTTCGAGAACATCCTCGCGAGCGAGGAAGAGCACGTCGATTTCCTCGAAACCCAGTTCGACATGATCGAACGGATGGGCCTGCAGAACTACGTCCAGCTGCAAAGCCGGCCGGCAGGCGAGGGCGAGACGGAGGCGGGCGCGGCCTAGGCCAGCCTCAGGGCTTGCGGCTGATGGAGCCTCTGCTCGCTGGCCCCTTGGCGGCGATGGCTGTTTCCCTGAAAAAGAAGCTCAGGCCGGTAATCAGCAGCGCCATCGTGGCGACCCACAGGATGGCGATCACGGTGCCGATCTTCAGGCTGATGTAGGCAGAAATGAATAGCGCCGCGATCAGCACGCTGATCAGCCCGGCGGCGGCGGTGGAGAACATTACCGCGCGCTGGGCGATCGCGCGGCGGCGGGCCAGCCAGGCGAGTTCGTCCTCGTAGCAATTCTGGGGCTTTTCCTCGGCCTGCAATTCCAGCCGTTCGATCCGGTTGGCGACCCAGGTCAGGCGCGACATCATCACGTTCATGATCGAGCCGATGCCGACCAGCAGGAAGGCCGGGGCCAGGCTGAATTGCAGCATCTGCATCACGCCCGGCGTGCTGGATGTCATCTCGATGATGTCGAGCGCAGCCTGCGGGGCGTGTACCATCAGCCGCCCTCCGCGTAGGGGTTCTTCGAAGCTTTCAGCACGACCCGCACGGGCACCGCGCCGAAGCCCAGTTCGCGCCGAATCCCGTTGACCAGATAGCGTTCGTATGAGGTCGGCAGCATGTCGAGGCGCGAGCCGAACACCACGAAGCGCGGCGGGCGCGTGCCCGCCTGCGTGATATAGCGCAGCTTGATCCGCTTGCCGCCGGGCGCGGGCGGAGGGTTCGCTTCCAGCGCATCGTCGAACCAGCGGTTGAGCGCCGAGGTGGAAACCCGTTTGCTCCAGGTTTCGCGCAGTTCGAAAGCGGCGGCGATCATCTGGTCGAGACCCTTGCCGGTCTTCGCGCTCACCGCGATCACCGGCAGGCCGCGCACCTGCGCCAGTCCTTCGTCGAGCGCGAACTTGATGCCGTTGAAGAGTTTGCTTGGCTCTGCCGCGACATCCCACTTGTTGATCGCGATCATGAGCGCACGACCTTCCTCGATCGCGAGGCTGGCGATCTTCAGGTCCTGATGCTCGAGACCCTTGGTCGCATCGAGCAGCAGCACCACGACTTCGGCGAAGTCGACCGCGCGGCGCGCGTCGGCGACCGAGAGCTTTTCCAGCTTTTCGACGACATTGCGCTTCTTGCGCATCCCGGCGGTGTCGATCAGCCTGATTTCGCGCGTTTCGCCGGTCTGCGGATCGGGCCATTGCCAGTCGATCGCGATGGAATCGCGGGTAATCCCGGCCTCGGGGCCGGTCAGCAGGCGGTCTTCGCCCAGCAATCGGTTGATGAGGGTCGATTTGCCTGCGTTGGGGCGACCGACGATGGCGAGCTTGAGCGGCCCGGTAGGCACGCCGTTCTCGTCTTCCTCCTCTTCGTCCATCGCGATCAGGGCGTCGGCCGCTTCGGACTTCTCACCAATGACGGGCCACAGCGCCTCGAACAGGTCGGCGGTGCCTTCGCCATGCTCGGCGGAGATGCCCAGCGGCTCGCCCAGGCCCAGCGAAAAAGCTTCGAGGATTCCCGAGTCGCCGCTGCGCCCTTCGGCCTTGTTGGCGACCACGATCACCGGCACGTCGGCAGTGCGCAGCCAATTGCTGATCTCGTTGTCGAGCGGGGTCAGTCCGGCGCGCGCATCGATCACGAACAGGACCGCGTCCGCATCGGCGATGCTGACCTCGGTCTGCGCGCGCATGCGGCCGGGCAGGGTGCTCGGGTCTTCGTCTTCCCAGCCCGCCGTGTCGACGATGGTGAATTTCATCCCAGCCAGCTCGACGTCGCCGAAGCGGCGATCGCGCGTGACCCCGGGCTGATCGTCGACCAGCGCGAGCTTCTTGCCCACCAGCCTGTTGAACAAGGTGGATTTGCCCACGTTGGGGCGGCCGATGATGATGACGCGTGGGAGCATAAGTCCTGCGCAAGTGGCGCTTCGACATGCGCTTGGCAAGCTCCGCGCGTATCTGGCCCCAAACCGGGCATACAGGGGTAAACGCCCCGTTAACCAGAGTTGCAAGGGCGATCGAAAGAGGAAGCGGCAAATACTTGCCGCATGAACAGCTCCACCCATACCTCCGCCTTCGCTATCGCGGTTGCTGCGGCAAGTCTTTCAATTCCTGTGGGTTTGTCTGCCCAAGCGCAGACGTATTCACCGCAGAATGCGGCAATGTCCGGCAAGGAGTTGCCGCCATACCTGCAATGTGTGCCGTATGCGCGAGAGGTGACGGGTATCGAAATTTACGGCGATGCGCTGACCTGGTGGGAACAGGCTGCCGGTCGTTACGAGCGGGGTCGGGAGCCCCGCGTCGGCGCGGTCATGGCGTTCGTGCCCAATGACAAGATGCGCCTCGGCCACGTGGCGGCGGTCTCGCGCGTGATCGATTCGCGCACCGTCCTGCTCGATCATGCAAACTGGTCGCCGATCAATGGCACGCGCGGCCAGATCGAGCGGGGGGTGAAGGCGGTGGACGTCTCACGCGCCAACGACTGGAGCGAAGTGCGCGTGTGGTATGATCCGCTGCAAGCGCTCGGCACGACGCGCTGGCCGGTGCAGGGGTTCATCTATCCCGACGCCAAGGCGAAAGCGCGACCGCAGCAGCGCCTTGCGCAGGCTGCCCCGGCGCCTGTCCACCCGCAGCCGACGCGTTCGCAACCGTCGCGAAGCTTCCTTGCCGCGTTCGAGGCAACGCCGCCCCCGCGGCAGGCAAGCGCCTTGCTTGCGACGCCGCAAAGAGCGACGCGTCAGCAGGTCAGCTATGCGTCGGCACCGCCTCTGTCACCGCCTCCGCGGACCACGAGCACGAACGCGCGCAAGAGCTCTGGCGATGCCGCGGCGCGCGCGGTCGCGCTTTACGACTAAGGTGTAGAGCGGAAGGGGGAGAGGCTTTCGTCCCTAGCTGTCGAGCTTGGCGACCGGGGCGTCTTCGCCCAGATCTTCGAACCATGCCTCGACGGGGCCTTTCAGCTTGAGCGTCAGTGGCTGGCCCTTGCGGTCCATCGTCCGCCCCGCCTGCACGCGCACCCAACCTTCGGGGATCGAGTATTCCTCGATATCGGTGCGCTGACGACCCTTGAAACGAATGCCCACGCCGCGCTGGAGCACATCCTGATCGAAGTGCGGGCTGCGCGGATTGACCGAAAGCTGCATCGGCGGAAGATCGGCAGTGGTGCTGCCGGTCGCTTCGGGCGTGTCTTCGGGCGGGTTTGCGGGGGTTTCGTCGCTCATGGCGCTGGCCGATAGTCACCCGGGCCGGGCCTGACAATACGGCTCAAGCGGCAGAAGCGGTCAATCGGGGGCAAGGCTCGACCGATAAAGCGAAAAGCGGCGCGATTTCGCAGAGCGCACGCCTGCATCGCACAACTCGCGATCGATCTCGCTCGTCCACGAACTGCGCTCCAGCAGCGGATTGCCGCCCGGCCCGTCCTTCTCCAGCTCTTTCGAAGACAGCCGCCCATTGGCCGGATTGACCGGCGGAACGAGCAGTTTGCCGAGCATGTTTGCTCTCTTTTTCATGGTTGACCCATCCAATTTTGACATTTGCGTTACAGTTTATCCCCATTTTGTAACGAAACCGTCATAATACGGTTCCGGGCCAAGTGTCCAGCCGGGGGTGGCGGAGTGCTTGCCCTTTCGTGCGAGAGGCTCTAGACGCGCCGGTCTGTCGTGGATGGCATCCGCCATGCGCGCGACCTCGTTCGGATTGCGGGCGTGGCGGAACTGGTAGACGCGCTTGGTTTAGGTCCAAGTATCGCAAGATGTGGGGGTTCGAGTCCCTTCGCCCGCACCAGGCTCTCGCTGCACATCGCAGTCTCTCACCACTGTCGGAAAGCACGTAAAGACCACAGCATGCAGATCACCGAGACCACCAACGAAGGCCTCAAGCGCGCCTATCGCATCACGATCCCCGCGAGCGAGATCGACGACAAGATCAAGGCCGAGGTGAAGCGCATCGCGCCGCAGGTCCGCATGCCTGGGTTCCGCCCGGGCAAGGTCCCGGCCAACCTCGTGCGCAAGATGCACGGCGAACAGCTGCACGCGCAGGTGATCAACGACACGGTCCAGTCCTCGGTCGACGAACTGATCAAGGACAAGGAACTGCGCCCGGCGATGCAGCCCGCCATCTCGCTCGGCGACGAATACGAAGAGGGCAAGGATGCCGAAATCGACGTCACGCTCGAAGTGCTGCCGAAGATCGACGCGCCGGACATCGACGGGATCACGCTCGAACGCCTGACCGTGCCCGTGGCCGACAGCGAGATCGACGAAACGCTGCAGCGCATCGCCGACCAGAACAAGACGTACAAGGATGCGCCCAAGACCAAGAAGGCGGCCGAGGGCGATCAGGTCATCATCGATTTCGTCGGTTCGATCGACGGCACCGAGTTTGCTGGCGGCAAGGCGGAAGACGCGCCGCTGGTGATCGGTTCGGGCACCTTCATCCCCGGCTTCGAAGACCAGCTGAAGGGCGTGAAGGCGGGCGACGAGAAGACCGTGAAGGTCACGTTCCCGAGCGACTACCAGGCCGAAGACCTGAAGGGTCAGGACGCCGAATTCGCGGTCACCGTGAAGGCGGTCAAGACGCCTGCCGATTCGAAGATCGACGACGATTTCGCCAAGACGCTGGGTCTTGAAAGCGCCGACAAGCTCCGCGAGCTGGTGAAAGTGCAGATGGAGCAGGAAACTGCCGGTCTCACCCGTACCCAGATGAAGCGCCAGCTGCTCGACACGCTGGCCGCGGGCCACGATTTCCCCGTGCCCGAGCGGATGGTCGACGCCGAGTTCGAACAGATCTGGGCGCAGCTGAGCCAGGAAGCGCAGCGCGAAGACGATCCCGAAGCCGCGATGAAGGAAATCGAGGCGGAGCGCGACGACTATCGCAGCATCGCCGAACGGCGCGTGCGCCTGGGCCTGCTGCTGTCCGAGATCGGGCAGGCGAACAACGTCCAGATCACCAACCAGGAAATGTCGATGCTGATGCAGCAGGCTGCGCAGCAATATCGGGCCGAGGACCGCGAGCGATTCATGCAGTTCATCCAGAACGATCCCATGGCCGCCGCCCAGCTTCGTGCACCACTGTACGAAGACAAGGTCGTCGACTTCCTGTTCGACAAGGCCGAGATCACCGACCGCGAAGTGACCCGCGAAGAGCTGGAAGCCGCGATCGAGGCCGAGGAAAGCACCGAGGCGGAAGCTGCCAAGGCCAAGAAGGCACCTGCGAAGAAGGCTCCGGCAAAGAAGGCTGCCGCTAAGAAGGACGACGCCAAGTCGGACGACAAGCCTGCGGCGAAGAAGCCCGCAGCGAAGAAGGCGCCCGCCAAGAAGGCAGCGGAAAAGGCCGACACGAAGGCCGACGACGCGAAGGCCGACGCCAAGCCTGCGGCCAAGAAGGCTCCGGCGAAGAAGCCTGCGGCCAAGAAGCCCGCAGCCAAGAAGGCCCCCGCCAAGAAGTAAGGCACTGCACGCGTGGGCCAGGGCGGGCTCGGCCTCGCCAGCGACGTAGAGCGAGGGCAGACAGGCGCCAACGTGCGCCTGCTGCTCGCTTTCGTGCTCATTGCGCTGCCCTACCAGGCGTCCGTCGCCTTGCAGGAGCGCTTTGCTCCGGAGAGCCCTGTCGGACCGGCACTGATGCTGGTCGCCTTGCTCGCGTGCCTGCCCGCCGCGTGGATCGTGCGTGGCAGCCGTTTTTCCGCTTTCGGGCTGGGTCTGAAGCGCGGCTGGTGGCTGTTGCTCTTGGCCACGCTCTGCGTCGCATTCCTTGCCAAGCTGGCAACCATTCTTGCCGGATTGTGGCTTGGCTGGGCCGTGACATCGGCGCCGTCGCCTCTGCCCGATGCGGTTGGCATTGCCGCGCTGCTGGCGATCACCTTCATCCCGTCGCTGGTCGAAGACGTGATGACGCGGGGGATTCCGCTGGCGTCACGCCTCTACCGTTCGGGCCTGCTGCGTTTCGCGGCCATCAGCGCGGTGCTTTACACCGCCAATCACCTCTGGCGATTCGACTGGGGCGTGACGGAGCAGGTGCGCCTGATGTGTATGGGCCTTGCCTACGCCGCGGCGTGCTGGCGCTGGCGCAGCCTGTGGGCGGCGGTCGGCCTTCACTGGGGGTGGAACTTAGCCAATGCGCTTTCAGGGGCTGTCTGGCCCGTCGAATGGGTCGATGAGACCGCGATGCGCCTCGCCGCGGCGCTGGTGCATCTCGCCATCTTTGCGGCGATCGCGCTGTTGCCGGGCCGCAGTCGCCAGACTGAGCTCGACTGACTAGTCCGCGGGGTCGCCGGCCTGTTCCATCCAGCGCGTGAAATCGGGGGTGGGGATCGCCGCGCTGCGCGCCTGCTCATAAGCCGCGCCGGCCTTCAGCACTTCCCAGTCCTGCCACTTCGCGCCGATGATAGAGAGGCCGATCGGCAAATCCTCTACCCCGCCCATCGGCACTGTCAGGTGCGGATAGCCTGCGATGGCCGCTGGGCTGCCGAAGCCGATGCTGCCATTGTAGTTGTCGCCGTTGACGAGGTCGGTGGTCCACGCTGGACCCATCGTCGGCGCGACGAGGAACTGCACGTCGTTCTCCGCGAGCAGCATGTCGATCCCGCGTTCGCCCGCCAGATGCACCGCATTCTCCCGCGCTGCTTCGTAGGCGGGGCGATCGGTGGTCTGTTCGGCCAGCTCGAAGATGCCCTGACCGAACCAGCGCAGTTCGGAATAACCGTGCCGTTCGTTGAAGGCGATTAGGTCTGCAAGGCTGCGCGGCGTCATCTGCTCGCGGCCCGTCACCGGGGGGATCGAACGCAGGTATTTGCCCATCTCCTCGCGCAGTTCGAACAGCAGCACGGTGAAGCTGTCGCGGTCCATCTCCTCGTTCGGCTCGAACTCGATTTCGACCAGCTGTGCGCCCGCCGCTTTCAGATCGGCGAGGGCCGCATCGAACAGGTCGGCCACATCGTCGCGGTCGCCCACCTGCTTGCGCATCACCCCGATCCGTACCCCCGCGAGCGAGGCGCTATCCAGACCCTCGGTGAAGTCGCGCTTGTGGTCGTCGGCCTCTGCGGTGGCGCTGTCCGCCGGGTCGCTGCCCGCAATCGCGGTGAGCAGCAGGGCAGCATCGGCAACGCTGCGCGCCATCGGCCCGGCGGTGTCCTGCGTGCTGGAAATGGGCACGACATGCGTGCGGCTGACCATGCCCACGGTCGGCTTGAAACCGACGATCCCGTTGATCGAGGCGGGGCAGGTGATCGATCCGTTGGTCTCGGTACCGATGGCGGCCCATGCGAACCCGGCGGCGACCGCCGCGCCGCTGCCCGATGACGACCCGCAGGTGTTGCGGTCGATCGCGTGCGGGTTGCGGGTGAGCCCGCCCACAGCGCTCCACCCGCTGGTCGATCTGAAATCGCGGATGTTGGCCCATTCGGACAGGTTGGTCTTGCCCAGCACCACGCCGCCCGCGTCGCGCAGGTTGGCGATCAGCGGCGCATCGCGGCGAGTCATGTTGCCTGCGAGAGCAAGGCTACCTGCGGTGGTCGGCAGCTCGCGGGTCTCGACATTGTCCTTCACCAGCACCGTGCGGCCCATCAGCGGAAGGCCCGCCTGCTCCGCCGCGAGCGCCTCTGCCGGGGCATCGGGATTGATCGCGATGACCGCATTCAGCATCGGCCCGGCGTCGTCGAGCTTCGCAATCCGCTGGAGCTGCCAGCTGGCCGTTGCTCCGGCATCTGCAGGGGCATCGACGATCGTTTCGTCGTCTCCCACCGAAGTCTGGGCGAGGGCGGGCGAGGCGGCGGCGAGGCCGAGCGCAAGGGCGGCGAGCGAGGAGAATCTTGTCATGGGGCGCGAACCTGCGTCAGGTCCGCGCCCTCGTCAATTGCCCGAAAGCCCGTCGTAGGTTGCGGCAGAACGTCAGAACTTGCCGCTGACCGACAGACGGATGATCTGCGAGACTTCCGCTTCCATCTCTTCGCGGAACAGCAAGGGAGAGCGATCGCGCAGGTCGGTGTAGACGTAGCGCTCGCCAAACGCGTGGCCGCCGCCGGTCGGGTTCAGGACGTTGAGGTTCACCGTCAGGCCCAGCACGTCCTTGTTCTCGACGAAGAAGAACTGGTAGATCGGGCCTTCCCAGTTGCGCCCTGTCTCGTAGAGCCGCACATAACGCTCGTTGGCGTTGATATCGATCCCCGTGCCGACTGCCCAGTTGCTGTCCGGAATGTCCCAGCGCAGCGTCGTTTCGTTGCTGTACCAGGTGTGGCCGCTGAACGGGCGATCCTCTCCCGTCAGCGGGTCTTTCAGCGATGTCGCTTCGTAGGCGTTGCTGGTGGTCAGCTTGGCACCCTTCCACCCCAGCGGATCGAAATTGATCGTCGCGTTGAGGCTGAGGCCGAGCAGGCGCGCCGTGCCGTCGATATTGCCCGGCGACTCCCCGCCGGGGACCGGTACGATGTCGATATAGTCCTCGATCAGGCGGGCATAGGCGCCCATCGTGGCCGAGCCCCACGGGCCCAGGTTCTTCTTGACCTCCAGATCGACTTCCCACGCCTGTTGCGGCACCAGCCTGATGTTGCCCGCATTGTTGTTGTTGTCGTCGAGATCGACCGTCGCGAGGAACTGCCCGAAGGACAGCTGGCCGACCGTGCGCGCCAGCTTGAGCGATACGTCGAGCCCCGGCTTGACCGACCAGGCAAGGTTCGCCGAACCCTTGGGGCGCCAGAATTCGCGGGTTACACCGCCCGTTCCGGTCTGCGAGAGGCGCGAAAATTCCGCGCCGCCCCCGAATTGCAGCGTCAGACCTTCGGCCAGCGTCCGGTTGTGCGTCAGGATCATCTCGTAGCGATCTTCGGTCACGCCGCCCGATCCGCCGGGGAAGGGCACACGGTCGAACACCCGATCTTCAGGCGGGATGTCCGAGTTTCCGGTGGCAGGGGGCACGAGCACGCCCACTTCGGCCTCCCGGTCCAGCCGGTTGAACGCCGCTTCCGCGTCCAGTTCCCAGTTGCCGCCGAGCATATCCCATCGGTATTCGGCGCGGCCGATGCGTTCGCCGTACTTGCTGTCGGTGTAGAAGAGGTTCCCCTCGTCGGGGCGACCGTCTTCGTAGATGGATACCGATGTGGCGGGCCCGTCGCTCTGCTCGAACCGTTCGATCCCGATCAGCTTCAGCCTGCCGGGGCCGAAAGCGAAATCGACATCGGCGCTGATGTTGTAGTCGTAACCCTCGTCGCGATTGAGGAAGTCCCTGAAATAGGGAACGTCGCCCACCGGGGTGCGCCATTCATAGTTGTAGTTCTTGCTGTAGTTCTGGCCGTAATCCGCGTTGATTGTGGCGACCATGCTGCCCGGGCCATCCCACTTCAGCCCGCCGCGTACTCGCGGGTATTCCCCGACATTCTTGATGAGGATCCGGCGCGTTTCGAGCAGGTTGTCGTCGGCATCGTAGATGCGCACGCCCGGCCCATCGCCAGCCCCGCCACGCCCCGCGCCATGCTGGAGCGCGGCATTCCATTCGATATTGCCAGACTTGCCATTGATCGCGACCTCGCCGCTGCCCCAGCTGGGCGCGGCGAATTCGGGCCTGAACCTTATGTTGTAGCTGAAGTTTCCGCTGATCGCGCCCGTTTCGATAATGACGTTGGCAACCTGACCGGATAGGCCGGGGATGCCGAAGGATGCCCCATCGACGATTTCGATCCTTTGCACCTGCGTGGCCGAGGTGCGTGCCAGGCGGTTGACCGCACTGTCGGACTTGCTGGCGATACGTTCCCCGTTGATCAGCACATTTTCGGACGCCTGGCCGAGACCGCGCCCTTGATTCTGCTGGCTGATCTGGAAGCCGGGCACCTGCTCCAGCATGTCGAGTGCGGTATTCGGCTTGAAGCGTGCGAAATCCGCAGGCGTATAGACATGCTGGTCGGTGCCGTCGGACTCGACGACTACCGTCCCGTCGGGCGGTGCGGCATCGCCGCTCGCATCCTGCGCGTAGGCAATGTGAGAGGTGGATGCAGCCAGCAGGGCTGCAAGGCTGGCGCGCGCCAAAATGCGACCGGTAGTACGAATGATCTGTCTCCCTCAACGCCCCCGTTGGCGACAGAAGTGGGGCAGGGAGATTTTCGTTTACAGCCGTAGTCGACAAAGCGGCATATCGATCCGACTAGCGACAAGTCGCGTTGTAAGGCGCAACCCAGCCGCGGATCCGTGCTTGAACCGGCCCACGCGAAGCGGGCGGTCCGGCGCGCCGAACGGACGGCGCGCCGTTAGCTCGCTCAGCCGAAGGTCACGTCCTTGGCGCTGTCGATGACCGTGCCGAGGATGCCGTATTCCTTGGCTTCCTTGGTGTTCATCCAGAAATCGCGGTCGATATCCTTCAGCACCTTTTCGAAGGGCTGGCCCGTCGCGTCGGAGATTTTGTGGGCGATGCGTTCACGCATCTTGACGATTTCCTTGGCCTGGATCGCGATGTCGCTGGCCATCCCGCGCGCGCCGCCGGAGGGCTGGTGGATCAGGAAGCGCGTGTTGGGCAGGCAGAAGCGCCGCTCCGCCGGAACGCTCAGGAAGATATGCGTGGCGATGCTGGCGACCCAGCCGGTGCCGATCATGGCGACGGGCGAAGCAATGAAGCTGATGAGATCGTGGATCGTATCGCCCGATTCGACATGGCCGCCGGGCGAATTGACGATCACCCGGATCGGTTCGTTGCTGACATGGTCGAGATAGAGCAGCTGCATCGAAATGCGCTCGGCCATCTTCTGGTCGACACCGCCGAAGATCAGCACGGTGCGCGCGTCGAGGAACTTGTTCATCATCGCCGCGCCGGCGTTGGAGATGTCCTTGTCCTTCTCCTCTTCGTCGTCGGCACGGAAGGGAAGGGGGTTGCTGGGCATCGGCATAATCGGGCTCCTTCGGCGCATCGCCTTTACAATTTCGGCTTCGCGCATGTTGTTGCGGCACAACTGGCGCGCGCGGGCTTTCCATTCAAGCCTTGATGATGAAAGGGTGAGCACAGATATAGGCGCCGACGAGAGATAAGGACCCTCCATGCAATTCGACGAATCCGGCTACTTCCGCGATCCTGCAACCGGTGCCCTGGTGCCCGTGGTGGTAGAACAGACCAGCCGCGGCGAACGCAGCTTCGATATTTTCAGCCGCCTGCTGCGCGAACGCATCGTGTTTCTCACCGGTCCGGTGGAAGACGGGATGGCGAGCCTGGCGGTCGCGCAGCTGCTGTTTCTTGAAAGCGAGAACCCTTCCAAGCCGATCAGCATGTATATCAACTCGCCCGGCGGGGTGGTGACGGCCGGCATGGCGATCCACGATACGATGCAGTACATCCAGCCGCGCATTTCCACGGTGTGCGTGGGCCAGGCGGCGTCGATGGGCAGCTTCCTGCTCGCCGCCGGCGAGCCGGGCATGCGGATCGCGCTGCCCAATGCGCGGATCATGGTCCACCAGCCTTCGGGCGGGGCGCAGGGCATGGCCTCCGACATCGAGATACAGGCGCGCGAGATCCTGCGGATTCGCAAGAACATGAACGAGCTTTATGCCAAGTACACCGGCAAGGAGCTGTCCGAGATCGAGGAAGCGATGGATCGCGATACATTCCTCGATGCAAAGGAAGCGATGAAGTTCGGCCTGGTCGACAAGGTGTTCGAATCTCGCCCCCAAAGCGACGGATCGGGCGATTCGACCGGCGAGGCCGAAGGTTCGGGCGGGGCGCCGTCCTGATCCTGCACACGGGTTCGCGTGGCGTAACCGCCACAGGTGACTGATAATCCGGGCGCAAATTCTCTTACGGAACAATGCGGAGGCGATTTTCAGGCCTCCGCAAGCATCTTCGTGCATGATCGCCACTGGTTGCAATGGCGTGCATGAAAGTTACATTCGATAGGTTCCCGTCCACGCGGGGATTCGAGGACTACAGGATATGAGCAAATTGAGCGGAACGGATAGCAAGAGCACGCTGTATTGCAGCTTCTGCGGCAAATCGCAGCACGAAGTGCGCAAGCTGATCGCCGGGCCGACCGTCTTCATCTGCGATGAGTGTGTCGAGCTGTGCAACGACATCATTCGCGAAGAGACCAAGGCCGGGCTGACGGGGCGCAAGGAAGGCGAAGTGCCTTCGCCGTCGGAGATCTGCGCCACGCTCAACGATTACGTCATCGGGCAGGACCGCGCGAAGCGCGTCCTCTCGGTCGCGGTGCACAACCACTACAAGCGGCTGAAGCACGCGGGCAAGCAGGGCGACGTCGAACTGGCGAAGTCCAACATCCTGCTGGTCGGGCCGACCGGTTCGGGCAAGACGCTGCTTGCGCAAACGCTGGCGCGCACCTTCGATGTGCCGTTCACCATGGCCGACGCGACCACGCTGACCGAAGCGGGCTACGTGGGCGAGGATGTGGAGAACATCATCCTCAAGCTGCTCCAGTCGTCCGACTACAATGTCGAGAAGGCGCAGCACGGGATCGTCTATATCGACGAGATCGACAAGATTACCCGTAAGGCGGAAAACCCCTCGATCACCCGCGACGTGTCGGGCGAGGGCGTGCAGCAGGCGCTGCTCAAGCTGATGGAAGGCACCACCGCCAGCGTGCCGCCGCAGGGCGGGCGCAAGCATCCGCAGCAGGAATTCCTGCAAGTGGACACGACCAATATCCTGTTCATCTGTGGCGGTGCCTTTGCCGGTCTCGACAAGATCATTGCCGACCGCCTGCAGAAGCGCAGCATCGGTTTCGGCGCGCACGTCGCCGATCCGGACAAGCGCCGCATCGGCGAACTGCTTGAGAAGAGCGAGCCGGAAGATCTGCTCAAGTTCGGCCTGATCCCCGAATTCGTCGGCCGCCTGCCGGTGATCGCGACGCTGAACGACCTCGACGTCGATGCGCTGGTCACGATCCTGCAGGAACCGAAGAACGCGCTGATCAAGCAGTACGCCAAGCTGTTCGACCTCGAAGGCGTGGAGCTGACCTTCACCGACGACGCTTTGAAGGCGATCGCCGAGCGCGCGATCGAGCGCAAGACCGGCGCCCGCGGCCTGCGGTCGATCGTCGAAGGCCTGCTGCTCGACACGATGTACGACCTGCCCGACCTCGAAGGCTGCAACGAAGTCGTGATCGACAAGGACGTGGTCGAAGGCCGCAAGGAACCTGTCCGCGTGTTCGATGGCGAGGGTAAGCGCACGGCGTCTGACGCCGCCTGATTTGATCCGGTATGCACGAGTGTAGCGGCGCGGCTCGGCCCCGCGTCGCGTCTCGTGTTAAGCGAACCTGCTGCGGCCCTGAGAGCTTTCTCTCTTCGCGCCGCTGCATTACCGTCGGCACAATGATTGGCCGCCATTCTCTTTTCGCCGGAATCCGCCCGCGTGCGGCACAAAAGCCCGCATGAAAAGGCTCTGTCTCGCGACGGTGACGACCGACAACTATCTTGTCGGTACGCTTGTCACGCTCCACTCGTTCATTGCGACCAATCTCTGGTTCGATGGCGACGTGGTGCTGATAACCGAGGGGCTCAACGCATCGAGCCGGGCGCATATCGAAGCCATCGTCCCGCAGGTCCGCTATCATGCACCGTCGGACGACCTTAATGCGCGTCTCGACACGCTCTATGCCAGCGATCCAGAGATGGTGCGCAAGCGACCCCGTTTCCATGCGATCGAGGCGTTCCGGCTGGAGGGTTACGAGCGGGTGCTGTTCATCGACAGCGACCTGCTGTTTCGCGGGTCGATCGAAGGGCTCCTGTCGCACGAAGGACAGCTCGTCGCTTGCGGGGACGGCGCTTACTACAAGGGCAAGCGGCGCAGCTGGATGCCGGATACGCAAACGATTTCCACGTTCAATTCCGGTGTGATCTCGATTGCCGGATCGCTGATCGGGGAGGGTCATTATCTGGGGCTGCTGGATCTGATCGAGGGCGGCGATCCGGAAGTGCCGATCATGCACCTGACCGACCAGCTGGTCCTCAACATCCACTTCGCCGGGCGGGCGAGCCTTGCGGGTCCCGAGTTCAACTACCTGTTCGTACACGAGCAGGCGATCCGCGCGACGATCGGTGTTTCGCCTGCACAGGCGCGCGTGCTGCACTTCAATGGGCGGCACAAGCCGTGGGACGGCAATCAGGTGCTGCTGAATGGCGTGCGGCAGCCCGCTTTCACGAGGGCCTGCATCCAGTGGTACGAGGCGCTCGAGGCGTGCCTTGCAGACCTCCACCTGCAACAGATCGAAACAGCCAGCGGCCCGGCGGACTGACGCGACACCGGGCCACCCCTGACCCTATCCGTCGGTGACTGCGAGACACAAAGAAACCCCGCCCGGCGAGAGGACCTCTCCGAGCGGGGCCCTGGTGCGACACCGGGCTGGGTTACCGGGGTGGAGACGCCGGTGTCGCGAGGGGAACTGAAATCAGCTCGGCATCGAAACCGTATCGGTTACGTGGATCACGCCATTCGACTGGAAGACGTCGGCCTGCGTCACCGTGGCCATGCCGCCCTTTTCATCGACCAGCACGACATTGCCGCCCATCATCTTGGCGGTCAGCGTGCCGCCTTCCACGGTGGTCAGCTTGGCCATGCCGCCGCCCTGCTTGATCTTCATCATCAGGTCGCTTGCCGAAACGCGGCCGGGGACGACGTGATAGGTGAGAATCTTGGTCAGCGTCGCCTTGTTCTCAGGCTTCAACAGCGTGTCGACCGTGCCCGCGGGCAGTTTGGCGAAGGCGGCGTTGGTGGGGGCGAAGACGGTGAAGGGGCCGGGGCCGGATAGCGTATCGACCAGTCCGGCGGCCTTGACGGCGGCGACCAGCGTGGTGTGATCGGCGGAATTGACGGCGTTTTCGATGATATTGCGCGTCGGGTACATCGCCGCGCCACCGACCATCACGGTGGTATCGGCGCTGGCGCTGGCCATCTCGCCGTCGTCCATCCCGTAGGAAGCGCAACCTCCCAGCAGGGCAGCGCTTGCAGCAAGCATAAGGGCGGCTTGTGTCTTCTTGGCGAACATCGTCGATCTCCTCTTTCAACAGGTCTCTGTCCCGTCGGTGAGGAGTTACGAAGCACGCCGCGCCACGGATGCAGCGCGACGCAGAATTTTTTGCAGGGTCAGGTTTTTTGCAGTGTACCTTCGGCCACGACCGGGCCAGGCGCGGATTTGTCGGGTGCGCCGCCGAGCGGCTCGCGGCTGAGCAGGATCTGCGCCCCATCGCGCATCGATTGCGCAAGCCCAGCGTCGAGGTGCACCCGTTTCTGCGTTCCCGGAGCGACAACGCCCAGCGACTGCACCTGTGCGCCTTCACCTGGAGGCACAAGCCACAGCTCGTGATCGTGGACCCCGTCGGCGGTCAGCCCATCGGCAGCCACCAGCATATCGTCGCGCTCCGGCAGGAAGGTGACGCCGATGCGCAGCGGCGTATCCGCAATCGGGATCGACGCGACCAGTGGCGGGGCGTCCGGAGCCGGAGCAGGCCGATCGTCCACCGTGTTCGCGACCGGCACGAACAGCAATGCGAGCGCGGCGACAGCAGCGACCGCGCTGCCCGCAGCGACCCGTTGCCACAACGTCACACGCCGTTGGAGGATAACCACAGGGCTGTCCTTCTCGGCAGTCTCCACCAGCTCGCTCGCGATGCGATCCCACACCTCGGGCGAGGGGGCGGCGTCTGCGACGTCGTCGAGCAGCGGCATCAAGTGCTGCTCCCACCGGGCGACCAGCCCGGCAAAGGCAGGCTGGTTCGCCATGCGCCCGCGCGCGGCGAGCAGTTCCTCGCCTTCGAGCAGGCCCATCGCGTACTCGGCGGCAAGGCGCTCGTCGCCCTCCAGCTCGGGGCCGGTCATTTCGGGTCCGTTGAGATCATCGGCGCTCATTCGCCGCGCTCCATGCAATCGCGCAGGCGCGCCAGCCCGCGCCTGATCCAGCTTTTCATAGTGCCCAGCGGTACGTCGCTGCGTTCCGCCAGCTCCGCGTAAGTATATCCATCGAGGAAGGCGGTGCGGATCGCGCCGCGCTGCGGCTCGTCGAGATGATCGAGGCAGGTGTGCACCCGCGCGGACCGTTCGGCGTCAATCAGCATCGCGTCGGCGGCCGGGGTGTCGTCGGGCAGCTCGTTCGCCGTCTCGACCGGCACCGCACCGCGCCGCACCTTGCCCGTGCGCAGCCGGTCGATCGCGCGGTTGCGCGCGAAGGTCGCCAGCCACGCGATCGGGCTCGCGCGCTTGGCGTCGTAGCGGGCGGCGTTGCGCCAGAGAGTGATATAAACGTCCTGCAAGGCGTCTTCGGCTTCTTTCCTGTCGTGCAAGATACGCAGGCAGATCCCGAAAAGCTTCACATTGGTGAGGCGATAGACAACTTCCAGCGCGTCGCGATCGCCGGCGGCCAGCCGATCCATCGCCGCTATCAGGCGGTTTCTGGCCTCGGGGCTCGATTCCTGCATTCGATCAACATCCCGCCTTGCAATCGCGCGTGCGCTCTATCTGCAAGGTGGTGTGGCCGATTTGGTGATCGTGCGAAAGCCTTTGTGCGAGTTGCGCGATGAACGCGTCGCCGGGATGGCCATCGGGCATCACCAGATGCGCGGTCAGCGCGGTCTCGGTCGTCGACATCGGCCAGATGTGCAGGTCGTGCACCTCGGCAACGCCGGGCTCGCGTTCCAGCGCCGCGCGCACGGCGGATTCATCGACCCCATCGGGCACGGCGTTGAGGCCGAGCTTCAAACTGTCGCGCGCCAGCCCCCACGTCCCCCAGCCGATCACTGCGAGGATGACGAGACTGGTCACGGGATCGAGCCACACCGCGCCGGTCAGCAGGATCGCGACGCCCGCGATCACCACCCCGACCGATACCAGCGCATCGGCCGCCATGTGCAGGAACGCGCCGCGTATGTTGAGATCGTCCTTGCGCCCCCGCACGAACAGCAGCGCGGTGACGGTGTTGATGACAATGCCGACGCCGGCGACCCAGATCATCGTCCAGCCTTCGGGCTCCACCGGGTTCATGAGGCGGTCGATCGTTTCGAACAGGATCGCGCCGATGGCGATCATCAGCAGCGCGGCATTGGCCAGTGCGGCGAGGATGGTGGAGCTTTTCAGGCCATAGGTGAACCTGGGGGAGGGCGGCCGCTTGGCCGCCGCAGCCGCGCCCCAGGCGATCAGCAGGCCGAGCACGTCGGACAGGTTGTGGCCCGCATCGGCGACCAGCGCCATCGAGCCGGAAATATAGCCGAACGCCGCCTCGACCGCGACGAACGCGGTGTTGAGCGCAATGCCGATGGCGAACGCGCGCCCGAAGTCGGCGGGTGCGTGGGAGTGCCCGTGCGCGTGGCCATGGTCGTGGCCGTGTGAATGATCGTGACCCAATGTGCCCCCATTTTGCTGCGACTTCGGTGAGGTCGCTGTCGCCGGAACATACCCGCGCGTCCTATCGTCGCTTAGCTCCCGATCCAAACTTTTTCTGTGTTTTCAATATGATATGCCATACCATAACGGATATATGGGATATCATATCATGATGTCTGACGGTAGCAAGTGTCGGATGTTGCAGGCTAATCGGTGGACGCGTGCATCACGTTCCAGTCGACCCGCCCGTCAATGCCCTCGATCATCCGGAACTGGGATGCCTGCCAGAAGGCTCAGTCACGCCCGCCGAATCGAAGGCGCGGGGCTATTCATACACGCACGCGTCGAGGCCCTCGCGCGCCATTGTGCCGACAGATCGCGTCATGCGGTCGCCGTGGCGGCGCAGCCAGCCTTGCGGGTTCTTGACCTCGCGCTTCTTGGGGCTGGGCAGGGCGACGGCCATGCGCGCCGCCTCGCTCGGCGTCAGGCGATCCGCGCCGTGGCCGAAATAGCGCAGCGATCCGGCCTGTACTCCGTAAGTGCCGATGCCCGTTTCGGCGACGTTGAGGTAGACTTCCATGATCCGCCGCTTGGGCCACAGGTTCTCGATCAGCACGGTGAACCACGCCTCCAGCCCTTTGCGGAAGAAGCCGCCGCCCTGCCACAGGAACACGTTCTTGGCGGTCTGCTGGCTGATCGTGGAGCCGCCGCGCAGCTTCTTGCCCTTGAGGTTGTTTTCCATCGCCGCCTGCATCGCGGCGTAATCGAACCCGTTGTGTTCGCAGAAGTTCTGGTCTTCCGCCGCGATCACCGCGCGGACCATGTTGCGGTCGATATCGTCGAGGCTGCGCCAGTCCTTGGAATAGCCGTTCTCGTCCAGCGCCATCGTCCAGGTGACAGGCACGGGCACGAAGCGGAACGCAATCGTCATGAACAGGCTGAGCCCGATGAAGGTTGCGACCAGCGCGGTGAGGATCTGGAGGGCACGAAAGAACACGTGCGGCTATTTAGGGGGTGCGCCGCGCGCCGACAATCGTCCGGTTTCCTTACGACGCAATATGGCGCAGCGCCTTTCGCCGCCTACATAGCTGCGGGTAAGCAATCCACGAAAGGCACGGCGCATGAAGATTTCCGGCAACACCATCCTGATCACCGGCGGCGGAAGCGGGATCGGGCGCGAGCTTGCCCGCAAGTGGCACGATCTTGGCAACACCGTCATCATCGCGGGACGGTCGCTCGACGCGCTCGAAGAAACCGCGAATGGGTACGAGAAAATCCATGCGGTGACGCTGGACGTTGCCAAGCCCGACGAGGTCGAGAGATTTGCGAAAGAGATCGTCGAGCGCTTCCCCGCATTGAACGTGCTGTTCAACAACGCCGGGATCATGAAATACGAGGATATCACCGCCTCGCGCGACCTTTCCGATGCGACGGCGGAGGTGACGATCAACCTGCTCGGCCCGATCCGGCTGACCGATGCGCTGATCGATCATCTCAAGGCCCGCGACGATGCTGTGATCGTCAACGTGACCTCGGGCCTCGCCTTCGTGCCCCAGCCCAAGGCATCGACCTACTCCGCCACAAAGGCGGCGCTGCACAGCTACACGCTGTCGCTGCGCCAGCAGCTCAAGGGCAGCATCGAGGTGATCGAGCTGGCGCCTCCGGGCGTGCAGACCGAGCTGACCCCGGGCCAGTCCGAGCGTGAAGGGTACATGCCACTGGGCGCCTATATCGAAGAGGTGATGTCGCTGTTCCAGCAGCAGCCCACCCCGCAAGAGGTCTGCGTGGAGTTCGTCCGCCCGTTCCGCAACGCAGAGAAAGACGGCAAGGTAGACCACTTCATGGAAATGCTCGCCGACCGCTGACACGAAAAACGCCGCCCTGCACACGATGGCGGGGCGGCGTTCTGTCTTGCCGGTGGCTATCCAAGGCGGGTTACGCCGCGATAGCCATCATCTTGTCGCTCGCGATCCGCTGCATTGCTTTCTGCAGCTTCTCGAACGCGCGCACTTCGATCTGGCGGATCCGTTCGCGCGACACGTCGTAGACCTTGCTCAGCTCTTCGAGCGTCTGCGGGTCTTCGGTCAGGCGCCGTTCCGTCAGGATGTGCTTCTCGCGATCGTTGAGCGAATCCATCGCCTCCAGCAGCATTTCGTGGCGCACCTGCGCCTCCTGCGTTTCGGCGGTGGTCTCGTCCTGCAGCGGGCGATCGTCCGTCAGCCAGTCCTGCCACTGGCTGGCGTTTTCCTCTTCCCCGCGCATCGACACGTTGAGCGAGCTGTCGCCGCCCATCAGCATCCGGCGGTTCATGTTGATCACTTCCTGCTCGGGCACGCCCAGGTCGGTCGCGATCTTCTTGACATCGTCGGGATGCAGATCGGTGTCTTCGTACGCGTCGAGGTTCTTCTTCATCCGCCGAAGGTTGAAGAACAGCTTCTTCTGCGCGGCGGTGGTGCCCATCTTCACGAGGCTCCACGAGCGCAGGATATATTCCTGAATGCTCGCCTTGATCCACCACATCGCATAGGTCGCGAGGCGGAAGCCGCGATCGGGTTCGAACTTCTTGACGCCCTGCATCAGCCCGACGTTCCCTTCGGAAATCAGGTCGGACACAGGCAGGCCATAGCCGCGATAGCCCATCGCGATCTTGGCCACGAGCCGCAGGTGGCTCGACACGAGCTGTGCCGCCGCCTCGGGGTCTTCGTGTTCTTCGTACCGCTTGGCGAGCATGTATTCCTGCTCAGCCGTCAGCACAGGGAATTTCTTGATTTCCGACAAATAACGGTTGAGGCTCTGCTCTCCGCCCAGTGCCGGGATGGCTACTGCCTTGCTTTTACTCACTTCGTCCCTAACCTTTCTGTGTCAGCCCATCCCCCCGTTTGGGACCCGAACCCCTGCTGGGCATTCGGGATGCTTGGGCCACACCTTTCCATATAGGCCGCTTTCCAGAATTTTTCGAGTTGTGTTCATCGATTTCAACGAGCGATTTCGTCGATCAGTTCCCCCATGTCCCGGGGCAGGTCAGCCCGAAAATCGAGCCGTTCGCCGGTTGCGGGATGGATGAAGCCGAGGCTGGCGGCGTGAAGCGCCTGCCGGTGAAAGCCCAGTTTCTCGAGGATCGGCCGCAAGGCCTTGGGATCGCGTCCATATTGTGGGTCTCCTATTAACGGATGACCTATTGACGCACAGTGAACGCGCACCTGATGCGTGCGGCCGGTTTCCAGCCGGCATTCAAGTTTGCTTGCAACGCCCCAAGAATCGATTGTCCGGTAATGCGTCACGGCATGTTTGCCGCGCGACGCGTCGGCGGGGAGAACCGCCATTTTCTTGCGGTCGCGATCCGACCGGCCCAGCCGCGCGTCGATGGTGCCGTCGGCAGGCTTCGGGCGGCCCGCGCAGATCGCGATATAGCGCCGCTCGATAGTGTGATCGGCAAATTGTTTTGCGAGCCCTTCGTGCGCAGAATCGGTCTTCGCTACGACCAGCAAGCCACTGGTATCCTTGTCGATTCTATGGACGATGCCCGGGCGCTCGACCCCGTTGATGCCCGAAAGCTGGCCCCGGCAGTGATGCAGCAGCGCGTTGACCAGCGTCCCGTCGCGATTGCCCGCCGCCGGGTGAACGACCATCCCGGCGGGCTTGTCGACCACGATCAGATGCGCGTCTTCGTAAGCGATCACGAGCGGGATATCCTGCGGTTCGGCTTCGAGCGGGACGGGCGCGGGCAGGGCGATGGTGAACGGCGTGCCTTCGTCGACCTTGGCGGAGGGAGAGGTGGCCTGCTTGCCGCCCACGGTCACCTGCCCGTCCGCGATCAGCCCCTTGATCCGCTCGCGCGAAAGGTCGGTGGCGTCGGCCAGCGCCTTGTCGAGGCGGCTGGGGGCGGGGATCTGGCCGGTGAGGGTTTCACGCATGGCTAGTCCCTTACCGTTCGTCCTGAGCTTGTCGAAGGGCGAACTGGCACTACACTCGCAAGATGGCTTTCTTCGTTTACATCCTGCGATGTGCGGACGGGTCCTATTATAGCGGTCACACGGATAATATCGAGATCAGGATTGCCGAGCATCAGGCGGGCGAAGGTTCGCAATGGACCAAAACACGCCTGCCGGTCGAACATGTGTGGTCACAGGAATTTGTCGCGCGTGAGGAAGCACTGATTTCGGAACGCAGGATCAAGGGATGGTCCAGAGCGAAGAAAGAGGCGTTGATCGCCGGGCAATGGGATGAGGTTTCGCGATTGGCGAAGTCCCGTTCCCTGTCCGCCCTTCGACAGGCTCAGGACGAACGGGGAAACGCATCAGTGGCTGAAATCGAACCTCACGAAGTGCGAGGTTCTCAATCCATCGCGCCAGAAACGCTCGATGCCATCCTCTCCCACGCCGCCGAGGCTCACCCCAAAGAATGTTGCGGACTGCTGCTGGGCGAGGAAGCCAGGATCACGCATGCGCACCCCACCGCCAACGTCCACCCCGACCCCGCCACGCATTTCGAAATCGACCCCGCCGCGCTGATCGCCGCGCACAAGGCGGAGCGCGAAGGCGGGCCGCGCATTATCGGCTATTACCATTCGCATCCCAACGGGCTGGCCCAACCCTCGCCGACCGACCGGGAGAGCGCGGCATACGATGGGAAGGTCTGGGCGATCGTCGCAAACGGGGATGTCCGCTTCTTCCGCGATGGGGAGGACGGATTCGAGGCGCTTTCCTACGAAGTCGAGCCGCGCTAGGCAGGCCGCGATGATCTATCTCCATTCCACACATTTTGCCCGCTCCGCCACCCGCATTGCGCGGGGTCGCTTTTTCGCCCCTGGACACTGTGTCAGGTGTGTCAGGGCCTGCGCAAACGGAGCCGTCGCATGAGCGAAACCGACCCCCTCCTGCTCGCCAGCCAGCTGTGTTCGCGGCTGTGCCACGACATGCTCAGCCCCGTGGGCGCGCTTTCCAACGGGCTTGAGCTGCTGGCCGACGAGAAGGACCCGCAGATGCGCCAGCGCTGTTTCGAGCTGCTCGAACAGAGCGCACGGACGAGCGCGGCCAAGCTCAAGTACTTTCGCCTCGCCTACGGGGCCGCAGGCGGCTTCGGCGAGCAGGTTTCCATCGACGAGCCCAAGGCCGTCATCGAGACGCTGGCCGCCGATGCCAAGCGGGTCCAGCTGCGCTGGCAGGTGGCCGCGCCGACCCTGTCGAAGTCCGCCGCCAAGGTGATGCTCAACCTCGCGCACATCGGCCTCGATGCGCTGGTGCGCGGCGGAACGCTCGACATCGGGGTGGAGGAACGCGACGACGTGACCGAAATCGTGGTCCGCGCCACCGGACCCAAGATCGCCTTCGATCCGACGATCGGCGATGCGCTGGGCGGCAGGCTCGATCCTGCGGGACTGTCCGGCCGCACTGCACCTGCGCACCTGCTCTCGCTGATTGCGGAGCGCTCCGGCGGGCAGATCCAGACTCACGCCGAAGGCGACGCCCTGCTGCTCGGCGCCACGCTGCCGCACGTCGATTGAGCGGGGCGGCATGAAGGGAGAGGGCATGAGCGAGCTGGTTCACCACGAGAGGCTCTCGCCCAATTACGACGAACGTCACGCGCCCGTTTCCATGGTGGTGATCCACTATACCGAGATGGAAAGCGCTACCGCGGCGATCGACCGGCTGACCGATCCCGAGAGCAAGGTCTCCGCGCACTACGTGATCAGCGAGGGTGGCGAGGTGACCCGGCTGGTACCCGAAGACAAGCGCGCGTGGCACGCGGGCGTATCCTACTGGCGCGGCGAATCGGACGTAAACGGCATCAGCATCGGGATCGAGCTGGACCATCCCGGCCATGCACTCGGCTATCGCGAGTTCTCCGAGGCGCAGATCGGTGCGCTGTTGCCGCTTTTGCACTCGATCGTGAAGCGGCACGATGTCCCGCGCGCCAACGTGGTCGGCCATTCGGACGTCGCTCCGCATCGCAAGATCGACCCCGGTGAGCTGTTTCCGTGGGCAAAGCTGGCCGAACACGGGCTGTGCCTGCCGCGTCCGACCAAGCTGGAGCTGGGCGATCCGTTCGACAACGACGGTGCCTTCTACCTCGCGATGGAGCGATTCGGATACGACATCAGCGACGGGCGCAAGTCGGTCGAGGCGTTCCAGCGGCGCTGGCGGCCCGAGCTGATCGACGGCGTTATCGACGGCGAGATCCGCGCGATCCTGTTCCAGCTGCTGCTCGACCGCGACCGGGGGCTGGCGCGGTAGCTGCGGCGCGATTGCGCTTGGCTATCGGGCCGGCCTTGCCTATCTCGCCCGGTGCCAGGAGGCTGGGCAGCCGCGTCGCTTATGTGCCGAGGAAAGTCCGGGCTCCACGAAGCAAGGGTGGCGGGTAACGCCCGCCGGGGGCGACCTCAGGGAAAGTGCCACAGAGAGTATACCGCCGATGGCCCCTAAAAGGGCACAGGCAAGGGTGAAAGGGTGCGGTAAAAGCGCACCGGGGGCTTGGTAACAGGTCCCGTCATGGCAAACCCCACCCGGAGCAAGGCCGAATAGGGATCCCGCGCCAGAAATGGCAGGAACGCTTCGTTCCGAGGAGGTCCGGGTTGGCTGCTCGAGCGCGTCGGCAACGGCGCGCCTAGATGAATGGCTGCCCCCTGCCGTTTTCCGGCAGGGACAGAACCCGGCTTACAGGCCTCCTGGCACCTTATTCCCGGCCGACGCTGGTGTAGTGGAAACCCGCCTCGCGAACGTCGGCGGGGGTGTAGATGTTGCGCAGGTCGACCAGCACGGGCGACTTGGCGAGTTGCTTGACGCGTTTGAGGTCGAGCGCGCGGAACACGTCCCACTCGGTCACGATGACCACCGCGTCTGCGCCTTCGATCGCGGCGTAGGGATCGTCCTTCATCTCGACCTCTGGCATCAGCGGCGCGGCGATCTCCATCCCTTCGGGATCGTACGCGGCGATCTCGACACCGGCATCGGCGAGCGTTTGCGCCACCGCGATGGCGGGCGAATCGCGCATGTCGTCGGTGTTCGGCTTGAACGTCAGGCCGAGCATCGCGACCCGCTTGCCCCGCGCCGCATCGAGCCCGCCGAGCGCATCGACCACCTTGCGGCCCATCGCGCGCTTGCGGCTGTCGTTGACCTTCACCACGGCTTCCACGATCCGCGTGGGGCTGTCGTAATCCTCAGCGGTCTTGAGCAGCGCGAGCGTGTCCTTGGGGAAGCACGACCCGCCATAGCCGGGCCCTGCGTGGAGGAACTTGGAGCCGATGCGGTTGTCCATCCCGATCCCGCGCGCGACATCCTGCACGTTTGCGCCGACCTTCTCGCACAGGTCGGCGATCTCGTTGATGAAGGTGATCTTGGTCGCGAGGAAGGCGTTGGCAGCGTACTTGATCAGCTCGCTGGTCCGGCGACCGACGAAGAGGATCGGCGATTCGTTGAGGAACAGCGGGCGATAGACTTCGCGCATTACGTCACGCCCGAAATCGTCCTCGGCCCCGATCACGATCCGGTCCGGGCGCTTGAAATCGCCGATCGCGGCGCCTTCGCGCAGGAATTCCGGATTGGAGACGACCGCGACCTTCAGGCCGCGATCTCGCACCGCTGCACTCTCCAGCAATATCCGCTCGACCTCGTCGCCGGTGCCGACAGGTACGGTCGATTTGGTGACGACGACCGCGTCGTTGACCAGCGATTCGCCGACTTCGCGGGCGACGGCATGGACGAAAGACAGGTCTGCGTGGCCATCGCCCCGGCGGCTGGGGGTGCCCACCGCGATGAAGATGGCGCCCGCTCCCTCTATCCCTTCGGCGAGATCGGTCGTGAAGGTAAGGCGTCCGGCGCGCGCGTTGCTGTCGACCAGCGCATCCAGCCCCGGTTCGTAGATCGGCATGATGCCTTCGCGAAGACGTTCGATCTTCGAGGCGTCCTTGTCGATGCACACGACATCATGGCCGAAATCGGCGAAACAGGCCCCCGAGACGAGGCCGACGTAGCCCGACCCGACCATTGCGATTTTCATGCGTTTAGACCTTTCATGTCTCGTCGCCCCATTTTTCGATCGACACGGAGCCTTCGCCCGCCTCGTCGTCTGAGGTTTGCCTTGCTTGTATGAAGCGCTGCGTCTCGCCTTCCAGCACCAGCGCAGTCAAGCGCCCAAACCGGAACGCGCCCGTATCGACGCCGATGCGATGCGGCCGATGCTCGACCGTTTCGAAAATCGTGTGACCGTGGACGATCACTTTTTCGAACGGCGAATCATGGCCGAGGAAGCGTCCCCTGATCCAGAGCAGGTCCTGGCGCGTCTGATCGTCGAGCGTGCGAGTGGGTTCGACCCCGGCGTGGACGAAGGCATAGTCGCCGGCAATGATCAGTTCCTCGAACCCGGCCAGGAACTCCCGATGCTTGCGGGGCACGGCCTTACGGACGCGTTTCTGCAACTCTTCGAGGGAAAGCTTGTTGTAGTCGCGCCGAGTGATCCCGTAACTCAGGATGGTCTCACGACCTCCGTGCTTCAGGAATTGTCGCAGGACCTTGAGATCGTCGAGGCTGTCCAGGAACATCTGTTCGTGGTTCCCGGCGAGGTAGCGGACCTTGCGCTGTTTGCCCCAGTCGCGGGCGCGCGCCACTACCTCTGCGCTTTGCTTCCCGCGGTCGATCAGATCGCCGAGAAGGATGATCGTTGTGTCCGCCGCAGGGGCCTTCGCATCATCCTCTTCGATCGCCTCGATCAGCGCTTCGAACAGGTCGTAGCATCCGTGGATATCGCCGATCGCATAATAGCGCGTACCCTCCGGCACCGAAGGTCGCGGAGCGGCGGGCGCTTTGCGGAAAAGGTTGCGAAAGGGCTTCAGCATGAGTTCGCGATTGGACTGTCAGAGGTTCGCGGGCGTGTCCTTGCACATGATCGACAGCGCGCTCGTGTCGCGGCAGATAGGCTCTTGAAGCCGCAACCGCAACCCGGCGATCAGGGCGTGTTCGAGCGCGCGTCCTCGTAAATCTGCTTCTCTTCCGGGTGCGTCGTGGTGATTCGCAGGGCGATGTAACCGATGACGGCGGACACGATTGAACCGAGCAGGATGCCGATCTTGGCTTCCTCCACAAACAGCCGGTTGCCCTGGAATGCGAGTTCGCTGATGAACAGCGACATTGTGAAGCCGATCCCGGTCAGGATCGAAACGCCCCAGATTTCCATCCAGCTTGCGTTTTCCGGCTTCCTCGCGATGCCGAGCTTCACCGCCACGACGATAATCGTGAAAATGCCGAGCTGCTTGCCCACGAACAGGCCGGTGGCAATCGCAAGCGGCAGCGGCGCGAAGACCTGTTCGATACCCATATCGAGAAAGTGCACGCCGGCATTCGCGAAGCCGAAGATCGGGACGACGAGATAGGCGCTCCAAGGTGCCAGCCCGTGTTCGGCCTTTTCCAGCATGGAATGCCCGTCGGAATCGCGCATCGGGATCGTCAGTGCCGCGAGTACGCCCGCGATGGTCGCGTGCACCCCTGAGAACAGCACCGCGAACCATAGCGCGACGGCCATCAGGATGAAAGGCCAGAAATGCTTCACGCCGAACCTGTTCATGCCGATCATGACGCCGAACAGCACGATCGCCACTGCCAGCCACATCACGTCGAGATGGGCGGTGTAGAAGATCGCAATCACCAGCACCGCGCCGATATCGTCGACGATGGCGACAGTCAGCAGGAATAGCCGCAGCGACGCCGGGACCCGGCTGCCGAGCAGTCCCAGCACACCCATCGCGAATGCGATGTCGGTCGCGGCGGGGATCGCCCAGCCGCGGATCAGTTGGGGGTCTGCGTTGCCCGCGATGGTGACGTAGATCAGCGCCGGAGCCGCCATCCCGGCAGCGGCGGCCATGATAGGGAGGGTGCGCTTGTCCGCGCTCGACAACTCGCCGCAGATCAGTTCGCGCTTCACCTCGAGACCGACGACGAAGAAGAAGATGACCATCAGGCCATCGTTGATCCAGAGGTGCAAAGTATTGAGGTAGAAGGTGTCTTTCGACCACAAATAGCCGTTGAACAGCCTTTCGTAATCCTCCGCCAGCGGCGAATTCGCGACGACCATCGCGGCGGCCGCAACCAGGATCAGGAGAATGCCCGCCGATGCGTCGCTGACGAACAGCGCGCGGACAGGGGCGAAGGCGCGGCGAATGGGTTTGCGGATCGGTTCGAGCATGCGGCACCTCTTTATCAAACTCTCGCGCGTTGCAAGGCCCCGCTGCCTTCGATAGGCTGCATCTACGGGGGTAAAGGGGTATCGTGGGATGCTAGGCGCGGCATTTACGCCACTCGACTGGCTGGCCGTGGTTCATCGCGAATTTCTCCTCTTTTCGTGCCTGTTCTTCGCGCTCGGCTCGCTCGACGAATTCGCCATCGATATTCTCTACCTGGCTGGACGGTTGAGCGGGCGTATCCGAACTCCGGTGATCGACCGTCAGGATGTGGAGGGTCGCGACCTTTCGGGGCCTGTCGCGGTGATCGTGCCTGCCTGGCGTGAGGAGGAAGTGATCGGCGCGACCATGCGCCATCTTCTTACCGCGTGGCCGCAAGAACAGATGCGGCTGTATGTCGGCTGCTATGCGAATGACCCGGCGACGATCGAGGCTGCGGCTCGCGCGGCGCGGGGGCGCGCCAGAGCACGGATCGTGATCCACTCCGGACCCGGCCCGACCACCAAGGCGGACTGCATGAACCGCGTTTATCGCGCGATGGAAGAAGACGAGCGGCGCGAGGATATCCGTTTCAGGATGGTCGTGATCCACGATGCCGAAGACATGGTCGATCCCGCTGCACTGCCGCTGTTCGACGCAGCCATCGCGAAGGCTGAACTGCTGCAGATACCCGTCCTGCCGTCACCTCAGGCGCCGTCGCGTTGGGTATCAGGGCACTACATGGACGAGTTTGCCGAAGCCCACGCCAAGGCGATGGTCGTGCGAGACTGGCTGGGTGCCGGGATCCCATCGGCAGGGGTGGGGTGCGCGATCGCGCGCGATCGTCTGGCGATCCTCGATACGGGATCGGAGCGGCGCGGTCCGTTCGATGCCGACAGTCTGACCGAAGATTACGAACTGGGTTTGCGAGTGGCGGAAGCGGGCGCGAAGGTCGCGTTTCTCAGAGTGCGCGGGAGCGACGGGCGACTGGTGGCAACGCGTGCCTTCTTTCCCCGACGGCTTGAGACTGCAGTGCGGCAAAAGACCCGCTGGGTCTGCGGGATCGCGCTGCAAGGGTGGGATCGTATGGGCTGGAGCGGCGGCATCATCGATGGCTGGATGCGGCTGCGCGATCGACGCGGGCCGATGGCAGCATTGGTCCTGTTTGCCGCCTATCTCTTGCTCATCTTGAGCGCAGTTCTGCTGGTCGCGCAGCACCTCGGATTGGCACGTTCGCTGGCGCTTACACCGCTGATTGGGACTTTGCTGGTCGCCAATGCCGTCAGCCTTGTGTGGCGCTCCGCCTTTCGTGGCATCTTCACTGCGCGCGAATACGGGGTGGAAGAGGGCGTTCGCGCTGTCCTTCGGATACCTCTGAGCAATTTCATCGCGATCCTGGCGGGCCGCCGCGCAGTCGTGCAATATGTCGCCAGCCTGCGCGGCGCGATTGTGACTTGGGACAAGACCGAGCATCGCGGTCATCCTTCTCTCGTGCCCGGTGCCCCTGCATGAACGCGAGCAAGCGATCGGACGGGCGCGGCGTCGGGCGGCCATTGATAGCGGCGATGGCGCTCCTGTGCGGGTGGGTGGCAATCCGGGCGAGCACCTGGGAGCCGCCGTTTCCGCTGCCCGCTCGGGAGGTCCTATTTGCGCAGGCCGAGGTAAATACGCCGAGACGGTCCAAGGTGAGCCTCGCCGACGGTCCGCCCAGCAACTCGGTTGCGAAAGCGCGTCATGCAGGTCCGTGGACGCCGCTTCGGTACAAGCTCGGCGTTGAAATTCTCGGTGCTGCCAATGGAGGGGGCACGGTGGCTTCGGCCGCGTTCGTGTCTGGCGGGCCCAGCGGGCCTGTGATCTCGGCGCGAGCGGGTGTGATGGCCCGTCACCAGGCATTGTTCGCCTCGGCGATGTCCTACGCGCCGGGCTACGACATGCCAATTCTTCCCAGTCTCGCAAACCCGGCCTTGATGACACCGGGCAAGGGTGGCGGCAGGCTCCCGCTGGGAGGGCGAGCCGTAACACCTGACATCGCTGCAGGTGCGCCGGTGGCAACTCAGTCCAACGCGGGGCGTGCCGAGCCGGGGAGATGGTCCGGCGACGCATGGTTCATGATTCGCGAGGGGCGGGCCTACCCGCAGCTGACAGGCGTAAATCCTGCCAGCTACGGCGGAGATCAGGCGGGCGCAGTCGTTCGCTATGCGCTGGCACCCAATTCACGGTTGGCTCCCAACATTTATGGCCGGGCAAGCAAGGCGCTGGTTTCTGGAGGCGAAAGCGAGGCTGCCGCTGGCGCCAGCGTGAGCTTGGCGCGCAGCTTTCCATTGCGGGTGCACGGCGAGGTGCGGGTGACAGATCGAACCGGGGGCGCCGAGGTCAGGCCTGCCGCGTACGTCGTCACCGGTTTGCCGAGACGCCCTGTAGGGCCGAATCTTGAGGCGGATGCCTATCTTCAGGCAGGGTATGTTGGCGGAAAGTTCGACACGGGCTTCGTCGACGGCAAGGCAACGTTGCAGGCGCCCGTTCTTGGCAGCGATCATTCGCGTTTCACGATCGGCGGCGGGGCCCTGGGGCGGGGCCCAGCGTGATGCATCGCGGCTGGATATCGGCCCGACTGCGAGCGTGAACCTATCGACCGGCGGCACGGCTTTGCGCGCTTCGGCCGACTACCGGATCAGAGTCGCCGGGGACGCCAGACCGGGCAACGGGGTGGTGGTGACGCTGGCAGCTTCGTTCTGAAGCGATTGGCGGCGAATTTCTCGGCCTGCGCGCTTTATGAGAGGATGCGAAAAGGCTAGGGCTCGCAGCGCCCATGGACGTCTACCTCCCCATCGCGAATATGTCGGTCAACGGACTGCTGCTCGTCGCGCTCGGCGCGCTGACAGGCATCCTGTCGGGCCTGTTCGGCGTCGGCGGTGGATTTCTGACCACTCCGCTGCTCATTTTCTGCGGTGTCCCGCCAACAGTGGCCGCTGCGTCGGCTGCCACACAGGTGACCGGCGCCAGCGTATCCGGCGTTCTCGCGCATAATCGCAGAGGCGGGGTCGACTACCGCATGGGGAGCGTGATGGTGGTCGGCGGGATCATCGGCGCGCTGATCGGATCGCTGCTGTTTCGCCTGTTCCAGTCGCTCGGCCAGATCGACGTGGTCATCAGCATTCTCTACGTCTTCATGCTCGGCTCGATCGGGTCGCTGATGATGCGCGAGGCGCTGGCAGGCTTGAATATCCGCCAGTCGAAGAGCCAGCAGCGCGCCGCGAAGCGCAGGCACCATCCGCTGGTCGCCGCGCTGCCCTATCGCTGGCGGTTCTACGCCTCGGGTCTCTACATTTCCCCTCTCGCGCCGCTGCTGCTGGGGACGGGCGTGGGCATCCTGACGATGCTGATGGGCGTGGGCGGCGGCTTTCTGCTGGTCCCGGCCATGCTCTACATCCTCGGGATGAGCGGCAAGGTCGTGGTCGGAACATCGCTCTACAACATCCTGTTCGTCACCATGGTCACGACCATGACGCACGCGTTGACGACCAAGGCCGTCGATCTCGTTCTCGCCGCGATGCTTCTCCTTGGATCGGTGCTCGGCGCGCAGTTCGGCACCAGAATCGCGCTGATCTTCAAGCCGGATCTGCTGCGACTCGCGCTCGCAACCACCGTGTTGGTGATGGCCTTCCTGATGTTCTACGGCCTCAGCATCCAGCCAAACGAAGTGTACTCGGTGATCGATCTGTGAATGTGGCGCGCACTCTGCGCCTCGCGCTTGCGACGGCGGTTCTGATCGGCTGGACGCCGAGCGCTCAGGCCCAGCGCGACCCGGTTCTCGTGCCCGAAGTTTCGCAGAAGGAAGTGCAGGTTCGCCAGGGATTTACCGGCACCGACCTGCTCCTGTTCGGGGCGGTGATCGACCCGCAGCAGCGCGCCGGAAAGTTCGATGTCATCGTGGTGCTCAAGGGGCCGGCGGGGCCGATCCGGCTGCGCGAGAAGCGGCAGATCGGCGGCATATGGATGAATGCGGACAGCACCGCATTCCGTTCTGCGCCGAGTTTCTTCGCCGTCGCTTCCAGCAGGCCGATCGACCAGATCGTGGATGAACGAACCGCTGCGATTTTCGAGTTCGGGACCGACTTCATCCAGCTCAGCCCCTCGGGCTCGATCGACCTCGAAGAACAGGCACGGTTTCGCGCAGGGCTGGTCGATCTGCGCGAGCGGCAGGGGCTTTACCAGACGATCGAGGACGGGGTCAGCTTGCGCGAAGACGTGCTCTACCAGGCGCGCATTCATTTGCCCTCCAACGTGCAGACTGGCAACTACACTGCCGAGACCTTCGCGGTGCGCGATGGCCGCGTGCTGGCATCGGCGGTCGCCGATGTGGAAGTGCGCAAGGTCGGTTTCGAGCGGTTCGTGGAGGTCTTCGCCGACCGGCAGCCGTTCTTTTACGGAATGGTGGCGATCATGCTCTCGCTGTTCATGGGCTGGCTCGCCGGAAGGCTTTTCAACCGGGGCTGACCTCTCGAGGATCGCCGCTATGTGCTCGAATTGACGCGATTTTAACCCTGCCCCGGGTAGGGCGGGCCGTGGCCGAACGCATAACGGGACGGCCAGAGGGGCGACGAATTTGTCATGACGGACATCGCGGGGCAGAGTTTCAGGGAAGCGATCGACGCGGCTCCCTACGCGGAAGACGGCGATCGCTCGCCGACGCCTGGCAATGCGGACCAGCCGATCGGCGTCGTGCTCGACGTGGTCGGTGCGGGTGCGACCATCGCGCTCGATACAGAGCGTCTGGGCCAATGCGCCTCGGACGAAGATCTCGCAATCGCTCTGGCGGGCCAGGTGGGCAGCCAGATCAAGATCCGCGCGGGCGAGAACTGGTTGCTCGCAAACATTCGCAACCAGCGGCAGGATCGGCGCGGAACCGGCGGGATCATCGCCGAAATCGACTTTCTCGGTGAAGGGGCGGAAGAGAAGCTGACCGGTCGCATTCGCGGTTTCCGGCGCGGCGTCACCCGCTACCCCACACCCGGCGGCATGGTCTTTGCCGCGAGCAGTAGCGACCTGAAGCAGGTCTTCGCGGGCGACGGGCGTGCCTTCATCGAAGT